>Ga0075366_10001500_pt1 | contig 11656 bp, 10 predicted proteins | sample EndMethybrTD3031_FD_72351 | JGI IMG/M metagenome (GOLD analysis project Ga0075366, IMG submission 72351) | Populus endosphere microbial communities from Tennessee, USA - Endosphere MetaG P. TD hybrid TD303-1 | ecosystem: Host-associated > Plants > Roots > Endosphere | place: USA: Tennessee... | reverse complement strand
TCCGAACAGAGAAGTCAAGCCCGCCAGAGCCGATGGTACTGCGGTAAAACGTGGGAGAGTAGGTCGGTGCCAGATCTTATCGTAAAACCCTTCATCTGATTGATGAAGGGTTTTTGCGTTTTACGCCCTTTTTCCGTTTGTTATTGGGCATTGATTTATTGCAAAAAAGACCATAAACAAACAGCTTAAGGAAACTTTTAACGCGAAAAAGTGTAGAAATATCGAGGTTTATATGAATATTATTAAGCCCTCCATTTTGAACCTTTCAACCACCCCCCTGGCCGTCTGTCAGAATGCCGGAAATGCTCGGTTGGTTAACCTTTGAAATACCTATGCGGACGGGGGTAAACGATGTTAAATGTTGCAACCTATCAGCGGGGGCGAAAGGAGAAGTGCAAATGATTTTTTGGACTTTAGCATTTAAATCTTCTTGATCGCCAAAGCCCGGACATCCAAAAGTCCGGCCGTGGGGCTTCCATCAAAAAAAGTTACTATAATACGAAATGAACGGTCCGTCATCGTCTTTGGTAGCGGGAAAATAAATAGCCTGCCGGATTGACAGCAATAGATTTTCCAATGCAATTTACGCTAACAGGTTTTCTAATTTATTTTTCCATTTTTCCCAGTCGGGCATTTCCCTGGTTTGAAGGTCGAAAAATTTTGATGTGTGGTCACGGTGTACAAGATGGCAGAGTTCGTGAATTATTACGTATTCAATACAATGCTTAGGTGCCTTAATCAGTTCAGGATTTAGTATGATTTTTCCTTTTGGCGTACAGCTTCCCCAACGTGTTGGCATTTCTTGTACAAAAATGGCTGTGGGGTCAACATTATATTTCCTGAATTTTTGAATGAACGGCTCAGCAATAGTTGCAAACTTTTCTTTTGCTTTATCCCTGTACCATAAGTTTAATAACTCTTTAGCTTTTGTTTTTTGTTTCGTAATTATTTCGATGTAACTGCCTCTATGACGTACTTCGTTTTTTAAGCCAACGGTTATTTTTAAACGGTATTGCCGGCCCAGGTACAAATGTGTTTCACCGCTGACAAACTTTTTTTTGGGCGTTTTAGGGTAAAATGTTAAGAAAAAGCTTTGTTGCTTAAGTATCCATGGGGCCCGCTTTTTTACTTTTTCAAGTATATTTTCTAACGCCGTATCAACAGGCGCTTTTACCAATACGTCCATTTCGGGAGTAATGGTAATTCCTAACGATTTCCTATCTGAATAACTTAGGCTGAAAATGATCTCTTTTGATCCGAATTGAATAGAATGAAGCATTATTTATACCTGATTTTAGCTACATCTACAATTTGCTCAGCAATATTATCAATTTCATTAAAACTTAAAACTATTTGATATTTATCGCGTACCTCATCAATTAAATGATCGCCTATAAGGTGGATCATCTTTCGTTGAATACTTATATTGCCAGGAGTACTCCAATCTACCTTAACCAGGGTTTGTATTATTTTATCGGCTTCAAGCGCTACTTCTGCAGCTATAATTTGGGCTTGCTTTTTATATTCTATTTTATCGGTTAAGGCCTCCTTTACAATACCATAAAATGCCTTGGTTCATCTCTATCTTTTAACGATTCAGGAATATCGGTGTCGGTTTGAGATAGTACCGATTCCATTATTTCTTTCGGATTGCTGGCGCAAGCGTGTCGCGTGCGTCCTGGCCGTTAACCCAGTTCTTAACTATAAACGATGGCAAATGTTGCAGACCTATCAGCGGTGCACACGTTTTGTATTGCTTATCGATCCCTATATGTTAACAACAACCATTTCGTTGAATACCACGAGATGGTATTATTAAAATAGCAACATAATATTTTAACGCGCAAACCATTTCGAGATATTCCTCGAAATGGTGGACATACTTTAACCCATTTTAAATATGGCCTTTATCTAAATATCTTTTGCCCATATATCTTGCTATTTGATACTAACTACTTGCTACTTCAAACGGGCGTTTCCCCGTTGATAGAAACGGGGCCGGGCTTTGCATTCATACCTGCAGGCATTACGCTCGTGGGCCGGTACCCATTTTAATCCCTAACGCGAACGCGGGGACCCTGCGGTAGCTGGAGTAATACGGATTGCTGGCGCACGCGTGTCGCGTGTGTCCTATTCGTTAACCCAGTTCTTAACTATAAACGGATGGAAAAATGTTGCAGACCTATCAGCGGGGCACACGCGACACGCGAGCGCCCGCAAGGGAGCCATCAATAGAATGAAAGTCCAAAAGCACGATTACAAAACAATAAAGTAAGTTATAATCCCCAATTGTCAAGCATAGTCCCGACATCGCTGGTGGGAGCTGACATCACTTCTGTCCTTTTATTATAAATTGTGAATAGGACCGCCTTTTGGTATAAAACCCGTTGGTCGTGTTTTCGGTCGTATGGAATTAATTCCAGGTCTTTCTTGCTACGAAGGTAAAAGAGGCGGCAATTCTTTAATTCATTAAGAAGGTTATTGTAACAATCAGGAGGCAGGCCGAACGCTCTGCTAATTGAAGCAGCCATTCCTGCCAGTTGCCTGTCGTCCATTTCTTTCGTATCATACATATAACCTGAATCAGCCGTATTATAAATTTTTTGTATTCGATTAGCAAATACAGGAAATTGTGGTTCTTCCGGCTCGATTTCATTATCCTGTTCCATCAACTGCCTGCGCTTAGTTAATTCGTCAAGATCCATGCAATCATTGTATTGATACACCTGGCGCCCGATAAGGATAAGTTCTATGCCGCAACAGAGACACTGATGGGCAAGAGCAGGGTAACCAGCCTCCATAAAATGATCATTACCGAGAAAAGCTAATTGAATATTTTGAACATATATTGTCTCATCGTGAAATCGAACATCCTTCAATATAGGCCACTGCGCATACAGATCCATTTCCTTTGCCATCACATATCGACAACGCACTAACAAAGCATGTCCCTGCAATAAGGGATCTCTGGTTGATTGCCCGTTATCATAAAGTTGGCGTAATATTTCATTTAGCTCATTTTCGAGATTGCCATATTCCGTCTGCAAAATTTCGAGTTGCGGCGAACGTCCTTTTATCTTTAAAGCGCGATGAATGGCAAGATCGTTTAAAAAGGAAGTACGTAAGAAACCTACGTACTGCGCGAAATTTTCTGCATTATTGACTTCCATCAGCCATTGGCTGCGTTTATCAATACCAAGCGCCGCTATCTGGTCAAAAACCGAACGGATTCGTGACAGGACATCCTGCGGCAGGCCATGATAAAATTTCACCGAAAGTAGCTTATAGAATATGATATTCAGATCCAATAACAATATGTTCAGGTCGCTGTTTTCTGCCTCACGAATTGCCATTGCACCAGCAATAAATTGCTCCATTCCGATCTGATCCAACATTAGCTGATTTTTCAGGTGACAAAATGTAATCATCTGTTTTTGACCAGCGGGCACTTGGTCACGTTTATTTAATTTCCGGATAAAGTTTTCCGAATCATAACGGCGTCCCAGTTCACCATAACTTATAGCTGCCAATACCATAAGTTCCGGATAGGCTTCGATCTCAGTCGCTGGTAATTGTCTTAATAGTTGATAGCATAGGTCAAGATCATGGCCTTGCAGCATGCTCATTCCATGACGCAACAAGAGATCACGTACTTGTTCCGGGTTACGGATATCGATTCGATTATCTGAAGTTGGCCCAGCAGTGGGTACTCCATATCTTGGCCCCTGAGAAGCCAATAAAAATGCCGCTTTCTCAAAACGATCGCGAAAATGCGCGTGAATATCAGTTGCAGCCTTCTCATTTAATAAATTATTCTTAGGAATGTGAACATTTACATTGTCCTGCTGCTGCCAGTCATCAGAGCCCTTCTCTTTCATAAGCCTGTGATATAACGTTACCGCGTACTCATAATAAAGACCGCCGCCATCGACATCGTATAATATGATCAGTCCTTCACCTATAGGGCGATTCAAAAGGTAACCTAATCGTGATGTTTCAAATGGGTAAGAAATGATGCCGCCGGCAATCAGCGGCAGATGTTCTACGCTCTTCAATTGGATGCCGAACCTGCGGTTCGCAGCACTCTTGCCTTCAACTATCAATTCTGTATCAAAATCGCAGCCCTTATCGGGCTTGTCCGGCCGACAAATAAAGCCGCTTGCCTGATTCATGAAGGAAATGAGCGCCCGCTCTGAGCTTTCACTATTTACGGAAGGTGGATCTATTATGGGTAGGTCAGTGAAAGCCATTGCTGAAATTGATAACGTATGCGTTTGTTATCCCTTAACGCTTTTTAATGCGGCCTGGATAATCGGCTTGTAGTATTTAGTCTTGTCTTTTTTAAGTGCTTTGCGATACCATAGATTCCCTTCTTCCGTGCGTTTGACCAGTTTGAGCAGGTTAGCGTAACCAAGATAGGGTTCAACATAATCCGGATCGAGCTTCATGGCTTTGAAATAAAGTCTTTCGCATTCCGCAAAGTTTTTATTAAAATCAAGTTTCAGATAATTAGACAAGTTGTTATATGCCCTCGGTTCGTCGGGGTCGCAGGCAATGATGTCGCGGTTGATTTGAGCGGCTCTGGCGTGAGTTTCCGGATTTTTGGCAAGCACAAAAGCCAGGTTCAGCTTGGCGATGGTAAAATTGGGGTAGAGTTCATCAGCAATACTGAAATGTATGATCGCTTTCTCCCTGTCTTTAAGGATATCATTATATAGCAGACCCAGATTATTATGCGCTTCAGCATTTCTTGGGTTCTGTCGAATGGCTTCCAAGTAATTGATGCGGGCTTGCTCGTATTTCCGCCCGTCAGTATTTGCTCCTGCCTTAATGGAATAGTAATAAGAGTTAAGTGGAAATCCCTTACGAACATAATCATCCAACATGATTTCCTTTTGCTCGTTACCTTTGGCCCGTGCTATTGCCAGCAAGGCCGCTGCAAATGTCACATCTTCGAAATCCATTTGCTCCAATAACTGGTGGTAACCGGTTTTTTGCAGGTCTGCCAGCGTTACCTGCAACATATCCGACAGTTGTGTTAAAAATCCGCCCATGAGTTGTGAGATTTTCGTCATATGTTGCAAGTCTTGGATCACTTCCACACTGTTAATCAGACTTACATCCTGCAACTCTGTGGACAATTCGGTGCATTGGTGTTCCCAATATCGAATGTAATTTAGGCGATCTATGGGTTTGAAAATCTTCGTGCCACCTATAATGACGGGCATTACTTTTTTGAGATATTCCTTTTCTTTTAACAACTCCATTACCTCGTTCATACAGTTTTTCGACTTCAGGTAATTGTCGCTTATTAATAGAATAGCGAAGTCACAATCGCGGATCGAATGCATAAAACTACTAAGGGAGTCCTTGTATTGCAGCTGATGATTGTCTTTTAATACGCGAATCCCTACCTGCGCTAGGTCGCTATAAATTTTTTCAGCTTCCTCGCTTTCCCCCCAGCAGTAGGAGAGGAATAAATTAGGCTCCTTGTATACCGTACTCTCGTTGGTTTCATTGGTACCAACGCTTTGATATCCCTTATTCTGAAGGTGGTCAATTCCAAGGTCTGTAAGTGACAGGTGTCCCGCTTTGTCGAATACTGCAAATTTATCACTGACAAGTCTATTTATAAGGCTTTTCACTTCGGTTAATGTTATTGCCTTGAGAAACAATCTTTCGTACAGTAACTTAGTATCCACTCTGACCTTAAGATTTTGCATCATAAAGTAAAGAGCCATGTTTAATTGCTGCTCCATTAAATAATCACCTCCTTTATGATAATTAAAAATGGATTCTGCCTTTTTTTTAAATCAGACATTAATTCTAAATCATCAAATTGCAACGAAACATCTATCTTGCTCTTATCTAGCATAAATTCATTAGGGTTATATTAAAAGATACCAGGATTTAGGATAAAGTCCTTTTAAGCCAAACAATGATATAAATGAAAACTTTTATTCCAATGATGGAAGTGTGTTATTATTCTAATTGCAGTTAACTAAGAATACTGTAAATCCAAGTTACATTCCCTTGTAGAGATGTTCACCATGTCGGTAGAACTATGGCTATTCGACTGGAGGAATTAGGGTTGGCGGATCACTAGTCTCTTCTTTTGAATGTGCTGTCGACTCACGATACTTGCAACATTTTCCATTTATATGTTTAACGCTGACCTCATGAGTATGTTTCTCGATCAGCCTAATCGCGTATTGCCGGTTATTGCCAGTTAATTCTGTTCCATCATAATCAACTATATTTCCGCACCACCCACAGCGATATAAAGGTTCCGACAAATCAGGCTCATCATCTTCGTAAGGGAACCACTGGGATTCCAAATCATTTTGGATTACATGTAAACGGTTAGGTACAACAGTCCAGGTATCGTCCTCTTTGATTAATACACCCAAAATTAAAAAAGGGAATTGCATACTTTCCTTGTATAGTTCCCGGTATTCCAGCACCAGATTGTCGAAATCAATTTGATGAAGTAGAATTGTATCTGCATCTGTGATTCCTGCATCAAGTATATAATCACGTATTCCCTGAAGATTTACAGTTTTTAAAAAATGTCTGAGCATACTAAGCCGTTATACTCAAATATAAATTTATTGTTTATAATGGGCAACTATTAATGCTAAATAAAGTAGTAAATTTAAGGCATGATCAAACCTTATTTTACCGATATTAAAAAGGCCATAATTGAAGAACTCGCCCAGTCCAAAACGTCGATTTCTATTGTTTCCTCTTTTTTTACAGACAGAAGTATATTTCACCTTTTATGTTCGCTGGCGAGGCAGGGTATTAAAGTTATGCTTGTAATAGCTGATGAGCCTATTAATTTGATCCAAACAGAGCTTAATTACGGCGAATTACTCGGTGCAGGGGGGCAATTTTTTCTATCAAACCGTACCGCTCATGGATCGATGATGCACCACAAATTTTGCATTATTGACGGCATAAAACTAATTACGGGATCATATAATTACACTTATAAAGCTAACGAGAACAGGGAAAATATTTTGTTGGTAGAATCCAAAGAAGTTGCTGAAGAGTATCAAAAGGAATTAAATTTCGTTATTTCTGAACTAAGTACGGAAATGCAGGCCTGGAACGCTGGTTACATTTATACAGACTTCCATGGCCTGGATCGTTTGACCGGCGGATTTTATGGTGGGGAACTTATTTGTCTCGCGGCAAGACAAGGCATGGGAAAAACGTCACTTGCTATTTGCATGGCCTACAACATGTCTACTTTATTTAATTATGAAGTGGGTTACATCAGCTGCGATTTAAATCAAGCCCAGGTTGGCCAGCGTTTATTAAGCATTCACCATGAAATTGCACTAACCAAGGTCCAAAAAGGTAATTTCGAAGAACATGAGTGGCAGCAAATCCATGTGGATGGTGGAAAACTTGAACAGCTACCTATCGAAATCTCCGAAGCGGATACGATGGAGGATGTGGAGCGTGTGTGTAAAAAACTTTACTACACGAATACTAAAATGATAATTGTAGAAGGTGCAGATAAATTGGTGGGTAAGGTAGACCGGGATAATATATATGGCGCAGACATTTTGCAACGCCTGAAGAACCTTGCCCGTCAGATTCGAATTCCTATATTTTTCACTTATACGATTTCCTCCAATAAATCAAGTCGTTATGGCTACTATAACAGAAGGCCGCAGGTGGATGACCTTGGCCAAATCAATAATTATGTCGACACTGTGCTTTTGCTCAATCGTGATGAGTTTGATGGAATAACTGAAGACGAAGATGGCGATTCCACTGCCGGAAAAGCTGATTTAGTAATTGCGAAAAACCGTTCAGGAGATATAGGGCACACTAAACTCAATTTTAATTCTATTTGTCTTAAATTCAGTAATTCATCACAAACAACTATAAGTATTCCGACTTTCGAAAACACCGAGGAGGATTTTCTTACAAAGATTCCCTTGAGGCCAAGTCGATTAGATACGTTGGACGATGCCCCTCCTTTTTAATATTACATAATTAAACTTTTTACGATAATAAACACTTACTTATGACCGCTTGCTACCGCTGTGGCCCGCATGTAAATCACGATACTTTAATATAACCTCAAGCTTTACCATTGCCGCAGCCCGCGTTAGTGATGGAAGTGGATACCGGCCCTGCGCCTAATGCCTCGTGCAGTATGAACGTACAGCACGGCCCGGAGGGAACGCCATTTTAGTTCAAAAGTTAAAATTCAAAAGTCAAAAATGGGATGGTTCACTGGTTCATTAGTTCATTGGTGGAGGGTTGGATAGCCTGGAATGGTTCATTGTTGTATGGTTTGCTATATACCTGCATTTTGTGCAATAAACCCGTTTTCCGTTATAATGTCGCAGAAACCCGAAGCATGTTCGCGGGTAACATATAATCGGGCCTGCGAATATTTGTACCGTCGGCGTTTGTTGATATTGTTACCGCGGCTGATATGTCACCCTTTCAGGGCTGTTTGATTAATGTGTTTTTAATCGATGGGCGATGCCCATCGCAGGTGTATGTCGCCCTTTCAGGGCTGGGTTATCGGTGAGTTTTAATCGATGGGCGATGCCCATCGCAGGTGTATGTCCCCTTTCAGGGCTGGGCTGCTGGTGGGTTTTTAATCGATGTGATATGCTCATCGCAGGCGTATGCCGCCCTTCCAGGGCTATCTCGTTATTGCCGGCGCCAGATTTTAACATGGTGGCCCTGAAAGGGACTAATACACCAGCCCAGGGCATCGCCCTGTGCTGGGAAGCGATACCCATGGGAAAGCCCTGAAGGGGTGACATATACCTGGCAAGCGTTGGATAATACCCGTGCGCACATTCAGGCGGCTGATATGTCGCCCTTTCAGGGCTGTTTGGTTGGTGTGTTTAATCGATGGGCGATGCCCATCGCAGGTGTATGTCGCCCTTTCAGGGCTGGGCTGTCGTTGAGTTTTAATCGATGGGATGCCTATTGCAGGTGTATGTCACCCTTTCAGGGCTGTTTGGTTGATGTGCTTTTAACCGATGGACGATGCCCATCGCGGGTGGATGCCGCCCTTTCAGGGCTGGGCTGTCGGTGAGTTTTTAATCGATGGGTTATGTCATCGCAGGTGGATGCCGCCCTTTCAGGGCTGGGCTGTCGGTGAGTTTTTAATCGATGGGTTATGTCATCGCAGGTTGTTGTCGCCCTTTTAGGGCTATCTCGTTAGTGCCGGTACCAGATTTTAACATTGGTGGCCCTGAAAGGGACTAATACACCAGCACAGGGCATCGCCCTGTGCTGTGACGGATGCGACACACGCAGGAAAGCCCTGAAAGGGTGACATATACCTGGCCAGGCGCTGTGTTATGCGGTTAGATTAATCCCATACATAGCGCTCATCATACTCCACCTGGTACTTTTTAAGGAAGGCCCGGTATTCGTCCTGGTATGATTTGCGGCTGTGGTGTTCGTGCTGATTGGCAATGTAAGCTATCACCTTATCTACTTCGCCGGGTTTACCGAAAAAGCGCCGTAGCCATCCTGCCAGTAAAAGTTTTGCAGTGATGGATCCAACGTTTTAATCCATTTGGATGAATTGCATTTTACGTCCTCTATCAACTTCATCAAAGCTATCTTTTTTGACAGCATGCATAAAATATGCACATGATCTGTATAGCCACCTACTTTTATAGGCTGGCATTCCAAGCTTTTACAGATGCCTCCTAAATAACTATGTAACTCGTCTTCATAAGGTGGCTGTATAAGCGGTTGCCGGTTTTTGGTGCTGAACACGATGTGCAGGTAGTTTTTTACGAGTGACTGTCCCATGGTTTGTTGATGTGGATAAGCACGATGGCGGTGCCATTGTTGGTGTTTACGGTTTTTCTAATTTATATATTTTTTGGTTGCAGACAGCATGAGGTATTTTAATTAACAATAAATTTCTTGCTGACCGCCGGATTTTAGATATCCAGCAAGTCCGCGTTAGTGATGGAAGTGGATACCGGCCCTGAGCCTAATGCCTGTGCAGTATGAACGTACAGCACGGGCCGCAGGCAACGCCATTATTTTAATTCAAAAGTTAAAATTCAAAAGTCAAATAGGATGGTTCATTAGTTTATTGGTGGATGGTTGGTTAGAAACGTTCATTAGTTTATTGATGGTTGGTTAGTTGAAAGTTCATTAGTTCACTGTTGGAGTGTTCCAAACAATGCAGCGTTATATTATGCTAAATTTAACCAATGGTTAAAAATATCGATTAAGTGTCTGATTTTTAGATAGATATATGTTCCGCTTGTATCGGGGTTCAAAAAGTTATAATGTGCTGATATTCAGCGATGAAGTGTTCCATAGCGTTAATTTGCGTTCCAGGCGTTCCGATGGAACACCTTGCCACCCGTACCGGCAACAATACACTTTGGTGCGAAAAAAAACTGCCAATTTAGTTCCTTGGTTCATTGATGGATGGTTGGGTAGTCTGAGATTGTACATCGGCTCATTGTTGAATGGTTTTACCTTATCCATAAATACACGCCTGCGGCTATGGCTGCCCCTGCTATGGGGCCAAAAACAGGGATCCAGGCGTAGGACCAGTCGCTGGTGCCTTTGTTTTTGATGGGGAGTATCATGTGCATAATGCGGGGGCCAAGGTCGCGGCAGGGGTTAATGGCGTAGCCGGTGGTGCCGCCCAGCGATAAGCCTATTACCCATACCAGTAATGCCACCGGTATGGCGCCAACGGAGCCGAGGCCTATTGGCGTATTTGTAGGCACAATTTGCGCGCCCGAAATGTAAAATATGGTAAATAGTAACACAAAGGCGCCAATAACTTCGCTGGTAATGTTGGAGATGTAATTGCGCACGGCCGGGCCGGTGCAGAACACGGCCAGTATGGAGGCCGGATCGTTGGTGCGTTTAAAATGATCATAATACATTACCCACACCAGGAACGAGCCTATCATAGCGCCTAAAAACTGAGCGGCTATATACAACGGTACCTGCGCCCAGGCAAACTTACCCGCTATAGCCAGCGCTATGGTAACCGCGGGATTAAGGTGGGCGCCGCTATAGGGCCCGGCCACCACCACGCCCACAAATACAGCCAGGCCCCAGGCCGTGGTAATAACCATCCAGCCGCTGTTATTTCCCTTGGTATCTTTTAATACTACGTTGGCCACAACGCCATCGCCTAAAAGTATGAGTAACATGGTGCCAATCAGTTCGGCAATAAATGGAGACATGGTATAAAATTTATAGGTTTAAATAATTGTAACGGGTTATCATAAATATTCCAGGCGCATCAGCCTACCGTAATCCATCTGCTTCCAGGCTTTCTGCTTTTTGCCTTTCGCTTTTAGCCTTTATCGGCCCAGCTCTTAGCCGCATGAATGGCCCTTTCCCAGCCTTCAATATCCGCTTTAATATCCTCCGGGTTGCCTGCCGGGATAAATTCCTTTTCGGATTGCCAGAGTTGCTGTATTTCGGCCACATCTTTCCAAAAGCCTACTGCCAGGCCGGCAAGGTATGCCGCGCCTAAAGCGGTGGTTTCTACCACGTTTGGCCTTATCACCTTGCAATTCAGCACATCGGCCTGGTACTGCATCAGCAAATCGTTGGCCGTTGCGCCGCCATCTACCCGCAGCTCTTTAATGGGCATGCCGGCATCGGCCTCCAT
>Ga0075366_10001498_pt1 | contig 11659 bp, 8 predicted proteins | sample EndMethybrTD3031_FD_72351 | JGI IMG/M metagenome (GOLD analysis project Ga0075366, IMG submission 72351) | Populus endosphere microbial communities from Tennessee, USA - Endosphere MetaG P. TD hybrid TD303-1 | ecosystem: Host-associated > Plants > Roots > Endosphere | place: USA: Tennessee... | reverse complement strand
CCGTTTCGACGATATGTCTTCGCGTTGGCGATATTCTGCGCGGTCGGGACAGTTGTCTGCGCCGTCTATTTCCTCAAGGTCGAAACGAGCGTGATGCTTGCGGTGGTAGCCGTGGCTTTCCTCCTGACCGAGAAGGTGGTCGATGAGGGCATGCGGTTCCTGCTTTTTCAAAACCGTCATCGGCGATGGGGGCTGCTTGCCATCGTGCGCGTGGGTGCCCAGTTTCTGGCCCTCGTGCTTTTGCTCGTCTACCTGGGCTTCGACCCCGTGTCGACTTACGCCACAGGGCGCTCACCGGCATTGCTGGCCATGGCTTGGCCACAAGCCGCGGCTGCGATCCTGGCGGCGATCGTCGTAGGCAACGCGGTCATCATACCTATGATCGTGCCACTGGCCGCGTTGCGGCGACTGTTCCGCAACAAGGCCATGATCGGTGATGGTTTCGGGCGCGGCGCAAGGCAGATCGTCAGCAACCTGAAAATCTGGCTCCTTTCGCTGGGCCTGACTGTCAGCTTGATGCTCGACCGGTCGATCGTCATGGTGGCAGACAAATCCGAACTTGCGGTTTTCTCGCTGATCGTCGCATCGCTGTCGATCATCCCGACGGGCATCGATTTGTTTTTCCTGAGCTTTCGCCGCCGCGAAATTCTCGAAAGCCGTATGAACTTGCCGCGGCTTTTCGCCTCGCGGCCATTCTGGCAGGTCGCGGTCGCGGGCGCGGTGGTGGGCGTTGGTCTGGCCGTGGTAAACATCTGGCTCTACGATCACGGCAGGGCAATTCCCTTCGAAATCCTGGCATTGGTCGTGGTGATGCAGATATGCCTGGCGGCGACGGCCATTGCGCGCGAAGTGATGCTCTGGAACAATCTGATCGACAGGTCCCTGCGGATCGAAATGATTTTCGTCGGCGGTGTGGGCATGCTGTTCGCTGTGATGATCCCTTTCAATCTCGACTATCGGCTGTTCCTAGCAGGTGCGATCCTCGCCCTCATGCTGCGCTTGTGCGCGTTTACGATGCTTTCCGGTGATCGCCTCACGATCCGGGCATAGCGCAATCACGCTTGTTGCACTTGGCCGGATAATCTAGGGCCGGCAGTAACAGCCGAGCGCCGGCATGCGGAGTGGATCTGGTCCAACATGAGCGATTTGATTTGGATCCGAGGTGAAATAGTCGAGCGCGGCCAAGCAATGGTTCATGCTTTGTCTCCGACTGCGCAGTTTGGCTTGAATGTTTTCGAGGGCGTTCGCGCGTACTGGAATGCAGCGGACGGGCAGCTTTACGCATTGAGGCTGGATGATCATCTCCAGCGCTTGCAGGACAGCTGCAAATTGATTGGGTTCATCTGCCCCTATTCACCGGACGAAATAAAAGGCTTCACCCGCGCGATCGTCGAGGCAAACGGGTATCGCAGCGATTGCGCTCTACGCATTACCGTTTTCGGTGACGATGAGGGGACCTGGAGCGGTGCCCCGCGTACGGCAATGTTCATTGCGCCGGTGGCGCGCGATCGCACCGATCTCGGCCGGTTGACCGGGCGCACCGCTTGCATATCGTCCTGGCAACGAATCAACGACGCCACCATGCCGCCCCGGATCAAGGTGGGCGCCAACTATATCAACGGGCGCTATGCGCATTTGCAGGCGCAGCACGATGGATATGATCTGCCGTTGTTTCTGGGATCCGATCGTCATCTGGCCGAAGGCGCCGGCGCTTGCCTGTTCATGGTCCGCAAGGGCGTTCTCGCTACGCCGCGGCTGACCGACAGTATCCTCGAAAGCATCACGCGGGACACGGTCATCGCTTTGGCGCGGGATATCGGGATGACCGTGGAAGAGCGCCCGATCGACCGAACCGAGCTCTATCTCGCAGACGAAGCGTTCCTGTGCGGAACCGCGGCCGAAATCACCCCGCTCGTCCAGATCGATCGTTTCAAGATCGGCAGCGGGGCCCCTGGTGATCTCACCATCGCACTGCTGCAGCGTTATCATGCAGTCGCGGATGGCCGCGACGAGGCCTATCCGGCGTGGCGCGAAGGCTTGCTGGCGGGATGAGCGCGCAGACCATTGGAAACCGAGCCATGCAGTTGGACGCCGATTTTCTGGAGGAGATCGCGCAGTCTCACGGCGACTCCTTTTATATTCTCGATACTGATCGTTTTTCGCAGAATTTCGTCAGCCTCGCCGGGGCATTTCGCCAGTATTGGCCGGCAACCTCGATCGCCTATTCTTACAAGACGAACTATGTTCCGCGGCTTTGCCAGATTGTCGACACCCTCGGTGGTTGGGCGGAAGTCGTTTCGATCATGGAGTATGAAATCGCCAGGCGTTGCGGGGTGTCTGCGGACCGGATTTTCTTCAATGGGCCGGTAAAGCGCCGCGATGAAATTGAACGTGTCTTGCTCGGTGGCGGCGTCGTCAATCTCGATGCCGATTACGAAATTGCTTTTGTCAAAGAGATCGCTGCCACCAATCCTGGGCGCCGCCTGGCTGTTGGCCTTCGATGCAATTTCGACGTCGGCGATGGCGTCGTCTCGCGGTTCGGATTCTACGGTGCAGATCTTGACGCAGCGCTCGGTGACATTCTTGCGATAGACAACGTCGATTTCGTCGGTTTCCACTGTCACTTCGCCACCCGTTCGCTCGATTGCTGGGCCAAGCGAACAAGCGGCATGCTCGCTTTGATCGAGCGATCCTTGCCCAAGCTGCGGAGCCCGCTGCGGTTCGTAAGCCTTGGGGGAGGGATCTATAGCGGCGACATGCCGCCCGAGATGCAGGCGCAATTCCCCGTTTCGGTCCCGACCTTTGCCGACTATGCAGCCGTTGCCGCCAAGCCGTTTGCCGCCTTCTTTTCTCGCGTGCCGCTTGCCGAGCAGCCGTCTTTGATCATCGAGCCGGGAACCGCGTTGGCAGCGGATTCCGTCCGGTTCGCGACGCGAATAGTGTCCATCAAGAAGGTTGCGGGGAAATGGATCGCGACGGCGGCGGGTAGTTCCCAGAACATGGGCATCGCGCCTTCGCGAACGAATGTGCCGGCGCAAACTTATGCTTCGCCCACGCGGCGCACGGTGCCCGATTTCGAAGGGGCTGTCGATGTCGCCGGATATACATGCATCGAATCCGACTATCTGCTTCGCGATTTCGACGCGAAGATCGCTGTCGGCGACTTTCTTGTGCTTGAATATGCAGGGTCGTACTCGATCGTCATGAAGCCACCGTTCATCTCGCCGAATGTTCCGATCGTAGAAGTCAGGGGTGAGCGTCGCGACGTGCGTCTGGTCAAACGTCGCGAGACGTTCGATGATCTGTTTCAGACATATGTTTTTTAGCATGTTCTCGGCGTGGCAGGACGGCCGACGACGGACGGGATTCAAGACATGAAATCGTGGGCTATCCCCGACGGCGAACGTTGGCCGTTCTGGCTTTTGGTCGCGTTCTTGATCCTTACCGTCATGATCGGCGGAAGTTCGCGAGCCGATATCGCCTCGCTGGTGATCCTCAGACCTGTTGCCCTGTTGACCTGCGGTCTCGCGCTAGTGACTCTGCGCCGCGAGCATATCGCGGAGCACAAGTTGCTGCTGGGGGGGCTGGTCGCCGCAGTCGGGCTTTGTGTGTTGCATCTCGTGCCTTTGCCCTACGATGTCTGGTCAGCCCTGCCGGGCCGCCAGATCATGGTGGACATCGACGCGGCAGCGGGTCTGGGCCAGAGCGCGCGTCCGCTGTCGATGGTGCCCGCATCCACGTGGAATGCCTTGTTCAGCCTGTCCGTCCCGGCCGCCGTGCTGCTTCTCGGCGTGCAACTGCCGCCGCGTCAACTCACGCATCTGCTGCCGATCATAATCGGCCTTGGCCTGCTCACTGCGATCGTGGGCCTGATCCAGGCCGTAGGACCTTCGCGAGGCCCCTTCTACTTCTACCGGATAACCAATTACGGCGCCGCCGTCGGGCTGTTTGCAAACCGCAATCACCAGGCGCTGTTCCTCGCCTCGCTTCTTCCCATGATCGCGTCGTGGGCCTCCTATCAAGGTCATTCCCAGGAGAAGGGCAGGACGCGCCTCGCGATCGCAGCTGCCATGGCAATCTATATCGTCCCGCTCATCCTCGTCACCGGATCGCGCGCCGGTGCCGTGCTGGCTTTTGTCGGCCTCGTGCTGGGCTATTTTTGTTATCGGCGTCCTATCGGCGTGGCGACGGCCGAACGCAAAACCCGCCGGTCGTACCTGTCGTGGCTGGTCGGCGGGGTAGCCCTTATCGGCGGCGCCATGATGGGTGTCGTGCTGTCCACCACCGAAGCGATCGAACGGATCATCAGTTCGGATCAGATGGAGGACCAGCGGCTGCTGGTTTGGCAACCGATCATCGAACTCTGCCGGGCCTATTTCCCCTTTGGCTCTGGCATCGGCAGCTTCGTTCAGGCCTACCAGATCAACGAACCCGACGCGCTGCTCAGCACGAAGTATCTCAACCATGCGCACAACGATCTCCTGGAGATCGTGATGACCGCCGGACTGCCCGGTTTGGTGCTCGTGGTTGCGGCGCTGTGCGTGATCGCCGGCAGGGCTGCGGCCGCCTGGCGCCTGCCCATTCGATCGCAGTCCCCGCTGAGCCTGGTCCGGCTGGCCTCGGGTCTGGTGGCCATGATGGTGTTTTCCAGCTTGGTCGATTATCCTCTCCGGGTCCCCTCGATCACCGCGATTTTTTCTGTTGTCTTGCTATGGTTGGCGGGCGATACGCGCCATGTGCGGAACGGCAGTCAATCGGACAAGCGTAGCAGCGTTGCTTCTTGAAACGTGCGCTGCCGGGCGTGAGGACCGATAATGAAATACTTCATCTCCTGCTTGCCGCTCGCGGTGCTTCTGTTGTCTGCCTGCCAAACGACGAGTGTGCGCAAGGTGGAGCGGGATCCTTCTTTCGTCACCTTGACGGATAAGTCGCTGCCAGCGCCGGCGGCGGGGGATCAACTGGCCGGGACCCAGCCGTATCTCGTTGGTCCTTCGGATGTTCTGTTGATCGATGTCTTCGGGATAGACCAGCTTTCCGGCAAGGAAATCCAGGTCGATGCTGCCGGGCGGATGGCTTTGCCGCTGGCCGGCGAACTCCAGGTTGCCGGCAAGACACCGGCCGAAGTCAGTGCGCTTGTCACCCAGCGCTTGCGTGCGGCGCACGTCAGGGACCCCCAAGTCGGCGTCAACGTGCAGAAGGCGGTCGCCCAGACCGTCACTCTCGAAGGCGAAGTCAGAGAACCCGGCGTGTATCCGATCGGCGGTCGCACCACGCTGCTTTCCGCCATCGCGCGGGCAAAGGGCACGGCGGAATTCGCCAGCTTGGATGACGTCATCGTTTTTCGTACGGTGGCGGGCCAGCGTTATGCGGGACTTTATAATCTCAAGGGGATCCGTCAGGGTGCCTACCCTGATCCCGAGATTTACGCGCAGGACGTCATCGTCGTGGGTGACTCGCAGGCCCGCCGCTCGTTCCGCGACATTCTGCAGATCGTACCCTTGCTGACGACACCGCTCATCGTCGCCTTGCAGAACAACAACTGATCGAACGACGGCAGACCGTCATGGCAGGTGATCGAATGACCGCGCAAACGTCGTTGCAATCCAACTCCGCAACCTATGCGGACGACACCACCAGTGCTGGCGTTCCGCCGGCGCTGTTGCAGATCTGGCAACTCGTTCTCCGCTGGAAATGGGTGATCCTCAGCATCATCGCGGCATCGTTGGCGATCGGCCTCATCGTCACTTTGCTGACGGCTCCCCAATACAGTTCGGTCGCACGGCTCGAAATCAGTCGCGACCAGAAGAATGTTACGAAAGTCGATGGCCTGGAATCGGCCGATGCTTCCAAGGAGCTGGAATTCTACCTTACCCAATACTCATTGCTTCAGGCACGCTCGTTGGCGCAACGCGTGGCTCGGCACATGCGCCTTGCCAGCAACGATTCCTTTTTCGCTGCCCACGGCGTCGATCCTTCGGCAGGCGGAGAAGGCAGCCTGTTGTCGCGTGAAGAGCGCAATGCTCGTGAAAAGCTGGCGGTGCGGCTGCTTTTGGCCAACGTCAACGTCGAACCGATCCGCGGATCGGCGCTCGTCGATGTCCGCTATACCAGTCGCGCGCCGGAACTGTCGGCGCAGATTGCCAATGAATGGGTCAGGCAGTACATCGCCGCCAGCATGGATCGTCGGTTCGAATCCACCTCCGATGCGCGGCAGTTTCTCGAAGCTCGTCTGAGCGAACTGCGCGAGAAGATGGAGGGGTCCGAACGCGATCTCGTGCGGTATTCGAACGAGAAGGGCATCGTGACGCTCGGCCAAACCGAAGGGCCGGCGGGAAAGACACAGTCGGAGATGACCCTCGTCGAAGCCGATCTGCAGGCGATAAATGGCGTATTGGCCGCGGCGCGGGCTGATCGCGTCAAGGCCGAGAGCCGCAACGCGAACCGGTCTGCCGCTTCGGTGACCGATTCCATGAACAATGACGCCTTGGTTCAATTGCGGCAAAAGCGCGCAGAAGCGGCAGCCGATCGGGCGAAACTCCTTGTCACCTATGAGCCAGAGTTTCCGGCTGCGCGGGCGCTTGCCGACCAGATCCGGTCCTACGATGCCGCCATCAAGCTGGAAGAAAGTCGCCTCGCTGCCGGGCGTTCCAGCGACTACCGGGAAGCCCAGTTCCGCGAGCAGGAACTCGTCTCGCAGGTCAACGCGCTGAAGGGGCGTCTGGACAAGCAGCGCACGGACAATATCCAGCTGACGATCTATCAGCGCGAGGTCGATACCAACCGCCAGCTCTACGACGCCCTGCTTCAGCGCTACAAGGAGATCGGCGTCGCCGGCGTCGCCGCCAACAACATCCAGATTGTCGATCTGGCGGAGCCTGCCGGGCAGCCTTCCTCCCCCAACCTCGCGCTAAATCTGCTTCTCGCGATAATGGTCGGTCTGGTTCTCGCCGGCCTAGTCACCTATTCGCTGGACCAGATCGACGAAGGCTTGCGTAGTCCCAACGATGTGCCCCGGCTGCTCAATCTGCCCTTGCTCGGCAGCGTGCCGCGCGTGGAGGGCGAGATCGTCGACATGCTGGACGACGTGAAGTCCATGCTGTCCGAAGCGCACCTCAGCATCCGGTCAAATCTGGCCTTCTCGACTGACCATGGCTTGCCGAAGACCATGATGGTCACGTCGAGCCAGCCTGCTGAAGGCAAGAGCATCACCAGCCTGGCTCTGGCGACGGTGCTGGGGCGCACGGGCAAGCGGGTCCTGCTCGTCGACGCCGACATGCGCTCGCCGTCGGTTCACGAGGAATTCGGCACGCACAATGATTCCGGGCTCAGCAACATCCTGGCCGGTGAAGACGATTGGCGGTCGTTGATCCAAAGCGGTCTGAACAAGGGTGTCGATATTTTGTCTGCCGGGCCGATGCCACCCAGCGCTGCTGAACTGCTGAGCAGCGAGCGCCTTCGCCTATTGATGGACAGCTTGACGTCGGAATACGATCACGTTGTCGTGGACTCGCCCCCAATCCTTGGCCTGGCCGATGCGCCGCTGATTTCTCGCGCGGTCGAAGGATGCGTTTTCGTCGCGGAGTTCCAGGGTGTCGCGGTGCGGGGGATCCAGGCCGCCCTGCAGCGCCTCAATGACGTGCACGCTCACATGTTCGGCGTCGTCCTGACCAAGCTGCGCAACAAAGAAGCGGGCTACGGATACGGTTACGGATATGGTTATGGCTATGGCCACGGCCAAGACGAAACCGGAGATCGCCGGGCATGAACGCATTGGCCTGGGCTCGGGCGCGCGAACTGATCACCGCGCGTAGCGCCGCGATAATGATTGCCGCGTTGGTCCTTGCCTGGTTGAGCCTGGTGAGCGCGGCTTCGGAGGCCCTCGGCGCTCGGGCACCGAATACCCTGGCCGGATTGGCGCCCGGCGAAATCAAGGCCAGGTTGAAGCCGTTCGACAGTTGGCTGGCGAAAAATCCGGCCAAGCTGTTCGGCGGCCGGCCGCCTTCAGCGGTTGTGGCGCAGTCGCGCTTCGTCCTGTCGCATGTACCCCTCCATGCCGGCGCTGTCCGGTGGCTAGGCATGGATGGCTACGGCAGCGGCGACAAGAAGGCTGGCGAGCGGCTGATCGCGCTCTCGAACAGTCTCACCCGCAGGAACGCGAGCGTACAGCTCCTGATGGCGGGTAATGCCGCCAGGGATGGGGACGCCACGGGTGCGTTCCATCACCTCGATATCCTCATGCGCACGCATGGTGAGCAGGGCCCGATGCTTTTCCCGCAGATGGCCTCATTCCTCGGCGATGCGCAGTTTCGCAAGAGCTTCGTTCCCTACGTCCGCAATCGCGCTCCCTGGCTCGAGGATTTCCTCCTGACCGCGGTTGAGGACGGAAAGAACCCCATCCCGATTGCCGAAACACTGGCCGACGCGGGCGGGTTGCCGGACAGCGATGCGTATCGCCGAGTGCAAGGCCAGCTGTTGTCCCAGGTCGCCGAAGTGGGCTCGTTCGGTACGATGCGGCGGTTGCAGGCAACGTTTCCGCCGCGCATTCGGCAGCAGCTCGACAGTTCCGGCTTCAATGCCGCCACGACGTCGCCAGACTACGCGCCGCTCGCCTGGAGAGCCTATGAAAATCCGGAGAGCGGGGCCAGTTTCATCATGGCTGACCAGGCTCGCCGGGCCGGGCTTGTCAGCAGCACGGGCAGGGGCACCGCCAAGGTGCTCGACAGGGTCTTTTTCGCGGCACCGGGGCGCTATCGGCTTTTGAGCCGTGGCAAAGCGGAAGTTCGCGCCGAGGGCGACACGGCCTATTGGCGCGTCGCTTGCACTGGCAAGGACGGTGCGGTGCTAGTCGATGGCAAGAGCAATTTCCTGGGCAAGCCAGCTATTGCCCAGTTCTTCGATTTCACCGTGCCATCGGGATGCACAAGTTTTTACGCGGAGATGTACGCGAAAGCAGGGACGGCTGCCGGCCTGGAATTCTATCTGGATGATATCGTCCTTACGCGCGTCGGTGCTTGAAGACAGCTGACTGGCTTGGGGTCTCGCCCTCGGCTTGCCGGCCCATCACAAAGCGATTATTTCCCGGGGCATGGACAAGACACCGCGGCTGCGCTTCCTCTACCTCACCAACCATGTCGAGGTGGCTCGCATCGCGGAGGCGGCGGGCGCGGACTATGTGTTCGTTGACCTCGAGCAACATGGCAAAGAGGCGAGGCAACCGGGCCTCGACACGGTGAAATCGCGGCACACGATCGATGACGTGGTACGTGTTCGCGGCGCGATCACCCGAGCCGAACTCCTGGTTCGTGTGAACCCGCTCGGGCCGTGGTCAGGCGCGGAAATCGACTCCGTCACGGCTGCCGGCGCCGATGTCGTCATGCTCCCCTATTTCACGAAACTCGAGGAAGCGCGCGAATTCGTGGCGCTCCTCGCCGGCCGAGCGCGAGCCTGGTTGCTCCTCGAGACGGCTGGCGCCGCAGCGATCGTCGATGACCTTGCCGCGCTGGACGGGGTGGACATGATCTTCATCGGGCTCAACGATCTGCATCTTTCGCAAGATCAGCGCTTCCTGTTCGAGCCTCTGGCCACAGGCCAGGTGGATCGCCTGGTCACGGCGATCAAGCGAGGGGGCAAGAAGGCTGGCTTCGGAGGCATAGGGCGGCTTGGCGAGGCAAGGGCGGTGGACGCCGACGCCCTGCTGGGCGAGCATGTGCGCCTTGCTTCGGATGGTGTGATCCTGGCGCGCAGTTTCGCCGATACCGGCGGTCTCGACGAGGGCAACGCGGACATGACCGCACTGCAGCAGGATTTCGACGAGGGGATCGCCGCGCTTCGGGGCGCGGAGGCTCGCTGGCGCGGCGCCGAGCCATCGGCCTTGTTGGAAAATCAAAGCACGGTGATCGAGCAGATCGACTTGGCGATCCGGCGGATGCCAAGCGCCCATGGTTAGCGCCGCGTGGTTCCGCGACGCGATATTGCGCGTGAGCGATGTCGTCGCAGCGTCGATCGGGATCCTGCTGCTTTGGCCGATCATGCTGGTCGTGGCGGTGATCCTGCGCGCGACCGGCGAAGGAACGGTGCTCTTCGTGCAAGAACGGATCGGGCGTGGCGAGCACGCCTTTCGGCTGTTCAAATTCGCCACGATGGTCAAAGGCGCAGCCGGCATGGGGGCGGGCGTCATCACCCTACCGGGGGATGCAAGGGTGCTTCCGTTCGGCAAGTTTCTGCGCAAGACCAAGCTCGACGAACTGCCGCAGTTGTTCAACGTGCTCAACGGCGACACGAGCCTGGTTGGTCCGCGACCGCAGCCTGCGCAATACTATTACGCCTACGACGCAGAAACCCGCACCGCCATCGCCCAGGTCCGACCGGGGATCACCGGCATCGGCTCGCTGCTCTTTCGCGACGAAGAGGCGTTGTTTTGCATGGTCGCCGACCCTGTGGCTTTCGATCATGAGGCGATCGTGCCCTACAAGGGAGCTCTGGAGCGCTGGTACGTCGAGAACCGCTCTGTGAGCCTCTATTGGCGGCTGGTGCTCGCGACGATGCTATCCGTTGTCCTGCCACGGTTCTCCGCATACCGCATCTTCCAGAGCCGCGTTCCAGCGATGCCGGCCCGTTTGCGGAACGTCTATCTGTCAAAGCGTTGAACCGGTTCGCAGGGCTTGCCGCCAACGGTCAAAGGAAGGGGCGCTGTGCTTCCGCCGTTCCGAGACTATCGGACATCGGTGCGCCGAATTCCACAACAGGCCCCTCTTGCGCCCCGACTAGGCGATCTGTCGCACCAGCGATTGCGGGAACGGCGAGCGTTCCGGCAGAAGCCCGTTCTTCACGAGGTCGTCGACGAACTCCAGCAGGCGGGCGTCGCCATAGCGGCGGCTTGCGATTTGAAGTCCGAAGGGGCGGCCCATGTCGTCGGTGAAGACCGGCGCGTTGAGCGTCGGGATATGCGCCAGTGTCCAGATCAGCGCGCTGTCCGGCTGTTCCACGGTATCGCGTGGAGGAGCGGATCCCGCCGTACTCAGCGAAACCACAAAATCTATGTCCTCGAACAGACGATCGACCTCGGCGGCGAGATCCTCCTGATCCATCAGGGCCTGCCGAAATTCCGCGCCAGTGATCTGGCTGCCGGCAGCGAGGATGTCGTTCATGATGGGCGAGACGAAGGTGGTCTGCTGGCCCTCGTGCTTGAAATAGTAGGCCAGCGAAGCGTTATAGATCGTCGCGTGGATCTCGTGTGCCCGGGCCAGCGATTCGGGGAATTCGATTTCCACCACTTCGATGTCCGTCTGCCGCCCGGCATCGCGCAGCCACTGCTCGATCGCTTCGCGCGCATAGGTCTCGGTGTAGTCCCAGACCGGGCCCTTGAACAATGCGATGCGCCAGGGACCCTGACGCGCCTCGATGCGGCACTCGGTATCTCCAAAGGCTTTGTCGATAAGAGGATAGTCAGCACCATGGACGCGCAGGACGTCGAGCATGACGGTAAGATCGGCGGCGTGCGCGGTGAAGAAACCCACCGTGTCGAGGCTGTCGGTCGTCTTCAATACGCCAGTGCGGGGGATCAGTCCGAACGACGGCTTGAGGCCGTAGACACCGCAGAAGCTCGCCGGGCGAATGATCGACCCGGCGGTCTGGGTCCCTAGCGCCGCCGGCACCATTC
>Ga0075366_10001497_pt1 | contig 11662 bp, 20 predicted proteins | sample EndMethybrTD3031_FD_72351 | JGI IMG/M metagenome (GOLD analysis project Ga0075366, IMG submission 72351) | Populus endosphere microbial communities from Tennessee, USA - Endosphere MetaG P. TD hybrid TD303-1 | ecosystem: Host-associated > Plants > Roots > Endosphere | place: USA: Tennessee... | reverse complement strand
TGAGGTTGGTGTTCACCACCTGCGTCCACTGCTCGTAGGTGAGCTCTTCCATCGGGATGGCGGGCGCGCCCTGGCCGGCGTTGTTGAAGAGGACGTCGAGCCGGCCGAAGGCCTTGATCGTCGCGTCGAAGAGCGCCTTCACGTCCGCGGGGTTGCCGACGTCGCATTTCACCGCGAGGCCCTGGTCCTTGGGAACGCCCGCTTCCGCGATCGCGGCCTCGAGCATCTCCACGCGCCGTCCGGCAAGCGCGACCTTGTAGCCTTCCTTCAGCAGCGCCTGCGCGGCGGCCTTGCCGATGCCCTGGCCCGCGCCCGTGACGACGGCGACCTTTCCTTCTCCTTGTGCCATGACTCCTCCGGGATTCCTACGATGGGATGCGCGGATTGCCTACATTTTTCGCGCGGGTGTGGCCGTACGATGAACACATCGCGAATCATTCAGGCCTTCATCACGAAGCGCAGGAACGAAGCGCGATACCAGGGCCGCCTCACCGCGGCCCTGTTCTTTTTCTAGATGCGCCGGTCCATGCTCCGCAGGCGCGCGGCCATGATGCTCATGATCTCGAGGGCGAAGCCGGGCGTTTCCTGCACCAGGGACTTGAAGCGCTCCGAGGTGACCGACACCAGGGTGGAGTCGGTGACGGCCACGGCGGTGGCGCTGCGCGGCGACTTGTCGATCAACGCCATCTCGCCGAACACGCCGCCCTTGCCGACCTTCTCGACGCTGCGCCCGGTGACCGAGAGCTTGACCGAGCCTTCGAGGACGACGTACATCACGTAGCCGTCGTCGCCTTCGCGGAACACCGTTTCCCCGGCCTTGAAGACGCGCGAGGGATCCTTGCTGAATTCTTCCGTGGAGATCATCGAGGCGTGCCTCTTTCTTGTTGTCAGTCGACCGACTGGATCGCTTCGCGCAGTGTATCGGCGATCTGCGCGATCTGCGAGGCTTCGACGATGAGGGGCGGGGCGATGGCGATGTTGTCCCCGGCGGTGCGGATCAGCACCCCTTTCTCCCAGCACTTGAGCAGCACCTCGAAGGCCCGGGCGCCGGGCGCATCAGGCCGCGGAGCCAGCTCGACGGCGCCGACCAACCCGAAGTTGCGGATGTCGATGATGTTGCGGCCGCCCTTGAGGCCGTGGACCGCGTTCTCCATCACCGGCGCCATCTGCTTCGCGCGGTTGAAGAGGTCCTCGTCCTTGTAGAGCTGCAGCGTGGCGATGCCCGCGGCGCATGCGAGCGGGTGCGCCGAGTACGTGTAGCCGTGGAAGATCTCGATCGCGCCAGGCGGGCCGATCATGAACGCATCGTGCACCGCCTTCGACACGAGCACGCCGCCCATCGGCACCGTGCCGGAGGTGACGCCCTTGGCGAAGGTGATCATGTCGGGCTCGACGTCGAAGACGCCCGAGGCGAAGGCCCCGCCCATGCGGCCGAACGCGGTGATCACCTCGTCGAAGATGAGCAGGATGCCGTGCTTCTTCGTGATCTCGCGCAGGCGCTTCAGGTACCCCTTGGGCGGCATGAGCACGCCCGTGGATCCGGCCATCGGCTCGACAATCACCGCGGCGATCGTGGAGGCGTCGTGCAGGGCGACCAGGCGCTCCAGCTCGTCGGCCAGCTCGGCCCCGTGCTCCGGGAGGCCCTTCGTGTACGCGTTCTTCGCGAGATTGTGCGTGTGCGGCAGGTGGTCGACGCCGGCCAGCATCGCGCCGAACATCTTGCGGTTGGCGACCATGCCGCCCACCGAGATGCCGCCGAAGCCGACGCCGTGATAGCCGCGCTCGCGACCGATCAGCCGTACGCGCGAGGCCTCGCCCTTCACGCGCTGGTAGCCGAGCGCGATCTTGAGGGCGGTATCCACCGCCTCGGAGCCGGAGTTCGTATAGAACACGTGCTTCATCGACGGCGGCGCGATCTCGACGATGCGGTTGGCGAGCTCGAACGCGAGCGGATGCGCCATCTGGAAAGCCGGCGAGTAGTCGAGCGTGGCGGCCTGCTTCTGGATCGCCTCGACGATGGGCTTCCTGCAATGGCCGGCATTCACGCACCAAAGGCCCGAGAAGCCGTCGAGCACCTTTCGCCCCTCGGGCGTCCAGTAATGCATGCCTTCGGCCTTCGCGATCATTCGCGGGTTGGCCTTGAACTGGCGGTTCGCGGTGAACGGCATCCAGTAGGCGCCGAGCTGGTCCGGGTGCAGGTGAAGCTGGTCGGAGAGGATCGTCATGGCGGGGTGCAGGCGATGATTTTCGAACCCCGATTTTACGCCCAACGACTTGGGTTGATCGTGCTGTCGGTTCCTTCCGACGGGTGAATAGGGACAGGGCTGGCAGTGCCTCGCAGGCCCGGTGCCTAAGCTGTGTGCATGCACTTTCGATACCTATGGAGACGAAAGCAAATGCGCAAACTCGTGATGAGCGCCATGGTCGCCTCGGCCATCATGGTCGGTGCGACGGCGAAGCCGGTCTTCGCCGATACCGAGGTCTATCTCAACTTCGGTCCCCCCGCCGTCCGTTATGAAGCCGTGCCCGCCCCGCGCGCCGGCTACGTGTGGGCGCCGGGTTACTGGGACTATCGCGGCAACAAGCACCACTGGCGAAAGGGCCACTGGGTTCCGGCACGCTCCGGCTATGTGTACTACGCGCCGACGTGGCACCAGACGACGGGCGGTCAGTGGTACCTGCAGCGTGAGCACTGGGTCGAAAGGTCGCACGTCGCACGCGGCCCGAACCCGTACGGCGACCGCGACCGTGACGGCATCCCGAACCGGAACGACCGGGACCGTGACGGCGACGGCGTGCCGAACCGCTACGACAACGCCCCGGACAACCCCCGCTATCGCTGACGCGGGGACCGCATTCGCCGGGACGCTGGGTGGATGATCCCGGCGGATAGTAGCCGTCGTCTCCTGGAGGGGGCGGCGGCTTCTTCCTTCTTGAAAGGGACGCGAAGCGTCCCTATTTTTTTGTCTTCGGCCAGTCGTCGTCGTCCGTGATGATGTTGAGGACGCGAGTGACCTTCGGCCCCGCATCGAAACGTTCCGCCTTCACCTGGACGGGGTAGAGCTCCTCCAGCCGCTGCCGGGCCGCGCTCTCCTCCTTGAAGGTGAGCAGCGAGCCGTCCGAGCCCAGCACGTCGTGCCAGGAAGCGGGGTTGTCGGGGTCGTCCTGGATCTGCAGTTTGTACATTCGGGTCTCCGCGGAAGTTGTACGTGCACTGTCTCTGACAATCGGCGAAAATAGAGGTTTTCGCGGATCTGCCGCGAAAACCCGTTTCACTCCAAGGGTTATCCCCCGTATGCAATACGTCTACACGATGAAGCGCGTGGGCAAGATCGTGCCGCCCAAGCGCCAGATCCTCAAAAACATCAATCTCGCCTTCTATCCCGGGGCCAAGATCGGCTTGCTCGGCCTCAACGGCGCGGGCAAGTCCACGATCCTGCGGATCATGGCGGGCATCGACACCGACATCGAGGGCGAGGCCTATGCCCTGCCCGGCATCAAGGTGGGCTACCTGCCGCAGGAGCCGCAGCTCACGCCGGGCCACACCGTGCGCGAGGCGGTCGAGGAAGGCCTGGGCGAGATCTTCAATGCGCAGAAGGCGCTGGACAAGGTCTACGCCGCCTATGCGGAGCCGGACGCGGATTTCGACAAGCTCGCCGCCGAGCAGGAGCGCCTGGAGAAGATCCTCGCCTCGGGCAATGCGGACACGACCGACGTGCAGCTTGAAGTCGCGGCCGACGCGCTTCGCCTGCCGCCGTGGGAAGCCATCGTCGACAAGCTCTCCGGCGGCGAGAAGCGCCGCGTGGCGCTGTGCCGCCTGCTGCTCTCCCATCCCGACATGCTGCTGCTCGACGAGCCCACGAACCACCTCGACGCCGAGAGCGTCGACTGGCTCGAGCAATTCCTGCAGCGCTATCCGGGGACGGTGGTGGCGGTGACTCACGATCGCTACTTCCTCGACAACGCGGCCGAATGGATCCTCGAGCTCGACCGCGGCACGGGCATCCCGTACGAGGGCAACTATTCCAGCTGGCTGCTGCAGAAGCGTGACCGCCTGCAGAAGGAAGAGTCCACCGAGAGCGCGCGCCAGAAGGCGCTGAAGAAGGAGCTCGAGTGGGTTCGCCAGAACGCCAAGGGCGGCACCAAGAAGAACAAGGCGCGCCTGCAGCGCTTCGACGAGATGGCCTCGTACGAATACCAGAAGCGCAACGAAACCTCGGAGATCTTCATCCCCGTCGCTGAGCGCCTCGGCAACGAGGTGATCGAGTTCGAGGGCGTCTCGAAGTCGTTCGGCGACCGCCTGCTGATCGACAACCTCTCGTTCAAGGTTCCGCCGGGCGCCATCGTCGGCATCATCGGCCCGAACGGCGCCGGCAAGTCGACGCTCTTCAAGCTGATCACCGGCAAGGAGCAGCCCGATTCCGGCAAGGTGACGATCGGCCACACCGCCCAGGTCACGTTCGTCGACCAGACGCGCGACCTGCCCGCCGACCAGAACGTGTGGCAAGTCGTCTCCGGCGGCCAGGACATCCTCACCGTCGGGAAATTCGAGATCCAGTCGCGCGCCTACATCGGCCGCTTCAACTTCAAGGGCCAGGACCAGCAGAAGCTCGCCGGGAATCTTTCCGGGGGCGAACGCGGCCGCCTGCACCTCGCGAAGACGCTGCTCGCCGGCGGCAACGTGCTGCTGCTCGACGAACCGTCCAACGACCTCGACGTGGAAACGCTACGCGCGCTGGAAGATGCGCTCGCGGAATTCGCCGGATCCGTGCTGGTGATCTCCCACGACCGCTGGTTCCTCGACCGCATCGCCACGCACATCCTCGCGGCCGAAGGCGATTCGCAGTGGGTCTTCTTCCCCGGCAACTACCACGAGTACGAGGAAGACAAGAAGAAGCGGCTGGGCGAGGAGGGTGCTGCTCCCCATCGCCTGCGCTTCAAGGCGCTGCACAAGTAACGTCTATCCCGGTTCGTGGCACACCATCTCGATGTTGTGCCCGTCCGGGCAGATCACGAAGGCCGCGTAGTAGTTCGCGTGGTACTTCGGACGCAGCCCCGGCGGGCCATTGTCCTTGCCGCCGGCCGCCAGCGCCGCGACATAGAAGGCATCGACTTGCTGGCGGTTCTCCGCCGCGAACGCGATGTGCATGCGCAACGGCTTTTCATCGGTCGGAAACAAGCACAACGAAGCCTTGCTCGTCGGGGCCCCCATCTCGATGCCGATCGGCCCTTCCATCAGGACAGCGACCCCCAGGGGCTCGAGCGCCTTCAGGAAGAACGCCTTGCTCGCCGCATAGTCGCGGACGCCGAATACGACGTGGTCAAACATGACTAGCCCCCTTTCCGAGCTTCACTTCTCCTCCTCCGCCGGCTGCGACTGTTCCTGGGAGGGCTTGGTCGGTCGAGCGGGTGGGAATGGGGGCAGGACACCCACGAACACCAGGAGAATGACCGCAGGAAGCAGTAGGTAGGTCAGCGGCCGGCGCCACCATGTCTTCGTGCTCATGGCAAAGGCAACTGGGGCCCCGATGGCCACATTCAAGGGTGCAGGCATTCGCGTTTGTCAGGCTGCGCGCCGGTAGTGCACGGCGACAACGCCGCAGCGGAGCGGCTTCGCCGAGACCAGCTCGAGCCGTCGTGTGCCGGGCAGTCCACTCTGGTACAGGGTCGGGCCGTGGCCGGCGATCCTGGGCTGGACGAGGAATTTGTATTCGTCGATCAGGTCCAGCCGGTCCAGTTCGGTCGCGAGCTTGCCGCTACCGAGGAGGACGCCGGCAGGCGTCGCATCCTTGAGTTTCTGCACGCTCGTGCGCAAGTCGCCGGCGATGGGGTGGCTGTTGGTCCACGGGAAGTCCGTTCGCGTCGACGAGACCACGTACTTCGGCTTGGTCTCCAGCTTGGTCGCCCACGCGCGCAACGCCGGCGGCGCCTCCTGCTCGCCGCGAGCGACCGCGGGCCAGTAGCTTTCCATCATCTCGTAGGTGACGCGGCCCCACAGCATCGCCCCCGCCTCGTCCAGGAGGCGCGTGAAGAATGCGTGTGTCTCGTCGTCGGCGATTCCCTCCTGGTGGTCGACGCAGCCGTCGAGGGTGACGTTGGTGCTGAAGGTCAAGATTCCCATGTCAGGCGCCGACCGCGACACCGCGCTCCTTGAACACTTCACGAGCGACGTTAAGCCCATTGGTGGCCTTGACGATCTTGCCAATGGCGCGCCGGATGTTTTCAGTGGTCAATTTCTCACTCTCCCTCGACTCTTCGCACCAGGTGGCCCTCACGGTCAAAGTAGAGCAGGACGTGACCCCCTGGATAGGGCTGCGGCGACTTTCCCGGTGCGCTGCGTTTGGTGAATTGTACCCAGACGTTCCACTGCTTCCCCTCTCGCCGGGGCTTGAACGTGCACGGCGTATCGGCGGTGCATTGGGCCTTGGTATATCGCCTTGCGGCAGCGATGGCCGACGCTTCATCGACGACGGCTTCGGCGGCAAACGCGAGCCCCGCTTGACCGAGGAGGATTGCCAGCAAGAGTGCTGTGCCGCGGAGCACGGCAAAGACCATGGCGCTCATCGGCAGCCGTCCATGAACTGGGGCCAGGCGGGAACGACTGGCACCGGGTCCGTCCTCTCGGGGAGCAGCGCCCATGCCGATGGTGCCTGACGGCTTCGCTCCAACGCGTTGCCTGGACAGCACACTACGTTGCGATTCGATAGACGCCGTAGGCCCCTCCGGCCAAAACCAACCAGAAAATGATACCGGTGACGGCGACTTTCACGTCGCCGACGTCGACCTCGCGCTCATGGTCGGGATCGTACTCGGCCTTCGTGAACAGGGCGCAGTAGATGACGTACCCCGGTGCGCAAACGAGGATGTCGGCGAACGCATAGAGAAATGCCGACACCAAGAGCGATCCGATCACTGCGCCGACGATGTCCATGGCCTGCTCCAACGCGTGTTAGACGTCACGGCGCTCAATGGGTACGACATAGACCTGTATGGCGGAATTGAGTACGAGAAGCCCGAGTATCACCGCCACCGCCCAACGTTCGGGGAAAAGGAAGAAGAGGGAAGCTGCTACGACGACGACCGCCAGCCATGCGTAAAACGACCACGACGGTATTCCGATCGGGCCTTCGCAGGCAGTGCACTTCCCGGACCAAGCGAAATGAGTGTTCACCTTTCGCCAGATCGACATCGCGCGCTGATTGCAATGGGGACACGTCAGCGTGGGCACATGCGTCGTCATCGCTGCTCCGTGGTGCGACGGAGCACCCGCTGGGACTCCCCATCGATGCGCATGAACTCACCGTCGCCCACGAGCATGAGCCGGGAAGGAAACGGCCGAAGTCCGTAGATCTCGTGCTTCCAGTTGAGCCAGACGTACGGCTCTCGCACGGAGTAGGTGCACTCGACAACATGTGCCCCACCGCCGCGGGCTAGTGCCGCGAGGACCGCGCACTCGCCGTTCGCCTTGAGGACAACGGTGACGTTTGCGTCGGCACCGCGGTACTCCCATGACATGGAGGCCGGGACAGCCTCGGCAATGGCCGATGTCGAGATCGTGGCGAGGGCACCACAGATCGCAATGAGGTAGCGCATCGATCTACCCTCGATGGCCAAGCACCCTGGCAGGCAGGAAGAGCAGCGCCTTCAGCAAAGCAAAGACAGCCTCTACCGCAATGCCCACAAGGCGAAAAGGCAGCGAGACGAGCCAGACGACAGGAAACAGAACCAGTGCCAGAAGCGCCACGGGCCAGGCCAGCACGGCCAGGATGCACCAACCAACAAACAGGATGAGTGTCTTCATTTCAATCCTCCGTCTTTCTGTGCCATTCGCGCGGCCGCTTCCTGGGATGTCATGACGGGATGAACCTCGAAATTGACGAGGTCTGCCCAATGACTCATCCACTCTTCCAGCAGGACACGATCCGGCGTCTCCATGACTTGGAAGCAGGTCGACATGGGCTCATTGACCCAACTCGCAACGTACGAGAGCCCGTCTGGGGCAAGGCGCCCACGCTCCCTGAACCGCTGATACACGGGAGCTGCCTCGCCATTTCGGAAGTGTTCAATAACCATGAACAAGGCCACGTTGCTTCTCCTCAGATGACGTGAGCCGGTGCGATCTGTTTGCTGTCATTTCTTGTCCCATGCGTTGCGCACCAGGTACTTCGATCCCAGCATCCCACGGTCGACGCGAGACAAGCGCGCCATTTGGCCTGGAACAAGCAGGCAAGCCGAGGGGACAACTGCACGGACCGTCTCGCCGCTCGCGAGCTTCACGACGGCTTCGCCTTGCTGGTCAGTCGATGAGGAAGTTTCCACCGCGATCACTTCGCCGTCCACCGTTTGCCCGGCATCGACCGGAGAGGGTCCTGGGCCGAAATGAAAGGCGATTGCCAGCGAGGAGGCCGAGACTGCCAGCCCGAAAAGGATGTTCCTCTTGGTCCGATCGTCCATGAAATGGCAGCTAGCGAGTGATGCTTACCCCGAGAAACTTTGGGACCTTCTGCTTGAGGATGCGCACCAGGTCCGGATCCATGAATTTGAACCGATCGGGGATATCGAGGCAAATGACGTGTTGCCGATTGAGGTGAGCCCCGAAAGCTGCCTTCAACTTGGTGCGATGGACCTTCTCCATCACAAAGATGATGTCTGCCCAGGTGACCATCTCCGGCGTGAGCTTTAGCTCGGCGTCATTGTCGAGGCCCGCTGACGCCACCTCGAAGTCTGGCCAGGATGAAAACACCTCCTCCGCCGTGGGGCTTCGGAGTTTGTTTCGGCTGCATACGAAGAGGAGGCGCTTCATTTGACTACGAACAGTTGCCATGGATCATCGTCCTTGATCTTGAAGACGGCACGACCGTTCAAGTGCTGAAGCGACAACGCGCAAAGCTCATCAACCTCCTCGCGGCTCGCGGCGAACGACGTGGTCGAGAAGATCCCGTAGCCGGTGACTTCGGCTAGGTCCTTGATGCGTAGAGCCTCGGCCCTTGCCTTGTCGGGATACGCCGCATTGGCCCAAACCCAGGCCCAGCTGTTCTTGTGTGGCAGGTATGTACCCACCGGCACTACCTCAGCCTCCATGCGGCGACCGTCGCTGCCCTCAAAAGCGAGCGTCAACGTATCGATGTCGATGCTCCATCGGGAAAACCCCTTGATCTGCTCCGAAAACTCTACCTGCTTCTGCTCGTACTCTGAGAGTGCCGCAGCGAGCCTGATGTCGAACGCGTTGTCGATGCCGTCTCGATGATCGCCGTGCCGTCGCATGTCACCGCCTTATCGAATGACGCCTAGGACACATAGTTCGCACTGCGCGTCACGGTCCGCTCCAACGCTTTGTCAGGTTGCACCATCGGCCAGAATCCACTCCGATTGCCCTTTCGATCGATCTCCGGTGAGCCACTGCCAATTGAGGTACATGTGCAGTCGCCCGTCACTGTCTGGCGAAAACGTGGCGTGCGCAGTTCCAGCACTCTGAACCCCATCGCGGGTTGCGCCGTGATAAAGCATCTCAAGCTCTGTGGCGCTCGTGCGTTTGGCAAGAACATGACCAACAACGATCGTTCCACCGCCATAGGTGCCCACGACGATGCCATTGTCAGCCGTAAATCGCATTTCGGTTTCAGAATTCAGATGGCCGTTCTTCGAGTTCGAGACGGCCCGAAAGACCTTTCCGGCAAGATTCACCGCGTTACCTCCCTTGTGCATGGTGGTTCACCGTCCGCTCCAACGCCTCTTGCGCCGCGCCATCGCTCGCCTGCGCATGGGAATACCAGCGCGGCGTATAAGGCGATCGGTTTTCCTTAGCCAACTCCAACGTGTTGTTAAAAGGCATTTGCGTCATTCCCGCTGCCGGGGTCGTTCCTCTTCTCGCCTCTGCCAAGCGGTCGAATTTCGGTATAAGTACGCGGGCCTCTCAATCTGAGGTAGGCCCACGCGGCGATTTCGACGGCCAACCCGAGCGCCATGAGACCTGCAACGTACGGGGCTTCCAAATCAAACGCCATCACGGCGAAGCAGAGCAGAACGACCGCAATGACGAGGTGCGTGTAGTCCTTGGTTGGTCTCGTCTCCATTGCGGACGGCTCTCTAGCCGCGATGGTTCACGGTCCGCTTCAACGCGTTGTTAGAGTGCATGGCCGCCCTTCGATTGTTGTTCCACTGCCAACAGTAACGACAGCCTGTCACGCTTCGCTACCTCTTGCCATGGTCGATCGGTCAAAGCTCCCTCGAGTGCCCAAAGTAGATTGAGCGATGCACGGGCGTCGCTGTTCTTCACTTTCACAAACGCCCGCACGGCACCGAGCTTGCGAAGTTGAGCCTGGGAGGTGATGCCCGCCTTTCGGAGCATTTCCTCCGACTTCGGCCCGAGGTTGCGCATATTCCTTGGCATGCACTCTAACGACCGAGTCGAGCGGCCGGGCACGACGCCCATTCCCAAAGACACAGCGCGCCACGATGGTTGACGGTCCGCTCCAACGCGTTGTTAGCAGTCATACGCGTGCTCTCCAGTAGAACGGCCTGCGCCGCTGGTGGGCAACCGCGACCACCACGACTTCGTTAGTGTCGATCGCGTAGATGATCGTGAACGGGAAGCGGCGAACCAGCATTCGCCGAAATCCGTGCGCCGCCGTGAATCCCGAGCCGGGATAGGACCGAGCTGCATCTCTTCCTCCGCGGGAGGAAGGAGCCGGTAGTCGATCACCGCAGCCGGCTGCGGGCTCGGGCCATGGCCTCATCGCCGGGTACCGAAGGAAGGTCCCCTCTGCGATAGGCGTCATATCTGCGGCGGGCTTCCTCGAGCCAAAGCTCGTCCACCCCCGGTTCGTTGACAGGATCGAGCTCGTCGATGAGAACACGAGCCAGCGCCGCCTTTTCCTCGCGGGAAAGGGCTCGGGCTCGCTTCTCGAGGTCGTCGAACTGGCTGCTCATGCGCAAATTATAGGCGCTGTCTCGGATGACTGCTAACGACCGAGTTGAGCGGCCAGGCACGACGCCCGTTCGCAATGACACAGTGCGCCACGGCGGTTCACGGTCCGCTCCAACGCGTTGTTAGACGTCACGATAGTCCTTGATATTCGCTCGCGCTAGCTCTTGAGCCGAATCGATTGAATGGGCGCCGCTGGCTGCGCTATCGGGAAGCCAATTGAAGAAGTACGGCCCTTGGTAGAGGAGAAGGCCGTCACTAAATCGGCGGGCCTTCGAATACGCTGTCCACTTGAGGTGCGAATCCTCATTGTTTCCAGCTACGTGAAGCTCCGTCGCCGAGAGCAAAAACGTAAGACTATTGTTGTGAAAAGGTGACTTTCGAAGACGTCGTCTAGCGGTCCATGCATCGATAGGGCCGCCGAGGAGGATGGCACCTAGAAAGGCTCCGGTTGCACCGGATAGCGGGATGGTGGCGGTGGACCAACCAGTGTAAGCCGCGATCACGGTCAAAGAGAAGAAGGCCGCAGCCAAAGTCCACAACACACGATTGTGAGGACCGCGCCACCAGAGCTGAGCGCGATGACGCGACATCGCCTCAAGTAGGTAGGCCTCGTTGTACTGCATGCGGAACTCGGCAGCGCCCATCGTGACGTCTAACGACCGAGTTGAGCGGCCGGGCACGACGCCCATTCGCAATGACACAGCGCGCCACGATGGTTCACGGTCCGCTCCAACG
>Ga0075366_10001496_pt1 | contig 11667 bp, 13 predicted proteins | sample EndMethybrTD3031_FD_72351 | JGI IMG/M metagenome (GOLD analysis project Ga0075366, IMG submission 72351) | Populus endosphere microbial communities from Tennessee, USA - Endosphere MetaG P. TD hybrid TD303-1 | ecosystem: Host-associated > Plants > Roots > Endosphere | place: USA: Tennessee... | reverse complement strand
TCGATGAAAACTAGTTTCCCTGCTGGGATTTTCTTTTGATCGTTCTCCCAACGAGCACGTGCCTGGGCAATCTCCTCTCGATCCTGTTCTTGAGCACGCATCCTCTTTTTTTAAAACTGATTTGATGACGTCCAAAAAAGCGCCCTAGGGTCGCTATCCCTACCCGAACTCCCTTCTGAATTAGACTCTGACGATTTTCACCTAGAGTCTGATCAGGCTTCTGCTCAATGTATTGGAGTAACCACTTTGTGTGGGGTAACAAAACACTCTTTCGATATCCTCCCTGACGTTTTGGTTGGACATTTCCTTTACGACGAAACTGTCTCATCCATTTCAGGGCACATGAATAGTCAATCATCAACTGACAGGCTGCTTGGCGGACTGACCTTCCTCCCTCTACAGTGCGGACTAACCGCTCTCGAAGGTCTATTGAATAAGCTCTTGGAATAACTGGCTCCTTTCTTTTCTGTTCACTTGACTTTCCTCCCTTTCTTCCATCATACTCTTAACTTATCAAGGCTATTTAATCGGAATTTGCTCTAAGTTGGAATTTTTACGCAACTTTGTCGCAACTCAGCCTATGGGAACGTTCAAAATGTTGAGGATTTCTAGTTCGTAAGTGGTTGTAGTTATTAATGTTGATGCGATAAACTGGTTCATCACTGACCACAGATCCATGGTCATAGCACTGACCTGTTCGCGCTTGGCGTATTCTGACGTGGAGAGCCGGTATCCTTTCACTCCTAAGGGCCGATGTCAAAACGCACACGAGGTATTTTGAAAAAGCCACACTCACGAAATCCGGCCTCCAAAGGACCCGATACAGGCTCGATTCTCAAGTAGACTTCCTACCCCCTAAAGCCGTTTATCTTGAGATACTTACAATCAAAAACACCCCAATCACACACCACCCCTATTCTTATTTGAGTAGAAAACGTCCTTATTCGATAAGTCACTGATTACAAGGGACTTCCTATTTAAGTAGAAAATGTCCTAACGCCTAGCTCAAATGCACAACCCGCCTTGCTACTCGTTTAAAGAACAACCTTTATTGTAATAGCGAAAATATATCACCGAGATGCCAGAACACAGCCACGATTCACATAGAGAAAAATAGCTTGCATGCCATCATGACATGTCTTACTACGATAAGAAGACAAATCATCTTAACAAGGAGGTTATATGATAAATCAATCTATTCTGAGAAAAGCGCTCATTGTCAGTACCGCTCTACTATTGGCGGTTGGCGGATCTAAGGCTGACGTCCCTTTCGTGGGGTACCACTCCGTAATGGTTAAGACTCCTCCCGGTGTTCAAAGCATGCATTTGTATGGAATGTGGGGAGCTCCTCCCGAAGCTAATCACATCATAACGGTAACTTATAATAATTTAGATTCGACTCCAGCATGGCATTACACCGCTTACATGGCATTAAACGGAACTCAGTTGACAATCAACACCTACACTTCTCCGGATTGCACCTACGGTTTTACTGCGCAGCAAGTTCTTACCGTACCGCCTGACAATGGTTTGCGAAACTTTTGGATAGACCTGTCACCCCCTCGAGACCCCCGGTACCGAGGCCGCCCGTAAGCCAAGCTCCCTCGATTCCAAACCTTTATATCGTGCTGTAAGCTCTTAAGACCGCATGAGGTAAGAGCATTAGGGGCTTTTGGTTTCATGGGTCCAGCTCGTGATACCTCACCATGGGGTATCACTTCATGACCCTTACCTACACCTAACAGAAAGCTCCCTTGTATGAGTACTCCGTTTCTCACCAATGACCTTAATCAGACTTCTAGCATCTTCTTCCAGCTTATCTAGGATCGGTGCATCCTCATCCACATCACATGACTTCACGAATGAATACAAGCTACTGATGTGCTGATAGAGAGTAGAGTGATTCAGTGATTTGATGGTTAAGGTTGTCGACTTGTCAGCTCGATCCAATCGGATCTGCTTCCGAAGTTGGCTTACTGACCAGTTGTTCTCTTCTGCTTCCCGCAACCAACCACACGCAGCTTCAACGTCATGATGGGTCAACAAGATCGCTTCGCGGTAATACTTGAAGCTTAAATTGAACGTGCGCAACTCAGCTGGGATCGTGCGGCACATGTCCATTGAAATTGCAGCCAACTTCGCCCTACTACCTAAACTCTCTGATCCTAAGCGCTTACAAATGAAAAGACCCAATTTGGCCACTACCTTACAACTCTTCACTGGAACACTTGAATTGGGTACCACAACTCCTGAAGGCTATCTAGATTAACACCAGTGGCCATTTATCGCTTATATGACATCTCCTAAGCAGTTTTTAGTCGATAATATCTAATGTATGCACAAGTTCACTTATGTGTGAAATAACAACATCATGGCTTGTATAATCGTCAGAAATAACACCATGTGTAGCTTCTGTTGTTAAGATGCATCGCATGTCTGCATTTCTTGCACCCATTAAATCAAAGGATAGGCTATCGCCTACTACGACCACTTCTGAATTGCTAAGATTCCATTCCAATGCAATTTTTAAAAATGGCTGTTTCATTGGCTTTCTCCATCCCAAACACGCTGAGCTGTAAATAGGAGCAAGACACTCAGCAAAGCCGAAACCCGATGCCAAGTCACTAACAAGTTGGCTATCGGGAGCGTTTGAAAGCAAAGCCAACCGAAATCCATTTTCTACCAACTGATGCAAAACGCTAGATGCCTCAGGAAATGGTTGCCAACAGGTAAGTTCGTACGCAAAGAATTCATGAGCATATTCGTCACTTAGTGCCACCGTAGAATACCGTGCAAGCACCTCCTTGAGCGTAACAATGAACGGCACCTCTATGCTCGTCTCTAAGGCGGATTGTCGTGCTGCTGCATATTCGGATAGGAAGTCACTTGCAAAGGGTGCGTCAGGAGGCAGTGGAAAATAGGTGGATATATAGCTAGACAGTCTTTCCATCCTTTTCACAACGGCAGTGTTCAAGTTTGGCGACGAAAACATCAGAGTTCCACCCAGATCAAATATTATACCTTTTAGAGACATTTGAGCAATTAATGATAGGGGCAGTCGGAGAAAAACAAGAAGATTGTATCAGATACATATTATTTCGGTTTCGAGAATGTCGGGCCATATGAGAAGACATAGAGTTGTTGCTGCAAGTTCCTTGGCGACCAAGAAAATCACTTTTTACATATTTTAGAGAGGCAAACCCCTTCTGAAGACGAATCGGTATCAGATATCGTACGATTGTATCTATATCATTCCTTCAAAGGTATTCGAGTAATGTATCGTGATAAATCCGTTTTGGTCTGCAAATAAATGATACATATATTCATTAGTGGAGGCTCCTTCTTGATATTGAATGAGAAGGGCTGATAGCAGGTTGTGATAATGCTACGCGACTAGTATACGTGCCCAATTCCACTCATTCAAGTATGACAGTTCGGACAATAAAACAAAGGTTTCAGACTATCTAGTTGTATGTTTCCTCCCATGAACATATGGTTATTTTGCTGTGTTTGTCCAAGCAAGTGGAAGATCTGAATGTTCTCAGCAAGTGTGGAGTTCTTTTTCGAAGCTGCTCAAAGGCAGCCAACTATCCCTTGCAACAAGTTTTGGTTCTCATCATGTCCCTGTTCTTTCGGACATCATCGTAGTCCAGAGCTAGCAGAATCTCAAACGCTTGGAGCCGTTTGATCTTCACTAATATTCCCCATGTGTTTTTCAGCCTCGATATGTAACGGATCAGTTTGGTTCTCTATAGGTCTCGCCTGGGTCGGTGTGCACCAGTTATTTTTCCAACGCCTGGAAAGCGGACATTGCGTCGGGGGTCATCTAGATTCACGCCCACAAGTGAAAGTCTTTGACTTTAACTGATCCCATACTGTTGCGTGTACCATTGGAGCGAATGGACTGGCATCTCCAATGGCTCATGAGTTAACTGAACCGTTGGATTTGAAAAATCTCATACTTAAAAATAACGGTCTCTGAATGCACTGATACATATCTGCTTCGCAAACAGATTTCCTATCCCCTTGGTCACCTCAAGATCCGGCTCAACCTGCTTCTTGCCAATCGTAGACTCCCACAAGATTACTAGCTCCGTCACCAAACAAAGAAGAAGTTCCCTGGCCCTTATAAATAAGGGGCTAGTAGGAAATTTCTTTTTCTGTGTTGGTTCCTTGATGCTAAAATCCAGCAGAGAACTTCCCTGAAAAGAAGTTTCCTGCCTAGGGAACTTCTTCTCTAGAGGGGGACTATAAGAAGTTTCCTGAGTTCGAACCACTTTATCAGGTAACTTCTTCTATCTCAGGCTCAGGCGTCTTTGCCCAACTATCTTCTCACATCGGATAGTCTATGGGCCAAGGGAGGAGGGGGTAGGAAGTCTACTTGAAAAACACACGTGTATCGGGTCCAGGGGAGGCCGGATTTCGTGAATGTCTGGCCTCAACCAAAATATTTAGCGGCCCCTGGCCCCTTTTTCATAGGTCAAACGCTAATTCCCTGGTGATTTCATATCGGACAGCCAAACAATGAGGGGCCAACGGGGCCAAATTTGGATGGCCCCTTTTTAATAAAGGCCAAGGAGCTTCTTCTGTGTTTGATAACAGGCAATTGGCAATCTTGTGGAAGCTTGTGATGGCAAGAAGCGAGAGAGTTCATTATGACGAGAATGTGATTCATTCAATATGTTCCCAACCAAGGAGTTTTCTTGTGGAGAAAGAGGATGGGGCGCTGTGCAACATCCACCCCTTCCGCCATGACCTTAAAACCGAACATAACTAGCCAATCCGCAACCACTTGTGGAGATTGGCACTCTCGGGGAAAGGGTCATTTTGGGCTAAAAAAGGCCCACCGCCCTTGAAACTGTCCTTTCGGCGTTGGGGTGTTATCCTAGTAAACTGAAAATCCATCGCTAGGACGTGCCGCTGCGGCAACTACTCGTTACCGTGCAGTGACCAGGGTTTGCGAGAATCTCCTGTGCAATCGGAAATCGCAAATACAAGTTCCGCCTCTATCAGCACAAGAACGGAAGGTTCTATGCCGAAGGATGTGCCACCGCTCGTAGGGAGAGCCTTGGCACCAAAGACGAGGTTGAGGCTCACCGCCTGATTGCTGCCCAGAACCAGGTCGCCAGTCAATCCTCTTCAACCTTGAGATGGCGAAGATCTATCTCAAAGCCCACGACCTGCCATTTTGCAAGCGCTCATGGAGTGTCGTCTTGGACGTGGTGCAGCAGACTTATGAAGGTCTCAGCAGAGGTACGTCGGAAAAAGTTCATCAAGAGCAAGCTGGTAAAGGAGGTGCGGGCAAGAGGTTGATCCAGATGACTTCCACAGACTCCTTCACCATCCTCAATCATGCAGAAGCGGACGTTTCGACCAATGTCTTCCTCCGCATTCTTCACAACCGGGCTTGTGGGTTTGGGATGGATTATTCAGCTGGTCATTCCGAAGAAAAATAGCCGAAAATCCGTTATGGTTGTCGCCACAGGATATCCATTAGGAGCATGAAGAAATTTTAGTGATAACTCCGCATGAAAGCTATTGATCGTTTTTCGAGTTCCTCTGGGAAAGCGGAGGTGCCCAAGCTGATATTGCTTCACTGACTAGCGAAGACATTGATTAGGAGAAGCATCATTTATTTTACGAGCGACAAGAGCTCGCATCGCTAGATCAAGGCCAGAGATGCATCGAACCCCGATTGAAAGCCCTCTTAAACCAGCTTCCGAGCAGAGGATTTCGCGCGTAAAGCTCAAAGGAGGCTGGCCAGCTGCTGGTATGGTGGTGGGCATTTGTGCACTCCTACCGTTATGGATGGGCAAAACGCACCCAAATCCCGCAGGCATGCTAGAGTAGGAGGTAATGGTGCATCTCGAGCGCAGCAGTTAACATTGGACCCAGATCTTGGGCCCAAGCCATAGGCATAGTAGGCAAAAATGCTCCCCTTTTCCTTCGTGAACCCAAAGGAAAATCACTACGAAGTTGTTGTGCCTGAATAAATGAGCAAGAAACGTATGACTGGTGCTTCGCATACCGCTAGTGGAAGCTACATCAAAAGTGGAGCCCTAATGAAAAGGGAATAACTTGAGTATTAGTAGAGAAACGAGAGATTCACTGTTCCTCATGTTGCCAATGTAGCTTATCATAAATTGCTCCAGGTTAGGGGCAGGCTGCACTTTGCCTTGGTTCAATATTGCCAGCCATGAACCCAAGCGAGTTAAGACAAATAGAAAACGATTTGCGGCACACGGAACGCCGGCACCCTGTTGATTTTCTCGAACCTCTCCCAAACAGCAACGAGCCATGAATCGGAGGTTTTATGAACATCGCCACTGTATTGCCCTCCCAAGAAAACCGGCTGATTGATTTTAAGGAAGTCGCCCACCTGTTCGGGGATGTTTCCGAGCGTTCCGTGCGCCGTTTGATTGCGCGGGGCGACCTACCACAGCCGGTTAGAGTCCTCAGTTCGCCCAGGCTCTACTATTCCGACGTTCAAACTTACCTCGAACAGCTTAAAAACAAACGAACCTTCAACCGCTGCTCAATCCCATGATCCTCACCATTTTTCGCCCTAAGCGCCTCAAAGACGGCAAACTCCACATCGCGCGTTCCTATCGCGGCAGATACCGTTTCGATGAAGCCGACAAGATTACTGACATTCCTCTCAACACCACCGACAAGCGCGTGGCTCAGCAGCGGCTGGAACAGATCGTGCGGGAAAAGCAGTTGGAATCCGTCGGCATTCTACCGCCGCAGGCCATCCGCGAGGCTTCGCAAACCCCACTCGAAAAGCATCTTTGTGATTATTTGGCCGATCTCCAAGCCGTAGGCCGCGGCGGCAAATATATCTACGACCTTAAGAATCGTATTCACCGCCTCATGCATGAATGCTTGTGGGCACAGATCAAGGATGTTTCTCCCGACTCGTTTCTGGCGTGGCGTGCCAAGCAGACGTTCGCTCCCCAGACAGTCAACTAATATCTGATTTCCATTTCTTCGCTGGTCAACTGGATGGAGAAGCATCAACGTATCGAACGCAACCCTCTGCGCCATATCCAGAAGGTACAGAGCAATGGCGAGCAAACCCGCCCTCGCCGCGCCTTTACCCGCGAAGAGTTCCAACGGCTCTTGACCGTGTCGCAATCCCGCAAGCCGGTTTATCTCACCGCAGCCTTTACCGACTTACGCCGTAGTGAACTTGCTGTTCTAGAGTGGGATGACGTTCATCTGGACGCCGCCCAGCCGTTCCTCAACGTGCGAGCCTCCACCACCAAGAATCACAAACAGGCTATCATCGGTCTGCATGAGGATGTTGTGACCGAATTGCAGAAGCTTCAAGCCGAGTGCCGTTCTTCAGTTAATGGCCGAGTTTTTGCGACCCTTATGCCCAGCATGGACACCTTCAAGGCCGATCTTAAAGAAGCCAAAATCGAGTTCATTAACGCCAAGAACCAGCGGGCTGATTTCCATTCCCTCCGCCACACCCTGGCAACCAACTTGGCGTTGAGCAGAACTGCTCCTCGCGTTGCCATGGAAATCATGCGTCACAGCGACATGCGGCTGACCTCCAAAACCTACACAGATGCCGGTCTTTTGCCATCATCGACGCGGTTGCCAAGCTCCCATCCTTCACCGATTTGTCGGCGAATGACTCACAAATAGCCTCACAAAATTCGATCCGCACGGGTCAAACCCTGTCTGTTCCAGTCGAAAAGGTCACGAACCGAGACGAACTAAAAACCACTGATAAACAGGAACTTATAAGTCTCCAGTCAATATCTGTCACGGCCAGTCAGGAAAGGGAAGAATGCTATGCGATACAGACTGGAAACCAGCAAACCTTTCGCCCGATGAGCTTAACTGGCAAGGTATTCGCATGCCAAGCGATTATACCAAATTTGAGCCCTAGATCGGGTTTACATTTTGTTCCAACAACAGTTTAGCTGGAAACTCTTAGCGTCGAAGAACAAAATGAATCAGTCTGCTAAACGTATATAAAGATGGAACGGCGGTGAGGTAACTGCCTGCACCGCCGTCATGTTAATCCTTAGACTAATGTGCTGTCTCCTACGAGACGATGCATTATCCTTTTCTTTACAAGGTTTTGGTTATTCGACTTCAACTGACTTTGTTGTCAATACTGAAGTAGAGAGGGTATGTGATAGTTTCTTTTGACCCTTTGACCGTCACCTTATACGGAATAACTTCTTTTCTGTCCCGGCGCACCTGAAAGGCAACCGGGGTTGGAGTCCACTCTCAAACTATCGAGATCACTAGCCTGGACTTAGTGTTGGCTTTGAGCTTGGATTTGAGGTTGGCACCTTATCAGGTTGTCCCATGAACGCTGATATAGGCGGGAGCGCATCCCTGTCTCGGGTATTGAGTGGCTTCAGCTTATACAGCTGTTCAATGAACGCTAGGAGCGACACGGTTTCGTACTGATTATGATCAACAAAGTTTTTCTTCGCAAACGGGGAGATAACGATTAGCGGCACCCGTGTACCAGGGCCCCAATTATCAATCACTGGAGGAGTCACGTGATCCCACTGGCCACCATTCGTGTCGTACATAATAAAGATCACACAGTCTTTAAAGATGTCACTGCCTCGGATCTTTGTGACAGTGTCATTGAGCCAGTCATCACCCTCCTTCAAACTTGCAATTCCAGGATGTTTGCTCTTTTGGCCAATGGGTTTAATGAACGAAACGGCAGGCAACTTGTTATCCTTCAAGTCTTTGAAGAAATCAGCATCCAAATCTTTCAGGTGTTCTTTTGAACCGTCACTATCGGTCCCTGGAATCGCTGGTTTCGAACCGTCCGGCGACGCCGGGACCGGAGACGTCTTCAAAGCGTAATGAGTGAAATGGGCGAATGGTTGGTGGGTGAACTGGAACGCGTAATTTGCCTTTCCGGCTTTTGCATCATTCCACCCTTGAGAATACCAAGCCCAATTCTTGCCGGCTTTATCTAACCGGTCGCCGATGGTATCGTAATTCTGAAGCGATAAACGAGTTTCGTTGGGTTGATTAAAAGTCGCCGTTTGCGGTTGAACTGTCACAGTGGGAGGCGGGGGTGTGGGGTCGATGGTACTTAATCCACCAGCCGGACCACGAAAAGGGAAGAAGCCAAGAGGGGAGATGTCGTTCATAGCCCAACAAACTGCATTCCCATTCTCATTCCCATTCTCACTCCCTTTCTCCAAAGTTTGGTCGACATTCGACTCCTTAAACCCGCGCAAGTTGGGGTCGCGGGTGAGACCATGGTAGTTCAATGAACCCGTTTTTGGGTCGAGGGGCACCCCATTCACCCCATTCACATTGGCCTCAAACAGCTTCACCAATATAGAGCGGATGGGCCAGGACCACCGCCAAACAGGCGTCCGAGCAGCGATAAGCCACATATGGTTAAGGAATGAGTCGCCAAAAGCCGAGTGGAAAGCATTATCGCAGAGCACAAACTCCTTTGCTAAACGCCACTCTGCCAGATCCGATGTGTTGTAGTGGCCCATCACAACCCCCGGGTTATTAGACCAAGCACCAAACTTGGACATCGGCTCGCCACCTGCATTTTTCGGATCATCTTTGAAGCGACCATTTTTATGGTCGTTGATCTGGTACTGCTCGGTATAAAATTCCTGCAGCATATCCGGTTGACGTTCATTTTTCGAAACGAACGGCTGCAAGTCATACGGCAGGTTTGTGTTAGGTAGGGGCTTGTTATTGAATCGATTGTCCAACTCCACAGGGACTCCCGGAATCCCGATCACTTTCGGTTGAAACAAAAATTTCTGCTCTAGCCCCTTTTGCGTCAGCTGAGCCTGGCTCTTATTACTAGCTTGCGCAATCCCATTGGCACGGGGGAATTGCCCATAGAGATTATCAAAGCTCCGACCCTCAAGGTAAATGATGAGGACGTGTTTGATATTCTGACGAAGATTCTCCGGAAAGGCAGTACCTCCAGAGTTTGAGCTTGGGCTCGGCCCTGGAGCTGCCAGCAGCGGGTTTGCAAACAGAAAGCCCGAGAGGACCCAGGCAATTGTAGCATTCGTTCGACTGATTGTAGGGGTTTTCATAGGGAAAACTATTATAGATAAAATTAATTTCAATAATTATCATATTAAAATCCATTACAAATAATTCATTTACCGCCCGGAGAAAGATCACCGGGGCGCACCGACCCAGTTACGCGACGAGGAGTATTCGATTAAAGATAAAGATGTTGCCCGGCTCTTACCATTCGGCCATGAGCCCATCGATGTGCTTGGGTGCTTATTCCTTTGCTGTGCTTGACGCGGGAGGCACGTGGTGAGAGTTACGACCCCTGCGGAGTCCGACGGAGCCTTAAGTCAATGCACCGTTTTATTGTTCCCCGAACCCTTATATAGCCAGTCACCGCGTAGCGGGGGCTGATTTTATTGTTTAAAAAGAAGGGAGCCAGAAAAAGAGAAACTGGCTTCCCCCCTCACATTTGACACCTAGCTGCCATTAGAAAAAATCGGCGCTCAGAAGTCAAGCTGTCTCTGAAGGTTTTCTGTACTAGTTCACCGACGGCATAATCCCCCAAAACTTCTTAGCCTCAGCTTCAGTAGTCCCGCGATGGTAGTCCACATTGTGTCGACTGAAGTGTGATCGGACTGTAGGACAAGTTTATTGATGTCCTTGTGCACGGCTAGCCAATACGAACAATAGCTGTGGCGCATTGCAGAGTTAGGCCAGTGGGTGACCCCAGCGGTTGCTCGGTTCTGTCGGCGTCGTATGCGCAAGGCGTTCTCGTTACAAGTGACAATCGGCCCCTCGCACACCCCTCTACGTTGTCGGTAGGCTTCTAGCCAGGCGATAGCGTTCTCAGAGAGCTCGGGGAATCGCCGCCGCTTTGTCTTTAAGATGTGGAGCGGATCGTTACGCTTCGATTCTGGAGATCCACGTCAGACCATTGCAAAAGGGTCAACTCACCCATGGGGCGGATGCCGCAGAAGAATCCGAGTACAAGGTAGGGCAGGAGACCGAGATCGTTTTTCGGCGCCATTTCTAGCATTTTCGCAACGTCTTCAGGTGAGACAACCTCTACCTCTTTTGGAGATGGTTTAATGAAATCGAGCCGAGATATCGAGTTATTAATCAGGTACATAAGGAAACGCTGAATAACTACCTATCCTAGTGATAAACTAACGCCTATTGAAAGAAATAAAGCCCCATGTTTCAAGAGGAGGCCCTATGGGAGAGAGAAAGCCAACCAGAAGAGAAGTATTTTTCCAAGTGATGGAACACGTTATACCGTGGGATTTGCTGCTAAAATCAATAGAGCCTTTCTATCCTAAAGCAGGTCCTCAAGGGGGGACGACCGGCCTATCCAATTGAGGTCATGCTGCGAATTTATTTTTTGCAGAACTGGTATGGGTATGCGGACTTATCCATGGAAGAAGCCTTATATGAGAATGAGGTATTGCGTCGATTTGCAAAAGTAAGAATAGAGCGCATACCCGATGCGACGAGCTTGTTGCATTTTCGCCACTTGCTGGAACGCTATGGTTTGTGCTCAAAGCTATTTGAATGGGTGAAAGTCCACTTGGGTTCGAAAGGGTTATGGCTCAAAGAAGGAAGTCTAGTGGACGCCACTCTCATTCATGCGCCGACTTCGACCAAGAACTGCAATCGGCAACGTGACCCAGAAAT
>Ga0075366_10001495_pt1 | contig 11673 bp, 12 predicted proteins | sample EndMethybrTD3031_FD_72351 | JGI IMG/M metagenome (GOLD analysis project Ga0075366, IMG submission 72351) | Populus endosphere microbial communities from Tennessee, USA - Endosphere MetaG P. TD hybrid TD303-1 | ecosystem: Host-associated > Plants > Roots > Endosphere | place: USA: Tennessee... | reverse complement strand
TCGACACGCTCGGAGCGGCATCGCGCGCCGCGGCTTCGGCCTCGTCGGCGTCCATCAGCGTCGCCGGCCAGATGAACCCGCCCGTGCCCGGCCGGACCGTCTGCGCCAGCTCCTCGAGGTGGGCGTGGACGCTCGCGTCGGTCGGCTCACCGCCGTGGGCGAGGAACGCCGCGTTCTCCATCCCGGCGACCTCGACCAGCGATTTCACGATCGCCGCCAGCCGCAGCTCGCGCGCCATCGGCACGCCGCCCTGCTGCGCGCCGCACGCCTTGAGCGCCGGCAGCAGGAGCTCCATCGCCAGCGCCTCGCGCACGTCCATCACGTGGGCGCGGACGGCGCCGGCCTCCAGCGCCGCCTCGCGGACGCCGTCGAGATCCTGGCCCTGGCCGATGTCGAGCGTCAGCGTGACGACCTCGTCACCCTCGACCTGGACGAGATGACGCAGCGCGGCGGCTTCGCCGGGCCAGCCGGCGAACGCGAAGGCAACCCGGGTCTTGTCAGCCATTGACGGCCTGCTTGCCCGGGCTGACCCAGCTCGCGAACCGGTCCGCGACGGCGCGGGCACGTTCGGGATCGCGGGTCACGACCAGGATGGTGTCGTCGCCGCCGATGGTGCCGGCGATGTCGGGGAGGGCGGCGCGGTCGATGTCGACCGCGAGGTTCTGGGCCCGGCCGGGATCGGTGCGGAGCACGATGAGGTTCTGGATCACTTCCCAGGAGCGCAGGAACTCGCGGGCGGTGCGCCGGAGCGTCGCCTCGGCCGTCCCCGGTTGTCGCGCCACGTCGGCCCCCGGCGCCTGGTAGCCGCCGGCGGCGCGCTTCACCAGCCCGATTTCCTTGATATCCCGTGAGAGCGTCGCCTGCGTGACGTCGAAGCCCCGCTCGATCAGGCGCTGGCGGAGCGCTTCCTGGCTGGCGATCTGCTCGCGCCGGACGAGCTCGACGATGGCGGCTTGCCGCTGGGCCTTCATGGGGGCGCTGGATGAGTTCGGAATCAGTATGCAGGCCGACCGGCCGGCAGTGCGCCGGCCAGAATAGCAGACAAGCTGCTGAAATGTCACAACTTTCCAGTTGACGCCGAATTTCTGGACGATGTATAAAGATAGTTCGCTCTGCATATGTATGAGCGGACATGGGCGTGGGCGCCCGAGGAAAGCTGTCGCACAGATGAGCCAGAAGGAAGCGGACCAACGGATCGACGTCGCCCTGGTGGGCGCCACCGGCTTTGCCGGGCAGGAGCTGGTGAAGATCCTGGCGCGGCACCCGCAGGTGCGGCTGACTGCCGCCTTCGGCTCGGCCACGATGGAAGCGCCGCGGAAGCTGCCGGCGCTCGCGAAGATCTGGGACGGCGAGGTCGTGGCCTACGCGGCCGACAAGATCGCGCCGACGGTGAAGGCCGCTTTTCTGGCCCTGCCCGAAGCCAACGCCGCTGAAACCGCGCCGGAGCTGCTCGCCAAAGGGATCCGCGTCCTCGATCTCTCGGGCGCGTTCCGGCTGCGCGACGACGCGTTCCGGCTGAAGTTCTACCCCAAGACCACGACGCTGCCCGCGGGCACCGTCTACGGCCTGGCCGAGCTCGACGCCTCGGCGCTGCGCACGGCGAAGCTGATCTCCTGCCCCGGCTGCTACCCGACCGCGGCGCTGATCGCGACCGGTCCGCTCGAGGCCGCCGGCCTCCTCGAGGGCGACGTCATCGTCGACGCCAAGTCGGGGATCTCGGGCGCCGGCAAGGCGCCGACCGAGCGCACGCACTTTTCCGAGAACCACGCCAGCGTCGCGGCCTACGCGCTCTTCTCGCACCGCCACACGCCGGAGATCGAGCAGGGGCTGGGCGGCCGCTGCGTCACGTTCGTGCCGCACCTCGTTCCGCTCGACCGCGGCATCCTCGAGACGATCTACGTGCGGGTCAAGAAGGGGACCACGGCGGCGGCCATCGCGGCGACCTTCGAGGCCGCCTACCGCGACGCCGCGTTCGTCCGCCTGACCGGCGACCGCCTGCCCGAGATCAAGCACGTCGCGCACACGAACTTCTGCGACCTCGGCTGGAAGCTGGACGAAGCGTCCGGGCGTCTGATCCTGGTTGCATGCCTGGACAACCTGGTCAAGGGCGCGGCGGGACAGGCCGTGCAGAACTTCAACCTGGCCTTCGGGCTCGACGAGCGGGCGGGTTTGGCGTGATGCCCGCGTCGAACGACGTGACGTTCCTCAAGCTCGGAGGCGAGCTGCTCGAGCCGGGCGAAGGGCTCGACGCCATGCTGGCGGCGATCGCCGCGCTCGCCGAACGCGGGCCGCTCGCGATCGTGCACGGCGGGGGCCGCGAGATCGACGCCGAGACGGCGCGCCGCGGCGTCAGGAAGCAGTCGGTCGAGGGACTGCGGATCACCGACGCCGAGACGCTCGACGCGGTGATCGCCGTACTCGCCGGGACGGTCAACACGCGGCTCGTCTCGGGCCTGGTCGCGCGCGGCGTACGCGCGGTGGGTTTGACGGGTGCGGACGCGCTGGTCGGACTCGCCACCGTGGCGCCGCCACATCGGACCGCCGATGGTCGATCCGTGGATCTCGGCCTCGTCGGCCAGCCGGAGGCCGAGCGGACGCCGACGCTGATGGCCGATCTGGTGCGCCTGGGCTATGTGCCGGCGCTCGCCTGCCTCGGCGTCACCGAGGGCGGGCAGGTGCTCAACGTCAACGCCGACACGATGGCCGCCGCGCTCGCCGCCGGCCTCGGAGCGCGGCGCCTGATCATCGCCGGCGCGACCGCCGGCGTGTTCGACAAGAGCGGCCAGACGATCCCCGAGCTCGACCTGGACGGGATCGACGCGCTCATCGGCGACGGCACCGCCTCGGCGGGGATGATCGCCAAGCTGCGCGCCTGCCGGGCCGCCCTCGACGCGGGCGTCTCGGAAGTCGCGATCGTTCACGGGCGCGATCCGAAGGGCCTCGTCGAGGCCGCGGGGACGCGTATCACGATGGAGAGAGTCCATGCACGTCACAGCTGAGACCACGGCCACGAGCGACATCCAGGCCCGCGAGGCGCGGCACGTCCTGCAGACGTACCGCCGCTTCCCGGTCGCCTTCGTGCGCGGCGAGGGCGTCCGGCTGTTCGACGCCGAGGGCAAGTCGTACCTGGACCTGCTGTCGGGGATCGGCGTCGCCGCGCTCGGCAACGCCAGCCCGCGCATCGCCGAGGCGATCGCCGCGCAGGCGCGCGAGCTCGCCCACACGTCCAACCTGTTCTTCCATCCGCTGCAGGGCCAGCTCGCGGATCGGCTGACCCGCGCCTCGGGTCTCGGCCGCGCCTTCTTCTGCAACAGCGGCAGCGAGGCCAACGAGGCCTGCCTGAAGTTCGCGCGCCGTTACTGGTACACGCGCGGCGAGCCGCGGGCCGAGTTCGTCGGCTTCGATCACGCCTTCGCCGGCCGCACCTTCGGCTCGCTCTCGATGACCTGGGACGAGCACTACCGGACGCCGTTCGCCCCGCTGCTCGCGGGCGTGACGCACGCGCCGGCCGACAACCCGGCGGCGCTCGACCAGATCGTCACCAACAAGACCGCGGCGATCATGGTCGAGCCGATCCAGGGCGAGGGCGGCGTGCGGCCGATTTCGCCGGCGCTGGCCAAGGCGATCGAGGCGGCCTGCGCCCGCACCGGCGCGCTCCTCATCGCCGACGAGATCCAGTGCGGCATCGGCCGCACCGGCCAGATGTTCGCGTATCCGGCCCTCGGCCTGACGCCGGATCTCGTCTCGATCGCCAAGGCGATCGGCGGCGGGTTCCCGGTCGGCGCGGCGCTCGTCGCCGATCCCGTCGCGGCGACGATCGCGGCCGGCGACCACGGCACGACCTTCGGCGGCAACCTGCTCGCCTGCCGCGCCGCGCTCGCGGTCCTCGACGCGCTCGAGGGGGGCCTGCTCGATCACGTCGCCAAGATGGGCCCGATCATGGAGCAGGGCTTGAAGGCCATGGTGGCGCGGCTCGGCATCGACGCCGAGGTCCGCGGCAAGGGCCTGATGTGGGGCGTCGATCTCAAGCGCGACGCCGGCGCGGTCGTCACCGCCGGCCTCGCGCGCGGTCTCGTCGTCAACCGCACGTCGGGCTCGGTGATCCGGCTGCTGCCCGCCTACGTCATCACCGAAGCCGAGATCGCCGAAGGGATCGCGCTCCTCGAAGGGGCGATCGCCGATGCACTGGGAGGTGCCCATGGTTAGCGTCCGCCACCCTCTGCGTTCCGCCGTCGCCGTCCTCGAGTCACCGATGACGGCCCCCCCCGCCGCGATCCGCCTGTCGAACGGCGCCGAGCCGGCCGAGATCCGCCGCGCCACCGTCGCCGACGCGCCGGCGATCCACGCGTTGATCAACGCCAACCTCGCGGAGGGCCACCTGCTGCCGCGCACGGCGGAAGACGTCACCCGCCGCGCGGCACGGTTCCTGGTCGTGACCGTCGACGACGCCGTCGTCGGCTGCGCGGAGCTCGCGCCGCTCAGCCGCGCCGTCGCCGAGGTGCGCTCGCTCGTCGTCGACGAGAGCACCCGCGGCCGCGGCTTCGGCTCGCGCATCGTCGAGGAGCTGAACCGCTGGGCCGTGCAGGAGGGGTTCTCGACGCTGTGCGCCTTCACGCACAACGCCGCCCACTTCGTCCGCCTCGGCTTCTCGATCGTCCCCCACCAGTGGCTGCCCGAGAAGATCGCCATGGACTGCGTCGGCTGCCCGAAGTTCCGGCAGTGCGCGCAGTACGCGATGGCGCTGCCCCTCCGCGGCCGCTCGCTGCGGACGACGCCGGCGGGCCAGCGGCCGTACCTCGCGATGCCCGACTCGGTCGCGCCGATCGTGCCGCCGCAAGGCCGCACGATCGCCTCCTAGGCCGCGCCGCGAACTCATGGAGCGCTCGACGGTGTCCAATATCTCGATCCCAGCAGGAGCGGGCTCTCTCTCGGCGGGAGCCGGGGTGACGGTCGTGCCCGGCGGCGTGACCGCGCCGGCCGGCTTCCGCACCGCCGGTGTCCACTGCGGCATCAAGGCGCGCGCCGGCGCGCTCGATCTCGCGCTGATCGTCGCCGACGCCCCGGCCAGCGCGGCAGGGGCCTTCACGATCAGCAAGGCCGCCGCCGCGCCGGTGCTGGTGTCGAAGGCGCACCTGGCGTCGACCTACGGCAAGGCGCGCGCGATCGTCGTCAACAGCGGCTGCGCCAACGCCTGCACCGGCGACGCCGGCCACAAGGTCGCGGAGCTGATGACCGCCGAGACCGCGCGCGCGGTCGGCTGCGAGGCCGAGGAAGTGCTGGTCGCGTCGACCGGCGTCATCGGCGTCTCGCTCGATCCGCGCACGGTGACCTCGGGGATCATCGCGGCGCACGACGCTCTGAGCCGATCCGCCAATGCCGACGCGGCGCGCGCGATCATGACCACGGATCCGTTCCCCAAGGAGCACGCGATCCGCGTCGAGACCGCAGCCGGCACCTACCACGTCGGCGGCATGTGCAAGGGCTCCGGGATGATCGAGCCGATGCTGGCCACGATGCTCGGCTTCGTCACCACCGACGCCGTGGTGGCGCCGGCAATGCTGCAACGCGCGCTCCTCGACACCTGCGAGACCACCTTCAACGCGATCACCGTCGACGGCGAGTGCTCGACCAACGACACGGTCTTCGCGCTGGCGAGCGGCGCGAGCGGCGTCGTCATCGACGAGGCCGGCTACGACGCGTTCGTCGAGGCGCTGCGCGCCGTCTGCCGCGAGCTCGCGATGGGGATCGTGCGCGGCGGCGAGGGCGCCACCAAGCTGATCACCGTGCAGGTCACCGGCGCGCGCACCTACGACGACGCGCGGCGCGCGGCCCGCGCGATCGCCAATTCGCTGCTCGTCAAGACGGCGATCCACGGCGGCGATCCGAACTGGGGCCGCCTCGTCGCGGTCGCCGGCCGGTGCGGGGCCGCGTTCGAGCTCTCCGGCGCCAGGGTCACCATCGGCGACATCGTCCTCTTCGAGCACGGCCGTCCGTTCGACGAGCGCGCGTCGCAGGCGGCGGCGTACCTGCAGGGGAAGGACATCCGCGTCGCGGTGGACCTCGGCACCGACGGCCGGGAGGACGCGACCATGTGGACGTGCGATCTCTCCGCCGACTACGTGAAGATCAACGCCGAGTACCGTACGTAGCGATCGGGCAGGGACGCGAAGATGGCAGTCAAGACGTCGGCACTTTCCTCGACCGTGCGGCCGTTCCGTCCGCGCGCCTCCCGCGGCGCCGCGGCGACGTCGCGGTCGCGCGTGCGCTTTCCCCACAACTACCTGTCGGTCCTCGATCTCGACGCGGCGTCGTTCACGCAGGTTCTCGAGCTGGCCGTGCGGCTGAAGGCCGAGCGCAAGCTGGGACGCCGCGCGCCGACGGCGCAGGCGCTCGCCGGCCAGCACGTCGCGCTGCTCTTCGACAAGCCGTCGCTGCGCACGCGCGCCACCTTCGAGATCGCGGTACACGAGCTCGGCGGCGACGTGATCGTGCCGCCCCAGGATGGGCCGCTCGGCGCGCGCGAGACGGTCGCCGACGTCGCCCGGAATCTGGAGCGCTGGGTGTCGTGCGCGGTCGTGCGGACCTTCGGCCAGGACAAGGTGGTCGCGCTCGCCGAGGCCGCGCCGAAGCTCCACGTGATCAACGCACTCACCAACGAGGAGCACCCGTGCCAGGCGGCCGCGGATCTGCTCACGCTGCACGAGCGCTGGGGCGGCCTCGGCCGCAACGCGCGCGGCCGCACCCTCGCCTACGTCGGCGACGGGAACAACGTCGCGACGTCGCTCGTCCAGGCGGCGCTGCTGTCGGGCGTCTCCGTGCGCGTCGCGACGCCGAAGGGCGACGCCCTGCCGGCGGCGGTCCGCGGCGGCGCCGAGGCGATCGCCCAGCACGGCGCCACGCTGACCGTGCTCGAGGATCCGGTCAAGGCGGTCCGCGGCGTCGACGCCATCTACACCGACGTCTGGACGTCGATGGGCAAGGAGAACGAAGCGGCGTCGCGGCTGCTGCGCTTCCGGCCCTACCAGGTGAACGCGGCGCTGATGGCGCATGCCAAGCCGGACGCCATCTTCATGCATTGCCTCCCGGCGCACCGCGGCGACGAGGTCACGGACGAGGTGATGGACGGGGCGCAGTCGGCCGTCTTCGACCAGTCCGAGAACCGTCTCCACGCCCAGAAAGCGCTGCTCCTCCTGTTGGTGGGGTAGGCGCTCCCTGACCCGGGGTTCATTGGACCCCGGGGTCGTCTTCAGGGCACAATCCCTTGTCGCGCTTCCCCCGGGCGCGAGGACACCGTCACATCGCGGTCACCAAGGAGCTTTCCATGCTGCGCAGCTACGCCCGTTCGCTGCTGTTCGCTGGCGCGTGCCTGATGCCAGCCGTCGCCATCGCCCAGGGGCCACCGCCGGCGGTGACGCCCGGCCCCGAGCACGCCGTCCTCAAGGAGGACGTGGGCACCTGGGACGCGTCGGTCGAGATGATGATCCCGGGTGCGCCGGCCTCGCCGCCGTCCAAGGGCGTCGAGACCAACCTGCTCAGCTGCAACGGCCTGTGTCTCGTCACCGACTTCAAGGGCGAGATGATGGGCGCGCCGTTCCAGGGGCACGGCGTGAGCACGTGGGACCCGGCGAAGAAGAAGTACGTCGGCAACTGGTCCGACTCGATGGCGCCGGGGATCGCGTCGACCGAAGCCACGTGGGACGCGGCGAGCAAGACCATGAACGGCACGATGGTGGCGCCCGACGGCCAGGGCGGGACGGCGAAGATGCGCTCCACGGTCGTCTACACGCCCGACGGCAAGCGGGTCTTCTCGATGTTCATGCCCGGCCCGGACGGCAAGGAGATGCCGACCATGCGCATCACCTACACGCGCCGGAAGTAGACACCGGAGGACGATGCTCAAGGGTTCGCGCGAAGCCGTGCTGCGCAAGGTGCAGCCGATCAGCGTGCACGGCCAGATCTCATTGGACGTGCACTTCGTCTATCCCGACGACGACACCGAACAGGTCCGCGTCGCGCGTATCGGACCGGAAGCGATGGCCCAGGGGCTCGAGGCGGGCGACCGGGTCATCCTCGACTTCGTCCTCGGTGTCGTCACCCAGGTGAAGCGCGCGCCCGCCGGACCGGGCGCATAATCGAGGGCGGCATCGCCGCCGCCCTGCCGGACCGCTTGGAGGAACCATGCGCCGTCTTCCCCTGTTCGTGCTGCCGCTGTTGACCGGGTTGTCGCTCGTCCCCGCGCCGGCCGCGGCGCAGGGCCACGCCACGCCACCCGACGGGATCACCCGCACCGAAGACGACCTCGGCACCTGGGATGCGGTCATGGTCGCACGTAGCCCATTCGGTCGCGTCTTCAGCGAGCGGGGCGTCGAGATCAACACGCGCGGCTGCAACGGCAGCTGCATCGTCACCAAGTTGAAGGGCGTGCTGGCGCCGCGCAACGGCGGCAGCCGGCCGTGGTGGCAGGAGGCCGACGCGCGCGTGGTCGATCGGCGGACGGGCATGAACGAACTGGTGTCAGCCAACACCAACACCGAGGTCGCGCCCGGAGAAGCGACGTCAATCGCCCCACGCAGGGCTTTTTCAACGGGCAGGGTCACGGCAGTCGGACCACGGACGTCGCGCACGAGTGTGGAGTACCCGTCCGAAGGGCACCGCATCGTCACGGTCTACGTGCAGCAGCCCGACGGCACCGAGGTGATGGTGCAGCGGATCACCTACACGCGTCGGAAATAGCACGACAAGGGGGCACTGACCATGGGCGGCCCGTTCCCGCTGCTGCGGATCGTCTACACTCGACGTCCGTGACCACGGACCGCCGATGATTCGATTCCGCACCGCCCTTCTTCCCCTCGCCGTCGCCAGCGCCGTCCTGCTCTCGTCCGCACGCCCCGCCGCCTGGGGCTTCGCGGCGCACCGCTTCATCGCGGAGAAGGCGATCGACCTGCTGCCGGCCGAGATCCGGCCGTTCTTCCAGAAGCACCGCGCCTTCATCGTCGAGCACGCGATCGACCCGGATCTCTGGCGCACCGCCGGGTGGGTCGAGGAGCCGCCGCAGCACTTCCTCGACATGGACGCCTTCGGGCCGGCGCCGTTCGATGCGCTGCCGCACGAACGCGATCAGGCGATCGCCAAGTTCGGCCGTGACATGGTGCAGAAGAACGGCCAGCTGCCGTGGCGCGTCGACGAGATGTACGGGAAGCTGGTCAAGGCGTTCGCCGACGTCAAGGCCGACCGCGGCTACGCGCGCGACAACGTCACCTTTCTCAGCGCCGTGATGGCGCACTACATCGGCGACGCGCACGTCCCGTTCCACGCGGTGATGAACTACGACGGGCAGCTGACGAATCAGGCCGGGCTGCATGCGCGCTTCGAGGCCGAAACGTTCGAGCGCTACCGGACGCGGCTGAAGATCAAGCCGGTGCCGATCACGATCGGCAAGACGCCGCGCGAGTTCGTCTTCGACACGCTCGTGGTCAGCGCCAGCCTCGTCCCGCCGATCCTCGACGCCGATCGCGACGCGATCGGATCGCGCGACGTCTACGATCGCGCCTACTACGAGACGTTCTTCGGACGCGTCCGCCCGACGATGGAGCGCCGCCTGTCGGAGGCGATCGCCGCGACCGCGGCCGTCATCACCAAGGCGTGGGAGGAAGGCGGCAAGCCCGCGATGGTCGACACGCCGCGGCCCGAACGCCGCCGGCGTCCGACCGCGCCGGCGCCAGCGCCGGCACAGCCGTGACACCGACTGTCACGTCGAACCCTGCCGGACGGTTCGCGGGCGCCGACACACGACCGCGTGATCGCAATTGCAGATTCGTCGATGCGCGGCCCGGCGGCGGCGGCGCAACCCGCACGGTTCCGCGAGGATTTGCGCGATCTCTCGCACTTCCCGCCGCCCAGGACGCTTCGGCACGGCCGTTGCACTTAGTGGGGCCGGCGTCGGGCTGTTTGCGGCCACTGGAGCCGTGAGTGCTGGGGAGCCGGTCCGATGTCCAACCCGGGGGGCATTGCCAATTCTGGTGATGCCCCCCATTCTTTTTTGGTTTGGCGAGCGCGCGCCTCACGCGCGCTCGCGGCCGCCCTTCGAGCCGCGCTCCTGAGACGCCGGCGCTGGGCGCGCCGGCGTCAAGCGCGGCGGGCGGTCTCCGCAGGTATCGACCCGGCCTCGAACAGGCCCGTCGCTTCGCTCGAGCCTGCTTTCCGATTGCGTCACCGGACGCAGCGGCATGGTCAGACGCTTCGGATGTATGCGTCTGAGGGCTGGAGGCACTGCTTGGCAATCAAGACGATCAATCCTTACCTGTTCTTCAACGGCAACGCCGCGGACGCGGTCGCCTTCTACGAGAAGGCCCTCGACGCGAAGGTCGTGCGGATCATGCGCTTCTCGGACGGCCCGGGCGGCGACCAGCTGCCGCCGGGGCAGGCCGACGGCGTGATGCACGCGCAGCTCGATGCGGGCGGCGGCACGATCCTGCTCAGCGACGCCAGGCCGGGGACACCCTTCACGCCCGGCGCTCCCGTCGTCCAGGTGTGCCTGCAGTACGAGGGGAAGGCCGACATCGATCGGCACTTCGCCGCGCTCGCGGAAGGCGGCGTCATCGAGGACGCGCTCCAGGACACGTTCTGGGGCGCTCGCTTCGGCGTCCTCGTCGACAAGTTCGGCATCAACTGGATGTTCAACGCGACGCTGACCGCGTAGCCCACTCTGAGCGAAGATAGGGCGATGCACCGCCCACCGCCATCCTCACGCCGCGCGTTCCTGGCCGGCGCCGGCGCGACGATGGCGGCGTTGGCGGCGCCGCCGCTGCTCGCGGGCCAGCGCGCGCCCGCCGAGCCCCGAACCGCCCGCCCCCGTCCGACGCCATCGCAGCTCGCGTGGCAGCGCGACGAGCTGGCGATGTTCGTCCACTTCACGGTGAACACGTTCACCGACAAGGAGTGGGGCGACGGCACCGAAAGCCCTGGCATCTTCAATCCCGCCCGGCTCGACGCGCGGCAGTGGGCCCGCGCGGCGAAGCGGGGCGGGTTCCGCAGTCTGATCCTGACCGCGAAGCACCACGACGGCTTCTGCCTGTGGCCGACCCGGACGACGGACCACTCCGTCCGCAGCAGCCCCTTCCGCGGTGGCTCCGGCGACGTCGTCCGCGAATTCGTCGACGCCTGTCGCGCCGAGGGTCTCGGCGCCGGCCTCTATCTGTCGCCCTGGGACCGGAACGCCAGGAGCTACGGTCAAGGCACGGCCTACATCGACTTCTACCTCGCGCAGCTCGAGGAGCTGCTGGGTGGCTACGGCCCGCTCGTCGAGGTCTGGTTCGACGGCGCCAACGGCGAAGGGCCGAACGGCAAGCGGCAGGAGTACGACTGGCCGCGGATCCACGCCGCGGTCCGGCGGCTGCAGCCGAAGGCGGTGATGTTCAGCGACAGCGGGCCCGACGTGCGCTGGATCGGCAACGAGCAGGGCGAGGCGGGGACGACGTGCTGGAGCATGGTCGATCCCGAGCGCGTGCCGCGCCCCGGGTTCGACGCGCCGTGGGTGGCCTCGGCGCTGAACCAGGGCGATCCGCAGGGCACCGTCTGGCGTCCGGGCGAGGCCGACGTGTCGATCCGGCCGGGCTGGTTCTGGCACCCCGATCAGGACGAGCGGGTGCGGAGCGCCGACAACCTCATGCGGCT
>Ga0075366_10001494_pt1 | contig 11677 bp, 5 predicted proteins | sample EndMethybrTD3031_FD_72351 | JGI IMG/M metagenome (GOLD analysis project Ga0075366, IMG submission 72351) | Populus endosphere microbial communities from Tennessee, USA - Endosphere MetaG P. TD hybrid TD303-1 | ecosystem: Host-associated > Plants > Roots > Endosphere | place: USA: Tennessee... | reverse complement strand
GTAAAATCTATCTGTTTTGACAATAAAAAGGAAAGAAATTAACATAAAAAGCAAATTTTAGGCTTATCTGATCAAGAAAACGGTCATTAATATTTAAACCGATTGTGTTTTTTACCGGGCCTCACCTGCTCAATTCGTTTTATTTAGTTAAATTTTTAATGCATATTTTAAAGGATAGTTCTATTTTTGAATTTGTCTTTATTTAAAACCGTATATAAACCTATATATAAAAATGCCTAACATTCGATTTAAAGCACTTCAGGACGTTCTGAACCGAACCATCCCCGAGGTGAAACCGCCTGCATCCAAAATCTCAGAATATTTTGGCGCCAATGTTTTCGATAAAAAGAAAATGAAGGAATACCTGTCTACAGAAGCGTACCAGGGTATCGTTAATTCTATAGAAAAAGGTGAAGCTATTCCCCGCGACCTGGCCGAGCAAATAGCCTCGGCCATGAAATCATGGGCCTTAGGCAAAGGGGCCACTCATTATACACACTGGTTTCAGCCGCTCACCGGCACCACCGCCGAAAAGCATGATGCCTTTTTTGAATCAACAGCCGATGGCGGCGCTATTGAGCGTTTTAGCGGCGATGCCTTATCGCAACAGGAGCCCGATGCATCCAGTTTCCCAAGCGGTGGTATCCGTAACACCTTTGAGGCCCGCGGCTATACCGCCTGGGACCCATCGTCGCCAGCCTTTTTAATGGCGCGTACCTTATGTATCCCTACCGTGTTTGTATCGTACACCGGCGAGGCATTAGATTATAAGGTACCTTTGTTAAAAGCCTTGAGCGTATTGGATAAAGCCGCGGTTGACGTTTGCCACTACTTTGATAAGGGGATTGAAAAGGTGAACGCATCGTTAGGGTTAGAGCAGGAATACTTTTTAGTTGATATTGCCTTATTTAACGCACGCCCCGATCTTTATTTGACCGGTCGCACACTTTTTGGCCATATATCTGCCAAAAACCAGCAGTTGGAAGATCATTACTTTGGTTCGATACCTGAGCGGGTGTATGCTTACATGCAGGACATGGAAGCCGAGGCCTTATTATTAGGTATACCGTTAAAAACACGCCATAATGAGGTTGCCCCATCGCAATTTGAGTGCGCGCCAATTTATGAGGAGATAAACCTGGCTATTGATCATAACCAATTGTTGATGGATTTGATGGACCGCGTGGCGCGCAGGCATAACTTTAAAGTATTACTGCACGAAAAACCATACGCGGGAATCAACGGATCTGGCAAGCACAATAACTGGTCGTTAATTACCAATACGGGTAAAAACCTGTTATCGCCAGGTAAAACGCCTAAGAACAACCTCATGTTCTTAACCTTTTTTGTAAATACCATAAAGGCCGTTCATGAGCATGCCGACCTGTTAAGGGCATCGATAGCATCGGTTAACAATGACCATCGTTTGGGTGCCAATGAGGCCCCTCCGGCTATTATATCTATTTTCCTGGGCAGCCAGCTTAATGATGTGCTGGATGAGATAGAAACATCGCGCATCAGCAAAAAAATAAAAGAGGACAACCTGTTATGGCAGGGCATTCCGAAGATTCCGCAAATCCTACCCGATAATACTGACCGTAACCGTACCTCGCCTTTTGCATTTACCGGTAACAAGTTTGAATTAAGAGCGGTAGGATCATCAGCCAATTCGGCCAGCCCGATGACAATCCTTAACCTGATTGTGGCCGAGCAGCTGAGAAGGTTCAAATACGATGTAGATAAACTGATTAAAAAAGGCGAAAAGAAAGACCTTGCGCTGTTGATCGTTATTAAAAAATACATCAAAGAATCAAAAAATATCCGTTTTGAAGGCAACGGATACAGCGAGGAGTGGGAAAAAGAAGCCGAACGGCGCGGTTTAGCCAATATCAAAACCACACCAAAAGCGTTGGACGCATTTTTGGCCGAAAAAGCCGAGATCCTTTTTGCCGAAACGGGTGTGTTTACTCCGCGTGAAGCACATGCGCGTCACGAAATATTATTAGATAGCTTTTACAAAAAACTACAAATAGAGGCGCGTGTAATAGGCGAACTGGTACAAAATGTGATTATCCCGGCTGCCATAGCCTATCAAACCAAACTGATAGAAAATGTAAAAGGCCTAAAAGATTTGGGACTTGCGCCATCAACTTATGAAGCCCAGCTTGATATCATCACAAAAATTGCCGACCATGTAAACTTCATTAAAACCAATGTTGACCAAATGGTTGATGCACGTAAAACAGCAAATGCCGTTGAAGACATACGCCAGCGCGCAATTGACTATGATGAAAAGGTAAAGTCATTCTTCGCCCCTATCCGTTACCGGGTTGATAAACTGGAGCAACTGGTAGACGATGGCATGTGGCCGTTGCCTAAATTCAGGGAGCTGTTGTTTCTAAAGTAGACACACTAATTACACGGATTGATTCGAATTTCACGAATTTTTCTTTTTGCAATGCCACCAATTTTTAGGAGTTGGTGGCATTTTTGCTGAAACGATTAACAATGTCATTGCGAGTACCCATCGGCCAAGCTGGAAAAAACAGGAATGACATCATGGGAGCTCTGTAGAGGCGCATCACATGCGCCTCCCGCCAGAAAGGTTCGATTTGCATGTGGAAGACGCATGTGATGCGTCTCTACAAAAAAACGGCACTAATAATCGACAACTTACAAACATGTCATTATAAGGAACGAAGCAACCGCAAGCGTGCAAGGCAGCAATGCATAGTTCGCGATTGCTTCGTTCCTCGCAATGACATAACTAACTATCCCATAATCGCTTTGCTCAAACCATTTGTTTTCTACGCAAACAAGTCACTCGCCTTGTGCTGTTCTATAATTACTTCACGGTATTTGCTTAACAAGGCCGATTTGGATATAAAACCGATGAATAAGCCATCCTTTGCCACCGGCAGCTGCCATACATCAATGGCATCAAAAGTTTCCATTACGGTGCTGGCCGGTTGTTCGTAATCAATTATAGTTGGTGGCACTATCATAATATCGGCGATAATATTATCAGCTATTTCCTGGTTAAACAGGCGGCGGCGTATATCATCAACCAAAACCACTCCTTCCAGCTTCCCATCTTCTTTAAGCACAGGGAATATATTGGCATCGGTTACAGCTAATATTTTATAAAAATCATTAACCGTTGTTTGCTTATCAACCGCTGTGTATTTTTTGTTGATAATACTATCCATCGCGATAGCATTTAACATACTATAATCTTGCCCGGGATGGATGTTTTTATCATGAATAAGGTGATGCCAGTAAATATTATGCGGCGACGACAGTCGTGATATAATGTAGGAGATGGATGAGACGATCATGAGCGGGATAAACAAAACATAGCCCCCTGTAATTTCGGCAATCAAAAATATAGCGGTAAGCGGCGCGTGCATTACACCGCTTAAGGCGCCGGCCATACCTACCGCTATAAAATTAACGGTATTTAAATGGATCAGGCCCGTTAGGTTAACCCCGTAGGCCACGGCCAATCCTAAAAACGCGCCGGTAAACATGGTAGGCGCAAATGAGCCGCCATTACCGCCCGAGCCAAGCGTAATACCGCTGGCAATTATCTTCATAAAAACCAGCGCCACAATAAATAACAGCATTAACCATTGGTTTGACAGCCAGCCGGCAAATAACGATTCATCTTTAAGGGCATCAATATTGCCGTTTAATATAGCTTGCAGGTAATGATAACCTTCGCCAAATAATTGCGGAAACACCATGATAATAAGGCCCAAAAACAGGCCGCCTAAAAGCGCACGCACATACCTGTTTTGCTTTTTCAGTATGCCGCCCTCCAGCTTACCCCCTACTTTATTAATGTATATGGCCATCCAGCCACTAAACAAGCCAAGCACAATATAAAAAGGGATGGCAGTAACCACCCAACCTTCGGTAACCAGGTGAAACAGCTGGCCCGAGTATAGTAACTTTGAAACTACTACCCCCGTTGCCGACGCTATCAGCAAAGGAATAAACGTAGGGATGGTAATTTCGCCTATCAAAATCTCTAAAGAAAACAGCACCCCGGCAATAGGGCTGTTAAATACCGCCGCTATCCCCGCCGATGCCCCGGCAGCCAGCAATACTGTTTTTTCATAAGGGGTAAGCTTAAAAAATTTGCCAACGTTTGATCCTATGGCAGCGCCCGTGGCCACAATAGGCGCCTCTAACCCCGCCGAACCGCCAAAGCCTACGGTTAACGAGCTGGTTACAATATGCGAGTAAATGTTATTGAGCCGGATGTTCGACCGGTTCTTTTTAATATTGGCCAGGATACTGCCTATCCCCCTTTGAATTTTATCGCGGTTGCCCAGGTGCTGCCAGGTTACAGCTAAAAAAATACCCAGCGCGGGCAAAAATACGTAGGCTATATGGTAATACAGGTGCGATGAGATACCGCGCCCCAACTCCTCCATTAAATGCACCAGGAATTTTAAGGCGATGGCAGCAAGGCCGCCGAAAAAACCAACAAAAACGCTGCAATAAATCAAAAAATTACGCTGACTGTTTCGCCTCAGGCGCCAGCGGTTTATTTTATAGGATAACGTTTTTAGCATTTAACATAAATTTTACACACTAATTTCACGAATTGAATCGAATTGACGCGAATTGAATGGATGCAAACTGGACCATATAAATATTAATGAAGCCTTGGTAAGTAAATTTAAGTTTTTACACCACACCATGAATAGATTTGATGCAAACTAACAAAGTTTCAAAGCAGATTAGTGAAATTCGATTCAATTCGTAAAATTCGTGTGTATATTTGCCCATGATTTCTTCGCAAAGATACGATCAAAGGGGTGTATCTGCCTCTAAAGATGATGTACATAATGCCATTAAAAATATTGATAAAGGCATTTTTCCAAAAGCTTTCTGCAAAATAATACCCGACATACTTACCGGCGACGATGCCTATTGCAATATAATGCATGCTGATGGCGCAGGCACAAAATCGTCACTGGCTTATACTTACTGGAAAGAAACCGGCGATATATCGGTATGGCGGGGCATTGCACAGGATGCCATTATCATGAACCTTGATGATTTGCTTTGCGTGGGCGCTACAGATAATATCCTGTTATCATCAACCATCGGGCGCAATAAAAACCTGGTACCCGGCGAAGTTATCGCTGCTATCATCAACGGCACCGAAGAAATTTTAAGCGAACTGCGCGATGCCGGCATAGGCATTTACTCCACCGGCGGCGAAACCGCTGATGTTGGCGACCTGGTGCGCACTATTATTGTAGATTCTACCGTTACCTGCCGTATGCCGCGTACCGACGTCATATCCAACCACCGCATTCAGCCTGGCGATGTTATTGTTGGGCTTGCATCATACGGACAAGCCAATTACGAAAAAGAATATAACGGCGGTATGGGCTCAAACGGACTTACATCTGCACGTCATGATGTGTTTAACAAAACCATAGCCGATAAATATCCTGAAAGTTATGATGCCGCCATCCCATACGATCTTATCTTCAGCGGCAGCAAAAACCTTACCGACCTGGTTGACATTGGAAACGGCCAAAGCATTACCGCAGGCAAACTGGTATTAAGCGCAACACGCACCTACGCGCCCATCATCAAAGCCATGCTTGATAAATACCGCAGCCAGATTAATGGCATGGTACATTGCAGCGGCGGAGCGCAAACCAAGGTGCTGCATTTTATTGATGAGCTACATATTATAAAAGATAACCTGTTCCCTGTTCCTCCCCTGTTCAAGCTTATTCAGCAGGAATCAAAAACCAGCTGGCAGGAAATGTATAAGGTTTTCAACATGGGGCACCGGATGGAACTTTATGTGCCTGCCGAAATTGCTGATGATCTGATAGCTATATCGCAAGGTTTCGGTGTTGACGCCCAGGTTATTGGCCGGGTAGAAAAAGCTGACACCAAAAAAGTGACCGTAACATCGGAGTTTGGGGTGTTTGAGTACGAATAATCGGGCTCGAGGTTTGGGTTGCGGGGATCGGGTGATTTGGAAGAGACTTTTGCACGTGCAAACGCAATGATCATAGACAAATAAATTACCAAAATCGCGAACCGGGCGACCTGCATCGCGCTCCCTAAATCACACTATATGCTCAGATATCTTTCGGCACAATCTTCATTTAATTTATGGATGATATTTTTGGCCGAAAACCTGTTGGTTACTGCGTTGGCATTAGCTTTCGGCTACCTTATACTTAAGCTTAACCATAAAGCTATGAAGGCAGCTTCCCGCGATGAAGTATTTATTTGCCTTCTTACCAATTTAATTAATACAATCATAACCTATGCCGGTTTCTGGCTTTGGCAGCACGGGTATATCGTGATGAGCTTTGAAGTTAATTGGATTATCCTGGTTGATTTTATGGTTTTATTTATGCTGATGGATCTGGCCATGTTTATTTTCCATTACTTCATCCACCATTCGGCTATTTACAAGGCAATCCATCGTTTCCATCATCATTACGCCGATCCTATACCGATTGATCTTTTTGTCTTGCATCCTATAGAAACCATTGGCTTTGGTTCACTATGGCTTATTATTATCGCCATACTCAACTTTAACTTTTACGCGATTTTGATTTACCTTACCGCAAATGTTTTTTTTGGCATTATGGGCCATTTAGGAATCGAGCCCATCCCGGCCGCTATCAGGAGAGCTATTCCTTTCAGATACCTGGGCACATCGTCGTTCCATCATGACCATCATTTAAACATCCATTATAATTATGGCTTTTACACCACCATATGGGATAGGTTGTTTAAAACTTATAAAGGGTAAGCACATATTCATTCACTTAAAGTTAAAACTGTATAAAACACAAAACCCGGCCTAATTAGGCCGGGTTTTGTGTTTTATTTTAGGTGTATTTAGTTAAATATATAACGGAAACCTAACTGGGCCTGCCAGCGTGATACTTGCGAAACACCGTTACCAAATGTTGAGGTAAGCGGAATTTGGTTTGTATTATCCAGGTACGGGAAAGAGAACATTGGTTTTCCGTTGTTTGGATCGCTGCTGTTGGCAGTGTTGTTGTAAATACCTTTGTATGAAAGTACAGTGGTACGGTTAACAAACTTAAAGTTACCCCATGCACTGTTCAGGAAGTTGCCTAAGTTGATGATGTTAAACTCAAACTGTAAGGTATTTTTAACCTTGCCTGTTGTAGCATACAAATCCTGTGTAAAGTTAAAGTTAACCAGGTGAAAGTATGGAAGCACTAAGCCGTTGCGCTTGGTTACTTCGCCTTTATGCTTACTCAGGTACGGATCCTGGTTAATGTATGCACTTAGCTGAGCATATTGCTGGGCAGCAGTACGGGTATCAACCGGACCTTTAGTAGCATCTGTATTATCTGGTACAAGTACTATATCAGTTGCACTTTTAGGTACATACATCAAATCGTTAGTAGTTTGACCGTCACCGTTCATATCACCATTGTAAACGTATGATGTAACACCATTGTTAGCAGCCTCGTAAGTTAAACCGATAGAGGTAGTTAAGTGTTTGATGTAATCTTTACGGTACGAGAATGAAGCAACAACACGGTTCGGTTGATAGAAGTTAGCGTAAGAAGTTACGTTATCATTCGGATCGCCTGATACTGAACGGTCTCTCCAGGTTGATTGCGCGATAGAACCACCGTCATTAACAGTACGTGCATCAGAGTGGGTATAGGCAATGTTGAAGTAAAGCTCTTTCCAGGTACGTTGTAACTGGCCAGTAATGCTGTAAGTATAACCTTTATTGCTGTTTTTCAACAGTATCGCATCGGTAATATTAGGGTTAGCGGCAGTGTTGCCACCCTGCGCGGCAGGAATAGATGGATAAACAGTAGTACCACTGTAACGGATACGATTATCCGATCCGTTAAATGCTGTACCAGAAGTTGGCAATGCTAAGTTAACAAAGTATACCGAGTTGATATCTTTTGAGTAGATACCTTCAATTGTACCAATAATACCGAATGGTAATTTTTGATCAACCGCTAAGTTAGCTCTGAAGTTTGATGGCAACTTAAAGTTTTTATCAGTAACAACCAGGTTGTATGATGTGTTTGCCGCAGCGCCTGTTGGCCTGTTAGCATTAACATTAGGATTAAAAGCCAAACGAGGATCGGTTGCTAATACACCGCCCGAACCCGGCGTGATACTATACGAACCAAACTGCACACCATTATTACTTGCCTGGTTTGATATATATACATAAGGAACCGGGCCTGCAAAGACACCTACGCCACCACGTAACTGTGTGGTAGATTCGCCGGTAACATCCCAGTTAAAGCCAACCCTTGGTGATAATTGCAACCTGGTTTTAGGAAATTGAGCAGTATTGATCTTGTAGCCATCTCTGAACAGCGTTAAATTGGCAGCATTGCTATTAAACTGGCTATCAGTATTATAAACCGGCATATCAACGCGCACACCATATGTTAACTTAAAATTGTCGTTAACATTCCATTTATCCTGCGCGTAAACACTTGCTGTATACGATTTAACAATTGCAAATGGAAACGATCCATCTGGCAAAGCCGAGTAACGGAAATCGTAACGGGTTGCTGTAGTAGCGCCAAGTTTGGCAGAATCATAAAAATCCTGCAAGCTTTTAAAACGGTATCCTCCATAATAGTTAGGTGCAAAACCGTTTTTGAACTTGTTTGATTCATAAGCCACTCCCAAGTTAAATTCGTGCTTACCTGCATAAATAGTAAAGTTATCAGACAACTGGAAAGTATTGGTATTTAATACGTTATTAGCTGTAAATGGCTCATAACCAAAAGAGGTTAAAGTTGTACCTGACGGATTCTGAATATCAACCAATGGGAAACTGCCACCACCTGGTGAAGCACGGAAATCGCGCAGGGCCTGGTAACCAACAGTTAATTTGTTAGCGAATTTTGAACCGATACGGGTGTTCAACTCAGCAATACCAATATTAAAGTTGTTGTTGATAGTATAGTAAGATGAGAAGAACGGTAAAGTTACGCTACTTGGTGCGCGGCCACCTGACGGAGCGCCCGAACTACTTGGAGGCACATCACGGAAAGATTTCAAATAGAAATATTTCACAGATAAAGTGTTGTTCTTGTCGATGTTCCAATCTAACTTGGCAGCAATTTTATCAGATTGGGTACGCAATTGATAGTTCTCAAATTCACCTGCATTGTATTGATATTTTTCTAATAAAAATTTCTTCAATGCGGTAAGGTCATCATAAGACGCCTGTGAAACACTACCACCAGCGGTTTGCCCTGAGCGTAAAGCTGTGTAAGACGAAGCCGGATCTTTTATTCTTTCCTGCTCGCCAGAAACGAAGAAGAACAATTTATTTTTGATGATAGGGCCGCCTAAGCTAATACCACGTTGGCTATAATTAATCGTCGGTTTTAAAACAGTAGCAGTTCCTGCATCTAAACCCACCAAACCAGCAGAACGTTTGTATAGGTAAACGCTTCCCTTAAACTCATTTGTACCAGATTTTGTTACGGTGTTGATACCTGTACCTGCAAAACGGCCCTGGGTAACGTCAAATGGAGATACAGAAACCTGGATCTGCTCAATTGCATCTAACGATATTGGTTGCGAGTTGGCCTGTCCTCCTAACGAGTTTGCCAAACCAAATGAGTTATTAAACAAAGCACCGTCAACAGTTAAATTGTTACCGTTACCGTTACGGCCGCCAAATGAACCATTACCTGCAGCGGTAGGTGTCAATTTGGTATAATCTGATATCGACCTGGTAATAGTAGGTAAACGATCAATTTGTGCCCTTGTAACCACTTCCTGCGAACCGGTACGTGAGTTATTGATTACTTTGTTTTGGGTGCCAGATATTACAACCTCCTTAAGTTCGGTATTGTTAGGAGCTATTTTGGCATTTACTTTAAAATCCTCACCCAAAGAAAGCGTAATGTTGTTCTGAACATAAGGATTATACCCGATGAACCTGAAACTAATGGTGTAAGGGCCACCAACGCGTATGTTTGGCAAGTTGAACCTGCCATCGCCACGACTTACAGTAGCATAGTTTGTACCGGTTGGCGTATGTATCGCGGTGATGGTTACACCCGGTAAAGGTAATCCCTTTTCGTCAACTACCGTACCCGACATGCTACTCGTGGTAACATTTTGCGCAGAGGCAAAGCCGAAGGTTAAAAGGGAAAAAATGAATAAAAGAAGGTAATGCTTCCTCATAAATTGCTTTTTTAATTATACTTTGAGTTAATTGTCGGCAAAGATAACTAATCCCTTGATTGCCAATGTTAAGTTTATGTTAACAATCGTTGAGTATTTTTCAACATAATGTCATAAAAACATAAATAAATAATAGTAAACAGGTAGATTTAATGTAATATTTGCAATTAACCCATTGCTTAATCCAGGCAACAACATCATGCTGTAAAAATAATTTTTTATCGCCCCGGTAAAATGTTCACTTTTCTCATTTCGCCCCTTTTTACTTAGCTTTGCGCCTTTAAAATGTAGCCCCTGCGTTTATCACACATCCGGCTATTAATCCGTTCAAAACAAAAATTTAGTTATCAAAGTATATCATTAAAAATATGGACTACGATTTAATTGTTATAGGGTCGGGCCCGGGTGGCTACGTAGCAGCTATCCGCGCTTCACAGCTCGGTTTAAAAACTGCCATTATCGAAAAAGAGTCATTAGGCGGCATTTGCCTTAACTGGGGCTGTATCCCAACCAAAGCCTTATTAAAAAGCGCCCAGGTTTTTGAATACCTTAACCACTCGCAGGATTATGGTATTAAAATAAACGGCACAGGCGAAGTTGATTTTGGCGCCGTTATAAAACGCAGCCGCGGTGTAGCCGATGGCATGAGCAAAGGCGTACAGTTTTTAATGAAAAAAAACAAGATCGAAGTAATTAACGGTTTTGGTGTGTTAAAATCAAAAGATACCGTGGAGGTTAAAGCCGCCGATGGTTCAACTAAAAAAATAACTGCCAAAAGCATTATCCTGGCAACCGGCGGCCGCAGCCGCGAGTTACCTAACATTAAACAGGATGGTGTTAAAGTTATTGGTTACCGCCAGGCGATGATATTGCCAAAACAACCTAAATCAATGGTTGTGGTAGGTTCGGGCGCTATTGGTATCGAGTTTGCTTATTTTTATAACTCAATAGGTACTAAAGTTACCGTTGTTGAGTACTTAGATAATATTGTGCCGCTTGAGGACGAAGAAATTTCGAGAAACTTACAGCGCATCCTTAAAAAACAAGGCATCAACATAGTTACCGGCGCCAACGTGGAGTCGGTTGACAGCACCGGCGAGCTTTGCAAGGTAAACGTAAAAACCGCCACAGGTATGGAAGTTATCGAAGCCGAGATTGTTTTATCTGCCGTAGGTATCTCTACCAACATTGAGGGCATCGGCCTGGAAGAGGTTGGCGTAAAAACCGAACGTGGTAAAGTTTTGGTTGATGATTATTACAAAACCAACATTAATGGTGTTTATGCCATTGGCGATATTGTAAAAGGCCAGGCCCTTGCACACGTTGCATCTGCCGAAGGTATTATCTGCGTTGAAAAAATTGCAGGTCAAAACCCGCATCCTTTAGATTATAATAACATTCCGGGTTGTACCTATTGCTCGCCCGAAGTTGCCTCTGTAGGTTATACCGAAAAAGC
>Ga0075366_10001493_pt1 | contig 11681 bp, 11 predicted proteins | sample EndMethybrTD3031_FD_72351 | JGI IMG/M metagenome (GOLD analysis project Ga0075366, IMG submission 72351) | Populus endosphere microbial communities from Tennessee, USA - Endosphere MetaG P. TD hybrid TD303-1 | ecosystem: Host-associated > Plants > Roots > Endosphere | place: USA: Tennessee... | reverse complement strand
GCTGAAGTCAGCCGGCGTCACGGTCGCGCCGCTGCGGCCTTCGAACAGCGGGTTTCTGGTGAACTGGTCCGAGGTGTTTCGCGATCGTTTCGAGGGCCAGCCGCTGAAGCGCATCGCGCTGTCATTCGCCAGCCAATCGGTCCGCGGCGAGGCCATGATCACGCGCAACGGCATCGAAGGCGGTGGCGTCTACGCGCTGTCGGCGCTGCTGCGCGAGGCCATCGCCGGTTCGGGCGAAGCCGTACTGCACATTGCGCTGCGGCCAGATCTTGGCGCAGCCGAATTGATCGAGCGGCTCGGCGCGCCGCGCGGCAAGCAATCGCTGTCGACGTTTCTGCGCAAGGCCGTGGGCCTGTCGCCGCCCGCAATCGGCTTGCTCCAGGAGGCTGCCGCTTCGCGCACGTTGCGGCTTGCGGCACTGGACGCCGGCGCGCTGGCCACGCTGATCAATTCCGTTCCAGTGCGGCTCACCGCAACGGCACCGATCGAGCGCGCCATCTCGACCGCCGGCGGCATCGCGTTCGATGCGATCGACGAGAATTTCATGCTGCGGCAGAAGCCCGGCACATTTGCGGCCGGTGAAATGCTCGACTGGGAGGCGCCGACCGGCGGCTATCTGCTGCAAGCGTCGTTCGCAACCGGCGCCGCGGCCGCGCGCGGCGCGCTGGCCTGGCTTGCAGGCCCAAGGACCACGGACCAAGGAATCACGGTCTCGTGACTGTTGCTGCCGGGCCGGTTCGGTCTTATGTGAGTGACGTTTGGCGCATCGGAAGGCCCGGACTGGGAAAGCCAAGGAAAGGCCAATGTCAGAAAACGCCGCCAACGCCGACACCTTTCAGCACCGCGCCGCCATATTGCTGGTGGCGGCGGTGGTTGGCGCCATCCTGGCCGGCACCGTCGCGCTCTGGGCGCATTATGGCACCGCCATATTCTTCGAGACGATCCGGGCGGGTCTTGTCGCCTGTTTCGGCTAGCATCGTTCTTCAGTACAACGCCGCAACATGAACCCACGCACCACCCGCATTCTTCTCGTGCTCGGCGCCTTCGTCGCAGGGCTGGTGCTGTTCTCGACGGTGATTTTCATCGCCACCGGCCGCAGCCCGACCGCCCCGATTGCGATGCCGTCCGCGGTCGGCGGGCCGTTCAACCTGGTCGATCAGAATTCCAAGCCGATCACCGACAAGGACCTGAGCGGTCATCCGTTCCTGGTGTTCTTCGGCTTCACCCATTGTCCGGATGTGTGCCCGACCACGCTGTTCGACGTGTCGGAGGTTTTGCGGGCGCTCGGCCCCGCCGCGAAGGACGTGCGTGCGTTGTTCATTACGGTCGATCCGGAGCGCGACACCCCTGCCGTGTTGAAGGACTACCTGTCGAGCTTCGATCCGCGCGTCATCGGAGTCACCGGCGACAACGAAGCGGTCGCCGCGGTGATTAAGGCCTATCGGGTTTACGCCAAGAAGGTGCCGCAGGACGGCGGCGGCTACACCATGGACCACACCGCGATTGTCTATCTGATGGGCAAGGACGGCCGCTTCGTCACGCCCTTTAATATGAAGCGCCGCCCGAATGAGGCAGCGGAAGATTTGAAACGCTATCTTTGATTGCTTCGTCTATAACCGTTAAGACGATGCCGGCCATTCCATGCAACGTCCGATGCCAAAGATGAAACGTCCTGCGGCAAGCTTTGAATTCCCGGCCCGCTGCTGGGCGGCACTCGTCGGTGCCGCGTCGGTCGCGCTATTGACCATGGCGCCCGCGGCGGCACAGCAGAACCAGCGGCCGGCCACGCCGCCGCCAGCGCAGGCGGCGCCGGCCATCGGCGGCTCGGTCGCGATCCCGGGCTTCTGGGACCCGAAGCGGCGGCCGGAGCGGCCGGACATGTCCCGCATCACCGTGATCCGGTTCATGACCGAGGTCGACTACCCGCCCTTCAACTACGCCGGTGCCGACGGCAATCCCACCGGCTTCAACATCGATCTGGCCCGGCTGATCTGCGAAGAGCTCAAGGTCCAGTGCACCGTGCAGATGCGGCGCTTCGATACGCTTTTGACGTCGCTCGCCGAAAATCGCGGCGACGCCGCGATGGCGTCCATCGCCGTGACCCCGGACATGCGACGGCTCGCCGACTTCAGCGACCCCTACTACCGCACCCCCGCCCGCTTCGTGACGCGGCGCGACTCCACCATCAACGACGTCCGGCCCGAACGCCTCGAAGGCAAGGAGATCGCCGTGGTCGCCGGCACCGCCCACGAGGCGTTCCTCAAGAGCCTGTTCACCGAAGCGGACCTGCGCAGCTACCCGAACGCGGATCTGGCGCGCGAGGCGCTGCGCCGCGGCGATGTCGACCTGATGTTCGGCGACGGCATCTCGCTGGCGTTCTGGCTGAACGGCACCGACTCGCAGAACTGCTGCGCCTTCCGCGGCGGTCCGTTCGTTGAAAGTCGGTATTTCGGCGAGGGCATCGGCATCGCGGTCAAGCGCGGCAACGACACCCTGCGGCAGGCGTTGAACTGGGCGCTGTTCAGGCTTTGGGAGCGCGGCCGCTTCAGCGATTTATGGTTGCGTTATTTTCCGATCAGCCCGTTCTAAGCAAGGCGATATCGGCTCGGAATAGAGAATGCCTCGCCAAGCCAATGCGATCGATTTCTGGCGCGGTGTTGCGCTGATCTTCATTTTCATCAACCACATTCCCGGAACCTATTACTCGCGCTTCACCCACGCCGACTACTCGATCTCGGATTCGGCCGACCTGTTCGTATTCCTCGCCGGCTGGGCGATGCGTTATGTGGTCGGCTCGCCGGAACGGCCGTTGCCGGCCTGGTATCTCGTGCTGCGCCTGGAAGGCCGTGCGCTGACGCTTTACGCGGCGCAAATCCTGATCACCATGATCGCGATCGCAATGCTGGCCGGCACGGCGCTGTGGAGCGACAACCCGTTGCTGCTCGACTGGCACAACGCCACGGCGGTGTTTCAGGATCCGATCGCGACCCATGTCGGGCTGGCGCTGCTCACCCATCAGCTCGGCTACTTCAACATCCTGCCGCTCTATGTCGTGCTGATGATGATGGCGCCGGTGTTCGTGCTGCTGGATCGCTACGCGCCCAAACTTGTGCTGCCGGTGTCGCTTGCGATCTACTGCATCGCGCTCGGGTTCAGCATCACCATCCCGACCTGGCCGGTGGAAGGCGAATGGTTCTTCAACCCGTTCGCCTGGCAGCTCATCTTTGTGCTGGGCTTCGTGATGGCCCGTCAGGACGGCATTGGCGGTTTTGCGCGGCGCAATATTTTCGTTCTGCGAATTGCTGCAGTGCCCATTGTGGCGTTCGGCACGTTTGTGACCGTAGCCTATTGGTGGCCCGATCCGACGACGTTGCCGAACCCGAAGCTGTTCTTCATCCTGAGCAAACCCTACGTATCGCCGCCGCGGGTCATTCAGTTTCTGGCGCTGATCGTGCTGTTTTCCGCGATCTATCCGTTTATCGCGCGATACGCGAGCGTACTGGTCCGTTTCCTGGCGATGCTCGGCCGCAACTCGCTTTATGTGTTTTGCGTGAGCTCGGTTCTCAGCCTCGGCGGACAGATCGTCCGCTTCATGTACCGCGGCAATATATACAGTGACACCGCCGTAATAATCTGCGGTATCCTGATCATGGCACTTACGGCATGGCTTCCGGAATGGCGCGAAACCATCAAGGCCCGTTCGAGCGGCCGCTCTGCACTCTCATCCTGAGTTTGCTGGCGGCGGGCATGCTGGTCCTGGCTCACGGCCGGGCTGAGGCGCAGTCTGCGCCGGCCACCTCGCTGCCTGTGCCGGCGCCGTATTCGCGGGACTGCCAGATCGGCAGCACGGCGATCGTTGAAGAGTCGCCGCTGCCGCATGTTGCGGCGGCGCTGCAAAGTCGCAAGCAGCTCAAGATTCTCGCCATCGGTGCATCGGCGGTGCTGAGCCGCCGGGTGCATGGCACAGGCGAGACGGTCCGGCAGTTGCTGCGGAAGTCGGTCCAGGGCCTCGATGTCGTCATGATCAATCGCGGCGTGTCCGGCGAATTGTCGGCGCAGGCTGCGCAGCGCATCAAGAACGAGGTCGCGCTCACCGAGCCCGATCTGGTGCTGTGGCAGGTCGGCACCAACGATGCGCTGGCCTATGTTCCGCTCGACGAGTTCGAGACCACGATTGTCGACACGCTGGCCTGGCTCAAGGAGCACAAGGTCGATGTCGTCCTGGTCGGGCTGCAGTATGTCGACCAGATGGCGCTGGATGATCATTACAAGGCGGTGCGCGATCTGCTCCGCAAGCTCGCGGCCAAGGAAAACATCATGATCGTGCGCCGCTACGAGGCGCAGCAGTTCCTGGCCCGGGCCGAGAGCGGCGGTGGAGGTCTCGTTCCCGACGAGTTCCAGCGCACCGAGGCGGGTTATGTGTGCCTCTCCCAGTACATGGCGCGGGCCATCTCGCTCGGCATCTTCGGCCAGAAGCTGAAGTCCATGATGCCGGCGCCTGCTGCTGCGGCGCCCCAGCCGGCCGAGCTGCCGCGCTGATGCGCAATTGACCTAACCGGATGAGCCACCTAATTAAGGGGCCGTTCCGGAGCCCATGATGTCAGTGATCGAAACCGCCGCCTCGCTTCGCGAGCTGGCCGAGCAGTCGAATGCCTGGCCGTTCGAGGAGGCGCGCAAGATCGTCGCGCGCCTGAAGAAGACGCCCAAACCGGAGGTGATCTTCGAGACCGGCTACGGCCCCTCGGGCCTGCCCCACATCGGCACCTTCGGCGAGGTGGCGCGCACCACCATGGTCCGCCACGCCTTCCGGGTGCTGACCGACGATAAGATCAAGACCCGGCTGATCGCCTTCTCCGACGACATGGACGGGCTGCGCAAGGTGCCGGACAACGTGCCCAACAAGGAGATGCTGACGCAGCATCTTGGCAAGCCGCTGACCAAGGTGCCCGACCCGTTCGGAACCCACCCGTCGTTCGGCGAGCACAACAATGCACGGCTGCGCGCCTTCCTTGACACGTTCGGCTTCGAATACGAGTTCTACTCGTCGACCGAGTGCTACAAGTCCGGACGCTTCGATGCGACGCTGCTGAAGCTACTGGAAAACTTCGACGCTGTGATGAACATCATGCTGCCGTCGCTGCGCGAGGAGCGGGCGCAGACCTATTCGCCGTTCCTGCCAATCGATCCGCGAACGGGCGTTGTCCTCCAGGTCCCGGTGCTGGCGCATGACGCCAAGCGCGGCATGATCACCTATGAGGATCCCGAGTCGAAAGAGCGCTTCACCGTTCCGGTCACCGGCGGCCGCTGCAAACTGCAGTGGAAGCCGGACTGGGCGATGCGCTGGGTTGCGCTCGGCATCGACTACGAGATGGCCGGCAAGGACCTGATCGACTCGGTGAAGCTCAGCGGCGAAATCTGCCGCGCGCTCGGCGGCACGCCGCCGGAGGGCTTCAACTACGAACTCTTCCTGGACGAGAAGGGCCAGAAGATCTCCAAGTCGAAGGGCAACGGCCTCACCATCGATGAATGGCTGCGCTACGCGAGCCCCGAGAGCCTGTCGCTGTTCATGTATCGCGAGCCGAAGGCGGCGAAGCGGCTCTACTTCGACGTCATTCCGCGCAACGTTGACGATTATCAGCAGTTCCTCGACGGCTATGAGCGCCAGGATGGCAAGCAGCGGCTGTCCAATCCGGTGTGGCACGTGCATTCCGGCAAGCCGCCGAAGGTCGACGCGCCGGTCTCCTTCAGCATGTTGTTGACGCTGGTGTCGTCGTCGAATGCCGAGAACGCCGAGACGCTGTGGGGCTTCATCGGCCGCTACCGGCCGGGCGTGACGCCGCAGACGCATCCGAAGCTTGATGCCATGGTCGGATACGCGATCAATTACTATCGAGACTTTGTGTTGCCGGAAAAGAAGTTTCGGCAACCGACTGACGAGGAGCGCAAGGCGCTGCTCGATCTGCGGGATGCGCTGTCCAATCTGCCCCCAGCTTCGACTGCCGAACAGATTCAGGACGTGCTTTACGATATCGGCCGTCGGCCGCCGTTCCTTGACGAAAAGAAGAAGGCCAAGGACGGCAAGCCTGGCGTCTCGCTCGACTGGTTCAACCTGCTGTATCAGGTGCTGCTCGGCCAAGAGAAAGGCCCGCGCTTCGGCTCGTTCGTCGCGATCTACGGGTTGAAGAACACAGTGGACATGATCGACGGCGCGTTGGCACGGTCGGCGTAGATCCCGTGTCCCGGGCGCGGCGCAGCACGTAGCGCGTGAGCGCGGAGTGGTGCGCTGCAGACTCGGGACCGTAACGGACGCCGCCTTTGGAACGGTCCCGGATCAGCGGTGCACCATTCGCGCCATAGCGCGTCGAAGACGCGCGTAAACGCGCTTATGGCGCTCATGCTGCACCGCATCCGGGACAAGAGAGTGCGGTTGTTGCTAACCTTGTCGTGAAATGACTCCCGCCTCGCTCGCCATCATCGGCGTCACCATCGTCCTGTCGTCGTTTATCTCCGGCGTGTTCGGCATGGCGGGCGGCATGGTGCTGCTCGGTGTGCTATTGGTGTACTTCGACGTCGCCACCGCCATGCTGCTGTTCTCGATCATCCAGCTTGCCGCCAATGGCTGGCGCGCGCTGCACTGGCGGCGCTACGTGCTCTGGCCGATTTTCTACGGCTATGCCGGCGGCGCGCTGCTGGCGTTCGCGGCGATGCGCTATCTCGCCTATGTGCCCAACAAGGCGATGGTCTACATCCTGCTCGGCCTGATGCCGTTCTCGGTCGACGTGCTGCCGCAATCGATGCGGCCGAATATCGAATGGCGCGGCATTCCGTTCTTCACCGGCATCTTCACCACGGTGCTGCAATTCATGGCCGGCGTCGGCGGGCTGTTCCTCGACATTTTCTTCAATAGGAGCCGACTCGACCGCAAGACCACCAACGCCACCAAGGCGATCACCCAGACCTTCAGTCACATTCTGCGCGCGGCTTACTTCGGTTCGCTCGCCGGACTGGGCGAATTGAAATTCGCGTACTGGGGCCCGGGTGTCGGGCTGGCGCTGTTCGGCGCGGTGCTTGCACCCTTCGTGTTGGAGCGCATGACCGATCATGGCTTCCGGCAATGGACCCGGGTGATCATCTACACGCTCGCGGTGGTCTATCTGGTCCGCGGCGGTTTGCTGTTGTGGCACGACGGACTCTCGCCGGGCGCGTAGGCCGCGTCCGTCAGCACCTCAACAACGCGAAACGGACCTTATTGGCTCGCCCAGACGACGCGCGCGATCCACACCAAATCGCCGTTTGCGATGGTGCGATCGGAATGGTCGGAATTGAGCGACTTCAACTCCACCTGCTTGGCGGTCTGGCGCTTGAGCTCCTTGACCATCACCTCGCCCTTCTTGGTCTTGACGACGACTCGGTCGCCGCGGCGCACCGGAGCGGCCGGCGAGACGATGATGGTGTCGCCGTCGCGGTAGACCGGTGTCATCGAGTCGCCGGAGATTTCCAGCGCATATGCGTGATCGTCGGCGACCGCCGGAAAGGCGATTTCGTCCCAGCCCTTGCCGGTCGGGAAACCGCCATCGTCGAAGTAGCCGCCGGCGCCCGCTTCGGCAAAGCCGATGAGAGGCACCGACTTGGCCGCGCCGCTGGAATCCGAGATCAGCGCCACGAAGGCATCGAAGCTGACGCCGGTCGCGGCAAGCGCCTTGGCCACCGATTCGGTCGATGGCCAGCGCGCCCGTCCGTCGGGGGTGACGCGCTTCGACTTGTTGAAGGTGGTCGGGTCGAGACCGGAACGCTTGGCCAGTCCCGACGCCGACAGCTTGGCGCGGACCGCCAGGCGGTCGAGCGCAGTCCAAATCTGGTTGTGCGTGAGCGGTGCGCTTGGCATACCCGTCTCCGGTTTGAGACTATGGTCCCGGTCTAGGAATTATAACCGGAATGAGCCCATGTCTAGTCCTACCCTTGAACAACGCAGTGACGGCCGATAGGGTCCGCGCCACGTCAATTCCGGGGCAATCGTGATAGGTTTTTTTGACCGGCTGGCCCGGCCGCTGTTGCGGGCCTTTCAGCCCGAAGACGCTCATTCCATCGTCATCAAGGCTTTGAAGTTCGCGCCGCTGCCGGCCGCGCCGCGGGATGATCCGCGGCTGGCGGTCCGGGCGTTCGGCCTCAATTTCCCCAATCCGGTGGGGCTCGCGCCCGGTTTCGACAAGCACGCCGAGGCGCCGGACGCGCTGCTGCGGCTGGGCTTCGGCTTTGTCGAGATTGGAACCGTGACGCCGCTGCCGCAGACCGGCAATCCGCGGCCGCGGGTGTTCCGCCTCGAACCCGACCAGGCAGTGATCAACCGGCTCGGCTTTAACAGCGTCGGCTTGGCAGCGGTGCTGCCGCGGCTCGCGGCGCGGGCGGGGCAAGGCGGCATCGTCGGCGTCAATGTCGGCGCCAACAAGGATTCGGCCGACCGCGCCACCGATTACGTCCGCCTGATCGAGCAGGTCGCGCCGGTCGCAAGCTACGTCACGATCAACATCTCGTCGCCCAACACGCCGGGGCTTCGTGAAATGCAGCGGGCTTCGGTGCTTGACGATCTGCTCGGCCGGATCGTCGAAACCCGCGACCGGGTGGCGCGCAATGCCGGCCCCACGCCGGTGCTGCTCAAGATCGCACCGGATCTCTCACTGAACGACCTCGACGACATTGTCGGCGTGGCACGGGCGCGCCGGCTCGACGGCATGATCGTCGGCAACACCACAATCAGTCGGCCGCCCCGGCTGCGCGATCAGGCCACTGCCCAGCAGGCCGGTGGACTGTCCGGCCTGCCGCTCTACCCGCTGGCGACACGGATGCTGGCCGAGACCTATGTCCGGGTCGAAGGCGCGTTCCCGCTGATCGGCGTCGGCGGCATCGATTCCGGAGAGGCTGCGCTCGGCAAGATCCGCGCTGGCGCCGATCTGCTGCAACTCTACAGCGCGCTGGTGTTCCGCGGCATCGATCTGGTGGCGGACATCAAGGCTTCCTTGTCGGCAGCGCTCGATCGCAGCCCAGGCACCAAGCTTGCCGATCTCATTGGCGTCGATGCGGCGGCGGTGACGGCGGAAAACTGGCCGGCCTGATCAGCCGCTGAAGGTCGCGCGCAGCAGCGCCGGATAGCGTGCGCCTTGCAGCAGGCCGCGCGCCAGAAGGAAGATCAGCAGCGCCCACCACAGTCCGGCATTGCCGAGCGGCATGAGACACCACCAGGCCGCAAAGTAGATCGCAAGCGCCGCGATCATCAGGTTGCGCATGTCGCGCGCCCAGGTCGCGCCGATATAGATGCCGTCATAGGCGTAAGCCAGGACACCGGCAGCAGGCGCGAGTGCCGCAAACAGCATGAACTGGCGTGCCGCCTCGCGCACCTCCGCGCTCGACGTCATGACGTCGATCAAGAGGTTTCCGGCGGCCAGAAACAGCAGCGTTGTCGCTAAGCCAAATCCGGCGCCCCAGGCCAGGATCAATCGCACCGAGCGGCCGAACCCTGTGCGGTCGCGCGCGCCGGTGGCCTGGCCGCAAAGCTGCTGCGCTGCGGTCGCGAAACCATCGAGGAAGAAACTGCCGATCAGCGTGAAGTTGTGCAGCACCGCGTTTGCGGCGAGCAATGTGTCGCCGGCGCGTGCCCCCTGCGCCGTGAAGAACGCGAAGGCCGCGATCAGCGCGATGGTGCGGATCATGATGTCGCGATTGATCGCAAGCATCCGAACGATCTTGCCGCGGTCGAGAACCTGCGCCCAACCGAAGCCGGCCTTGCCACGCAGCAGGACGAACGCGACGGCAAGACTCGCAACGAACCCGGCGATCTCGGCGACCACGCAGCCGAGCGCCGCGCCGTTGACGCCCAGCCCCGCGTAAAGCACCAGCCAGGCCGTCACCGCCATGTTGATGACATTGACGGCGATCTGCAGCATCAGCGCGAGGCCTGTGCGCGCGAGGCCGACCAGCCAGCCGAGCACCGCGTAGCTTGCGAGCGCAAACGGCGCCGACCAGATGCGGACGAAGAAATAGGCCTGCGCGGCTTCCGTCACCGCGGCGCTGCCGCCCATCAGCCGGTAGATCGCGGTGGCGAGTGGGACCTGCAGGGCAATCATCGCGACGCCGACGAATGCGGCGATCAGCAGCGCCCGCGCCAGCACGGCGCGCTGTTCCACCGTGTCGTTCGCGCCAAGCGCCTGCGCGGTCAACGCGACCGTGCCCATGCGCAGGAAACCGAAGATCCAGAAGATGCAGTCGAACACCAGCGCCGAGATCGCGACGGCGCCGAGCAGGTGCGCTTCGCCGAGCCGGCCGATCACCGCGGTGCCGACGATGCCGAGCAGCGGCGTCGTCAGATTCGCCAGCATCGCGGGGCCCGCGATGGCGAACACCCGCGCGTGCGTCACCTCGAAGGCCGGCATGGCGGCAATCAGAGGGCGATCAGCGCCCCTTTGGCGCGTTGAAGATGCGCATGAGCAACCAGATCGGGATGACGATCACGGCGCCGAGCAGGAAATACTGCCAGAGCCAGCGGATCGCGTCGAAGCCCATGTCCCAGATGTTCTGGATGAACCGCCGCAGGCTCTGGAAGATGTCGCGCGGGTCGAGGCCGAGTGCGGACAGCACCACGCCGATCAGGATCGACAACAAGATGAGCTTGGCAAGCACCGCAAGCGGTGATCCACCAAGAAAGCGATTGACGTTTTCGGCCATTCGAATCTCCCCGAAGCGGTGCAATCTATCACGAGGCTGCACGGGCGGGGCTACGCCCGCGTTCAATTTTGGACAGCATGGCCTCTAAAGTTTCAATGCGGTCGGCCTCGCGCGGCGGCTTGTCCCAGCGCAACCGGCTAATCCGCGGAAAGCGCATGGCGAGGCCGGATTTGTGGCGCGTCGAGCGTTGCAGGCCCTCGAACGCGACCTCGAACACCAGCCCTTTTTCGGGCTCGTGCGCGATCTCGCGCACCGGGCCGAAGCGCTCGACGGTATTATTGCGCACAAAGCGGTCGATGCGCTGCAGCTCCTCGTCGGTGAAGCCGAAATAGGCCTTGCCGACCGGCACCAGCTCGTCGCCGCTGTCGCCGTTCTTCCAGACCCCGAAGGTATAATCGGAGTAATAGGACGAGCGCTTGCCGTGGCCGCGTTGCGCGTACATCAGCACGGCGTCGACCGTGAACGGGTCGCGCTTCCACTTCCACCACAGGCCTTTCGGCCGGCCGGGGACGTAGGTCGCGTCGCGGCGCTTGATCATGACGCCTTCGACCGCCTCGGCGTCTTCGCCCGCGCCGGCATCAGCCGGAACGGCTCGTGCCGCCGTGAGCGCGTCCCAGGTGTCGAACGGCACCAGCGGCGAAAGATCGATGCGGGGGTCGTTGAGCCTGGTCACGAACGCTTCCAGGCGCTGGCGGCGCTCGGCGAACGGCTTGTCGCGCAGGTCCTCGTCGCCATCGACGAGGAGGTCGTAGGCGCGAAGATGCGCCGGGAATTCGAGCATCAGCTTTGCGTTCACGGTTTTGCGGTTCAGCCGCTGCTGCAACACGTTGAACGATTGCACACGGCTGTCGCGCAGGATCAGGAGTTCGCCGTCGATCGAGCCGGGCAGGCGAAGTGCTTCGGCGAGATCCGGAAAGCTCTTGGAGATGTCCTCGCCGGTGCGGGAATAAAGCCGCGTCACCCGG
>Ga0075366_10001490_pt1 | contig 11690 bp, 9 predicted proteins | sample EndMethybrTD3031_FD_72351 | JGI IMG/M metagenome (GOLD analysis project Ga0075366, IMG submission 72351) | Populus endosphere microbial communities from Tennessee, USA - Endosphere MetaG P. TD hybrid TD303-1 | ecosystem: Host-associated > Plants > Roots > Endosphere | place: USA: Tennessee... | reverse complement strand
GGCTCCACCCGCGGACGCGGCGTCCTTCACCCAGGTGGCTCCCCTGCCCGACCTCCGCAAGATGCCGGGCCGCTTCTACCCGATCAACTACCTCTTCATCGAGATCACGAACGCCTGCAACTTCAAGTGCACCTGGTGCCCGGACGACATCATGGGCCGGCGGCGCGGGTTCATGAAGAAGGAGAAGGTCTTCCGGATCCTGGACGAGATCGCGGAGAAGCGGGGCTGGCTGGGCCCGCTCTACCCGGTGAAGCTCCACCAGATGGGCGAGCCCTTCCTGCACCCCGAGCTCCCCGCCATCGTGGAGTACGCGGAGAGCCGCGGGGTGCCCATCGAGCTCAACACGAACTGCGGCCTCATCACCCCCGACAACATCGAGGCCCTCTACCGCGCCGGCCTCACGAACCTCATCCTGTCCTACCAGACGCCGGACGAGCTCTCCTTCAAGACGCGCAAGGCCCCGCGCATCGCCTTCGACGACTACCGGGACAAGGTCCGCCTCGCGGTGGAGCGCAAGGTCGCGATGGGCGCGCGCACCCACCTCGAGATCGACATCATGAACACGAAGTACGCGGACTCCTACCGCATCGTGAGCGAAGACGAGCAGGCCATGGCCTTCCTCGAGGACTGGGTCTCGTTCGCGCGCGAGCTGGAGAAGGAATACGGGCTGACGCCGCGCGTGCACGACCGCGATCAGCTCCAGGCCCGCCACTTCCTGGACCAGGACGAGAATGGGAGCCGCTACGAGCTCCTGGACGGCGTGGTGCTCATCTGGAAGCGCTGCCATTCCTGGGGCAACGTCATCGGCGAGCACCACGTGGACCCGGAGGCCGCGGATCAGCTGGCGGCGGTGGTCGGCGCGGGCGTGGGCAGCGGCGCTCCCCCGCACGCGGGGCAGGCCAAGGAGACGTATTGCCCCGCCCCCTACGACCAGTTCGTGATCCAGTGGAACGGCGACGTCGTCTCCTGCTGCACGGACTACGAAGGGCTCACCAAGACCGCGAACGTCTTCGCCTCGTCCATCGAAGACGTCTGGAAGAGCGAGACGGTGCGGATGCGCAAGAAGGACATGCTCGAGGGGCGCCTGCTCGACGTCTGCGCCCGCTGCATGGGCCTGAAGTAGGCGGAGCGACCTCGGGCGGGCGACACGCCTAGGGCGTGGTCCGAAGTCCTCCCGGCAGCCGGGGCGAGGCGAGCAGCCGCGTGAATTCCCGCCACCGCGCCTCGGGCCGGTCGGCGGTGCCGCCTCGCGACTCGACATACGCGCGCACCAGGTCCTGCCCGAGGTTGTAGTTGATCACGTAGCTCCGGTACTGGTCGAAGAACCGCACCCTCTGTCGCGCGCGGTCGGCGGGCATGAGCGCGTACTTCTGGAGCCATTCCGCCGCGCCCGGCGCGTCCACCTTGCCCTCGAGATACTGCCGGGCCGCTTCGTTGCCGGCGTACGAGAGCCGCTCGATCAGGCGCCGCACGCGATCGTAGCGGTCGGCCGTCGCCGGATCGAGGCCGCCCAGCGCATAGAGCCGCTCGCGCTCGAACCGCAGGCGCTCCTCGCCCGGGAACGCGACCTCGATCCCGAAGTTGGCCGTGCCTTCCGCGATGAGTGATTGCGGGCTGAAGAGGGGGTAGACGCTGTATTCGGGCCAGCCGCGGCCGCGGACGAGCTGCTGCTCGAGCAGGGCGTTGTAGACGTGATGACCCGGGTACCCCTCGTGGCAAGCGAGGTCGATGGCGCGGTCGATGGTCACGGGCAGGTCGGTGTTGACCTGGATGACGCTGCGGAAGTTCCCCTGGTACCAGTTGTAGGCGCTCCACGACTTGCCGGCCACGTATTCGACGGTGAAGCTCTCGTTCGGGGGCAGGGCCACGTGGGCCAGGGTGCGCCGCCGGCATTCGTCGATGGCCGCCTTGAACACGGCGTCGAGCCGCTCCTTCGGGATGACGTATTGGTCACGGAAGGCCGTGTAGCGGTCGATCAGTGGACCCGGACCGGGCAGGACCTGCTCGAGCTCGGCGAGGATCGGCCGGAAGTGGTCCTCGCCCAGGTGCGGCGCCACCGCGTCGTACAACGCCTGCGACTCGGCGTCGAAGGTCAGCTTCGTGCCCGACAACATGTCGACCCGGCTCACCAGCGACTGGAGCTGGCGCTTCAGGTACTGGTGGCGCAGGCGCTCGAGCTCCTCCGCGCCCCGCTTCACGGCTTCGAGCTCGCCGAGCAGCGCTACCGCCGCGGCGCGGATCGCGGGCCGCGGCCGCTTCGCGGCCTCCGCTTCCTTGCGCTTCTCGGGAGGGCCGTAATACGCGTCCACGTAGTCGGGATCGTGCACGCCGACCGCGAGCACCAGCGACACGTAGCGGTCGGCGATCGCGTTCATCGGATCCACCCGCGCGGAGCGTGGGGCGTCGGCGGCCACGGCGGTCGCCGCGACGAGCGTCCCGGCGACGGCCACGGCCCACCGCCTCCGGCACGGGCCCATTTGCGCCTCCTGGCGGTCAGGTCTCCGCCTTCCGCAGCTTACCTCAGGGGTGGAGGAGGGACGCGAGGGCCAGCGCGCCGATGAGGCCGGCCCGCGGTCCGAAGGCGGGCGGCACCACGTAGCGGTCGATGTGGGCCGTGATCTGCGGAGCCTGGACGTAGCCGTTGAGGAGCGACTGCAGCTCGCGGTGGATCCTCGGGAACAGCGACAATCGTTCCATCACGCCGCCGCCCAGGATGATGCGGCGCGGCGAGAGCGTGCAGACGAAGTCGTTGAGCGCGAGCGCGAGGTACCGCGCTTCCAGCGCCCAGGCCGGGTGGTCGTCGGGCAGCTCCTCCGCCGGCCGTCCCCAGCGCGCGTTCATGGCCGGCCCGCAGGCCAGCCCCTCGAGGCAGTCGCCGTGGAACGGGCAGTGGCCTTCGTACGGATCGGCGGTTCGGTCGTGCGGGATGCGCACGTGCCCCATCTCGGGATGGACGAGGCCGTGCAACATCGCTCCGCCGACGAGTCCCCCGCCTCCGATGCCGGTCCCCACGGTGAGGTAGATGAAGTGGTCCAGACCCTGCGCCGCCCCCCAGCGTCCCTCGCCCAGCGCCGCCGCGTTGACGTCGGTGTCGAACTGGAGGGGGACACCGAGGGCCTGGCGGACGGGCCCCACGATGTCGGTGTGCGCCCACCCCGGCTTCGGGGTCGAGGTGATGAAGCCGTAGGTGGCCGACGCGGGGTCGAGGTCCACGGGCCCGAACGAGGCCACGCCGGCCGCGGTCAGGGGCCCGAGCGTCGCGCGCTGGGCACGGAAGAACTCCAGCGCCTCGCGCAGCGTCGCCGCCGGCGTGGTCGTCGGGATGCGCGTCTCGGCCCGGATGTCGTCGGGCCCCGCGCCCACGACGCAGTTGAACTTCGTCCCGCCCGCTTCGAGCCCGGCGTAGAGCGGAGCCATCGCCTCAGGGCCAGACGGGCCGTAGCTCCCACAGGTGAACCGGGGTCACGAGCGCGCCCTCTCCGCCCACGAGCTCGAGGCGGTCGAGAGGGCGGGTCGGATACACGCGCTCGGAGAGTACGGTCTCGCCCTCGTTTGCGAATACCTCGATCGTCGTCCGATCGAAGAGGACGCGCAACCGGACGGCGTCGTCGCGCCAGCGCACGGGCCCCGCCTGGCGCTGCGGGTATTCGGCGTGGAACGGAGTCGCACGCGACCGACGCCGGTCCACGAACACTTCCGGCCGGGCCGCGGACACCCCGATCACGACCTCCTCGCCCGCACCATTCGCCAGACGCAGCCCCGCCTCTCCGGCCGCGGCCCGCCGGATTTCGAGCTCGATCTCCGCCGAGGGCGGAAGCGCGCTCGGCGCCGTCAGGACCGCCGGCTCCGCCGTCGTGCGCAGGGCGCGCAGCTCCGCGATCGGAGCCTGGGCGAGGCGGATCCCTTCCGGCCGCCGCGTGAGGGAGAGGACGCGCGGAACGGACTGCACGCCGCGCCAGGGCGCGGTCGGCTCCTCGTTCGCGTAGAGCCAGTTCCCCATCCAGCCCATCCAGATGCGCCGCCCGTCGGCCTCCGGGATGCCGGCGAACGAGATCGTTGCGTAGAAGTCCTTGCCGTAATCGACCCAGAGCGTCGTGTCCGCGGGGTTGTCGTTCGTGAACGTCTTGCCGTCGAAGGTCCCGACGAAATATTGGCCGCCGGACCCGCCCGCCTGTCCGCCCGGATTGAGATCGACGTCGAGGACCCACCGCGTGTCGGCCGCACTGCCGTCCACGGACAACGGGAAGAGGTCGGGACACTCCCATACGCCGCCGGTCGCGCCGGCGGGGCCGAAGTCGCTGAGCATCTCCCATCGCTTCAGGTCGGACGAGCCGAGGAAGCGCACCTTGTGTACGTCGGGCAGCACCGACACCATCACCCAGCGCCGCGTGGGCGCGTGCCAGAAGACCTTGGGATCCCGGAAGTCCTTGAGGCCGAAATCGACGACGGGATTGGCGGAGTATTTCTTCCAGGTGCGGCCGCGGTCGGTGCTGGCGGCGAGGTTCTGGGTCTGCTTGCCCTTGCCGTGGCCGGTGTAGATCGCCACCAGGCAGGACCGGCCCCGCGCCGGCGGCTCGCACAGCCCGGAGGTGTTCTCGGGATCGGGCACGACGCTGCCCGAGAAGATCATGATCCCGCTCTCTTCGCGCAGGGCGACGGGCAGGTGCTTCCAGTGCAGCATGTCCGTGCTCGCGGCGTGGCCCCAGCTCATGTGGCCCCACTTCGGGCCCAGCGGGTTGTGCTGGTAGAACAGGTGGTACTCGCCGTCCGCGAAGACCAGGCCGTTCGGGTCGTTCATGAAGTTCTGCGGCGGCGTGAAATGAAAGCGCGGGCGCAGCGGCTCCTGGTAGAGGCGGGCCGCCGCCGCCAGCGCCATGGTCGTCACGGCCAGCGCGCGCAGGACCATTGGCTATTCGATGCCCAGCTCGTGCTGGATCTTCTCCAGCGAGACGCCCTTGGTCTCGGGCAGGAACGCCCAGACCAGCACGAACTGCAGGACCATCATGGCCGCGAAGAACGCGAAGGCGGAGGCGCCCGAGGCCTCCGCGATGATCGGGAACGTCCAGCTCACGAGGGCGGCCCAGAACCAGTGCGTGAAGCTGCCCAGGGCCTGGCCCCGCGCGCGGACGCGGTTCGGAAAGATCTCGCTCAGGTAGACCCAGATCACGGACCCTTGCGAGAAGGCGAAGAACGCGATGTAGCCGATGAGGCTCGCGAGCACGAGCGTCCCCCCTCCACCGGTGTGGAACGCGTAGGCGACGAGACCGAGGCAGAGGGCGAGGCCGGCCGCGCCCACCAGGAGCAGGCGCTTCCTCCCGAAGCGGTCGATCACGGTCATGGCGGCCATGGTGAAGAGGAGGTTCGTGAAGCCGATGACGACCGACTGCACGAGCGCGCTCGAGCGCCCCGCTCCTGCCATCCGGAAGATGTCGGCCGTGTAGTAGATGAGGGCGTTGATGCCCGCGAGCTGGTTGAAGGTGGCCACCATGACCGCGAGCAGGATGGGCCTCCGGTACTTCCGCTGGAAGAAGGGCTCGTCCGCGGACACCGTCTCCTCGTGCAGCGACTCCGCGATGTCCGCCACCAGGGCCGCGGGGTCGTCGCTGCCTACCTGCCGCAGCACTTCGGTCGCCTCCTCACGGCGGTGCTGCTTGACCAGCCAGCGCGGGCTCTCGGGGATCCGCCGAACGAAGACGAAGAACAGCGCGGCGGGCACGGCCGCGATCCCGAGCATCACGCGCCAGGCCGCCGACTCCGGCCCGCCCACGCTGGCCGCGATCGCGTAGTTCGAGAGGTACGCGGCCAGGATGCCGGACACGACGTTGAACTGGCTGAGGGCGACCAGGCGGCCGCGCAAGGCCGCGGGCGCGATCTCCGCGATGTACATCGGCGCCACCACCGAAGAGCCGCCGATGGCGAGCCCTCCCACGAACCGGAACACGAGCAGCGATACCCATCCCGGAGCGAGGCCGCACCCGGCCGCGGAGAAGAAATAGAGCACGGCCAGCGCGCGCAGCACGGGGCGCCGTCCGTAGCGCTCGGAGGGCTTGCCCGCGGCCAGGGCGCCCAGGATGGTGCCGAGGAGGGCGCTCGCGACCGTGAACCCGAGCTGGGCGCTGTCGAGCCCGAAGCGCAGCCGCAGGGCTTCCGTCGTTCCCGAGATGACCGCGGTGTCGAAGCCGAACAGGAAGCTGCCCAGCGCGGCCACGGCGGCGCTGCGCACGAGTTGGGGACGGAGGCTCATCGCGCTCCCCGGCAGGCTGTCTTGGGACGCGCGGATTGTACGCTACGATTCCCGCCACAAGGGCATGCGCGCGGCGAGATCCGTCTCCCCGATCTCCGCGCAGACGGCCTCCAGCGCTCCCCGGCGCGACCCGCGCCAGCGCAGGTCCTCCAGCGTCTCCGTCATCGGGACGTCCGTGCGCAGCCGGGCGAGCTGGCGGTAGAGCAGCGCGTCCGCGCGCTTGTCGCGCAGGACCTGGCCCGCTCCGCCCGCCCCGCGCACGCTGACGCCCCATCCCTCCTCGAGGGAAGGGATGTCCTCGAGCCGGCCGTAGCGCGTCAGCAGCGCCGCCGCCGTCTTCGGCCCCCACCCGGGCAAGCCCGGATACCCGTCCGAGCTGTCCCCGACGAGGGCGAGCCAGTCCGGCATCGACTCCGGGAGCACGCCGAACTTCGCCTTCACCGCGCTCTCGTCGAGGACGATGCGGCGGCGGCGGTCGAGCATCACGACCCGCGTCCCGCGCACGCATTGCGCGAGGTCCTTGTCCGGCGTGCAGATCACCACCTGCTCGACTTCCGCCTCCTCCCCGAAGCGGGCGGCGGCCGTGGCCAGGGCGTCGTCGGCCTCGAACTCCACCATGGGCCACACCACGATCCCGAGGGCGTGGGTCGCGCGCTCGGCCAGCTCGAACTGCGCGAGCAGCTCTCGGGGCACGCCCGCGCTGGTCTTGTAGCCGTCGTAGAGCCCGTTGCGGAACGACTCGATGACGTGGTCGTAGGCCACGCCCACGTGGGTCACGTCGGGCTGGGTCAGGAGGCCGAGCAACGATCGCATGAGGCCGCGTGTCGCCCCTACCTCGTGACCGGTCGGGCTGGTGGCAGCGGGCGCCCCGAAATACGACCGGAACAGCTCGTAGGTGCCGTCGACGAGATGAACCTTCATGCGGCCACCGCTCAGCTAGCGGAGCGAGACCTCGTGGAAAGACGACACCGGCCCCAGCGGACGGACGACGCCGACCAGGTGTTCGCCCACCAGGCGCTGCGCGCGCTCGTTGGGGTGCGAGTCGATCGGATGCACGCACAGTTCCGCGCTGGGCTGCCCGGCCAGGGCCTCGAGCAGGTCGACGAACCGGATGTGGAACTTCTCGGCGAAAGCGGCGATCGTCTGGTGGGCCGGGGCCAGGGGATAGTCGCGCTCGAGGTCCACCAGCAGCGGCCACAAGGCAATCACGAAGCTGCCGCCGCGCTCGCGCACCAGGCGATCCATGGTGCGGATCTCGTGTTTGGTGTCCGCCCACTTCGGATTCTCGTCCGTAAAGAGGGAGAGATACCAGCGGATCGTCGCCTCCTTCGTCGCCCGCTGCGCCAACCGGAGACGGAGGAGGTCCACGAGACGAAGACGGCTCACGGGCGCGGTCGACCTCGGACCCAGCACGTTGTTCCGCGCGTGGGGAACGCGCGATTGGAGCCGGGGCGACTTCTCCGGATCGTTCAGCACCATGGCGTACACGACCACGTCCGGCTGCCATTCGAGGGCCGTCTTGAGGTTGAACAGGAGGCCGGGAAAGTTGGCGTTCGACTTGCCGAAGTTCAGGACTTGCCAGCGTCCGGGCTCCTCCCGGTTGAGCGCTCGCTCCAGGACGCGCGGGAAACAGTCCGCCTCCTTGACTCCCCATCCCTCCGTGAAGGAATCGCCCACCACGGCCACGCGGCGCAGGCCCGGGCGGCGGGCGGTAAAGTCCGCGTCGCGGAAGCCCTGGGCGTTGAACCGGGCCTCCACGGCAAAGGGAAGGCGGGGCAACACGCGGTCCATGTTGCGCATGCCCAGCGCGAGGTAGCGTGCCCTGGTCTCTTCGTCGCGGAGGTCGATGTCGAAGTACCCCCGCGGGTTGCTCGGGTAGCACACGAGCTCCGTCGTTCCCGGCCTCACGTCCGTACCCTTCGTGTTGGCGATCCGCCCCGTGTTGACGTCCATCGGGGGCGACCACCCGAGGCGCAGGGTGCCTTCGAGGGCGGCCACGGTCAGCACGGTCGATCCCAAGACAAGTGCCGCGCGCTCCGCCAGGGAACGCAGCCGGAAACCCTTCGAGTTCACCGTTTCCTTCGAATCATGAGGAGAGCCGCTTCACCAGCCGGTAGAGGAACTCGCGGCCTTCGTAGAGCTGGCGGACGCCCATCCTCTCGTCGCGCCCGTGCGCGCGGTTGTCGTCCACGTCCCCGAAGAGGCCGGAGACTCCGTACGCGCGGATGCCGACCTGTCGCAGGTAGAGGCTGTCCGTCGCCCCCGTGCCCATCATGGGCAGGACGGGCACGCCCGGCCACATCTCGCGCGTGACTTCCTCGACCGGACCCATGATGTCGGGCTGGAGCGGCGAGGGCGGGCTGGGCTTGGCCGGGGCCAGCGAGGTGATCGTGATGCCGTCGTCGGCGACCACGCGCGTGAGCGTGGCCTGCACTTCGCCCGCCGGCGTGCCGGGGAGGATCCGGCAGTTCACGGTCGCGCGCGCCATCTGGGGAAGCGCGTTGTCCGCGTGGCCGCCCTCCAGGCGCGTGGCCACGCAGGTCGTGCGCATGAGCGCGTTGTGGTACGGCGAGGCGGTCAGCCGGGCCAGCGCTTCGGCATCGGGGGGCGTGCGGAGGACGGCCCTCATGTCGGCGGCTTCCGCCCCGGGGACGATGGAGCCCATGCGGTCGAAATAGGCGCGCGTCACCTCGGAAAGCTGGAACGGGAAGTCGAACGCGGCCAGGCGGCCCAGCGCGGCCGCGAGCCGATAGATCGCGTTGTCCTTGCGCGGGAGCGAGCTGTGCCCGCCGGAGTTCGTCACCTCGAGCCGGAAGCTCTCGTAGACCTTCTCGCTGGCCTGCACGCCGTTGTCGAGATAGCGCCCGTCCTTGATCTGGCCGCGTCCGCCTTCGTTGAGGGCGAGCTCCGCGTCGATGAGGTCGCGATGGTTCTCGACCAGCCAGTGCACGCCGTTCGCGGGGCCCGTCTCCTCGTCCGCGGTCAGGGCCACGATGATGTCGCGGTCGGGACGGTACCCTTCCTGCTTCAAGCGGATGAGGGTCGCGATCCAGATCGCGGCCATGGCCTTGTCGTCGCCCGTGCCGCGGCCGTAGAAGAAGCCGTCCTTCTCGAGCAGGGTGAAGGGATCGCTGGACCAGTCCTCACGCCGCGCCTCCACCACGTCGAGATGGGCGAGGAGGAGCAGCGGCCGCCGCTTCCCCGTGCCGCGCAGGCGGGCCACGAGGTTTCCCTTTCGGGGCTGCGGCGTCAGCACCTGCACGTCGGCCGCGGGGAATCCCGCCGCGCGGAGCCGCGCCGCCATGGCCTCCGCCGCGCGCGTGTTGTCGCCGGAGGGGTCGACGGTGTTGATCTCGACCAGCTCCTTGTAGATGGGGAGAAGGGCCTGATCGGCCGGGGATGGAGACGGAGTAGAAGAAGAGGCTGTGGTCAGGTTGGCTGCCAACAGGAACGGAAGGATCACGCGAGGGACCCTCCGGAGAGGTTCGTCATCGCAACGCGTCTTCGAGCGCGGCCGCTGCATCCGTCTTCTCGTCGCGGTACTTCACGATGACGGGCGTGTAGAGGGCGAGCCCGTTGCGCTCGGCGAACGGATCGGCCAGCCGGCGCGACCCCGGCACCACGACCGCGCCCTCGGGAATCCGCAGGGGCTGGTCCCCTTGCCGGCGATAGGTCGTCTTGCGGGGCACGTCGTAGACGGTGACGGATCCAGTGAGGATGACGCCCGACCCGAGCACGGCCCGGCGCCCGACGATCGTCCCCTCGTACACGCCGCAGTTGCCGCCGACGAGCACGTCGTCCTCGACGATCACGGGCAGCGCGCCCACCGGCTCCAGGACGCCGCCGAGCTGCGCCGCCGCCGAGACGTGCACGCGCTGGCCCACCTGGGCGCAGGAGCCGACGAGCGCGTGCGAGTCGATCAGGCTGTTGGCCCCGACGTAGGCCCCGACGTTGATGTACGCCGGAGGCACGATGATGACGCCCGGAGCGACGTGCGCGCCGTGGCGGATGGCCGTCCCCCCGGGCACCACGCGTACGCCGTCGCCCACGGCGAAACGGCGCGGCAGGAAGGTGTCCTTGTCCAGGAACGACAGCGGCCCCGCGGGCTCGGTGGCCACGACCTTGCCGAGCTTGAACCCGAGCAGGATCCCCTTCTTGACCCAGCCGTTGACGCGCCAGCCGTCCGCGGCCGGCTCCGCTGCCCGCGCCTCCCCGCGCTCGAGAGCGTCCAGGAGCTCGTCGAACACGGCACGCGCCTCGTCGCCGAGCGCCTCCGCGGGCAGGGCGTGGTAGCCCTCGATCTGGGCGGGCAGATCCTCGCGCACGCTCACGAGACGAGCTCGAGCTCCTTGAGCGCGGCCCGCATGGCCTCGCGCGTGCTCTCCTTCGGCGGGCACATGGGCAGGCGGAAGCTCTCCTCGCACAGCCCCATCAAGGCCAGGCCGGCCTTGACCGGAATGGGGTTCGACTCCACGAAGTTCAGGTTCATCAGGTGGAGCAGCCGGTAGTGGATGCGCCGGCCCTCCTTGAAGTCGCCGCGCGCGCAGGCCGCGATGAGGTCGTGCATCGGGCCCGGCACCTGGTTGGCGGCGACGGAGATCACGCCTTCCCCGCCCAGGGCCATGAAGGTGATCGCGTTGGCGTCGTCCCCGGAGAGAATCTCGAACCCGTCCGGACGGTCGCGCAGGAGGTCCATCACCTGCGTCAGGTTGCCGGAGGCCTCCTTGACCGCGGTGATGTTGGGATGCCCCGCGAGGCGGAGCTGGGTCTTGGTGTCGATGTTGCTGCCCGTGCGGCCGGGCACGTTGTAGACCACGATGGGCACGGACACCGCGTCCGCGATCGTCGCGAAGTGGCGGAAGAAGCCTTCCGGCGTGGGCTTGTTGTAATACGGGCCGACGGAGAGGATCCCGTGCGCGCCGAGGGCGGCCATGGCCTTGGACCGCTCGACCGCCGTGCGCGTGTCGTTGCTGCCCGCCCCCGCGAGCACGGGGACTTTCCCCGCCTCCTCGAGCGTGATGGCGACCACGCGCTTCTGCTCGTCCTCCGTCATGGTGGCGGCCTCGCCGGTCGTGCCGCAGGGCACGAGCACGTCGATGCCGCCCTGGACCTGCCGGCGCACCAGACGGCGCAGCGCGGCTTCATCCAGGGCCCCGGTGGTGGTGAACGGTGTGACCAGCGCCGTGCCGGCCCCTGCGAACGAACGGCTCATCGCGCCTCCTTGTGTCCCCTCATTGTCCCTCACGGGCACCGGTCCACGTAGCCCAGCGCGCGAAGCCGTTCGCACGCCGCCGAGGTGGCCGGCTGCTCGCCCTGCTTCCCGAGCACGAGTTCCTTGGTCTTCCCCCATTCCCGGTTCGCACGGTCCACGAACAGGTCCAGTTCGCGCCGCGCGATGCGGAACGCCTCCGGCTCGCGCGTTCTGACGTCGCGGGTCTCGGCGGGG
>Ga0075366_10001489_pt1 | contig 11693 bp, 8 predicted proteins | sample EndMethybrTD3031_FD_72351 | JGI IMG/M metagenome (GOLD analysis project Ga0075366, IMG submission 72351) | Populus endosphere microbial communities from Tennessee, USA - Endosphere MetaG P. TD hybrid TD303-1 | ecosystem: Host-associated > Plants > Roots > Endosphere | place: USA: Tennessee... | reverse complement strand
GCTGCAGAGCGGCAGCACCGGCGTGACGCTCGCGGTGCGCGGCAGCGTCGCGGCCGACGGCCCGCCGCTCGCGGTGATGGACATCGCGGGCGCGCAGGCCGCGTTCGGCTGGCTCGGCCGGCTGAGCCGCATCGACGTGCGCCTCGTGCCCGGCGCCGACCGCGACCTCGTGCGGCGCGAGCTCGTGCTGCCGGCCGGCGTGCGCGCCGCGCTGCCGGGCGAATCGGCGCAGCGCATCTCGAACGTCTCGCGCGCCTACCGCGTCAACCTCACGGTGCTCGCGCTGGTCGCGTTGTTCACGGGCGCGTTCCTGGTGTTCTCGGTGCTGTCGCTCTCGGTCGCGCGGCGCCTGCCGCAGCTCGCATTGCTCGGCGTGCTCGGCGTCGGCGCACGCGAGCGGCTCGCGCTGGTGCTGGCCGAATCGGCGCTGCTCGGCGTGCTCGGCAGCGCGATCGGCATGCTGCTCGGCACGGGTCTCGCGCTGCTCGCACTGCGGCTCTTCGCGGGCGACCTCGGCGGCGCGTACTTCCCCGGCGTCGCGCCGCGCCTGCATGTCGACCCGCTCGCCGCACTCGTCTACGCCGGGCTCGGCGTGCTCGCTGCGATCGCCGGCGGCTTCCTGCCGGCGCGGCTCGCGCAGCACATCGCGCCGGCGCAGGCGCTCAAGGGCCTGGGCGACGGCAGCACGCAGCGCGCGCGCCACTGGCGCGGCCCGCTGCTGCTCGTGGCCGGCGCGCTGCTGACACGTGCACCGACGATCGCCGAGCTGCCGCTCGCCGCGTACCTGTCGGTCGCGTGCCTGCTGCTCGGCGGCATCGCCTGCGTGCCGGCGGCGGTCGGCGCACTGCTGCGTGTGGTGCCAGCGCCGCGCCATGCGCTCGTGCTGCTCGCGATCGAGCGCGCGCGCCACGAACGCCGCACCGCGACGATCGCGGTCGCCGGCGTCGTCGCGAGCCTCGCGCTCTCGGTCGCGCTGACGGTGATGGTCGCGAGCTTTCGAGATTCGGTGACGCACTGGCTCGACAGCGTGCTGCCGGCCGACCTCTACGTGCGCGGCGCGGCCTCGTCGGCGGGCGGCGACACGGTGTTCCTCGATCCCACGTTCGTTGCCGACGTGCGTGCGCTGCCCGGCGTGGCACGTGTCGACGGCCAGCGTGTCGTGTCCGTCCAGCTCGATCCGCAACGACCCGCGGTTGCGCTGCTCGCGCGCCCGCTCGACACGCCGGAGCGCTCGCTCGCGCTGCTCGGCGAACTGTGGCCCGCGCGCACCGGGCTCACGTCGGTCTACGCGAGCGAGCCGCTCGCGAACCTGTACGGCGCACGTGCCGGCAGCGAGCTGCAACTGCCGCTGCCCGGTGGCCGCATCGAAACCGTGTTCGTGCGCGGCGTCTGGCGCGACTACGCACGCCAGCACGGCGCGATCGCGATCGACACGGGCGACTTCCGCCGCCTGACCGGCGACACGCGCCTCAACGACCTCGCGCTGTGGCTCGCGCCGGGCACCGACCGCGGCGCGGTGCAGCAGGCGGTGCGCAAACTCGCCGGCGCCGACGCGGCGCTCGAGTTCGCCTCCGCCGGCGAGCTGCGTGCGCTGTCGCTGCGCATCTTCGACCGCAGCTTCGCAGTCACCTACTGGCTGCAGGCGGTGGCGATCGGCATCGGGCTGGTCGGCATCGCCGCGAGCTTCTCGGCCCAGGTGCTGGCGCGCCGGCGCGAGTTCGGGCTGCTCGTGCACCTTGGGCTGACACGCCGGCAGGTGCTCGCGGTCGTCGCCGGCGAAGGCTTCGCGTGGAGCGCCGCGGGCGTCGTGGTCGGCCTGCTGCTCGGCATCGCGGTCAGCGCCGTGCTCGTGCATGTCGTCAACCCGCAGAGCTTCCACTGGACGATGGAGCTGCGCCTGCCGGGCGAGCGCCTCGCCGCGCTCGGCCTCGCGATGCTCGCGGCCGGCACATTGACGGCGTGGTGGTCGGCGCGCGCCGCGGCGGGCGGCGACGCGGTGCGGGCGGTGCGCGAGGACTGGTGAGCGGTCCTACTTCAGCTTCTCGAGCACACCGACGAGCTTCTCGAGCAGGTTCGAGACGATGCCGTCGACCAGTTCCGCGACCAGCTTCGGCGGCGGCGTGTCGCCGCTGAAGGTACCGGTCGCTGCACCGCCCTTGGAGACCGAGATGCTGGGCACGAGCTTGCCACCCTCGGTCAGCAGGAACGCCGGCACGGTCGCCTTGCAGTCCTTGCCGGCGAGCTCGACCTTGACGGTCAGCTCGACTTCGTAGTCCTTCTCCTTCGGCACCTTGGCCTTGCCGAACACCGCGGCCGCGGCAGACGTGGCAGCCTTCTCGGCATCGCCCTTGCGATCGGTCCACTTCGTGTCGACCTTGACCTTCTTCAACTTGATGGGCATCGCGGCCTCCTGACAAACGAGGCCGCCACGGTAGTGCAATCCGCCGGCCGCGGACATCACTAATACAGGGTGCGTCTTTTGGCCTGTGGCATCGTAGGGGCCATGCACCGACGCGCCTTGCTGCTCGCCGCCGCGGCCTGGGCCGCCCGCGATGCCCGTGCCGCGAACGTCGACGCCGGCCGCCCGCTCGCGTTCCAGCGCGACTTCGGCGCCCACCCCGACGCACACATCGAGTGGTGGTACGCGACCGGCTGGCTGCAGCCCGAGGCGTCGCCCGTCGAGACACCGGCGCCGGCGTTCGGCTTCCAGATCACCTTCTTCCGCTCGCGCGGCGAGGCCGCGGCCGACCATCCGAGCCGCTTCGCCGCACGCCAACTGATCTTCGCGCACGCAGCACTGAGTGACCTGCGCGCCGGCCGGCTGCGCCATGACCAGCGCATCGCGCGCCAGGGTTTTCGCGTCGCCGAGGCGGACGAGGCCGACACGCGCGTGAGCCTGCGCGGCTGGCGCTTCGAGCGAACCGGTGCGGCCGATGCGAGCCGCTACCACGCGATGCTCGCGAGCGACGCCGGAGGCTTCGGTTTCGACTTCGAGCTCGCGGCGACGCAGCCGGTGCTGCTGCAAGGTGACGCGGGGTTCTCGCGCAAGGGCCCGCGACCCGGGCAGGCGAGCCACTACTACAGCCAGCCGCAGCTCGCGGTGGCCGGCACGCTCGCGCTCGACGGCCGGCCGCAACGTGTTCGCGGCCGGGCCTGGCTGGACCACGAATGGAGCGACACGCTGCTCGACGCCGAGGCGGTCGGCTGGGACTGGATCGGCTTCAACCTCTTCGACGGCAGCGCGCTGATGGCATTTCGCATTCGCCGCGCCGACGGCAGCGCGCTCTACGCCGGCGGCAGCCTGCGCCGCGCGGCCGGGCCGGTGCAGCCCTTCGCGCCGGAGCAGGTGCGCTTCACGCCGGGCCGCGTCTGGCAGAGCGCGGCCTCGCGTGCGAGCTACCCGGTGCAGTGGCAGATCGAGACGCCCGCCGGCCGCCACAGCGTGCGTGCGCTGCTCGACGACCAGGAGCTCGACAGCCGCGCGAGCACCGGCGCGATCTACTGGGAGGGCTTGAGCGAACTGCTCGACGAGCGCGGCCAGCGCGTCGGCCTCGGCTACCTCGAGATGACCGGCTACGCGGCGCGGCTGAAGCTTTGACGTCGGACCGCGCTCAATGCGCGCCGCCCGCGTCCGCCGCCACTGCGCTTCGCTTCGGCCGCGTCAGCCACACCGCCACGATCAGCAGCAGGAACAGCAGCGCCGAGATGCGGAACAGGTCGGTCGCGGCCATCGTGTAGGCCTGCTGGTCGATCATGCGGTTGATCATCGCGCTCGCCTGCTCGGTGCTCAGGCCCGCGGCGTCGAGCTGGCCGTAGGTCTGCATCGCGGCGGCGTTGCCGCGGTTCACCTGCTCGACCAGATGCGCGTGGTGCAGGATCGCGCGGTCCTCCCACAAGGTCGTGAAGATCGAGGTGCCCATCGCGCCTGCGGTGATGCGCACGAAGTTCGACAGGCCCGAGGCGGCCGGCAGCTGGTCGGGCGTCAGGCCGCTGAAGATGATCGACTGCAGCGGGATGAAGAAGAACGCGACCGCGGCGCCCTGCAGGATCGTCGGCAGCAGGATGGTCGCGAACGGCGCCTGCACGTTGAACTGGCCGCGCATCCACAGGATCAGCGCGAAGCCCACGAACGAGATCGTCGCGAGCCGGCGCGGGTCGATCTTGCCGACGTTCTTGCCGACCCACGGCGACAGCACGATCGCGAGCAGCCCGACCGGCGCCATCGCCAGGCCCGCCCAGGTCGCGGTGTAGCCCATGTACTGCTGCAGCCACAGCGGCAGCAGCACGATGTTGCCGAAGAACAGGCCGTAGGCAAGCGCGAGCGCGGTGCTGCCGAACAGGAAATTGCGCTGCCCGAACAGGCGCAGGTTGACGATCGGATGGCGCTCGGTCAGCTCCCACACCAGGAAGAACGCGAGCCCGAGCACGGCCACGATCGCCAGCGTGACGATCTGGCTGGAGGCGAACCAGTCGAGCTCCTTGCCCTTGTCGATCATGATCTGCAGGGCGCCGATCGTCAGCACCATCAGCCCGAGCCCGACCGCGTCGAGCGGCAGCTTGCGCGGGCCGGGGTCGCGCGTGCGGTAGAGCGCCCAGGTGAGCGCCGCGGAGAACAAGCCCACCGGCACGTTGATGTAGAAGATCCACGGCCACGAGATGTTGTCGGTGATCCAGCCGCCCAGCAGCGGCCCCATCACCGGCGCGACCAGCGTCGTCATCGCCCACATCGCCATCGCGATGCCGGCCAGCGCGGGCGGATAGCTCGCGAGCAGCAGCGTCTGCGACAGCGGGATCATCGGCCCGGCCACCAGGCCCTGCAGCACACGAAAGAAGATCAGCGACTCGATGTTCGGCGCCAGCCCGCACAGCCACGAGGTCAGCACGAACAGCAGCACGCTCGCGGTGAACAGGCGCACCTGGCCGAAGCGCTGCGTCAGCCAGCCGGTCAGCGGCAGCGAGATCGCATTGGCGACGCCGAACGAGGTGATGATCCAGGTGCCCTGCGACGGGCTCACGCCCATGTCGCCCGCGATCGCCGGGATCGACACGTTCGCGATCGACGAATCGAGCACGTTCATGAAGGTCGCGAGCGAGAGTGCGAGCGTGCCCAGCACGCGCGCGCTTCCTTCCAATGGCGGGAAGGCGGGGCGCGGCGCGCCCGGCCGCGCGGCCGGCGGCGCGGGAACCGGGCTCGGCGCCGGCGCTGCGGCGGCGGTCGACGTGCTCATCGCCATCGACTCAGTGCGGCGCCCGCGCCAGCGCGACCTGCGGAGCCAGCAGCGCAGCCGCGCGCGAGCTCGGCCGGCCGAGGTTGGTGACGATGATCTCGCGCACGCGGCGCTCGGCCTCGTCGCGCTGCGTCTCGAAGACCTGGGTCGCGCTGCTGCGCCGCGCGCTCGGCGCGCCGTCGAGCAGCGGCGCGCCGCCTTGCTGCTGCGCGACGTCGACGATCGCTTCCATCGACAGCCCGACCCGCAGCGGGTGCTCGGCAAGCTGCTTCGCATCGATCTCGACACGCACGGGCACACGCTGCACGACCTTGATCCAGTTGCCGGTCGCGTTCTGCGCCGGCAGCAGCGCAAACGCCGCGCCGGTGCCAGCGCCCAGGCCGGCGACGTGGCCGTCGTACTCGACCTTGCCGCCGTACAGGTCGGCGGTCAGCCGCACCGGCTGGCCGATGCGCATCTGGCGCAGCTGCACTTCCTTGAAGTTCGCCTCGACCCAGATCTGGTCGAGCGGGATCACCGACATCAGCGGCGTCCCGGCTGCGATGCGCTGGCCGACCTGCACGGTGCGCTTGGCGACCTGGCCGTCCACCGGCGCGGGCAGCTCGGTGCGCTGCAGCGCGAGGTAGGCCTCGCGCACTGCGGCGGCGGCACGCTCGACGTTGGGGTGTTTCTCGACGCTCGTGCCTTCGGTCAGCGCACGGCTGCTGGTCGCCTGCTCCTGCGCGGCCGCGAGCGCCGACTGCGCGCCGGCGAGCGCGGTGCGCGCCGCGGTCAGCGTCGCCTCGGCGTGTTTCATCTCCTCGCCGCCGACCGCGCCGCTCGCGAGCAGCGGCTGGCGGCGTGCGACATCGTCGCCGGCGCGCGCGACGTCGGCCTGCATGCGCTGCACCTCGGCCTCGCGCAGCCGGATCGTCGCGGCGAGCGCGCCGTTGTTCGCGTACAGCGTGCGCACCTCGCGCACCGTCTGCGCGAGCTGCGCCTCCGAGCGCTCGAGTGCGAGCTTCGCGTCGCTCGGGTCCAGGCGCACGAGTGGCTGGCCGGCCTTGACGATGTCGGTGTCGTCGGCCAGCACCGCGAGCACGGTGCCGCCGACCTGCGGCGTGATCTGCACGACGGGCGCCTGCACGTAGGCGTTGTCGGTCGATTCGTGGTGGCGCTGCGTCAGCGCCCACCAGGCGCCCCAGCCGAGGCCGGCGACCACGGCAATCGACGCGACGGCCAGCAGCGCCGGCTTGCGCTTGGAGGCCGACACGGCCGGTGCGGGGGACTGTGCTTGGTTGTTGTCGCTCATGGTGGTGTCTTTTCTTGTTCAGTGCTTGTTCAGTGCGTGGCCGTCTGGTGGGCCAGCGTGGAAGACGCCGCGCCGGCATCGTCGAAGCCGCCGCCGAGCGCACGCGCGAGCGCGGCCTCGGCGACGAGGTGGCGCGTCTTCAGCTCGGTCGCGGCGCGGCGCTGCGCGATCACGTCGGTCTGCGCGGTCAGCACGACGAGGAAGTTGCCGAGCCCGGCGCGATAGCGCTGCAGTGCGAGCTCGTAGGCCGACTCGGCCGCGGTGCGCGCCTCGGCCTGGCTGCGCTGCTGGCGCTCGATCGCCTGCAGGCTCGCGACTTCGTCGGCCACCTCGCGCAGCGCGCGCAACAGCGCAGCGTTGTAGGCGTCGATCGCGACGTCGGCCTCGGCATGGCGCGCGCCGAGGTTGGCGCGCAGCCGGCCCGCGTCGAAGATCGGCAGCCGCAAGGCCGGGCCGATGCCGTAGGTGCGTGATCCGGCCTCGACGAAGCGGTCGAGCCCGAGGCTGGACAGGCCCGCGAACGCGACCAGATTGAGGTTCGGATAGAACTGCGTGCGCGCGACCTCGACCTCCTTGTTCGCCGCCTCGATGCGCCAGCGCTGCGCGACCAGGTCGGCGCGCCGCCCGATCAAGTCGGCCGGCAGCGCGCCGGGCAGCGCGACCGGGTGCAGCGTCGCCAGTTGCGGCGCGAGCGTGTCGAACGCGTGCGGCCCCTGTCCGGCGAGCTCGGCCAGGCCGTGGCGCGCACGTGCGATCGATTCGTCGAGCGCCTCGAGCTCGGTGCGGCTTTGCGCGATCAGCCCTTCGGCCTGGCGCAGCTCGACGGTCGTGTCGAGCCCGGCGCCGATGCGCTGGCGCACCAGCGCGAGCACCTGCTGGCGCTGGGCGAGCGCCTCCTCGGTGAGCCCGCGGGTCTCGAGCAGGCGCGCGAGATTGAAATAACCGGCCGCGACGTTGCCGGCCAGCAGCACCCGCGCGGCCTGGGCGTCGGCCTGCGCGGCGCGCACCTGGCCGAGCGCGGCGTCCAGGGCGGCGCGCTGGCGGCCGAACAGGTCGATCTCCCAGCTCGCGCTGAGCTGCGCGTTGTTGCTCCACTCGGTGCTGCCGGCAAGCGGCGCCGGGTACAGGCCGTTCGCGGTGAAGCGCTGGTCGGTCATGTCGACCGCGAGGCCCACCTGCGGCTTGCGCGCTGCGCCCGCGGCATCGGCACCGGCCTGCGCCTGCTGCACACGCGCCTGCGCGGTCTGCAGCGCGGGTTGGCCGGCGAGGGCCTGGTCGACCAGCGCATCCAGGCCGGGGTCGCTCCAGCCCGTCCACCAGCGCTGCGCCGGCCACGGCGTCGTGCCGGCGGACGCGCCAGCCTGCGTCGCATCGAGCACACGATGCGGCGCGGCCAGCGTGCCCGGGCTCGCGCAGCCGGCCAGGATCAGCACGGCGGCCGACACCAGCGCGATCGCGAGCGCCGTCGCGGCACGCGGAAAGCGCGGCAGATGCGGCAGATTCAGATTCAGATGCGGCAAATGCAGATGCGGAAGATGAAAGTGCTTCATGCTCGTGCTGTTCATGCTGCTTGTGCTGCTCATGCGGTCGCCTGCGCCTCCTGCAGCGCCTGGCCGTTCGCGGTCATGCGCTCGATGAAGCCGCGCAGCTGCTGGAACTCCTGCTTGTTGAAGCCGCGCAGGAAGTCGTTGTTGACGGAAGCAAGCACGTGCGGGACGTTCTCGACGGCCGCCTCGCCGGCGGCGGTCAGGCGCAGGTCGACGACACGCCGGTCGGTCTCGGAGCGCACACGCTCGAGCAGCCCCTTGGCCTCGAGACGGTCGAGCATGCGCGTGATCGCGCCGGCGTCGGTCATCATCTCGCGCGCCAATTCGATCGCCGTCGCCGCCCGCCCGGTCTTGAGCATCCACAGCGGCTTCCACTGCGCGTCGGTCAGGCCGTGCTGCGCCATGCGCGCCTCGACCTCGCGCCGCATCAGCAGCATCACGTGCATCAGGCAGTGGCCGACGCTGGCAGCCATGTCGTACTTCTTGCCGTCGTAGAAGGATGGTGTGGGAGGCGAGATCGGGCACATGGACGGGACTCCGGGGCCGCAGAAGGCAGCCCATGCAATATTTGCTTGGGCAAAGTTTGCCGCGGCAGGAAAATCCCTGGTGGGCCGATGGGCATTGGCGGTCCGGGCCCGGAGCCCATCGCAGTGCCTGACCTAGACTCCGCCGCATGACGCCTCCCGACGCCCGCACGGCGACACTTTCACCGCCGCCAGCCGTCGCGCGCCGCGAGCCGCCGGCCGCGCCGCGCCAGGTGCGCGCGCTGTCCGGCCTCAGGCCCTTTCTCGCGCCGTACCGCGGCCGCATCGCGATCGCCGCGGCGTTCCTCGTGCTGGCCGCGCTTGCGACGCTCGCGGTGCCGGTCGCGCTCAAGTCGCTGATCGACCAGGGGCTGGTCGCGGCCGACCCGGGCGCACGCGTGATGGCGTTGCGCGAGCACTTCGTCGCGCTGTTCGCGGTCGGCGCCGCGCTCGGCGTGTTCTCGGCCGGCCGCTTCTACATGGTCACCTGGCTCGGCGAGCGGGTCACCGCCGATCTGCGCAACGCGGTCTATGCGCACGTGCTGCGCCAGAGCCCGGAGTTCTTCGAGACCACGCAGACCGGCGAGGTGCTCTCGCGCCTGACCACCGACACGACGCTGGTGCAGACGGTCGTCGGCTCGAGCCTCAGCATGGGCCTGCGCAACACCGTGATGGGGCTGGGCGCGCTGGTGATGCTGATCGTCACCAACCCCTACGTGATGTCGCAGGTGCTGGGCACGCTGGTGCTGGTCGTCGTGCCGAGCCTGTGGCTCGGGCAGCGGGTGCGCAAGTTGAGCCGCGCGAGCCAGGACCGCGTGGCCGACTCGAGCGCGATCGCCGCCGAGGTGCTGAACGCGGTGCCTATCGTGCAGGGCTACGTGCAGGAGGCACGCGAGGCCAAGCGTTTCCAGGCCGCGACCGAGAACGCGTTCCAGACCGCGCGCCGGCGCACCCGGCTGCGCTCATACCTGGTCGCGTTCATGATCACCGCGACCTTCGGCGCGCTGCTGTGGGGGCTGTACCAGGGCACGCAGGCGGTGCTGGCGGGCAAGGCGAGCGCGGGCCACCTCGCGCAGACGGTCGTGTTCGTCACGATCCTGCTCGGCTCGGTCGCGGTGCTGTCCGAGGTCTACGGCGAGATGCTGCGCGCCGCAGGTGCAACCGAGCGGCTGATGGAGCTGCTCGCGAGCCGCTCGCCGATCGCGTCGCCGGCCCAGCCGCGCGCGCTGCCGGCCACCCAGGGCGGCTCGTCGGTCGAACTGCGCGGGGTCACGTTCCGCTACCCCTCGCGGCCGCACCAGGCGGCGCTCGCACACGTCGACCTGCAGGTGCGACCGGGCGAGACGCTCGCGCTGGTCGGCCCGAGCGGCGCCGGCAAGAGCACGGTGTTCCAGCTGCTGCTGCGCTTCTACGACGCGACCGAAGGCAGCGTCGTGATCGACGGCGTGCCGGTGCACGAGGCCGCACTGGAGGCGCTGCGCCAGCGCATCGGCATCGTGCCGCAGGACAGCGTGATCTTCTCGGCCGACGCGCTCGAGAACATCCGCTACGGCCGGCCCGACGCGAGCGACGCCGAGGTGATCGAAGCGGCCAAGGCCGCGTTTGCGCACGACTTCATCAGCGCGCTGCCGGACGGCTACCGCAGCTTCCTCGGCGAGCGCGGCGTGCGCCTGTCGGGTGGTCAGCGCCAGCGCATCAGCATCGCACGCGCGATCCTGAAGAACCCGCCGCTGCTGCTGCTCGACGAGGCGACCAGCGCGCTCGACGCCGAGAGCGAGCGCATGGTGCAGGCCGCGCTCGACGCGGCGATGCGCGACCGCACGACGCTGGTCATCGCACACCGGCTCGCGACCGTGCAGCGCGCCGACCGCATCGTCGTGATGGACGGCGGCCGCATCGTCGAGACCGGCACGCACGCGCAGCTCGTGGCCGCCGGCGGGCTCTATGCGCGGCTGGCGACCTTGCAGTTCGAAGAAGGTGGTCTGGCATCGGCAGCGTAGGCGCCCGCCGACACAGACCGTCACCTCTTTCCGACAGAACCGCCCTGTCGCGCAGCCGACAATCGCGCCGCGGCACCTCGACGTGCCGGCCTTCACAAGGAATCCACGATGACACATGCAGTACCTCTCATCCGTACCACCGTGCTCGCGCTCGCCGGCTCCGCGCTGCTGCTCGCAGGTTGCGAGAACATGAGCGAACGCCAGCAAGGCACCGCCAAGGGCGCTGCGATCGGCGCCGTCGCAGGCGGCGTGATCGGCTCGGCCACGGGCGGCAAGGCCGGCACCGGCGCGGTGGTCGGCGGCGCGATCGGCGCGATCGCCGGCAACCTGTGGTCCAAGCGCATGGAAGACAAGCGCGCGGCGATGGAGAAGGCGACCCAGGGCACCGGCATCGACGTCGCACGCACGCCCAACAACGAGCTCAAGGTCAACGTGCCGAGCGACTTCTCGTTCGACGTCGGCCGCTCGGCGATCAAGCCCGAGATGCGTCCGGTGCTCGACCAGTTCGCGCAGGGGCTCGACCCGAACATGCGCGTGCGCATCGTCGGCCACACCGACAGCACCGGCAGCGACGCGATCAACAACCCGCTCTCGGTGGACCGCGCGCAAAGCGTGCGCGACTACCTCGCCGCGCGCGGCGTCGCCGCGACCCGCGTCGACACAACCGGCCGCGGCTCGCACGAGCCGGTCGCCGACAACGGCAGCGATGCCGGGCGCGCCCAGAACCGCCGCGTCGAGATCTTCCTGCGCGAGCCTGCGCCGCAAGGCTGAGTTGGGCATGGGCCTTCTACAATCCGGCCCATGCTGACCTCCACCCGCGAGCGCCCGGTGCGCTCGCAGTACGAAGACTTCATGCGCCACGTGCACACGCACGGCGTGCGCAAGACCGACCGCACCGGCACCGGCACACGCAGCGTGTTCGGCCACCAGATGCGCTTCGACCTGCGCGAGGGCTTCCCGCTCGTCACGACGAAGAAGGTGCACTTCAAGTCGATCGCGCTGGAGCTGCTGTGGTTCTTGCGCGGCGACGCCAACGCGCGCTGGCTGCAGGAGCGCGGTGTGACGATCTGGAACGAATGGGCCAAGCCCGACGGCGACCTCGG
>Ga0075366_10001488_pt1 | contig 11696 bp, 14 predicted proteins | sample EndMethybrTD3031_FD_72351 | JGI IMG/M metagenome (GOLD analysis project Ga0075366, IMG submission 72351) | Populus endosphere microbial communities from Tennessee, USA - Endosphere MetaG P. TD hybrid TD303-1 | ecosystem: Host-associated > Plants > Roots > Endosphere | place: USA: Tennessee... | reverse complement strand
TCGCTGCCCGCGCTCGTGGAGGCGGACGACGACGGGCTGTACGTCCTGAAGTTCCGCGCCGCCGGCCACGGGATCCTGGCGCTCGTCGCGGAGCTGGTTGCCGGCGAAATCGGCCGCGCGCTGGGCCTGCCGGTCCCCGAGCTCGTGCTCGCGAGCCTCGACGTCGAGCTGTCGCGCACCGAGCCGGATCCGGAGATCCACGCGCTCATGCACGACAGCGCCGGCCTCAACCTCGCGCTCGACTACCTGCCGGGCTCGGTCAATTTCGATCCGCTCGTCCACGCCGTGTCAGCGGACCTCGCGTCGCGGATCGTCTGGTTCGACGCGTTCGTGAGCAACGTCGATCGCACGCCGCGCAACACCAACATGCTGATGTGGCATCGCGAGCCGTGGCTCATCGACCACGGGTCGTCGATGTACTTCCATCACACGCCCGGATGGGAAGAGGACCCGTCGCGGCCCCGGGCGCCGTTTCCGCAGATCCGCCAGCACGTTCTGCTGCCGCGCGCGTCCGCGCTCCAGGACGCGGATGCCGCGCTGTCGGCGATGCTCACACCCGAGGTCGTCGGCGACATCCTGTCGCTCGTGCCCGACGCCTGGGGCGTCGATGGCGACGCCTACCGCCGCTACTTCGCGGCGCGGCTGGCGGCGCCGCGCGTCTTCGTCGAGGAGGCGGTCGGTGCCCGCTGACTACACCTACGATTACGCGATCGTGCGCGTCGTGCCGCGTGTCGAGCGCGGCGAGCAGATCAACGTCGGCGTGATCCTGTCGTGCGCCGACACGGACTTCCTGGACGCCCGGATCGAGGTGGACGAAGCCGTCCTGCGCGCCGTCGATCCGCAGATCGATCTCGCGGCGGTGCGGACGCACCTCGCGATCATTCCCGTCGTCTGCCGCGGCGGTCCCGGCGCCGGCCCGATCGGCGTGCTGCCCTCGCGCGGCCGCTTCCGCTGGCTGGTGTCGCCGCGGAGCACGATCATCCAGCCGTCGCCCGTCCATACCGGCCGCACCGCCGATCCGGCCGCGCGCCTCGAGCACCTGATGGCGCAGATCGTCCGGCGGTAACAACGGCCGGGGACGGCGGCGCGTATAATGCGCGCGTCAGGAGGATTCATGACGCATCGGATTCTGCGCGGCGCGCTCGCGGTCTGCGTACTGGTGACTGCCATTGCCGGCGTGGCGGCCGCCGGGGCGGCCGGACGTTACAAAATTGACGGCAAGCGCTGCATCTGGGACGACAAGGACACGGGTCCGAACCAGTGCCAACCGGTCCTGTCCGGCCGTTTCAAGAAGGACGGCGACAAGTGCGAGTGGGTGCTGGGCGACAACGGCCCCGATCAGTGCAAGCCGGCCAAGGGACGGTTCAAGAAGGACGGCAACAAGTGCGAGTGGAACTCGAGCGATTCGGGACCGGATCAGTGCGATCCGCGTCAGTCGAAGTAGAACCGCTCGAACCGCGCGGCGGCCGCCGCCACGGCGGCGCGCTCGCGTGACGACAGGCGCCGGAGCGGCTCCAGTGCGAGAGCACGCGAGCCCTCCGGCGCAAACGCCCAGCGCGCGGCGATCTGCCCGTCGAGGACGATCCCGCGCGTGAGCAGCGCCGCTCCGCTCCCGCCCGCGCGTACCGCGCCGCTGACGTCCACCACATCCCGGGATTCGCTGTAGGCGACGACGAGCTCGTCGTACGTCTGGATCAGGTGCGCCTGGCCGGGTGTCGGCCGCACCGCCGGACGTTCTGCGGCGCGGAGGTAGACGCGATCGCCGGCCGTCACGCGTTCCACCGCGCGTCCGAGCATCTCGATCCCTCTCGCCGCGTCCGAGGCCTTCAACCCCGACCACCACTGATAGTCGCGCGCCGTGGCAGGGCCATGGCTCCGGAAGTAGCGCTCGGCGAGCGCCGCCAGCGATTCGTCGCGGGTCATCGTCGACGGCCGGGGGGCGCGCTCGTCCACGAGCGCGTACGTCTGATTTCGTCCGCGCGGCGCGCCGCTGCAGACGATCGCGCGCATCTCTGCGTGGATGACGAGCTGTCCGACCAGCCACGCGTTCGTCTTGATCCCCGCGCGCGTCAGCGCGCCGGCGATCTCGGCTCGCGTGAGATGGCCGTCGCGCGCGATGGCAGTCGTGATCGCCTTGATGGCGCGGCCGACGAGCGCCGCGTCGACCCCGTTGAGGCGATCGTTGTAGCGCATCTGCGCCAGGGTGCGCGGCGCCGTCAGCTCCTGCATCCAGCGCAGGTCGTCGCGGGCCACGAAGTGCCACGTCGGGCGAAGGATGTGGACGCGGAGGATCGAGCCGTCCGCGACGGCGGCGTCCACGTCGGCGGTCTTCTTCGCGACGCGCTGCGCCACCGACCACCGCGCCAGCGGGTATTCCTGCGACTGCACGGCGCCGAGCCACTCGACCACCCTGGCCGGCGACCACGCCGCGGGCGCCGACAGCCGCTGCGCCGCGGCCCGCTCTTTCGCGATCGTGAGCGCCGCATCGAGCTTCTGCCGACCTGGTTTCCGCACCGGCGGATTCTACAGAAAGGGGACGTCCCCTGTTCAGGCGTCGGAGTCGGAGTCGGCGGGACCGATCAGCTGGGCGAGCATGGCCGCGAGGATCGTGGCGATCGCCATCACCGGAGGCGCGGGACGGCTCGCATGCGACAGTTCGATCGCGAGGACGCCCGCACACGCCGCCGGCGTGAGGAGCGGTACGACGAGGGCGCCGGCGATGGCGCGCGCCTCGGCCGAGCGGAACGCATCGGCGGTCGCGTTGTCGGCGTCACGGCTGAGGCCGCCCAGCTGCGACAGCACGCGCGACGGGTACCCCAGCGCGAGCGCCGGCCTGAGCTCTTCCGACAGCGCGTCCCAGACCCAGACGATCAGTCCCTTCGCGCCGAGCAGGCCGGCGGCCTCGCGCAGCAACGGCGGCACCTGACGCGTGTGCTCGACACGCCCGAGCGCCGTGCAGAGCCGCGCGGCGGCCTGCAGGTCGGGAATCCGGGGCGGGGCGTCCGGGCTCCGAGATCCGAGGTCCGACGGCCGAGGTCCGAGGTCCGACGGCCGAGGCCCGGGGTCCGGCGTCCGGGGTGCGGCGTCCGACATCCGGAGTGCGGCGTCCGCCGGCCGAGGGCCGGAGACGAGAGGCCGGGGACCGGGAGCCGCGATCGGAAGGGCGAGGCCGGCCGGCACCTCGGCATCCGCCGGCGGAGGAACCGGCGCACCGGCAGGCGCGCCGCGGACGAACGCGGGACGCAGCGACTCCAGCGCGGAGTCGACGAGGCTGCGGAAGCGGCCGGGGGCGGGTGGCGGCGGCTCCGGAACTTCGACGGGCGCCGGATACCGCTCCACGAACTCGCGGATGACGACGTCGGGATCGAGACCGATGGCCTGCGCGTACTCGCGAACGTAGGCCCGGCGGAAGATCCCCGCCGGCCATTGCCGGATGTCGTCGCGCTCCAGACCTTCGAGCATCGCCAAGTTGATCTTGGTCTGGCTGGAGATCGTCCGGAGGGAGATGCCCTTCTTTTCTCGTTGTTGACGCAGGCGCGCGCCGAAGCTCTCGTACATGGTCGATGGACTACCCTGGATCCGCGCCGGACCATGCAACACCGGTTCCGGTCCGTCACCCGCGTGCACCACCGCACCGGATGCGATTCCACGCAAAGGCGTTTGGATCCGCTGCGGTAGGAATTACATTGTCACTCGGACACGAAGCAGAGTGGTAGTGATTCTCGGCGCCGGGCCGGCCGGCATCGGCGCCGCGCTCGCGCTCGGCGCGGACGCGGTGGTGCTGGAGCGCGCGCGCGAAGCGGCAGGACTCTCGGGAACGATCCCGTTCGAAGGCGCCGTCTTCGACGCGGGCGGCCATTCCTTTCACACGCCGCACCCCGAGGTGCGCGACCTGGTGTTCGGCGCGCTCGGCATGTTCGAGCAGACGCGGCAGGCGCGCTGCTGGTACGGCGGACGGCTGATCGACTACCCGTTCCAGGCGCATGTCGATCAGATCGTCGATCCGGCGATCGCCGCGGAGTGCGCGCGCGGGCTCGCCGGAGCGGCCGACGGCTCCACCGCGCCCCACTTCGAGGCCTACCTGACCCGGCGGTTCGGCGACGGCGTCGCGCGCCACTTCCTGCTCCCCTACAACCGCAAGCTCTGGGGCGCCGACCTCTCGCGACTCGGCGTCGGCTGGACCGCCGAGCGGATCGCGGCCCCGGCGGCCGGGGGCGAGGCGCCCGCGAACGGCCGCCGCCAGCCGCTGCGCAAGGACACCGTCGTCGCCTATCCCGCCGACGGCGGCTTCGGCGAGATCTTCACCGCGCTCGCGCGGCGGATCCCCGCTCTCCGTTTCGGGCAGACGATCGACTGGATCGATCCGGTCCACCGCGAGCTGAAGACGCGGGACGGCGGCACGCTGCGATGGGACCGCCTGGTCTCGACCCTGGCGCTGCCCGACTTAGCCGGTCTGCTCACGGCACGGCCCGCATGGCTGCTCCCCGAGCTGCGACGCCTCGAGGCCATCGGGCTGGCGCTCGTGATGGCCGTGGTCGGTCACCCGGTGGACACGGCCGTGCAGCGCGTCTACTGCGCTGACGTAGACTGTCCCGCACACAAGCTGGTGATCAACCACAACTCGTCGCCGGCCCTGCGAGCACGCCCGCGGCACGGCATCCAGGCCGAGGTGTCGCTTGCCGGAGGCGGCCCGCCCGCGGATCTCGAGGCGCGCGTGGTCGCCTCGCTCGCGAAGATAGGGCTCATCCGCGACGCCCGCGACGTCATCGCGACGCGCGTCATGCGGATCGCCCGCGGCTATCCGGTCCCGACCCACGATCGCGACGCGATCGTCGCCCGCGCAGCAGCGTGGCTCGAGGCGCACGGCATCCACAGCGTCGGGCGCTTCGGCGAGTGGGCCTACATCAACTCGGACGAGGCGCTGCATCGCGGGCTGACGCTCGGACGCCGGCTGCGCGCCGCATGAACGTCGTCGCGATTGCCTGCGCGCGCGACGAGATCGACGTCATCGAGCCGTTCGTCCGTCATACCGTCCGCACGGCGGCGCGGCTGATCGTGCTCGACAACGGCAGCACCGACGGCACGCGCGACGTGCTGTCGAGCCTGCAGCACGAGGGGCTGCCGCTCGACGTGATCGACGACCCGTCGCCGGGGAAATACCTGTCGCGCCGCCTCACGCGGCTGATGCAGGAGGAGGCGATCGGCCGCTGGCACGCCGACTGGATCGTGCCGCTCGACGCCGACGAGTTCCTCGCCGTCGCGCCCGGCCACGAGCTCGTCCCGTCCGGCCTCGACGCCGCCGTCCCGCTCCTGCTGCCGTGGCGATCGTACGTGCCGCGCCACGGCGATCGCGCCGACGAGCGCAATCCGCTGCTCCGCATCCGCCACCGTCTCGCCGCCGAGCCGCACACGCTCTCGAAGGTGATCGCCCCGGCGGACCTCGGCCGGCTCCCCACCGCCGCGATCGCGCAAGGCAGCCACGCGCTGACGATCGACGGGCAGCCGCATCCGTCGCGATCGCATCCGCACGCGTACCTCGCGCACTATCCGATCCGATCGGCCGCGCAGTTCGTCGTCAAGACCGTGCTCGGCCACCTGCAGAACGAAGTGATGCCGTACCGGGACTCCTTCTGGGGCTGGCACCACCGGAACCACTACGAGCTGCTGAAGCAGGATCCGGCCGCCTTCCTGGCCCGCGTGCCGGATCTCGCGTCGCGCTATTCCCGTCTCGTCCGCGAAGACGCCGGCTTCGAGACGGTGGACGATCCGATCGAGTACCTCGGCGGCCCGCTGCGCTACACGCCGCCCGCCTCCGACATGCTCGCCGCGTGGCCGCCTGTCCTGCGCTACGTGCAGGATCTCGCGCGCCGCTGCGCGACGCTCACGGCGTCGCTGCCCGAAGAGGGCCGCGGCAGCGTCGAAAGTCAGACGGCCGCCCGCGTCTTCCTGATCGAACACCTCGCCGAGCGCGATCGCCTTCTCGAAACACTGCTGACCGAACGCGCGACGCTCGCGGACGATCTCTCGCGGTTGCAGTCATCGTGGACGTGGAAGGCCGGACGCGCCGTCCTATGGCCGGGCCGCGTCCTCAAGCGGATGTCGCAGAATCTGCGCTCTTGAAATCCGCGCGACGACGATGCCATCGTCGTCGTCCATGAGCACCATCTGCGAACCGGCGAGCGGCGTGTGTGAATGCCTGCGGACGCGTTTCGGCCACGCGGAATTCCGCCACGGACAGGAAGCGATCGTCGGGGCGGTCCTCGACGGCAGCGACGTGCTGGCTGTCATGCCGACCGGCTCCGGCAAGTCGCTCGGCTACCAGCTTCCCGCCGTCGTCCTCCCCGGCACGACGCTGGTCGTCTCGCCGCTCATCTCGTTGATGAAGGATCAGGTCGACGAGCTGAACCGGCGCGGCATTCCCTCGGGCGCGCTGCACTCCCTGCTGGGAGCGGCGGCCAGGCGTGACGTGCTGGAGGCCGCCCGCAGCGGAACGCTGCGTCTGCTCTACGTCGCGCCCGAACGGTTCGCCTCCGCGCCGTTCGTCCGGATGCTCCACGACGAGATCGCCGTGTCGCGCTTCGTCGTGGACGAGGCGCACTGCGTCTCGCAATGGGGCCATGACTTCCGGCCCGACTACCGCCGGCTGCGGGCCGCCGCGGCGTCATGCCGCCGCAGCGATGGCAGGCCCGGCCGTCCGCCGGTGGCCGCGTTCACCGCCACGGCGACTCCCGAAGTGCGCGACGACATCGTCGCGCTGCTCGGGCTCGAGCAGCCGCGCGTGCTCGTGGCCGGCTTCGATCGCCCCAACATCTACTTGCGCGTCGAGCGGGTCGGCGAGGACGACAAGCTCGAACGGCTGCCCGGTCTCGTGCGCGGCCGCCGCGCGCTCGTCTACACGGCGACGCGCAAGACGGCCGAGTACGCGGCGGCGTCCCTGACGTCGGCGGGCGTCCAGGCGTCCGCGTATCACGCCGGCCTGAAAGACGACGCGCGCACGCGCGTGCAGGACGCGTTTGCCGCCGGCGCGCTGCCCGTCGTCTGCGCCACCAACGCGTTCGGCATGGGGATCGATCGGCCCGACGTCGACGCCGTCGTCCACTACGCGATTCCCGGGTCGGTGGAGGCGTACTACCAGGAGATCGGCCGCGCCGGACGCGACGGCCGGCCGGCGACGGCGACGCTGCTGTGGGACTACGAAGACGTCGTCACGCGCGAGTTCCTGATCGACAGCCCCAAGCGGGACAGCTCCGGGCACCGGCGCGGCGCGCCGCTCGATCCGGAGGAAGTGGCGAAGCGGCGGGCGCTCGAGCACGCGAAGCTGCGCCGGATGGTGGACTACGCCGACACGACGGCGTGCCTGCGCGCGACGATCCTCCGCTACTTCGGCGATCCGGCCGTCCGCGAGCCGTGCGGCTCGTGCGGCAACTGCCGTCCCGGCGCGCTCGACGCCTACGAACGCGATCTGCTGCGCAAGATTCTCGCCGGCGTCGCGCGAGCGGGAGAACGATTCGGACGCCGGCGCATCGTCGACATGCTGCTCGGCGACAACGGCGATCTGCCGCCGGCGCTCGCGTCCCTCTCGACATGCGGCATCCTGAAGCACGAAACGCCGGCCGCCCTGAACGGCTGGATCGACGCCTGCGTCGCCGCGGGACTCGTCGCGATCTCGAAGGACCAGTACCGCACGCTGAGTCTGACGACCGAGGGCCGCGACGTGATGCGCGGCCGCCGGCCCGAGCTTCGCATCGCGCAACCCAAGCCGATGCCCAACCTCGCGGCGCTGCGCGCAAGACTCGACCTCGATGACGAGGCCGGCCTCGACCTGCTCCGGCTCCGCCGGCGGTGGCGTGAATGAGAGATCCTGAAGTCTGCCGGACCTGAAGGTCCGGCCTACGGGTGGGCTCCTAGACCCGGCGAGCACCGGGCAGGTCCTCCCGCGATCCGCAGCTACCGCACGCCCGCGTAGAAGCGATGCCCCCAGCGCTCCGCCACGCGCCGCGCCGGGGGCGCGGTCCAGCGGGGCGGCGTCGCCCAGGCCGCGTAGTAGTGCGTCGCTCCGTCGAGACGATCCTCGAACACTCCGGAGGCGCAGGCGGACGCGATCTCGAGACACGCCCGCAGCGTGGGGCCGATGTCCTCTCCCGCGAGCAGCTGCTGCGCCTGGCGCATGAGCGCCTCGTAGTTGTCGGCGCCGCCGATCGGCAGCCAGCACGAGAACTGCGCACGCTGCAGGCAGATTTCCTTCATCGTCATCCGGCGCCACCGCGGATCGTGACGCCGGTTGGCGATCACGTTGGCGACGTCGGCCATGGCGGCCACGGGATTGGGGACCCAGCCGCGCCGCGGCTCGAGCCGCGAGCGTCCTTCGGCCCACATCGTGAGCGCGACGGCCTGCGCCGGCGACAGCACGCGGGTGATCTCGGCGATCGCCGCGGGCGTCAGCGGCGCGGAGGTCGCCGTCACGTCACGGTGAAGCGAGTCGGCGCGGCTCATGCGATCGCCTCCTTCCGCGCGGACGCGCGCACCCGCTTGCGCGGTCGTGCCTTCGGGCACAGCTCGGGACAGGTGCGCCACCAGTCGAGCCCCATCTCGCGCGCCTTGTCCACCGACGCGATGACGAGACGGATCTGGATCGACAGCAGCTCGATGTCCACGATCTTGATCTTGATGTCGCCCGCGATCACGACGCCGGTGTCGAGCACGCGCGACAGGATGTCGGCGAGATTGCTGCTGCCCGTCGACGACACGGGCCGTCCCTGCATCTGCACGGCTGCCTCCCTTCATTGCGCCGCGCGGCGCTTCTGCCGGTGATACTCGGCGGCGAGCGCGAGCCGCTCGGCCAGCTCGCCTTCCCGCTGCTCGAACTCCTCGTCGCCCACCGCTCCGGCCTCGAGCCGCGCGTAGAGCAGCTTCAGCTCGTCCTGAAGCGCCGTTTCGTCGTAAAGCGCCTCCTCGGCCTGGCGGACGATCTCCCTGACGATCGCCGCGATGCCGTGGAGCGGCCAGGTCAGCAGGATCACGCCGCGCCTCGCCGATCGGCGCGGCCGCTCTCGATGTCGAGGCGCACGAAGTTGAACGGCGCCCACGGGCCTCCGCACTGGAACGCGTACTCGGCCGGCCAGTCGGCGGCGACGGCGAGGACGCGATCGCGGAACCGCTGGATGTCGTCGCGGTCCACGAGGAACGCCAGATCCGCGGCAGCCTTCTCTCCGTGGACGCGGCTCACGTGCGCGTCGGACGCGAACAGCCGGAGCGCGTCGGTCACGCGATGGACGACGTCGGCGCGGCCGGCCTCGCGCCGCTCCTCGAAGAGCCGTCCGAGCTCGATCTTCTCGCCGGCGTCGACCTGGCGTCCGCCGGCGAAGATGCGATCGCGGAGCGTCGCCAGCTCCGGATGCCTGCTGACGAGGTGACTGAAGATGTTGTCGACGTCCCACGCGACGCGCACCGACATCTCGACCTTGCCGTCGAGGCGGGCGAGCTCGCGCGTGAGCGACGGGGCGTGGCGCCGCAGCATCGCGGCCACCTGCGCCGCGTCGCGCGCGACGTGGCCGAACGCGGCCGGCAGGATCGTCGTGCACCGCATCGTCTCGCGGATGACGCGTTCGTGCGGATCGAGGTTCTTCCGGAGCGCCATGATGCGGCCGCGCCCCTGGTAGTCGCTGACCATCGCGGCGACGTGGCCTGACGCGATCGCGTAGACGCGCGCCGCGGCGCCGTCGCCGGCCAGGCCGATGCAGCCGAGATCCGGCGCGTCGGCCGCGCGGACGAATCCGTAGACATACACTCCGTTGCTCGCCATCTCGCACCTCCTCGTTGCCGTCCGCTTGTGGGAGTCACCTGCCCTGCCCGCCGTCGCGCGCCAGCACCGCCTGCCGTTCGCGGATCAGCGCATCGATCTGCCGCAGCCGGCGTTCGACGTCGGCGATCTTCCGGCGCGCCGTCTGCCGCTCCTGCTCACGCCGCGTCCGTTCGAGCTCGAGCACGCCGAGCTGGAACTGCACCACGTGCCGCTCGCGGCGCAGCGCGGATCCTCGCGGCGGCGACGGCGTACGCCCGGTAGCCATGTGTCATCGCTCCTCTCGGGTGAGGTCGAGCCTCCCGGAACGGCCGGTTCCGGGAGTCCCGTGGACGAGGTCTACGCCGTGGCGGGAACCGCCGCCGACGAAGTGAGACCGATCGCTTCCGCGTAGGTCAGATACGTCTCGACCGACGCGACGACGATGCGCGCCTCGATTGACAGGAGCTCGATGCCGACGAGCGAGATCTTGGCCCACGCATCGATCACGAGTCCGCGCTCGAGGATCCGGTCCACCAATTCCGACAAGCCGCCGCCGCCTGTCGACTGAGTCACTCTGGCCATGCCTGCTTACCTCCTGCGTCCCGACAGAGACAAGGGCGGTGCCAGTGGAGACGGGCGTGAAAGCTGCGGAATCGCGACGTGTCTCGCGGCATCGGGAGCGCGCGTCCCGGGCCGGGCACCCGGATGCGGGCGCCGGCGCCCCCACGCGAACACGATCGATCAGGGAAGCGTGGGTTCGGCGGGAGGCGCGGAGGGGTCGAGCGTGTCGAACGGCAGGCGGCGGCCGTCGAGCGGAACGTCGAGACCGTAGCGGCGCAGCTTCAGACGCAGCGTCTTGGGATCGACGCTGAGCCGCTTCGCCAGGTGCGCGCTGCTGCGCGAGCCCTGGCGGATCAACGTCTGGATCAGCGAGCGCTCCGCCTGCTCGGCGGCGCGGGCGCCCAGGGCCTTGAGATCGATCGGTCCGCCGCCGCGCAGGCCGACTTCGAACTCGAAGCAGACGCGATCGTCTGTGTTCCCGGCTTCAGGCGAGCCGCGGCCGCGATCGCGGCCCGCCACGGCCGGCGGCAGGTGCTCGGGCAGGATCACGTCCGACGCCAGGATGACCGCCGACTTCATGGCGTTCTCGAGCTCGCGGGCGTTGCCGGGCCACGCGTACGTCTCGAGCCGGTCCAGCGCGTCCGGCGAAATGCCGCTGACGGCGAGATCGAAGCGCCGTGCGTACACGTTCACGAAATGCCTGGCGAGCCGCGACACGTCGCCCGGGCGATCGCGCAGCGGCGGCAGGCTGATGGTCATCTCCTGGAGGCGGAAATAGAGATCCTGGCGGAAGCGTCCCGCAGCGATCGCCCCCTCGAGATCGACGTTGGTGGCGGCGACGAGCCGGACGTCGAGACGGATCGGCTCGCGGCCGCCGACCCGTTCGAGCTGGCGGCTCTGGAGCACGCGGAGCAGCTTGGCCTGGATGCCGGGCGGCAGGTTGCCGATCTCGTCGAGGAAGAGCGTGCCTCCCTGGGCCAGCTCGAAGCGGCCGATGCGGGATCCGGTGGCGCCGGTGAACGAGCCCTTCTCGTGGCCGAACAGCTCGCTCTCGATCAGCGTCTCGGTCAGCGTCGAGCAGTCCACCGGTACGAACGGCCGGTGGCTGCGCCGGCTCGCCGCGTGGATCGCGCGGGCGAAGAGTTCCTTGCCGGTGCCGGTCTCGCCGAGGAGGAGAATCGTGATGTCGAGCGGCGCGAAACGCTGCGCGAGCTGCAGCGCGCGGAGGTACGGGGGGCTGGATCCCACCAGTACCGGATGGTCCCTTCGGCAATCGTCAGGTGCCGCCCCCGCGCGTTCCACGATGTCCTCCTTCGCGACGCTATCCCGTGCGGTCGATCTCGGCAATCGCCGC
>Ga0075366_10001487_pt1 | contig 11696 bp, 10 predicted proteins | sample EndMethybrTD3031_FD_72351 | JGI IMG/M metagenome (GOLD analysis project Ga0075366, IMG submission 72351) | Populus endosphere microbial communities from Tennessee, USA - Endosphere MetaG P. TD hybrid TD303-1 | ecosystem: Host-associated > Plants > Roots > Endosphere | place: USA: Tennessee... | reverse complement strand
CGCTCTCGGACGAGACGGTCACCATCATGCGCCTCGTGATCGGCGAATCGGACCGCTTTCCGGAGATCGCCACGTCCTTCTACGAACAGGCGATCCTGCGCACCAATGAGTTGATGGAGGACTGGCTGCGCCGCCAGATCGAGCGCGGCCTCATTGCGCTCGACGATCCGCATTTGGCCTGCGGCATGCTGCGCGGCATGATGGCCATGGAGCCGCAGCGTGCGGCGATCCTGCGCCAGGAACCGCCGCCCAAGATCGAGGCGATCCAGGCGCGGGCAAAGATGTGCGCCGATCTTTTCTTGAAGGGTTGCGCGCTCTGAAGCGTCCTTCGGGCTTCAGAGCGCGATAATTTCCGCCGAAGGGCGCTGCGCGAACAGGGGACGCCCTCAGTTCGGCGGGGCGCCCAGCGCATGCAGGATGCCGCGCAGCTCGGCAAGGCCGCGCATGCGGCCGATGGCGGGGTAGCCTGGTGTGACGACCTTGTCGAGATCGTCGAGCATGCGGTGGCCATGGTCCGAGCGGAAGACAATGGTGTCCTGCGCGCTGCGGCGGCGGTCTTCCGCCACCAGTTCCCGGAGGACCGCGACCATATCGACGTCGCCTTCCAAATGCGCGCTTTCATGGAACGTCCGGCCGTCGCCTTCGCGCGTCGTGGCGCGCAGATGGGCAAAATGAATGCGCGAAGCAAAACGCCGGGCGATCGCCGGCAGATCGTTTTCGGCGCGCACGCCGAGACTGCCGGTGCAATAACACATGCCGTTTGCCGCCGATGGCACCGCATCGAAGAGCGCGGCATAATCATCGGCCGTCGAGGCGATGCGCGGCAGGCCGAACAGCGAACGCGGCGGATCATCGGGATGCAGCGTCAGCTTGACACCGCGCGCTTCGGCAGCCGGCGTCACCGCCTCCAGGAATTCGATCAGGTGCCGGCGCAGCCTGGCGGCATCGATACCGCTATAGGCGACCAGCTTTTCGCGGAAGGCCGGAATGGTCAGAGGTTCGGTGGTCGAGCCAGGCAGAGCCGAGGTGATGATACGGGTGATGTCGGCGATCTCGTCGTCCGTCATCGCCTCGAAGACGATACGCGCCCGTTCGCGGTCCTCCGCGGAATAGTGCTGCGCCGCATCCGGCCGTTCCAGAATGAAGAGATCGAAGGCCGCGAAGCGCTCGTGGTCGAAGCGCATGGCGGTGGCGCCCGTCGGCGTCACGAAATCGAGTTCGGTGCGGGTCCAGTCCACCACCGGCATGAAATTATAGCAGACGATCGGAATGCCGCAGGCGGCAACCGCTTCGAGGCTGGCGATCCACGCCTCGATTTCGGCCTTGGCCTCCCCACCCTTGCGTTTGACGGCGTCGGGGATCGGGATGCTTTCGACGACAGACCAGACGAGCGGCGAACGGTCGCCAGGCGTCGTCTCGATCAGAGACTGGCGCTCGCGCACTTCCGTTTCCGTCCAGGCCCTGCCGATCGGCACCTGATGCAGCGAAGAGACAATATTCGTCGCACCCGTCTGGCGGACGTCATCCAGCGTCACCGGCGCTTCCGGTCCGAACCATCTCCAACCCTGTCGCATCCTTCTTCCTTCCCTCGCCTTTTCGTTTCATGTTCGCCTGCCGTCAGCAGAAATAATCGGGGTAACGTGCGCGCAGTTCGTCGACATCGGGAATGACGGCGCTCAGGTGATGGGTCATCGCGCTGCGTGCCGCCACCGCATCATGGGCGGCGAGCGCATCGCGGATGATCATATGTTCGTGCACCACATTGTCCATGCGCCCGAGAACCGGCAGCGTCAGCCGTCGTGCTCGATCGAGCTGCACCTTGACCGTTTTCAGGGTCGCCCAGATGCCGGGATAACCGGAGATCTGTGCGATTGCCTCGTGAAAGGCCTCATCGTCCTCATGGAAATTCGAGGCATTGCCGGCCGCAGCATGGGTCTGCTGCCGCGCGATGATGGCGTCGAGACGGGCAATGTCTGCGGCGGTGGCGGTCAGGGCCGCGGTCTCGACAGTCGCGCCTTCGAGCGCCTTGCGCACGACGACCGCCTCGGGGATCGCCGAAACCGGCACCCGCGACACGACGGTGCTCGACTGCGGATAGATATCGACCAGTCCGCCTTCGGAAAGCCGGAGCAGCGCCTCACGGACCGGCGTGCGGCTGACGCCGAAATCATCGGCGATCCGCTTTTCCTGCAGCAGCATGCCGGGCGGCATTCGCAATGACACGATGTCGGCATGCAGGCGCTCGTAGATTGCGCCGGCCGCGGTGATACGGCGCAACCTGCCGGCAACCTCTTGCGGGGCCGGGACGACCAAAACTTCGGTTTCTGATGCCTGCCGCATAACGATACCGGGACGCTGAACCTATCTGGCATACTAGTATATTAGTTTTGTCCCCATGCCAAGACGCACTACGGTCGAGTGACGGCATGAACCTGACGAAATCAGAAGCAAACTTTGTTTGGAACTTAGGTCGGTCGAGTTGGTTGAGAACTCCAAGGAGGCGCTCATGAAAAACCCAGCACGACGCAAGATACGCGAAAGCGCGACCGACGGTGACCGGCCGGAAGTTCCGTCCGCCACGAAAACAAGCGGACGGAAGATGGCTCGGCGAGCCGCAACCGATATCAACAAGCAGAGCGTCGCGTCGCCGGCAGCCACCCGCGAGGAGGAGATCCGAAAAAGGGCCCATTCTCTGTGGGAGAAGGAAGGAAGGCCGGACGGCAAGCATCAGCATCACTGGAGCCTGGCTGAACATGAACTCGATGCACAGCAGGGCGAGGCTGACAATCCTCCAAGCCTTGCAGCATTGCGAGAGGCCTCACGCGAACATACGGATGCATTCCTCGTCAAGACGGATCTCGAAGACGCGGATCAACGCGAAGCCTCCCCCGGCACACGCGAGCAGGATTGAACTTTCTGCTTCGCGCCACTCTCAGGAAAGGTCCTCGACATGGCCGACAAACAGAACTTGAACGCCGGATTCACCGGCACGCCCACCGAGCAGCCGGAGGGATTGACCAAGGTCGCGAAGTCGGCCGCCAACGAGGTGAAGCGCGAGGTCTATGCCGTCGCCTCCGGCGCGAGGGATCACCCGCAAGCAGCAAGCGCATTGTTGCTCGCCACCGGCATGCTGGCATTCGGCCTGGGTTACCTCCTCGGTCGATCATCGGCGGAAAGTTCGACTCGCGCATACTGGCGATAATAACGGACAGGTCGATGAAGCACATGCATTGGCTCTTCAGCTAGCCCACTCGGCTGTCCACAACGGCTTTCCGACCGTGGGAACAACACCGGCGTTCGCGGCTGAGCGTCTGGCAGCCGGACGAGCTGCCGGATGTCTCAGGCGGCCGTAGTGGTTTCGGCACCGGTGAACGCGAGATCCGAGACCTCGCCCGTTGATGAATAGCCAGAGACGAGCTCCGCCAACATCGACCGCGCTGCGGTCATATCGTTCCGATCCAAGACGACATTGAGTGAGGTGAGCTTTTTCGAAAGCTCCGGCCAGAAGAGGAAATCCTCGCGCGCCTTCATGATCCGGGGATGTTCGGTCGTTTCTGGATTATCCCCGATCAACAGTTCTTCATAGAGTTTCTCGCCGGGCCTGAGGCCGGTGACGGAAAGCTCGATGTCCCCTTCGGCATTGTCCTCGTCGCGAACCGTCAGCCCGGAAAGCTCCACCATCTTGCGGGCGAGATCTGCGATGCGAACGGGCTCACCCATGTCGAGCAGGAAAACATCTCCGCCCTCGGCCATCGCGCCAGCCTGGATAACGAGTTGCGAGGCTTCCGAAATGGTCATGAAATAGCGGGTTATATCAGGGTGTGTCAGCGTCACGGGACCACCTTCCTTGATCTGCTGCCGGAAAAGCGGCACGACCGAACCGGAGGAGCCAAGGACGTTTCCGAAACGCACCATGGAGAAATTCGTTTGCAGTCTGTCAGTCGTCGACTCTGCTGCGAGCGCCTGCAGAACCATCTCCGCCAGCCGCTTGCTGGCGCCCATCACATTTGTCGGACGCACGGCCTTGTCCGTGCTGATCAGCACGAAATTCGAGACGCCGTTCTTGTTCGCCGCGCGTGCCGTGACCAGCGTCCCCATGACGTTGTTCTTGATGCCTTCCACGGCATTATGTTCGACAAGAGGCACATGCTTGTAGGCGGCGGCATGATAAAGCGTCTGAGGTCGCCAGCTCTGCATGATATGCTCGATGCGATCCTGATCACGGACGGAACAGAGAATCGGGACAATCTGCAGATTTTCATGCTTGTACAGTTCGGCCAGCTTCTGCAGCTCGGCGTGGATATTATAAAGCGCAAACTCATTCTGATCGACGAGGATCAGGCTGGAAGGGCTATTACGCAAAATCTGACGGCATAATTCGCCGCCGATCGAGCCGCCGGCACCCGTGACCATCACCACCTTGTTGCGCATCGCCTTGTCGAGCAAGGCCTGCCGCGGCGCAACCGCTTCTCTTCCGAGCAGATCTTCGATCTCCAGTTCACGGATGTCGGAGACGGCGATCCGCCCCTGAGCCAGGGCCGTAAGATCCGGCAATGTGCGAACGTTCACCCTGGCTGTGCGAATATGCTCCAGGATTTCGTTGCGGCGCTGCCGCGATGCCGATGGAAGAGCAAGAAGCACATTGTGCACGCCAAGCGTTTCGGCGAGCACCGGAAGATCCGAGGGATCGTAGATCGGCAGGCCGCCCATGATGCCGCCCTTGAGGCGCGGATCATCGTCGAGATAGCCGACAACATTGAGTTCGGCACTGTTCGTCAGGGCACCCGCCAGCTGCCGCCCGGCACTGCCTGCCCCGTAGATCAGCACCTTGGCGACCGTATTCTTGTTAAGGATGCGCTGGTAGGCATCCCCGAGCCAGTAACGGATACCCAACCTCGACAGGCCGATCCCGATCAGCAGCAGGAAGGGCTGGAGAATGCCGACGGTTCTCGGAACGCCCGGGACGCTGAGCGCCGTAAATATCGTCATGAAGGCGACGCCGTAGATGGCAATGGCCTTCAGAACCGCGATGAAAGCCGCCAGGCCGGCATAACGGAAGATCGCCCGATACATGCCCATGACGATGAAGATCGGAAGTGCCATGCACAACGAAACAAAGACCGGCAACCACTGCACGCCGGTCAGCACCGTCCATTCGTTCAGGCGGAAGCAATAGGCGAGCCAGATCGTCAGAATGCAAAAGCAGGAATCCACCAGCAAAGCCAGTGCGCGTTTGGCAACACGCGGCATCGCCAGGAGAGGAGCGACGAGCGCTTGCATCGGCAGTAACAACCATCCTGAGCGCGGCGTCCCAGCGGGGGTATTTTCAGGCATTGCTTACCAGCGTCTCGCAGATCAATCAGACAACCACCTTCTTGTCACTTTCTCCAACGAGCGCAACTGAAATAATCGGAAATCAAGGCCTTCTGCACCGCTAGTCTATCAGAAGTAGGTAACTTAATGCCTGATACCCTTGCGGCGAATGACCTTCTCGGCGGTCAAGAACAGGATGCGCATATCGAAGCCGAATGAGCGCCGCTCGAGATATTCGACATCGAATTTCACCTTCTCCGGGATCGGCAATTCGTCGCGCCCGTTGATCTGCGCCCATCCCGTCAATCCAGGCAGGAGCTTGTCGACACCGTGCGCCGTGCGCAACTCCATCAGATCATATTGGTTGTAGAGCGCCGGCCGCGGACCGACGAAGCTCATCTTCCCCTCGAGAATGCACCAAAGCTGCGGCAGTTCGTCGAGGCTGGATTTGCGCAGAAACGAGCCGATGGGTGTCAGAAACCGATCCGGATTGTCGAGCAGATGCGTGGCAACCGTCGGCGTGTCGACACGCATGCTCCGGAATTTCGGCATCAGGAAGATCTGGTTGAAACGACCGATCCGTTTTGACCAGTAGAGAACCGGTCCTGGCGAGGTTAAGCGAACACAAAGAGCGACGATCAGGATCGGAACGAGTAGGACCACCGATGCAAGCAAAGCCAGGAAAAAATCCACCGCCCGTTTCAAACCCATGCTCCGCAGCTCTTCCGCCCCACCGACGACCATCCGCCATTTGCGTTTTCGCCTTGCCGTATCGTCAAAAAGCGTTTCGCGTCAACTGCGGGACGCAGTGTTTCCGCAGTTTGTGGCGGCGGGCAGTTGGGCGATTGCCCGCATAGGTGCGGTCAATTCGGCTCTGCTAATCATCGGTGGCCAGATGGTCAGGCGGCGCGAAGGCGGCGGCACGCAATAGCCAAGCGCCATGCCGCGATTCCGGTGCTATTGCTGCGGCAATTTCATCGGCCGGTCGCAAGTCACGGGGACGGATGGACGGCGGGAAGGCCTCCCGGCCGCATTTGCTCTTTCACTCAGCCCTTAATCGCCCGGCCACATTCATAAGCATCCTGTCGGCGCTCCTTGCGCCTAACAAGGAAAGCGAAACTTTCCCCACGTAACTGGCAATTGGAAAAGCCAGTTGCGGACAGCCGCTAAGGCCCGAAAGACACAGAAGCTCGATGCAGGCGGAACGGAATCTAGCGAAGCTTTCTGCGCCGGCATCGCGCGCTGGCGGGCTCATGGCCAAGGTCGGAAGAGCGACAATCACATTTTCGCACAGCAATCGGTCGATCTCCGCGGAAAAGAGCTTGGCGATCGCACGTGCCTCACGCACCTCCTCGTCATCCAGACGAGATCCTGACAGAAGGCGCGCAGCAATATCGGGAGCAATGGCTTCAGGGCTCCGCTCGAAGAGTGTTTTGTTGCTGTCCCAGGCTTCCCTTTGCAGGATGGTGATGAACGCCGAAGCAAGGTCGGCGAGGCTGAACGAGGAGATCGCATCTATCCTGCGGACAGGTATGGCCGCCGATCGAAGGCCGGCGATCATCTCGTCGGCAACCGCGTCGTCGATGGTTGCGAAGATATCCGCGGAAATGAGGATAGATGATGGTCGGTCATCTGCCGCGGGCGTGCCGACGGCGCTCATCACCGCAGCCATTGGTTCCAGGCTTCTCGTCATGAAACCCGGCACGTCAAAGCTTGGCGCCAGCGGACGCAGTGCCTGGTTGTCGAGGCTTCCATGTGTCGGGCGCCAGCCGATGAGGCCGTTGACGGCGGCCGGCAGCCGGATGGAGCCGGACGTGTCTGTTCCAAGCCCGATATCCGCAAGGCCCGCGGCAACCGCGACGGCCGAGCCCGACGACGACCCGCCGGGGATGAGATTGGGATCGCGCGGATTGATCGGCATGCCGAAATGGATGTTGCCGCCGATCAGGGAATAGGCGAGCTCATCCGTATTGGTTTTGCCGACGAAGCAGGCGCCGGCATCGAGCAGCGTCCGGACCAGAGGCGCCGTCGATGTCTTGATGCCGGAGGCAGCGAGTACCGTGGCGTTGCCGGCCGCTGTGGGATAGCCGGCAACGTCGAAAAGGTCTTTGACCGCCAGTCGAAGGCCGGAAAGCGGGCCGATGGACGCGTGCCCGACATCTGCATCCGGATAGGGTATAAAAGCGCTCCATGGGTCTCGCACTTGCGCCGGCCCCTAGATCTTCAGATGTTGCAGGACACGGGCGCGGCTCTCCGGACCATTGAGGCTTTCGTCTTCGATCGCCCCGAGTTTGAGAATGGCCCAGCGGTCCGCCACCGAAAGGGCAAAATCCAGATTCTGTTCGACCAGCAGGATGGTCGTGCCGCGCTTTTCGCGGTCGTCCCTCAATGCCTTGGCGATGTTCTGAACAACGGAGGGCTGCAGACCTTCGGAGATTTCGTCGATCAGCAGCAGTTTCGGACGCAGCATCAGCGCCCGCGCGAGGATCAGCATTTTCTGCTCCCCGCCCGACAGCGTGCCGGCTTTCTGTGCCAGCCGATCCCTCAGGAACGGGAAATAGGCGTAGACCCGCTCCAGGGCAGATGCCAGATCCCGATCGCCTTTGAGCGCGAGGCGCAGATTGTCGCGGATGGAGAGGTCCTGAAACAACGGCAATTCCTGAGGGGCGTAGCCGATGCCGGATGCGATCAACTCGGCGGGCTTCCTGTCGATGATAGCGGCACCATCGACCTCGATCTTGCCCTTGCCGGCACGCAGGAAGCCAAGGATTGTCTTCAGGAGCGTCGTTTTGCCCATGCCGTTCTTGCCCATGAGGGCGAAGATTTCGCCGGGCCGGATGGCAAGCGACACGCCATTGACGACATCCACCGCGCCATATCCGCTCGATACGCCGCTGAGTTTGAGTTTGAACGCGTCAGCCATGGGCGCCTCCTGCGTAGATGGTGCGAACCGTTTCGGAATTGACCACGTCATTCACCGTGCCGTCGAGAACGAGCTTGCCCTGGTGGAGAACCACTATGCGACTCGATATGTCGCGCACGAAATCCAGATCGTGTTCGACCAGGATGGCGGCGAAACCCATCTCGTCCGTCAGTTTCTTGAGGATGGCTCCGATGGTCATGCGCTCGGTCTTGGTAAGACCCGCCGTCGGTTCGTCGAGAAGAATGATGCGTGGTTCCAGAGCGACGACCATCGCCAGTTCGAGAGCCTGCCTTTGACCATGCGACAGCAGCAAGACCGGCTTGTCCAACATGTCGGCCATGCCGGTGAGCGTCAGGATCTCAGCTGCAGCGGCCGGCAGCATGATCTCGGCGAGCGATCGCATCGGACTGGGTGTCTCGCGGCTGAAACGCGCCATCTTGAGGCATTCGCCGATGGTCATGCTGTCGAAGATGCTGGCAACCTGGAATTTGCGGCCGACGCCGAGGGCGACGATCCGTTCCGGTGCATGACCGGCGATATTCGTGCCGATGATATCCACTTGACCTTCGATCTGCTGGGTACCGTCCGACAGGCAACGCATCAGCGTGGTCTTGCCGGCGCCATTGGGGCCGACCAGGCTGACGAGTTCTCCGGCGCCGATTTCAAGGTCGATGCCCTTGAGGACGGAGAGGCTGCCATAGGACTTGCCGAGACCGCGGATCGACAGAAGGCTTTTGCCTGCCAACGGACCGTCCTCGGCGACGATGCGCGTCGGCAAGGACTTCAGAGTGCTGCTGGAGTTGGCCGACTGCAGGAATCGCGTCACCAGGGAAGCGAGGCCGCCCGGCAAAAGGATGATCATGGCGACGAAGAGCGCACCGATGATCAATTGCCACAGGAAGGGCAGATCGCCCGAAAGGCTGGCGCTCAGATAGTCGATGCCGATTGCGCCGAACAAGGGTCCGATGATCGTTCCCCGGCCACCGAGCGCCGTCCAGACGACGAGTTCGGTTCCGAATACGAAGCCGGTATTCTCGGGTGCGACGACACCGGATGCGTTGGCATAAAGGAAGCCGGCCAGGCCGCATACGCCAGCCAGAACGGCCGTCAGGACGATCTTCAGCCGAGCGGGGTTCATGCCGAGATAGGCGATGCGGGCTTCGTTGTCGCGAATTGCAACCAGCAGACGGCCGGCGTCCGACCGGACGAAGATGATGGCAAGAACGGCCAAGACCAGCAGGCACGCGCCCGACAGGCGAAAATAGCCAGGAAGCCCGAGCGGGAGGGTTTCGTAACCGACAAGGCCGCTCGACGAACCGGTCCAGGTGCCGCCGGAAAAGATGAGTTGGGTGACGACGATCGGCACCACGAGCGAGATCACGGTGGCATAGAGCGGTGTCGATCCGTGATAGAACGACAGCCAGCCGACGGCGAGGCCAAGCACGAGCGGAACGAGCACGGCGGCCACAAGGGCGACGACGAAAAGCGCCGGGCTTGCGCCGATATGGGTGAGAACCATGGCGGTGGCATAGGCGCCGACGCCAAAGAATGCCGCCTGCCCGAAGGTGAGAACACCCGTATAGCCCCAGAGCAAGTCGACGGTAATCGCCAGCATGGCGTAGATCATCGAACGCGTCAGCACGTTGAGGCTGAAGCGGCCGAGAAACATCGGTCCGATGACGATCAGCAGGAGAGCCGCGAGCGCCAGCGTCAGAAGAAGGACAAGCCGGAGTTTTTGTCTATTAGGCACGGGCAAATCCCTTCGGACGTATGCGCAGTGTGATCGCGCAGAGGACGGCCACGGTGATGCCGCCGAGGATTGGGCTGAAATAGGTGCTGACGAGCACTTGGGCGGCCCCGAAGATGAGGCAGGCGGCAGCAAGCGCAGTGAAAGAAGAGCCTGCGACCATCACCAGCATGAAGGCGCCCGTCAGCCAGGCGACGCCCATATTGGGATCGACGCTGGTCAGCGGCGCGAGCAGCACGCCGGCAAGGGCCGCAAGGCCGGTGCCGATCATGAAGGTCGCGAGCCGCACCTTTTCGGTATCGATACCGAGCCCGCGCGCCAGGGTTTCGTTCATGATGACTGCCCGGGCGGAGAGACCAAGCCTTGTCCCATCGAGCAGCAAGGTGAAGCCGAGACCCAGACAGATGGCGGCGACAATGGCGAAAAGACGGTAGGCCGAGTAGCCGGTGCCAAAGAGATCGAAGGTGCCCGGCAGCAGCGCCGGCGTGAACTGCACGTCGCGGCCAAACCACAGCGTGATCAGCTGGCCGATGACGATGCCAAGGCCCCAGGTTGCAAGAATGGCGTCGAGCGGGCGGCGATAGAGAGGCCGTACGATGAACCGTTCGGCAACACCGCCGAGGATCGCGCCGACCAGAAACGCAAAGGGGATGGCAAGCCATGGATTGAGACCGAACCCGCTGACGACAACAGCGCAGTAAGCCCCGATGGTCAGCCATGCGCCATGCGCGAAATTGATGATCTTCAGCACGCCGAAGATCGCAAGCAGCCCGGCGGCAACGATGAAGAGAATGGCCGCAGTGCTGACGATATCGAGAAAGAGCGTCATTTCTAGAACTCCGATGCTGGAGGCGGGGCGCCCTGCCCCGCCACGCTGGTTTCAGAGATTCGGGCACTGATCGCCGGGATCGACGTCCTTGAAGCTATCGACGACTGCAACGCTGCCGTCGTCCTTGACCTGGCCAAGATACATCGTCAGCGGCGCGTGGTGCTGCTTGTTCATGGAGATCTTGCCGCGCGGACCGGTGAAGGAGACGTCAGGAAGGGCTTTGAGCACGTCCGCCGTATCCGTGTTGCCAGCCTTTTCGACGGCTGCCTTGTAAAGGTAGATCGCTTCATATTGCGGCACGGAGAGATCGTTCGGCGTGCGCAGTTCCTTGCCGAACTTCTTGTCCATGGCCGAGAGAAAAGCCTTGTTTTCCGGGCTGTCGATGCCGGTGACGTAGGAGGCCGAAAGGAAGATGTCCTTGGCATCCGCGCCCATGCTCTTGGCGGTGCCTTCGTCGACCGCCAGATTGCCGTAAGGCAGGGTGACGCCGGACGAACGCAGCTGCTTGGTCAAGGTCACGTTCGGTGCGCCGCCGGCCGTCGAGGTGATGATGGCGTCGGCGCCGGAGGAGCGGACCTTGGAGATGATGGCCGTCCAGTCGCTGCCGTCCATCGGCAGATATTCCTCGCCAACGACCTCTCCGCCGGCTTTTTCGATATAGGCTTTGGCGAAGGTCAGCATACCGCGCCCGAAAGAATAGTCCGAACCGATCAAGAAGAACTTCTTGGCGCCCTGTTTGCCGATGAAATTGTCGACGACAGGCGGCACCTGCTGTTCAGGCACCCAGGCATTGACGAAAAGCTTGGCGTTGCAGGATTTGCCTTCGTAGAAAGACGTGTAGATATACGGCACGTCACCCTTGGAAATGATCGGCAGTCCGGCAT
>Ga0075366_10001486_pt1 | contig 11699 bp, 12 predicted proteins | sample EndMethybrTD3031_FD_72351 | JGI IMG/M metagenome (GOLD analysis project Ga0075366, IMG submission 72351) | Populus endosphere microbial communities from Tennessee, USA - Endosphere MetaG P. TD hybrid TD303-1 | ecosystem: Host-associated > Plants > Roots > Endosphere | place: USA: Tennessee... | reverse complement strand
TATGAAAAGGGCGTTACAGGTAGAATCTGATGATTTTTTTGCGACCGGCGTTTCTATCGTCATTCATCCAAACCACCCGATGGTGCCTATCATCCACATGAACATCCGCTATTTTGAGATGCCATCTACCATCGGTGGTGTGGATAAGCCAATAAGATGGTTTGGCGGCGGTATCGATCTTACGCCGCATTACGTTATTGAGGAGGATGCTAAGTTTTTTCATTCCAGCTTAAAAACCGTTTGCGATAGTTATTATCATGATTTTTACCATCGGTTTAAGCTTTGGGCCGATGATTATTTTTACATCAAACACCGTAACGAAACACGGGGTATAGGCGGTATTTTTTATGACAGGCTGACTGCCAATGACGAATTATCATGGGAAAATATTTTTGATTTCTCCAAAGCATTAGGGCGCTCATTTGTGCCCACTTATACCGAATTGGTTAACCGTAACCGCGATAAAACTTTTACCGAACAGGAACAACTGTGGCAATACCAGCGCCGCAGCCGCTATGCCGAATTTAACCTGGTTTATGACGCAGGCACCAAATTTGGCCTGGAAACCAACGGGCGTATCGAATCGATATTAATGAGCTTGCCGCCAACCGCCAAATGGTTGTATAATTACGAGGCAACGCCGGGTAGCGAGGAAGAAAAAACATTATCGTTATTAAAAAAAGGAATTAACTGGGCTTAATATCATTACCTATGAAAAAGCTTGTACTGCCAATTTTAACCATTTGCTTGTTATGCTCCTTTGCCGCTATGGATTACCCGCTTAAAGGCGTATGGGAGTATAGGGGAGGTGTGGTTAACGGCAAAACGGATAGCGCTTCAACTGCTTACACATTGCAACGCACCTACGATAAATCGCATTATAAAGCCGTTTTAATGGAAAAGGGGGAGAAGGATGTGGTTTACGAAAAAGGCGATTACCAGCTTGTGGCCGATACCTGTTTTGAAACACAAACATACAGCCTGCAATCGTCAGAATTACTCAATAAAATGGTGAAATATACCTATACAATTAGTAATGATACACTTAAATTATTCACCGTTTTGCCCAACGGTAATAAGATTGAAGATCACTGGGTAAAAATCAAATAAACCAAACCTGCAACGTTAATAAATTAGCTGTTGTGCATAAATTATGCATGCATATTGTTGCCGTAATTGGCACTTTAATCAACTATTTTCTTAACTTCGCAGGTCGTTTAAAAATCAAATTTAAACACAAAATACAGAGAGAAGGTTCTACAAATAAATAAAAATGGCTGACGATAATTCAAGCAAAGAAGACAGAATAATTTCGATAAATATTGATGAGGAAATGCGATCGGCGTACATTGATTATTCAATGTCGGTGATTGTGTCAAGGGCGCTGCCCGATGTCCGCGACGGACTGAAACCAGTGCACAGGCGTGTTTTATTTGGCATGCTCGACCTCGGTTTAAATAATAACAAGCCCTACAAAAAATCGGCCCGTATTGTGGGCGAGGTAATGGGTAAATATCACCCCCATGGTGATAAATCTGTTTATGATACCATGGTACGTATGGCCCAGGAGTGGAGCTTACGCTATCTGCTGGTAGAAGGACAGGGTAACTACGGTTCGATAGATGGTGATGAGCCGGCAGCAATGCGTTATACCGAGGCCCGCTTGCAAAAGCTGGCCGAAGAGATGCTGGCCGATATCAACAAAGATACCATCGATTTCCAGTTAAACTTCGACGACTCGCTACAGGAGCCAACCGTTTTACCTGCCAAATTCCCTAACCTTTTGGTTAACGGAGCATCGGGTATTGCGGTAGGTATGGCCACCAATATGGCGCCGCACAATTTATCGGAGGTTATTGATGCTACCATGGCATTAATTGATAACCGCCAGATAGAGGTTACCGAGCTGATGAAATATGTAAAAGGCCCCGATTTTCCTACAGGTGGTATCATCTACGGTTTTGAAGGCCCGCGCGAAGCATTAGAAACAGGCAGGGGCAGGATAGTTATCCGTTCACGTGCCGAGATTGAAACCCACGGTAACGATAGGGAACGTATTATTGTTACCGAAGTACCTTACCAGGTAAACAAGGCGCTGATGATTGAGCGTACTGCCGAACTGGTGAACGATAAAAAGCTGGAAGGTATTTCTGCCATCCGCGATGAATCGAGCAGGGAAGGTATCCGCATAGTTTATGAGATAAAACGCGAAGCTAATGCAGCTATCGTGCTTAATAACTTATTCAAATACACCGCTTTACAAACCTCATTTAGCGTAAACAACATCGCGCTGGTTAACGGCCGCCCGATGATGCTGAACCTGAAAGACCTGATACACCACTTTGTAGAGCACCGGCACGAGGTTGTTATCCGCCGTACCAAATTTGAACTTGCTGAAGCCGAAAAACGCGCCCATATTTTAGAAGGTTTATTGATAGCCTTAGATCACCTGGACGAAGTTATCCGCTTGATCCGGGCGTCGCAAACGCCTGATGAAGCAAGGGAAGGTTTAATAGCGCAGTTTGGGTTGAGCGATATCCAGGCACGCGCCATTTTGGATATGACGCTTCGCCGGTTAACCGGACTTGAGCGTGATAAGATCAAGGACGAATACGCGGCTTTAATGAAACTGATTGAACATTTGAAATCTATCCTGGCTGATGAAGGTTTAAGGATGCAGATCATCAAAGATGAGCTGTTAGAGATCAAAGAGAAATATGGCGATGAGCGCCGTACCGAAATGGTTCACTCATCTGCCGAGATGCAGACTGAGGACTTTATTGAGGATGAAGATGTGGTGATCACCATATCGCGCGAAGGTTACATCAAACGTACGCCTTTGACTGAGTATCGCCGCCAGGGCAGGGGTGGTAAGGGTTCTATTGGCAGCAATAGCCGCGATGCCGATTTTATTGAGCATTTGCTGGTTGCATCCAACCACAACTACATGTTGTTCTTTACCGAATCGGGCCAGTGCTACTGGTTGCGGGTGTTTGAAATTCCGGAAGGAACACGTACTTCAAAAGGTCGCGCTATTCAGAACATCATCAATATCCCTAAAGAAGAGAATATTAAAGCTTACATCAAGCTTATCAGCCTGAAGGATAAAGAGTACCTGGAGAACAACTTTATTATTATGTGTACCAAAAAAGGTACCATCAAGAAAACTTCTTTGGAAGCATACTCCCGTCCGCGTGCAAATGGTATCAACGCCATTAACATTAACGAAGGCGACTCGTTATTAGAAGCAACCTTAACCACCGGCAGCAGCGAAATTGTAATGGCGCTTAAATCGGGCAGGGCAATCCGCTTCAACGAATCTACTGTGAGGCCAATGGGACGTACCGCTACCGGCGTTCGTGGTATTACATTGGATGATGAAACAGATGAGGTTGTTGGCATGATCAGCATTAACGACAGCGAGACAACTGTACTGGTAGTATCAGAAAAAGGCTATGGCAAACGTACCGATATAGACGACTATAGGGTGACCAACCGTGGCGGTAAAGGTGTAAAAACTTTAAATATTACCGAAAAAACCGGAAACCTTGTTGCCATAAAAGGTGTTACAGATAAAGAAGATTTGATGATCATCAACAAATCGGGCATCATTATCCGTATTGCCGTGAGCGAACTGCGCACCATGGGCAGGGCTACGCAAGGTGTACGTTTAATAACCCTGAAGGGTAACGATGAAATTGCTTCGGTTGCTAAAATTGAGCACGATGAGGATGAAGAGAAGGAAATTGACGAAAATGCAGAAGCTGGTGCAGCCGACGAAAACGAGGCAACCGAGAGCAGCGAAGAATCAAAAACTGACGAACCACCAACTGAATAACAAATATGCAGTGCCGTAAAATTGTTTTATCGGTTTTAATACCATTCATGACTACAACTTTTGCCTTCGCTCAATCCGAAGCGCTTAAAGTTGTAGTTAATAACCTTGCTTTTTACAAGCAAAATAAAGATCTGAAATACCTGCGCGCAGCCAAAAAATCGGCCGATAGCCTGGTGGTCACCAAGTCTGATTCGGCAGATTTGGCTAAGAATACGTACCGGGCGTTGATTAATGCGAGTATTTTGTTCATCGACTCGGCAAATACCCTTGGGCAGCCTGCTACCTTATTGACCCAAACATCCGAACTTACCGACAAACTTTCGGCCCACAACAAGATATACAACTACCAGCCCGAAATGGACTACGTAAAACGGTGCCTGGCCAATGTATACATCAGGAGGGGGTTTGAATTTGTAAATAATTCTGACTTTGCCAATGGCAGGCAGGCATTTGAAAACGCTAAAAAGTACGCGCCGAATTTTAAACCGGTTAATGATTATATAGCCTATGCCAACAATAAAATGGGCAATTTGGTTGATGCGGCCAAATATTACAGCAACCTGCTGGCTGTTGATAGTACCCGTACAGAATATATTGAAACCGCATCGGGCATCTACAAATCATTAGGCGATACGGCAAAAGCGCTTCAAATACTCAAAAAAGGGCGGAAACTTGTACCTAATGACAGGTTTTTATTGCTGGATGAAGCCAATATTTACAACAATTTAAAGGATTATAAATCATTAGAGCCATTAATTGCGCAACTACTTGATATTAATTCAAATAACGCCGATATTGCGTTTGTAGCCGCCAATTGCTACGATCACTTAAACAAGTACGACCAGGCCGAATCGCTTTATTTACATACTATTGAGTTAAATGGCTCGGCTTATGACCCGGCACTTAACTTGGGTTTGTTGTACTTAAAACAAAGCGCTTTGGCAAAGCAGGAGGGGGAGAGCGACAGAAATATTGGCATGGCTATTCAATGGCTTGAAAAAGCTAACGAAATATCGCCGGGTAATGTAAAAGGTTTAAAGGCTTTGCAAATGGCATATGCTAAAACCAATAACCAGGATCAACTTGATAAAATAAACAATAAATTAAAACAGCTAACTAACTAATAAAACATGAAAATCAAACTTTTGATGGCGGGCCTGTTGGGCTTAGTTTCAGCAACAACATTCGCGCAAAAAGGCGAATTGAACAATGCCAAATCAGAATATGAAAAGTATGAAGGCTTAAGGGGCACGCCTTTGGCCAAAAACAGTTTAAGCGCCGCGCGCACATCTATTGATAAAGCTGCCGCGAACGAAAAAACGGCTGCGTTGCCGCTTACTTACGCGTTAAAAGGAGTTATTTATTCTACTTACGCCAACCTGGATTCAGTTGCTGCTACTTCGTTACCGTTGTTTACAACTGCCGAAGAGGCCTTAAAAAAAGCCAAAGAACTGGATACCAAAGGCGAAAATAAACAACTTATTGAGGCAACTAACCTGAATCTAGCCCAATACCAGCTTACAAAAGGTGTTGCCGAATACGGAAGCGGTAAGTATGACCTTGCTTACAAATCGTTTGATTATTACCGCACCATACTGCCCGAAGATACCAACGCTATTTATTACACCGGTTTATCGGCAGCAAATTCAAAAAATTACCCTGCTGCCATTGCAAACTACAATAAACTGGTAACAACTAAATTTTCGAAAATACCAGGCGTTTACCTTGATCTTTCATCTGTATACCTGTTAAGTGCCGATACAGCCAATGCCCTTAAAGCAGTTAGCGAAGGTGTGGCTAAATATCCAAACAGCGCCGAATTACGCAAAAGAGAAATTGAAATAAGCCTGCAAACCGGTAAAGAAAAAGAAGTTTTGAACAAAATTCAAAGCGCTTTAGCGGCTGATCCTAAAAACAAAACTTTGTATTACTATGCAGGTTTAACGTATTCGCAAACTGCCGAAGCCATTGGCCGCGAACAAGGCAAAACGAAAGATGTTGCTGCAAAAGCAAAACTGCAGGCCAGCAAAGTTGAAAATTATACCAAAGCTGCCGAAATGTACAAAAAGGCTTTAGAGATAGATCCTAATTATTTTGAAGCCAACCTTAACTTAGGTTACGTTATCATTAACCCGGCTATCGACGATTATAATGCCGCCAATAAATTACCGGCCAACAAACAAAAAGAATACGATGCTGCCATAGCTAAAGCAAAAACTCAATTTGAATCAGCAAAACCATATTTATTAAAAGCAGCAGATTTAAATCCAAAATCTATCGACGCGTTAACAAACCTGCGTACTTATTACCTGGGCGTAAAAGACGAAGCAAATGCAGCCAAATTAAAGGCACAAATAGAAGCATTGCCAAAACAATAATAATATTAAAAAGGAGAGGCTTTCATTGTAAAGCCTTTCTTTTTGATATATCTATTTAACATAATGTTAATTATGAAACTTATGGATTATTGGTTGTAACTCTTTGAACATGACCCAATTACGGGATTATTCTATTTAACAAATCATTAAAGTGATTTAATAAATCACTTTGGTAAAAAACCGTTACACTAAGTCGAGTTTTTCGACTTGGTTCTACTTTATATAAACGGGCTATATTTCTTACTGTAAATATTCTATAACCGTAACTTCTCCGTTACCTCGTACGCCCGTTATAATACATCAAAATTACTGCTACTTTAAGGCTCTTTACAGCCTTTAAATATATACACCTTGTATGTTATCCCAAACACATACAAAGTTCCTTACAATCAAAATTCGCACATAATAACTGTGCCAAACCTGTACCACTGCTAAACGGTGTACAGGTTTCTATTAGAAATTCCTCTAATAATTATTAATAATCTTATATGGATAAAATTTATGTCCTCCTTTATTCGGATGGTAGTTATTATACTACCGTAAATACCGATAAAACAACTAAGTATTTAAGGCTTGCTTGGCAAACTGATAGTCTTAGACGTGCTACTGATAAACTCGGTATGCTTCTTCAACCTGTTACACTCTGTTCACTTGAGCCAACTGAAGTAGTATTATGAACTATCAATTAATCTTCGGCCTCCTTATGGATGGCCTTTCCGTTTGCGCTATCGTCTACTTCGTTGTAGTTAATATGTTACGTAAACGTTAAATCTTCGTATAACGACCTTAAACACCTTATTTATTATCTTATGTCAAAACAGGAAAAATTAAATCCTAAAGACTTACAAATGTCCAAAACAGACCGAAAGGTTCTATTAAAGTTTTTGGAAAAATATTATGTAACGCACCTATTCAATTGGCAGCACCAACTTGAACACCCCTCTGAAACCGCAACACCAACACAAAACTTAAAACAAGACAGGCGGTTTAGGACACTGGTTAAATGTATCGAGATAATACTGCATCGTTTAGGTTCTGATTTTATGGAAAATGTCAAACCTCCAAGTATTAGAGCAACCTCTAAAATTAATGCCCGGGATAATGGGCTTCTACAAAGTAAAAAACAACTTGTGGATAGTGCTAATAAACGAAGTAACAAACGATAACGTTTGTTACTCTCTGCCATTGTCGTCCCGTCCGAAAGACTTACATTACTGCTTGGCTGTAGACATTTTTGTACCTTGTAGGGAAACTGATAACTTCTCTAAAATAGTATTCAAAAATGTTCAAATCTAACACAAATGCGTTTCTTAAAACACGTGGCCGCAATGGCCTTATTAACCCTTTCACTTCTTACTACTATGAAATTCTCGGCCAATGCAATCACCCGCTTAAAAAAATTAGAGGGCTTCCGCTCAACTGCCTATCCTGACGGTAATTCCAGTACAGGGGCGCAATTGTATTCTACTGGTTACGGCCATCAGATTGGTTTACACGAACATGAGTTAATTACTCAAAAAATTAGTACTTCAAAAGGCGTTTCGCTTATGATGGCTGACCTTGCCCCGCTTGAAATTCAACTTAACAGGGATTTAAAGGTATCAGCAACGCAAAGCCAGTTTGATGTACTCGGTTTATTTGGCTATAATCTCGGCTCCGGTGTTCTTGCTAAAGTAATATCAACGTGGAACTCCACGCATAACACTAAGGACGTAACCGATCAGATATTGTTGTACAATAAAACCCATGACAACAAAACTGGCAAACTCGTCGTCTCCCCTACGCTTGTAGCAAGACGGCATGAGGACGTAGCCCTTTTTAATACTCCCGGTACCGGCATTCACAAAATGGCCGTTCCCCTTGTAGCCGTTGGGGCTTTAGTTGGTGCGTATCTGCTCCTTACCTAATAGCCCGGCTAATAATCTCAACTATCTAAATCTTAGGCAACAAAAAACCTTAAGGGTAAAGCCTGTCAAGGAAAATCGGCGTAAAATGGCCTGTGGCGTTAAAGGCCTGTGCGGTTTAAGAGCCTATTTTACTTTACTGGTTTTACCCTGCTGGTTACCTTTGCGTGTGATTTAGATGTGTGTAACAGCATCCCTTAATCAATCACATTGTTAAACACCATTACATCAGTACCGTCTAGGCTTATTGCTGGTACTGTGATAGCAGAAACAACCTTTACTGCTAATCCACCTGATTTGCACACGTCAATCACTGGTCAAATCGTATCTTATGCATTACCGCTGGTAATGTCTATTCTTTCTCACCTTATATTAAACCTGTTTAAACCACGAACAAAAAATGGAGACTATTCAACAAACCTCAATCTTACCGACCAAAAAAGCGAAGCTGATACCATCGGAAACTAAAAAAACGGTGGTCAAGGCCGCTAAGCCTGTTTTAAAGCAATCTAAGGAGGTTAACAACGAAATGAAGCAACAGTATGGAGCAATCGAAGTTGTGACCTCTGCAAAGCTAAAACGTAGGCTTGTACATGACCCTTACTACGCTAAACTATTCTTATCCGATGAAAGCTATTTGATGCTTAACATCGTCGGTATGCAACTGGGTGTTACTTGGGATGAAGCATTGCGAGGCTTAATTGAAATGCACAATTCATCTGCTGACAAGCTATCAGGTTTAAAAAACTTTATCCCCGCTCTTAACTAAAGAGCCTTATATGTTCCGAGTTTGTAACACGGAACATTCATTCCCACGGGTGGGACTATCACACATTATTTAACTCCAAACAATGACAGTTAAGAAACCTAAAAAATCATCGGTTCTTAAACGTCTTAAGGCACGTGTCAAACGCAAAGTTTCACGGCCTAAAGTAAAACCCAAAAAAACAACTATGGCTTACGGACGTTCACGGAAACGCTTTGGCGGATTCCGCAATCCTTTTAAACGCAGACAATCATTCAGGCAGCGCCCCCGCTCATTCTCTCGCTCACGTTCACGTGGCGGCGGTGGCGGCTTTAACAGACGGATGCCTATTACAGGCTGGAAAATTCCGTCTCTCTTTATATGGCTTGCCATTATCGGCGGTGGCCTTTACTTCGGTAAAGATGCAATTGCCCCTCTTATCAAAAAATTTAAACACGAAGCATAGTACTTCAAAACTGATACTAAAAAATGATCATTAAGCATTTAGAACAAAAAAATCAGACTTACAGAAACATTAAGTTTAACGGCTTATCTGTTAAGGCTCTGTTAAATGGCGCTGGTACCAGCGGCTCAACTTCTGTAGATTTCACAAAGTCTACTATTCAGGTGATTCTCACACGTGGGGGCAAGACTACGGTAATCGTAACTAATAACTTGAAAGTTATTGGTCTTGCCTCTACGATTGATACACTTAATCAATCGGCTTTTTCGTCAACACACTCCATTGGTGAACAATTGGTAACTGGTCAAACGGCCTTAATATCTTTTACTATCCCGTTTGGTGGTGTTATCGACTTACACGGCGATGACGAAATATATATCGAGGTTCAAAACTCGGAGGGTTTATTCACCTCGAATGCATTAGAGGCTGCAAGCTTCTTGGAAATTAAGCCTCTGAAATGCTACGGTGTTGAGCGGTTTATCCCTCGTATCCGTGCATACGTTATACAGGCGGCTGAAAGTAACAATCAGTACATGTTGGGTGATAATCTTATCCGCCTGGCTATCCTGAACTTTGATAAGACGGACTTTAAAACTAACGTGATAAACAACGTTATTTTTTCGTCTGATAGGTTGGATGAAACCTATACTTATCCTGACCTTATTGCTAACAAGCTTACTTCGTACGGGAAGCAATTGTTGTCATCTGTTGACGCTGACGTAGCAACAACTTTGCAACAAGATCAGTCTTTCCTGTTAACTGACTTTCATCAGGAGTTTAGGACTGTTAATTTGGATATCCAGTTTAACGGCTCAAACGTAACCTCTAGCAACAACTATATTGTTGCTTGGAACTACGACACTACTGTCGAAATTATTCAGGCTGCTGCCGCTTCGGATGATAAACATCGTAACGAAACCGTGCAACATATTGTTGCCAATACTACCAAAGGAAAATAAAAAATGAGTTTTAAAAGTCTTTTTAAAACCTTTGGGAAAATAAATTTAGCCATTGCCAAAACAGTCGGTAAAACCGCTGGTAACTTGGTAGGCAGCTATGTGGGCGTTAAAGGGTTGGGTAATATGTTTGATAAAAACGGCCCCCCTACCGCTGGCGCTCCTATGGCTGCTGCTGCTGACGGCGCTACCCCTGTAGACACTCAAAACAAAGGCGGCTTTAGTCTGCAAGGTGTCCTTTCGGGAGCAACGAACTTTATCAACGGCTTACACCCTACCGTACGGGTACAGGGTGATGTAGCCGGGACTATAGAGGAAACAAAAAAAGCTATGCCCCCTTGGTTGATGCCTGTGGGTATTGGTGCCGCTTTGCTGCTTGTGTTCTCTATGATGAACAAAAAAAGGTAAGCTAAATTATTAAATCTTATGCCCCCTTTAATTAGGGGGCTTTATTCTTTATATAAGCCTCTCTAAGGTATTATTAATCTTGCCCTTATGTAGCATCAACTCACTTCATATAGTGGCTTAAAATCAATATTCAGTAAAAATAACTCTTTCATAAAAATGGAACTTCCATCACTCATTAAACAGGTGCTTTTAAAAGTTGCGCCAACTACGGCGTTACAAAACGATAAAATTGCAAACGGTTGCCAACTTTGGTATGAAAAATTAATAGCTTCTGTAGAAAAAAAGGAAAAAAGCGAACCCCCTGTGGCGCTTAACCTTATGGACAAAGCTGTTAAACAATTGGACACATGGTATGTGCAATTAGCATTTGCAATGCTTTACTTCGTTATAATCCGGTTTGTACAGGATTTAATGAATCCCGGTGACGGAGAGCCGGAAAATGACCCTCATTAATGGAAGACGAGGGTAATATTTCCGGCTTCCTTTCAATGTTCGGTAAAACTGATGGTACAGGCGATTATCAGCAATCAGCATCTAACTTAAAAACTCGCTTTGCTAATAGAGACAAGCATTACCAAAGTTTAACAGGCAATATTGAAAAGAAAATTAGGAGTGTTCTATCTACTAAGCCCATGTATAAACCTAAAACAACATTCCGTAAAAGTTCTCAATCTTTTAATTTACCTAAAATCAAACTACCACAAACAGCAACAATTATAAATATTGCTTTGCTGGGCGGTGTTGCTTTGGTTGGTTATAAACTTTATATGAAGTTTTTTGGTACCGCTCCCGCTGATTCAATTCTTGATCATTCTTCTTCTGCGGGTGACGAAGCTATAGCTAAAATCCATGTTGACACTAACCAATCAAAGGCGGACGTCATAAAGCGCAATGAAAACGCTTTAGCTACTAAGGGTTTATATGTTTCTGATTTGCATAGAAATATTGCTAATACACTTCATGAGGCCTTGGATTCTCTTTGGGTTAATCATGATTCTATAGTAAAT
>Ga0075366_10001485_pt1 | contig 11700 bp, 11 predicted proteins | sample EndMethybrTD3031_FD_72351 | JGI IMG/M metagenome (GOLD analysis project Ga0075366, IMG submission 72351) | Populus endosphere microbial communities from Tennessee, USA - Endosphere MetaG P. TD hybrid TD303-1 | ecosystem: Host-associated > Plants > Roots > Endosphere | place: USA: Tennessee... | reverse complement strand
TGGGAATCGCGGCTGGTCGCGGCCTATCACAAGCTCTCGCGCGCCGAGGAACTGGTGGTCGCGGAGCAGAACAAGCACGCCGAGGTGCTCGAAACCTACAACCGGCAATTCCATATTGCGCTGATTTCCGGCTGCAATTCGCGCTGGCTGCTGCATTTCCACGGCATGATGTACGATCAGAGTCTCCGTTATCGGATGCTGGCGTTCCGCGTGAAGGATTTCCCGCGCGATCAGTCGCGCCGCGAGCACAAGCAAATCCTGGAAGCTGCGCTGGCGCGCGACATCGAGGCGCTGGAGCGGGTGCTCGGCACGCACATCACCAAGGGCGCCGAGATGTACGCCGAGCTTGAATCCGGCCCGGTGCGCGCCAAGGGACGCAAGAAAGGTAAAAAATAGGAGATTGACTGTAATCTAGGAGAAAGTTAAGAGAGCCGCAAAAGACGCCGCGGGCGCCGGATCATCCGGCAAACCCGCGTGATGGGGAGGACGGAATGCAGGCGGCCCGCGCCGCAATCGCCACAACGGAACAGCCCGCGCCCGATACCGCGCAGCCGTTTCTGCTTGGCCTGATCGGCTCCCCGATCAAGAGCTCCGCCGCGCCCGCGATGCACGAGGCCGCGGCACAGGCGCTGGGAGCGCGCGCGCATTACCGCCTAATCGACACGCCCGGTGCGGACGTTACGAAGCTCCGCACGATGCTCGATGGCGTGCGCACGCTCGGCTTCTCGGGCGTCAACGTCACGTTCCCTTACAAGGAAATGGTAGTGCCGTTGCTCGATGCGCTGAGCCCGGCCGCCGCCACGATGGGCGCGGTAAACACCGTGGTGGTGCGCGACGGCAAGCTCACCGGCCACAACACCGACGCGACCGGTTTCCAAAGTGCCTTTGCGGCGGTGCTGGGCGATCCCGGTGACAAGCCGGTGGCCCTGATCGGCGCTGGGGGTGTCGGACGCGCGATTGCGTTCGCGATGGCGGAGCTTGGCGCGCGCGCATTGCACATCTTCGATTCTGACACCGCGAAGGCCAATGCGCTCTCGGCCTGGCTCGAAGCCCGCATGGCGGTGCGCGTGTGCGGCAGCGTCGCCGAAGCGATGGACGGCGCGGGCGGCGCGATCAACGGCACGCCGATCGGCATGCTGCCGAACCGCGACAGCGCGATCCCGGCGAACCTCCTGAATAAAGATCTCTATGTCGCGGATGCGGTCTACACCCCGCTCTGGACGCCGCTGCTCACCGCTGCGCGTGCGGCGGGATGCCGCGTGATGACCGGCCGCGAGCTCTGCATCCATCAGGCGGCGGACGCCTTCCGGCTGTTCACCGGGCTCGAGCCCTCGCGCGAGCGGATCGGGGCAGCGTTTGACGCCGTGATCGCGAAACGGCAGGAACCGAAGTAAGCTTATCAGGACGCCGCCCCGGCGGCTTCCAACAATGTTCAAGGGAGGAATGAATGAAGAAATTGATGCTGGCCGCGGCTTTCGCGGCACTCACCGCCACGGCGGCCTTCGCGCAAGGCAAGCCGGTCACCTTCGCGTTCATCGGCGAGCTCTCGGGCGCGGGCGCGGTGTCCTCGACCAACTTCCGTGACGGCGCCCTGATGGCGATCGACGAGATCAACGCCAAGGGCGGGATTCTCGGCCGCAAGATCGACCTGAAGCAGTACGACACGCAGACCAACCCCGGCACCGCGCGCTCGCAGATGCAGAAGGCGATCGACGAGGAGCCCTATTTGATCCTCGGGCCGATCTTCTCCGGCATCGTGAAGGTCTCGATGGCGCTCGCAGCTCAAGCCGAGATCCCGCAGATCATGGGCGGCGAGGCGAGCGACCTCACGCAGCAGGGCAACGCCTACCTGTTCCGCACCTCGTTCGGCCAGCAGATGAGCATGCCGAAAATCGCCAACTACATCCGCGATACCGTGAAGGCGAAGAGCGTCGCGGTCGTGTGGGTGAACAACGACTTCGGCAAGGGCGGGCGCGACAATTTCACCAAGGAGATGAATTCGCGAGGCATCAAGATCGTTGCCGACATTTCCACCGAGTCCGGCCAGACCGACTTCGCCGCCGACGTCGTGAAGGCCAAGAGCGCCAACGCCGAGGCGATCTTCGTCTACACCAACGAAGAAGAGAGCGCCCGCTTCCTGCGCGAAGTGCGCAAGCAGGGCCTGAACGTGCCGCTGATCGGCGAGACCACGCTGCTCGGCCAGAAGGTCATCGACCTTGCGGGCGATGCCGCCAACGGCGCGCGCGGCCATGTCGGCCTCTCGGCGGACATTCCGGTGCCGGCCGTGCAGGAGTTCAAGACCAAGTTCAACGCGCGCTTCAAGTACGTGCCCGACCACAACGGCATCAAGGGCTACACCGGCGTGTACGCGGCCGCCTATGCGACGACCAAGCTCGGCAAGTTCGACAGCAAGGCGCTGGCGAAGTCGCTGCACGGCTTGACCATCACGCCGAAGGACGAGCCGGGGATCCTGATCGAGACCACCTGGGACGAGAAGGGCGACATCGACCGCATCAGCTATATCGCCGAGGTGATCAACGGCAAGCAGACCATCACGGGCGAATTGCCGAAGCTCGGCAAGGCGACGCAGTAACGTACGCACGGCGGAGGGTCGTACCCTCCGCCGTCATCGCCCGCGAAAGGCAGGCGATCCAGTAAACGCAGTCGGGTGCGGACAGAGCGCGAGCCTTGCAGGCCGTGTCTAGTGGATGCCCCGCCGGAGTTCATCATCGGGCCGGCCTGCGGCCGGACCCGTTGGCGGGGCATGACGCGCTGATGGCCGACTTCATCCAACTTCTCGTTGCGGGGCTTGCGACCGGCGGCATCTATGCGCTGGTGGCGATCGGCTTCACGCTGCTCTGGCAAACCTCGCAGACCATCAACTTCGCGCAGGGCGAGTTCGTGATGCTGCCGGCATTCTTCATGTTGGTGGCGATGAACTGGATCGGCGTACCGTTCTGGGGCGCGGTCGTCATCGGCATCTTGATCTCGGTGGTCGTGCTCGGCGCGGCGTTCAAGAAGCTGCTGGTCGATCCGATGCTGCGCCACGGCGTGCTGCCGCTGGCCATCGCCACGATGGCGCTCGCGCTGTTCATGAAGGAGGCCGTAAAGGACTTCTACAGCGCCGAGGCGCAGCCGTTCCCGCCGCTTGCCGCTGCGATCAACGTGAACATCTTCGGTGCGGCGGTGGCGCTGCAAAGCCTGATCGTGGTGGCGATTGCGGTCGGCGCGGTGGTGGCGCTGCAACTGTTCCTGACGCGCACACAGACCGGCCGGCGCATGCAGGCGACTGCGCAGAACCCGGTCGTGGCGCGCATCCTCGGCATTCCGGTCGAGCGGATGATCCTGCTGGCGTTCGTCATCAACGCCGTGCTGGCAGCGCTTGCGTCGGCGCTGGTGACGCCGATCTATCTGGCGAAATTCTCCAACGGCGAATACCTCGGGATGGCGGCGTTCATCGCGGCGATCGTCGGCGGCTTCAACCAGGTGCGCGGCGCGATTGTCGGCGGCCTGCTGCTCGGCGTGGTCGACAACTTCGCAGCGGCCTACCTGTCGGCGCAGTACCGCGCCGCGATCCCGCTGGTGTTGCTGATCGTCGTGATCCTGTTCCGTCCACAAGGCCTGTTCGGCCGCGTCGAGGAGCGCACCGTATGAGCGCGCGCTCCGCATTCGGCGCCGTCGCGGCGCTGCTCGTCGCCGCGGGCCTGATCCTCGCGCCGCTGGGCCTCAAGCCCTATGGCATCTACATTCTGTCGCTCTGGGCGGTGACGACCATCGCGGCGATCGGGCTGAACCTCACGCTCGGCTATGCGGGGCAGGTCTCGCTCGCGCAGGGCGCGTTCGTCGGCATCGGTGCCTACATCGCGGCGTTGCTCACCGCGAAGGGTTGGCCGCTCGGCGTCGCGTACATCCTTGCGGGCGTCTCGTGCTTTGGCATCGGCTGGCTGCTCGGCTACCCGGCGCTACGCGTGCAGCACCACTATCTGGCGTTCGTGACGCTGGCGTTTGCGACTCTCGCCTACCTGATCTTTCGCAATGAGGAATGGATCACCGGCGGCATCTACGGCATTAGCAACATTCCGCGGCCGAGCCTGTTCGGCTATTCGTTCGGCCGGCCGCGCGACTTCTACTACTTCTGCCTCGGCAATCTGGCGCTGGTGTCGCTCGCCACATGGTGGCTGATCCGCTCGCCCTGGGGCCGCGCGTTCGTCGCGCTGCGCGAGAATCCGGTGCGGGCGCTTTCGCTCGGCGTCGACACGCGCCGCTATACGCTGATGGCGTTTGCGCTCGGTGCAGGCCTCGGCGGCGTCTCGGGCGTGCTCTACGCGCCGCTGGTGCAGTACATCGACCCAACGCCGTTCGCGCTGTTGCTGTCGCTCAACCTGCTGCTGATGGTGATCGTCGGCGGCTCCGGCTACTTCCTCGGGCCGTTCGTCGGCGCGGTGGTCGCGGTGCTGCTGCCCGAATGGCTGCAGGCGGCCGACAAGCTCTATGACGCGCTCGGACCCGTCGCGGACGTGCTCAGCATGGTGCTGCCGCCGAGCGCGCTGAAATACGTCGCCAAGCATTATCTCGTCGCTTACGCGGTGTTCGTGATGGTGCTCTTGGTGTTCAGCCCAAGCGGCATCATCGGGTTCATCGAAAAGCGTATCGCGGCACGCAAAGCGCTGCGCACGGCGCTCGCGGCACAGCCGAAGGTGGCGTCATGAGCACGGTGCTGGAAGTCCGCGGCCTCTCGAAGCGCTTCGGCGGCATTCACGCGGTCGACGGCGTGTCGTTCGACGTGAAGGAAGGCGAGATTCTCGGCATCATCGGGCCGAACGGCTCGGGCAAGTCGACCCTCTTCAACTGCATTCTCGGCCAGCTTCACCCGACCTCCGGCGAGGTGAAGCTCGACGGCAAGCCCGTCACCGGCATGCGGCCGTGCGATCTCAACCGGCTTGGCGTCAGCCGCACGTTCCAGCTCCTGCAGGTGTTTCCTGAACTGACCGTGCGCGAAAACCTGATCCTCGCCGCGCAAGAGCACGAGGGCTCGATGCTCACGCGCCTGTTCGGCAAGCGTGACGTTGGCCTCACCGGCGACGCCAACCGCATGATCGACTTCTTTCGCCTCGCGCATGTGGCCGACAATAAGGCCGGCGCGCTCTCTTACGGCCAGCAGAAGCTGCTCGACGCCGCGATGGCGTTCATGGCGGGGCCGCGCCTCGTACTGCTCGACGAGCCGGCGGGCGGTGTGAACCTGACGATGCTGGCAAACCTGCGCGAGCGGCTCGAGGCGATCAACAAAGAGGAAGGCGCGACCTTCGTGGTGATCGAGCACAATATGGAATTCGTCATGGCGCTGTGCTCGCGCATCGTGGTGCTCGCTGAAGGCAAGATCATCGCCGAGGGCGACCCCGCGACCGTGCGCTCCAATCCGAAAGTGATCGAGGCGTATCTTGGACACTGATTTTGGCACTGATCCAATCTTGAAGCTGGAGGACGTGGTCGCCGGCTACGGCAAGATGACGATTCTGCACGGCACGACCTTCGGCATCGAACGGGGCAAGATCACCACGGTCATCGGCCCGAACGGCGCCGGCAAGTCGACCGTGTTCAAGACCGTGTTCGGCATGCTGCCGGTGCGCTCCGGGCGCATCCACTTCGCGGGCGCCGAGATCACCAACCTGCAGCCGCGCGATCTGCTCGCGCGCGGCATCTCCTACGTGCCGCAGGGCCGCAACATCTTTCCTGAGTTGTCGGTGCGGCACAATCTGGAGCTTGGCGCCGTGATGGCGCCGAAGGACTTCGACCTCGCGGGCCGCATGGATGCCGCGATGGACCGCTTCCCGGTGTTGCGCCGGAAAGCCGGCCAGCAGGCTTCGACGTTGTCGGGCGGCGAACAGAAGATCCTCGAGATCGCGCGCGCGCTCCTCCTTGAACCCAAGCTGATGATGATCGACGAGCCCTCGATCGGCCTCTCGCCCATCATGGTCAACGAGCTGTTCGCGACGCTGACCGAAATGCGCGACCGCGGCATCACGGTGCTGATGATCGAGCAGAACGCCAAGCGCGCGCTGGAAATCTCCGACCACGGCATCGTGCTGGAACTCGGCCGCACGCGCATCGCCGACACGGCGGCCTCGATCCTCGCCGATCCGCGCATCGGACAGCTCTTCCTTGGCGGCGGCCTGAAAGACACGGCGGCCTGACGTGGCTTTCACCGTCATCAGCCAGACCCGCAGCCGCCTCGGCGAAGTGCCGGTGTGGTCCGTGCAGGATCAATGCGTGTGGTGGGTCGACGTGCTCTCCGCCACCTTGCATCGCTATGTGCCGGCGACCGGCGAACAGACGGACTTCAAGGTCCCGATGCGGCGGCTCGGCTGCATCGCGCTGCGTGCGCGCGGCGGCCTTGTGCTAGGGACCGAGCAAGGGCTGTTCGGCTTTGATCCGGCGAGCGGCGCGACGGAGTTCCTTACTCATCCCGAGCCCGGCAAAGCGACGCACCGCCTGAACGACGGGCGCTGCGACCGCAGGGGGCAATTCTGGGTCGGCTCGATGAACGAGCAGGCCTTCGTGCCGGAAGGCACGCTCTTCCGCGTCGATGGCGATCTCTCCGTGACGACGATGCTCAGCGACATCATCGTGCCGAACTCGATCGCGTTCAGCCCGGATGACCGCACACTCTATTTCGCCGACACGCGCGCCTATGCGATCTCTGCGTTCGACTTCGACATCGCGGAAGGGCGCATCTCCAATCGCCGCGTGTTCGCGCAGACGAGGGCGCCCGGCCGCCCGGATGGCTCATGCGTCGATGCGGGCGGGTTCCTGTGGAATGCGCTCTATGCGGGCGGCTGCCTCGTGCGCTACGCGCCGGACGGGCGTGTGGATCGTGTGGTCGAATTGCCGGTCACGCACCCGACCTGCTGCGCGTTCGGAGGTGACGGCCTGGGCACGCTGTTTGTCACGTCGGCGAGCGAGCCTGCGATGACCAGCAACGACCCCGGCCCGCACGGCGGGCAACTCATCGCGATCGATGTCGGTGTGAGAGGGCTGCCGGAGCCGGTGTTTGCGGGCTGACGAAAACGCGGTCTCCGAAAAGGGTACGACCCGCCCGGACGGGGACTGTCCGGACGGGTCGATTCAATCGGCGCGGGGGTGGAAGGGGGGGCGGACGCGCCGACTGAGCTCTGAAACTGGTGTATCGACCCCTTCCGTTTTCACCCCGGGCGCTGGCGCCCGCGATGTCCAGTAGTCGTCCCGCCGGGAGGTTTGGTTCACGAGGTTCGAAAAGATTCGTAAGATTCTTTAACCTCGGAAAAACAATGACTTATGGCAGGGTCCGCGACCTCAAAAGTTGTATCGCGGCGGGCATTGAAGTTCTGCGCGCGGCCGCGCGCGAGGTGCCAGAAAAGGTACGACCCGCCGGACGGGGACTGTCCGGCGGGTCGATACAATCGGCGCGGGGGTGGAAGGGGGGGCGGACGCGCCGACTGAGCTCTGAAACTCTAGCCCCCGTTAATCTCAGTAGACGTCGCAGACCTTGCGGGTGCCGCGGTAGTTGCCGAAGCGGTCGTAGCGCTCGACATAGCGGCAGCTGACCGGGCCGGAGACGTAGTAGCCGGGCGCCGTAGCAGCGTACGCGGCGGTGCCGATGACGCCGGCGGCGATGCCGAGGCCGATGGCCGGACCCCAACCGCGACGGCCCCAGGCGTTCGCGTCGTTGGTCGAGACAGCGAGAATGCCGACAGTCAGCGTGAGAGCCGCGACAGTGCCAGCGACGAACTTGGTGAACTTGGTCATGATTCAATCCCTTCCGTTTTTGCTTGGGCGTTCCGCCCTCATGGCCAGTAGTCGCGCGGCCGCGCGATCCGGTTCATGGCGCCGGTGAGAATCTTGGGGTGTCATCCGATCGGATGAAAAGCGATCGGCCGGCTCCGCGTGTCCCGGGCGGGCGCAGCATGAAGCGAAGCGGAATGATGCGACGCAGACCCGGGACCCCGGGTTTCTTTGAAGCTCTGCAAGCAACCGGGGTCCCGCATCTGCGAAGCAGCACTGCGTGCGGGACACGCGGAGTACCCGGCCTGATCAGGGCAACATCTGCGTGTCGCCGCAGACCGAAATCGCCTGACCCGAGATCGTGCGGCCGCGCTCCGAGCAAATGAACACGATCGTGTCGGCGATCTGCTGCGGTGTCACCATTGTGCGCATCGACACGACCGAGAGCGCTTCGTCGGTCATCGCCTTGACGCTGATGCCGCGGGCCTTCGCCTTGTTCTCCATGACGCGGTCGATGCGCTCGCCTGCCACGATGCCGGGTTGGATCGCGTTGCAGCGGATGCCTTCGGGGCCAAGCTCGGCGGCAAGCGACTTGGTGAAGCCGACCACCGCCCATTTCGAGGCTGCATAGGGGGTGCGCAGCGGGAAGCCGAGGCGGCCCGCCGCCGACGAGAGATTCACGATCGAGGCGTTCTTGCTCTTGCGCAAATGCGGTACGGCGAGCCGCGCGCAGTTGAACTGCCCGGTGATATCGATGGCGAGGCAGCGGTCCCAGTCTTCCGGTTTGATCTCGTCCACTTTGCCGGTCGGCCCCGCGATGCCGGCGTTGTTCACCAGCACGTCGAGCCCGCCGAGCGCCTTTAACGCCTCCTTGAACAGCTTCTCGACCTGCTTGCGGTCCGACACATCGGCCTTGCTGCGCGTCACAGTCGGGTCGCTCTTGGCCATCGCGCGCAGCGCCTTGTCGTCGACGTCGCACACGTGGACGCGCGCGCCTTCCGCGACGAAGGAGCGCGCGATCTCCAGCCCGATGCCGCCCGCACCGGCCGTGACGAGGACGCGAAGGTTCTTGATGCCGAGATTCATGACGACTCCTTGTGCGCCGCACGCGCTGCGATCCATCGCCGCGTGCCAGCCATGCGTTCCCTCAAGCCACTTGTAATTCCTTTTTCTCCGCGCGACCGTAATGGGCACAATCAACAGCGGCAAGCGGGCCAACCGCTGCCGGCTCAATGGGAGGACGTCATGCTTCGCAGGACAATTTCGCGACGTGCGTTGATCAAGGCCGCGGGCGGAAGCGCCGCGCTCGTCGCCATGCCGGCGATCTCTTACGGACAATCCGACGCGATCAAGATCGGGCACCTCACGCCGCGCACCGGTTTTCTCGGGCCGCTCGGCGATTTCGCCGTGCAGGGCATTCAACTCGCGGCGGAAGAGATCAACGCGGCGGGCGGCGTGAACGGCCGAAAGATCGATCTGGTGCTGGAAGACTCGGTCAATCCGCAGACCGCGTCGGCGAAGGCCGAGCGTCTGGTCGAGCGCGACAAGGTCGCGATGATCATCGGCGAGATTTCGTCCGCGTCGGGGCTGGCGATCGGACAGGTCGCCAAGCGCACCAAGACGGTGTTCATCAATACCGGGTGTAACTCGGACGCACTGCGCGGCAGCGATTGCAATCAGTACATGTTCCACATCGAGGCGGCGAACTCGATGTACGTGCAGGCCGTTGGGCAGTACCTGCTCAAAGAGAACATGGTGAAGGGCAAGAAGTGGTATTCGCTGACGGCGGACTATGCGTTCGGCCATGATCTCCTGAAGGTCGCCAAGCGCTTCATGGAGGCGAACGGCGGACAGTTTGCGGCCGACGAGCTGATCCCGACCGATGCGTCGGACTTCTCGCCGTTCCTTTTGAAGATCCGTCAGGCGCGGCCGGACCTCGTGGTGTCGAACCTCGCTGGCAACCAGATCACCAACTTCCTCAAACAATACTCGGAGTTCGGCCTTCCGTTCCCGGTTGCGGGCTTCGGCTTCGACACCGCGGTGGCGTGGGGTCTCGGCAAGGGCAACTTCTCGGGGCTGTGGCCGCTGGTGTGGCACCACCTCGTCGATACGCCGTCGTCCAAGGCTTATGTCGCGGCGTTTCAGAAGAAGTACAACAAGCTGCCCGACAACCAGAGCTGGGGCGACTACCATTCGCTCAAGATCGTGGCGCAATCGATGGCCGAGACCAAGTCGACCGACCCGAGCAAACTCGCCGAGTATTTGCGCACGGGTGCGAAGTTCGACATCGGCAAGTCGCGGCCCGGCTACTTCCGCGCCTACGACAACCAGATGGTCATGGAAATGTATGCGGTCCGTGCGAAGGACGCCAAGGACATGAAGGACCAGTGGGACATCTACAATCCGCTCGGCACGGTTCCGGGTCCGCAGGACGACCTCGAGGTCATCGCGCCGCCGAAGGACGGGGTGTGTAAGATCAGCTGAATGCAGTGACCTCTCCCCACGCTCTGACTACCCTCTCCCCTTGTGGGAGAGGGTGGCGAGCGGAGCGAGCCGGGTGAGGGGTTTTCTTCTGTGAAACTCGGCGACCTCTCACCCCGCCGCTTCGCGGCGACCCTCTCCCACAAGGGAAGAGGGTTTCAGAGCCCGCGGTGCGGCTGAGCACATCTGATGCAACTCATCTTCATCCTCGAACAAGTCCTCAACGGCCTGCTCTCGGGCGTCTACTACCTGCTGATCGCGCTCGGGCTGTCGCTGATCTTCTCGCTCGGCGGCATCGTCAATCTGGCGCACGGGGCGTTCTATGCGCTCGGCGCGTATCTGACCGTCGTGCTCTCGCGCCAGATCGGTTTCGTCGCGACATTCGTGGCCGCGCCGGTGCTGGTCGGGCTGCTCGGCGTCACGATCGAACGATTGCTGTTCCGCCGTTTCTACAAAGCCGATCCGATCCTCTCGCTGCTGCTCACCTTCGGTCTTGCGATGGTGGCCGAGCAGGGCTTGCGCATGATCTTCGGGGCCTCGCCCTTACCGTATGCGATGCCGGACTTTCTGCGCGGGCAACTTCTGCTCGGTGACTTCATCTATCCGAAGAACCGCCTTGTGATGCTGGCTGTTGCGACGGTTGCGGTCACACTCACCTGGCTGCTGATCTATCGCACGCCGTTCGGCCGCGTCGTGCGCGCCGGCGTGCAGAACCCCGAAATGGTCGGTGCACTCGGCATTTCGCTTGAGCCCTACATGATGGCAATAGCTGCGCTCGGCGTCGGCCTGGCGGGGCTTGCCGGCGTGCTGCTCGCGTCCATCGTGACCATCCATCCCGCGATGGGGCAGGAAATCCTGACCGTGGCGTTCGTGGTCGTGGTGATCGGTGGGCTTGGAAGCTTCTGGGGCGTCGTCGTGGCCGCGCTGATCGTCGGCGTGGTGCGCGCCCTGACGATCTATATCGAGCCTGCCGCCAGCGAAGCCTCGATGTATCTCCTGATGGTGCTCGTCCTGCTGTTCCGCCCGCGCGGGCTGTTCGGCGAACGCATCCTGAAGTTCGAGTAGCGGCATGGGCCGGAAATTTATTCCGCTCCTGGTCACCGCCGGTGCGCTCGTCGTGCTGCCGTTCGCGCTGCTGCCGTTCGGCCTGACGCTCACGACCGCGACCGACGTGGTGATCTTCGCCATCGCCTGCATGGGGCTGAACATTCTCGTCGGCCACACCGGGCTCGTGTCGTTCGGGCACGGCGCGTTCTTCGGGCTCGCTGGTTACGCGGCCGCGCTGGCACAGCGCCACTGGTTCCCGGGCGAGATCGTGATCCCGTTTCTGTTTTCCATTGTGGTGGTCGCGCTGTTCGCCTGGCTCGCGGGATTCCTCATCCTGCGCCGCCGCGGCGTCTACTTCTCACTGCTGACGCTGGCGCTCTCCGCCATGCTGTTTGCGATTGCGTTCCGCTGGAC
>Ga0075366_10001484_pt1 | contig 11706 bp, 12 predicted proteins | sample EndMethybrTD3031_FD_72351 | JGI IMG/M metagenome (GOLD analysis project Ga0075366, IMG submission 72351) | Populus endosphere microbial communities from Tennessee, USA - Endosphere MetaG P. TD hybrid TD303-1 | ecosystem: Host-associated > Plants > Roots > Endosphere | place: USA: Tennessee... | reverse complement strand
ATACTGGTTGGGATTTTTTTGCGGAGATAAAGATGTTGCCTTATAAAGTGAAACAACTGCCTCGTCGCTCATGTGTTTTTGCGACCATGACACTTTAAGGCATAAAAAAAGGAGTAATACGGTAACAGGTATTCTTTTTGTCATAGGCGGTAATGTGATCAAACCAATAAAGGGGAGCTGCAGCATCCCCTTTATTGATAAAGCTATTTAGTTGAAATGTAAAAAACAACTATAGGCGCTATTAGTATAAATAGTTTAACGCTATCTGATCGTTGGCATTAAACGTACGGTCGGTACCGCTTGAGCAGGCTAACATCCAAGAGCCGGCATCTGCCTTGGTTGGTGTGCCCGGAATGTTGATAGCGCCTATGCCTGCCGAACCTTCGTTTACATGTCGGCCGCCGCAGCTGAACGCGCGGTTCATATAGTCGGTATGACGGAAACCGATACAATGGCCCAACTCGTGCTGAATAACTGATGTTACATAACCCAGATCAGGGTTAGTGCCATAAGCCTGTTCGTTGGTGTTCATCTGGATTTGGCTATACGGGTCGCCCGATGAAGTAGGGAAGCCTGATGAACCTAAAGTGATATAACCGCCGCTTGGGCCCTCGTTAAAGCCGATGATATCGATTGTGCCGCCACTGCTAACCATTTGAAATTTAAGCGTGAGGTTTAAAGCATTGTAACGTGCAACCGCCGCGGTAGCCGCGTTAAGGTAAACAGTAGGCAGGTTTGTAACTGATACGGTTACTGTCCTGGGCAGATTTTTAACCAGGTTTGTGGTACGGTACTGCTCAACATCGGCAATTCTTAAGGTAGGGCTGGTGCTTGCTTCGGCTAAATTAGCTTTAGTGAGCAGGATATCTCCTTCAACAAGATAGCCATCGCCCTGCCTGCGCACTTCATCGGTGCTGAAGCCTAAGTTTGTAATACTTTTCAGTACATCATCCGGAATAGCGGTTGGGCTGGTGGTTGTAGTTTTTGCAGCCTTGTCTTTTGAACAGGAGAATAGTACAGAGACTCCGACAAGCACGCTTAGTCCGATCCCTAATAATAGTTTTCTTTTCATTGTTTTCGTTACGTTTTAGATGTAAAAGAAGAATTAATTTCAGCAGCCGGCCAGCGCTATTAGCTTATACGCAATATATAAATAAAATGTTATGAATTTATTAATAGAAAATAACAAAAAAATATTCTTTTTAGGAATTATTGTCTTTTTATTCGATTGATATCGAAATTATAATTGTCATTTTGACTATTATGCCAATTATAGCTTTGTTATAACCGAATGGGTATTTTTGGAGCAAACCCTTGTTGATTAATTAAAATTACCTTCGAATATATAAGGCCCCGCGTAAGCTTGACAAAGGCTTTTTTAGTTTCAGTACCCGTTTCCCATAGTCAATAACGGCTTTATATTTCATTAAAATATCTCCGCCCAAAACACCCAATACCTGCGGGTACCCCATTTGGCCGTAGGCGACATTAATAGTGGAAAGATCAAGCACAGCTACTTCAAATTCGGCGATAGGCAAGTCGCCGATGTGCAGGTCGCTGACTGTTGCTGTAAAAGATTCCATGGTATTAGTGCCGAGGCCAGTGGAGAGTTTATCGCTGGCTAAGATGTTCATGGTTTCATTGGCTTCGGAAAGCACCGTTTGATCAAAAGCGGTTTTTGACGCGCCGGTATCCAGCACCATAATAAAAGTTTTTTCAAACAGCATAACTTCAACCAGCGGGTGGAAACCATCGTCATGCAGGTCGATAATACGGAGCGGGACAGATATAATCATTGCAGGCATGCCAATTACAGATGTGCAAATGTGCAGATTAAAGCAGTGATTATTATTGATCCTGTTAGAAAAAAAATCCGGCAGTAGTTTTAGGATTTAATTAGATGGCATCTTTCACGGTGTGATCTTTCAATTGTGATAAGGTTTAGGCTTTAAAGATCACCAACAGGGAGTTAATTTTAACAACGCCTTTTAGTTTCTTTATAACGCTAAATTAGCGTTAACCATTAAGCCCTGCAATACTGAAAAAGTGGTATATCAGAATGCGCGGAATTTATTAATAGCTTCTACTTTATTTTGTACCTGCAGTTTGATGTAGGTATTGCGGATGTGTTTTTTAACGGTTCCGGTAGAGATATCGAGGCGATCGGCGATTTCTTTGTACTGGAGGCCGCGGGCCAGGTGGTTAAGTACTTCAACCTCGCGTTCGGTGAGGCTTTCGGCAGCAGGGGCAGGCAGTTTATCGGTGTCGGCATTGAATGATGCGATGACCCTTCGCGAGATATAGGCGCTCATGGGGGAACCGCCTGCAGCAATTTCGGTAATGGCGTTCCTAATCTCATCGGCCGAAGATTCTTTGAGCATATAGCCGGTTGCGCCGCTTTTTAAAGATTCAAAAATATTGGTGTTGTCATCGTTGATGGTGCACATCAAAAATTCGGCATGCGGGACAAAGGGCTTGGCCCGCCGTATAAATTCAATGCCCGACATGCCTTCGAGGTTTATATCCACGATAAAGATATCCGGTTTAAGCTGGTCAATTTTTTTTAATACGGCTTCGGCATTGGAATAAGAACCAATTAAAGTTACACCGCTCATATCATGAATAATCTGTTCCAGCCCGCGCCGGTAATGTAAATTATCCTCTAACAAAACTATCTGGAGCATGCTTTTCGGTAAATATAAAATGCTAATTTCCTAAATTATCCCGGCTTTCTTTATACCTATTATGGGGTATACGCTAAAGGTTTAGTTTAAGGCCGATGGATGTGCCTTTACCGTGGGCGGTATCAATTTTCAGTTCGGCGTTCAATCTTTTTGCCCGCGTGTGAATATTCCGGATGCCCATGGTTTCGTGCTTGCGCACATCAGGGTCAAATCCGCGCCCGTCATCACGGATGCTGATCTGCAGCCGGTTTTTGTAAAGATTGATTTCCAGAAACGCGTTTTGTGCCTCCGAATGTTTAACAATATTGTTTAATACTTCCTTAACAAGGAGGTATACCTGGCGCCTTTTTTCGCCGCTGATGGTAACCGGGGTTTCGCTGACGGAGGCATTTACATGGAGGTCAATATTGCTGTATTCAAATATTTTAATGGCTTGTTTATGAATAAAGCCGGCCAGGTTGCTTACTTCGTCGTTTTCAGCATCAAGGCTCCAGATAATTAACCTTACCTGGGTAGATATATCGGTAATGGCTTCATGAATAGCGTCAATCTCCTTAAAAGCAGGCTGATCGGCTGTTTTGCGGCTGAGCAATTCGGTCCTGAGCTTAATACCGGAGATGCTTGCCCCTAAATCATCATGCACCTCACTGCTGATGCGCTGTCGTTCGCGCTGCAGGGCAAGGGCATTTTCATAGTCCTTTTTTTGTAAGCCGATGATGGATTGATAATATTTCCGTACCAACAGGAAAGCGATGATTATGGCACTTAATACAGCCACCACCTGCAGCCATAGCTGTTGGTACCATAAAGGCATAACGTCAAATTTAAAAATGAGCGGCTGGCTTAACTGGTTAAAACGGTCGGCAGCCAGGGCTTCTAACTCATAGTTTCCGGGGGGCAGCAGGTCGAACCGTTTTTCGCCGGAAGGCGCGACGCTCCAATTTTTATCAACCCCCTTAAGCCTGAAGCGGTATTGTATTTTGCCCATGCTTTTGTAGGATAGGGCAACGCAGTTAAATACAACAGGCCGGCCGTAAGTAAAGCTGTTTTGAGTTCCGGGTATCCCATCATTAATCAACACCGGTTTAGGCAGGGCGGTGTTCCCTAAATTTTGAGTAACGGCTATGCCCTGATCTGTAGCTATATAATAATCATGACCGTTCTGTACCACATCGGCAACGTTATCCGAGGGGAGCCCGTTACTGGTATTGAGTAAACTTATCCGGTAATTTTGATAATGATTATAGAAGCTGATAATGCTTACACCGTTTGCGGTGCAGACCCATAGTGTATTGTCATCTGTCCATACCAGTTTACGGATATCGCCTGAAAAAATAGCAGGAGATCTAAATTGAACAATTTTTTCCCCAGTCCACAAAAACACCCCCTGGGCTTCGGTGCCTATGGCGCATACATCATTATTTGATGCCAGGCTCTTAACAACATTTATTCCTTTATCGGCCAGGATACGAATAGAGGAAAACTTGCCAGCGCCCCCGAAAGGTACAAACTGGTATAACCCGTAAAGTGAGCCTACGAGCATCTTACTCTTATACCATGTAACAGATGTCATACGTATAGGCTTAAAATTGTACCCCATTTGATGTTTCAACTCATCTGTCAAAACGCCAACTGCATTTTGTGTAAGAAAATATACTGTGTCGGATCGTGCAGCAATTCCTTTTATCGGGCCATAAAAAATTTTTACAGAATGCCATGATAATGGGGCCTTATTCGAAATATCTAATCTGAATAAGCCATTATCGGTACCAATCATGAACCTGTTGCCCGGAATTGTAAGCAGGTTGGTTATCCGGTTAAAGTCAGACCGGTTTTGATTAAAGGAAATGGTGCCTATTGATGACCACTGATTTGCCCCAAGCTTCATGTAGCTGAGGGTGCTTAAAACATGTCCCGTAAAAAGGTATCCTCCTGCAATGCCCAGTTTTAAAACATCTTCATTGGCCAGCCCGCTTTCTTTGTTAATGATTTTTATTTCGGGATTGGTGCACAGAAAAAAACCTTTGTCATAACTGCCAAACCATAAATTATTTTCCCGGTCAATAACCGTAGCGGTAGTGATGTTATTATTAAGGTAATTTTTCCGCTCGCCAGTAAGATAGTTAATAATGTAGGTGCCCTGTTTTACCGTTGTAACGGCAAACGTATTTTTGCCGGTAAGGTAAACCGAAGTCACATTGCCGGTAAAATAGATTTTATTGAGGGGGATGATCCCGGTTTTTTGATACCGATAAACATGTACCCAGTCTTTAGTTATCAATAACAAATAATTTTGCTGTAAAGCCAACCGGTAAGGTTTGGTATTGGTATTGGCGGTTTGAAAACTTAACTGGCCGGCCTTAAGCTCTTCTTCGAGGATATCAAGATCATTTTCAGATAGGACGATCTCTTCTCCGTCAGAACCATAAATGTACCCGTTCAAATGCCTTATGGCATGTCTTTCCGATTTTAACTCTTCAAAATGATATACTTTGGTACTAAGCCTGTAATTTACACAGAGCTCATTATAACGGTTAAAAAAGAAATTGGCGAAGGGTGAAACGATTACTTTTTGAGATGAATTAAGCTTATGTATAAGTCCGTTTTCATAGTAACATACCCGGTAGTTATTACAGTAAAAGAAAATCCGGTGATAATTATCCTCGGCAATCCGGAAACACTCATTGTTTTCCAGCCCATCGGCCGATGTGAAGTTTTTAAAATGCTGGCCGTCAAACCTGCTCACGCCTTTATCGGTGGCCAGCCAGATAAAACCCCTGCTGTCCTGCATTAAATAGTTAACCCTTGAACTGGGCAGGCCATCAGGGGCGCTATAATTTTTCAGGTAAACTAACTGATATGGAATGTCGGCATATACCCGGCCCGGGAATAGAAACAATGTTAATATTAAAAGTTTAAAAAAAGGGCTTTTTAGCGGCATTCTATAATTTGTATCAATTTAACATTGCTGCTTTTATCAATACGCAATGATACGGAGCGTAAGGCTTTTGTGTTGCTATATCACCGATAAATTTAAAAAGAAATGATACATAGTTATATCCATCTAAATATAGGCAGCTCGCCTGTAAATATTTATTATATAAGTGTCCCGGCTCATACACATAGGTTGTGTGCCCCGGCCGTTCGGCTTGTGGGGACGCACCGGTCTCTGCTCAAGTTATCTTCGGTAGAAGTTATCTCTGTGAACAAAATGGCCTTCAATTTAATGGTAATAGCCAAAGTGACAAGACAATCACAAATCTTTAGTTAAAACAAAACTTTTCCATATTTTTGGCTCGTCAACAAATGATAACAGCAAACATTAAATATGGCACAGTTGGGACATCAAAATCCCTTACTCGCAATATCCTTGCGTCGGAGCCATTTTTCAATGATTCACCACCAGCTCTTTTTTGCTAACAGATCATCGATTATTCTATCGGGTCTGAATTTTTTCAACACTATTTTCAAAACAATTTATTCAATGCGGGCAATTGCAGGTATTGTTATGCTTTGCCCAACCTATTCTTAATTTAGCAAAAAATGAAAAAGACATTTGTTCTATTGCACATAGCCGTAATACTTGCCGGCTTTACCGGGGTGTTTGGTAAACTTATTTCTTTAAATGAATACCTGCTTACCTGTTACCGTACCCTGTTCTCTTTTTTATTCCTGATGATTATGGTATGGATCAAAAAGCCACAATTTAAGTACTCATGGAATAACATAACGGAAATGGGTAAGGCTGGATTACTAATTGCCTTTCACTGGGTGTTCTTTTATGCCAGCATCAAATATTCCAACGTTTCTGTAGGCGTAGTTTGCTATTGCCTCACCAGTTTTTTTACTGCATTTCTGTCTCCGCTTATCAACAAAAAACCTTTCAATATTACTGAACTGCTGCTAAGCATGCTTACCCTTGCCGGTATCGGTTTGATATTTCATTTTGATACCTCATTCAGAACGGGGATCATACTCGGTGTAATATCATCTTTCCTGGCATCACTTTATACCATATTGAACGAGCGTCTGGTTAAAAAGTATGATTCAACCGTTATGAACTTGTATCAGATGCTGGTTGGATCTGCCGCGCTAATACTGGCCTCGCCGCTATATCTTTATTTCTTCCCTTCAAAAACGATAATACCAGGCACATTGGATATCATTTATTTGCTGCTTTTATCGCTTTTTTGCACGGTTGGCCTTTATGTTATGGTGGCCGAGGTTTTGAGGAAAATGTCTGCCTTTACGGTTAACCTAACCTTTAACCTGGAGCCTGTTTACAGTATTTTACTGGCAATGATTTTATTCAATGAATCCCGGCAGCTCAATTTATCCTTTTATGGAGGCCTGTTGATCATCATCATATCCGTAATCTTACAGGCGGGACTAAGCCGGAGAAAAAGGGCAGGGGCAGATTTGTAATGAGTTACATAATCCCAGATTTACGAAGTTTTCAAGACTTCGTAAATCTTCAAGGTCTTTTATTAACCCCGTTCAGATACCCGGGCGGCTGCCTGTACCGGTAAGTCCATATTACCATCCTGCTTAATGAGGTTAAGCTTATGTTTGGTGATGACCCATTTGCCATGAGTTTCAATAAGCTCGGTATCATAAGTGCCTTCAACAATCCATAGGTCGTCACCAATAAAATGATCGGCTTTGCCATAATAATGAACAAGCGCTGCCGATCCGTTTTGCATGACATAAAAATCGGCCAGTTGGTGATGGGTTTTGTCGAAGCCGGGCAAAAAGCCGCGCCACGCCGTAATAATACCTTCGGATGGTACAACACTTGCCGGATTGCCGGTCATCGAACTATAGTCAAGCTCGACATTTTCGGCAAATGTATTTTTAACTTTGCCCCAGTCGCGCTCGTCAGCTCCGGCAAACAGCCTTATTACCGTTTCAATTATCTGCTCTTTCATGGTTTTGCGTAGGTTAAATTCACTCAAATATCAATTATCCAGCTCATTTTACATATTAACAACAATCTTTTATATAAACTTGTACTGTTATTGGTTGTTTTCCCAAAACAGCCCCACCATAAAACATGAGTCAGGATTTTTATCAACATATTTTTGCTAAACAGCAAAAGCTGGAGGCTGTGCCTTCAAACAGGGAGATTACTGCCTGGGCACTAAAAGTGATCCATTTGCTGTACCCCGAACAAACCGGGCAACAGTATGCTTCAGTTGAGGAGCTGAAGGATGAGTTTTTAAGGCTTGAGAATGAACTTTGTGACATTATGCATGCCACCAAAGCCTGCAGTAACTGTGATACCTCAAAGCTGGCCAAAAAGTTTTTTGAGGGCCTTCCCGAGCTATTCCGCATTCTGAATACCGATATCCAGGCTATTTTTAACGGCGATCCGGCCGCTCGCAGCGAATTTGAAGTGATCCGTACTTATCCGGGCTTTTATGCCATTTCGCTTTACAGGGTGGCGCACAGCCTTTATATCGATGATATTCCTCTGTTGCCAAGGATCCTTACAGAATATGCGCATTCTAAAACAGGGATAGATATTCATCCTGCTGCCCAAATAGACGAGTATTTCTATATAGATCATGGTACCGGTATTGTTATTGGCGAAAGCTGTAAAATAGGTAAGCATGTAAAGCTGTACCAGGGCGTTACTTTAGGTGCTTTAAGTGTGGATAAAAGTATGGCCAATACCAAGCGGCACCCAACGGTGGAGGATAATGTGGTGATTTACTCGGGGGCCACCATTTTAGGCGGCGAAACCATCATCGGGCATAACAGTGTGGTAGGAGGAAACGTTTGGCTCACCAAGAGTTTGCCGCCAAATTCAAGGGTATACCACACACCTAACCACAGGGTACTGAAAAGATTGAGCATTAAATTGTTCGGCCACAAGAAATAGAACATTTACCATAAAAAATATATAATGGCTTCATTGATAGACCTGATAGGCAACACGCCTATGGTAGAAATTAAAAAGCTGAACCCAAATCCAAAAGTGCGGATCTTCGCCAAGCTGGAAGGCAATAATCCGGGCGGCAGCGTAAAAGACCGTGCGTCGCTCAACATGATCAGGAGTGCTATCGAGCGCGGCGATATTAAGCCCGGCACAAAGTTGATTGAAGCTACCAGCGGCAATACAGGGATAGCATTGGCTATGATTGCAAGGTTATTTGATCTGGAGATAGAACTGGTAATGCCATCCAACTCCACCCGCGAACGTACGCTTACCATGGAGGCCTTTGGTGCTAAAGTTACGTTGCTTGAAGGGATAGAGCTTTGTCGCGATTATGCTGAAGAAAAGGCCACTACCGGTGAGTACTTTCTGTTGAACCAGTTTGCCAACCCGGATAACTACATGGCACACGTAAAAACTACCGGTCCCGAAATCTGGCGGGATACCGAAGGCAAGATCACCCATTTTGTAAGTGCGATGGGTACTACCGGCACCATCATGGGCTGTTCAAGATATTTGAAAGAGCAAAACGCCAACGTACAGATAGTAGGTTGCCAACCGGTTGAAGGCTCGTCTATCCCGGGAATCCGCAGGTGGCCGGAGGAATACCTGCCCAAGATCTTTGATGCTAAACGCGTTGACAGGGTGATGGATATCTCACAGGAAGAAGCTACCCAGATGGCGCGTCAGATGGCCAAAGTAGAAGGCGTATTTGCAGGCATGAGCAGCGGCGGCGCACTATCTGCTGCTGTAAGACTTGCGCAGGAACTGGAAGAGGGGCTAATCGTTTTTATTTGCTGTGACCGGGGCGACAGGTATTTGAGCAGCGAGTTATTTGGATAAATACCGAATGGAACCTACAGAGGATAGTAATAATTATAAATACGGCGTATTTTATTACAACAAAGATGATAGCCGGATCATTGTGCCCAAAAGAATTAAGTACATGGGCTGGACAGTGAATTTTGCCCACCCGTTAAGTTATTTGATTATAGGCGGGATACTGGCAATAGTGATCGGGGCGATGATATTTGTGCCGGCGAAATAACCTAACTGCCGGTCATAAACTTGCGCTCGTTTGTAACGAGTGCTTAACATGGCTTGGCGTTTGTAACGCCATTGACCACGCTTACGTTACAAACGTAAGCCCATTTTAAGCCCAACATCACAGATGTGCGCAAGACGGAAATGACATATATTTATTTTATACCCGGCAGCTGTGTCTTCGCAGCACGGCTGCAAAGATTTACAAAATCTCCAACCCCCTTAGTTCCGCCTCCAGGGCATCAGATGATGTAAAATGAATACATTTGATCCCCATTTTTTCGGCTGCTAAAATATTGCGGTAGTTATCGTCGATAAATAAAGCCTCGTCGGTTTTCACATTGTAGCGGTCGAGCAGGATCTGGTAAAAGGCAGGGGTGGGTTTACGCATTTTTTCGGCGCCGGATACTACAATGCCATCAAACCAGTTTAAAAAATCAAAGCGCTCCTGAGCCATCGGAAAAGTCTCAGCCGACCAGTTGGTTAATGCATAGATCTTGTATTTGCCTTTCTCTTTTAGTTGCTTAAAGATCTCTACAGTGCCATGAAACGGCTCACCAAGCATTTCTATCCAACGGGAATAAAACGCGCGGATATTGGCTTCATGCTCGGGAAATTGAGCGACAAGCAAATCTGTGCCTTCCTGTAAGGGCCGGCCGGCATCCTGTTCCTCATTCCAGTCGGAAGTGCAGATATTAGCCAAAAAGTCTATCATTTCCTGTTCATCAGTAAACAGGGTGCGGTACATATAATGCGGGTTCCAGTCAATTAAAACGGCTCCCAAATCGAATATTATGGTGTTGATCATTTTTTATTTGCGTGGGTTTCATGAACCTCGGCCTTTGTAACTACCGAATCTTTCAAAAAAACAACAAGCGTTTGGGTATAAATTAATTTGCCCTTGCTGTATTCTCTGTCAAGGTCGTATACCATGCTGTCTTTACTGCTTAATTGAGGGCGGTGGAGCAAATGGATCACCTGTTGATATTTAAGATTATTAAGCTGTTTACTTTCAATCAGGTCATTAACCATACCCGGGCGATAAGCGAACGTAAGGCCATCTCCATCATCCCATTTATCACGGTCGAACTTTTGTTTACGGCTGCAGGCGGTTAGGCAAACTGCCAGGAGGCAGGTAAATATCAGGGTTTTGCTAAGCATTGTATGTTTCGGTATTGAAGCCGGCCATATTTCAACTGCCTGTTATTGCGTAGCTTTCCCACGACCAAAAAAGGGTGTCATGCTGAGCCTGTCGAAGTATGGTGGGCAGGCCTCTCCGCGCGAGTCTTCGACAGGCTCAGACTGACAGGCCTACCCAGCTTTCTGCAATAACGGGTAGTTGTTGGTTTTCCAGCAGCTAAAAATACTGAAATTAATTAACCCCTAAAAGATAGCCTTTAAAATCAGCAAAATCTTTACTGATGGCTACCGCCAGTTTGGTTTTTGATTCCAGCTCTTTTACCTGCTCGGGCACTTCAATTTTGGCAGCAACCTCATCGCTGAAAACATCCGGGAACTTACAAGGATGTGCGGTTGAAAGGAATACACCGGCGGTGTCAACAGCGGCATGGTCCTGCTTATAATCGGTTAAAGCCTGCCATGCGATAGCAGTGTGTGGGCAAACCACATAATTATAGTTATCAAATACCCAGTTGATGGCTTTTACAGTTTCCTCGTCATCGTACTTAAAGCCAACAATCAATTCTTTAAGCGCTTCGGTATCGTTTTTAAACAGGTCGGCAATGCGTACCCAGTTGCTTGGGTTGCCCACGTCCATGGCGTTTGAAAGCGTAGCTACCGACGGCTTGGGCTGATAAACACCGGTTTTTAAAAATGCAGGTACGGTGTCATTAACATTGGTGGCCGCGATAAATTTTTCGACAGGCAAGCCCATTTTCCAGGCTAACAAACCTGCGCCAATATTACCGAAGTTGCCGCTTGGTACCGAGAACACTACTTTTTTGATGCCCTGTCTTAGCAATTGTGCATAGGCATTGAAGTAGTAAAAAGTCTGCGGAACCAGGCGTGCTATGTTAATAG
>Ga0075366_10001480_pt1 | contig 11712 bp, 4 predicted proteins | sample EndMethybrTD3031_FD_72351 | JGI IMG/M metagenome (GOLD analysis project Ga0075366, IMG submission 72351) | Populus endosphere microbial communities from Tennessee, USA - Endosphere MetaG P. TD hybrid TD303-1 | ecosystem: Host-associated > Plants > Roots > Endosphere | place: USA: Tennessee... | reverse complement strand
ATTATTTTTTTTAAATATAAAATATTGATAATCAGTCGGTAATTGTTTTGCAAAAACTCCCTCCGGCTCCACCTTACTGGACAGGTCAGATAATTCTGATTCTGTCCAGTTTTTTTTTGCCCCCCAATTATTTATCAATCAGTAAATAGGGTCCACGGTTTCATTGATTCGATTAGTTCGATGTTCTAATCCGGAAAAACTGATATTTTGGGTAAATAACATGCCCATATGCCATCGAGCAGTATCAAGGATAGGCATGCGACCTGTAGTAAAAAATCAAAAATAGATACACGTCAAATTGACCGACCTATACGAAAATATTCTGTATCGAATGGTTTAAAGGTATTTTCACGCGGTTTGATCTTGCTGATAATCAAATTTTAACATGACGAATCGAAAAAACTAAAACCTTGATTATTACATTTTACTTAGCGTTAAGAAACCTCAAAGCTCACATGATAACGGTTACAATCAACCAAACATGGAACCTTTATGAACCCGCCGAATAATACGACCTGTTCAAACCGAGAAACAGTTGAAAGAATAATAATTTGACAAACGGAATAAACAATTTTTGGAAAGGCTCCTATGGCTGCGCGCCAATTGAGGCAGCCGAGTTATTAACGGAATCGAGATTTGATTGGCTACTTTCCTTAACCAAACAATTACCATTATTTCAAGATGAAGTTAACACCATTCAATATCGATTCATAAACAAGCGCTTTATGAATATCACACATTACGGCTCTACCAGGTTGCGCGCCGCCGGGTTTCGGTCTATTTGAATAAGGTTTATCTATCAGGCTTTTTTTAGGGGAAATGACCATGAAGTGCTCCCGCTTGCCGTCTCAAAATGGCCTCTTTGCCGCCGGGTATTAAAGAAACGTTTAATGACAGATCAGTATTTTATGCCTTTTTAAAGATCCGGACAGGAGCCGCGGAAATACTTTACATGTTATTTTTCTTTATCTTCATTTGTAATTTTTTCAAAACCAGTTGCCCTACCTGCCGGCCTTCAAGTGTTCCGACGATGCAGGAATTTTTAAAATGTATACCTCCATAAACGCGTGATATGCCAGCCTCTCTTGCAGCTTCCCTAAAGGACCTGAAACTACGGGGTGCTATTCCAAACTCACTTTCTGACGTATCGCGATATGCAAAATTATCACCGAATTGGTAGGTCAAAATTTCAGCGGCAGCAGCAGAGATTACGGCATGGCCACTTACATATTCCGGAAATGAAGGGGTTTGAATATATGTTTTCCAATCAGGATCCAAATATTTTGTAATAACTGTCTCGGGCCGCACTAAATTGTATTTATATTTAAAATGCCAACAGTTAATAAATGCGTCAAATAAAGCGATTGATGTTTCGGTGTATGCACAAACCGTACTATTAAAGTCGGCCTTGCAGGTTTCTGAAGCTATGCCCACAATATTCATCCAATGTCCTCCCGGCGAGAACTTTTTAGTTCCAAAAGTTGCATGTCCCACCACGTTTAATTTAAAGGCATTGTCATCCCAAAAGTCAGCGATCTGTCTTTCTTCTTTGGTAAGATTTGCACAAAGAATCTTTACATCCAATACATCTTTATAAAACGGGCTGTTTTTATCGCTCATATTAAACAAAGGCGGCGGTGGGGGCCCTACCTGCGAGGCAGAATCCAGGGTTAGAGGCCTGATCTCTCCCCAATGAGGTTCCAATGCCTGTGAATACATGGGCGGTGTAGGTATCCAACGCCCGTCTTTTTTGGTAACTGTATATTTACTTGAAAACCGCGTTTGCGCATAATGATCTGTTTTGCTCCATTTCATGATATGTTTGGCAACTACATTAGAATAGTTGACGGAATAATCAAATACATCAGAAGGCATGCCTGCGTCTTTTGCTTTTTGTTTTAAGGCGTCTACATATTCATCCATACTTCCCTCTGGAAATGTAACCGCATTTCCTACATAACAAAACGCAAGCAACGCCGCGAACGGATAATCGATTTTAGCCCCCGTGGAAGGCACTGGTATAACAGGCAAATGTTTAATCTGGCCTGCCAATGATCTGAATTTTTTTGAATCCCCGGCCGATATTACTTCATACGCAGCAATATTGGCATAGGCATAGTTACGTGAAGCAATAACCGGCGGAAAATTATTTTCGAGTATAATATCATTTAATTTTTTTTCCGTAACGCGGTATAGATCCGGATTATCAATTATTTTTTGATAATCGGGTTTCTTGCAAGAACCAAACAAAAGGATTGGCCCTATGATCAAAAACAAAAAACGATTCATAAAAATTTGTTAATTATTTGCTCATTTGTTGTTGAACAACGGCACACAAGCATTGCTGTAAATATTAAATTGCATTTCATCTGTATGATTATTAGTTGATATATTTTAAGTTAACCAACATATGCCTGCTAAATATTGCCTTTCTTTAATTCATCAACAGCATATTGGGCTGCGCGTGCGGTTAGGGCCATATAAGTAAGTGAGGGATTTTGACAGGCGCTTGAGGTCATGCAGGCCCCATCCGTTACAAAAACATTCGGCGCATCCCAAACCTGATTATGTGCGTTTAGTACAGATGTTTTTGGATCTTTACCCATACGTGCGCTTCCCATCTCGTGAATACCCTGGCCAATGGAATAGTTTTTATCCCATGTAGTGATATTTTTTACGCCCACCGCTTCATACATTGCAACTAATTCCTTAATAATATCTTTGCGCATACTTAATTCATTCTCTTTCAAGCCAGCATCCATGGCAAGCACTGGTAGCCCCCATTTGTCTTTCACGGTTTTATCAAGGGTTATTTTGTTATCATGATAGGGTAATATCTCGCCGAAACCAGTAGCGCCAATATGCCATTCACCCGGCTCGGTGAGCGCCTCTTTAAAATCGGCGCCTATATTCATTTCGGCTACATCGCGGCTCCAGTTGTCCCGGCTTGCACTTCCCTGATACCCATATCCACGCAGGAAATCCCTTTTATCGCCAAATAAGTTTGTAAAACGAGGGATATAAAAGCCGTTAGCCCTCCTGCCAAAGTAGTATTTATCTTCATATCCCTCTATAGTCCCCTGTGCGCCAAGCATATAATGATGGTCCATAATATTATGACCCAATTCGCCGCTGCTGCTACCCAATCCTGCGGGCCAAATATCAGTTGCAGTATTCATTAAAACCCAGGCGCTATTTAAGGCGGACGCATTTAGGAAAACGATTTTAGAATAAAACTCATAGGTTTTATTTGTTTCTGCATCAAGGACCTCAACACCCGTTGCTTTTCTGGTATCTTTGTCATACAAAATTTTTGTTACAATTGAAAAAGGCCTCACCGTTAAATTACCGGTAGCCACAGCGGCGGGCAGCGTTGATGATTGGGTGCTGAAATAACCGCCAAAGGGACAACCTTCCCAACACCTGTTTCTGAATTGGCATTGCGTTCTGCCAGGAACAGGCATTGTAAGATTAGCCACGCGGCCTATGAACATATGCCGTTGATTTTTATAGTAAGTTTTTATTCGTGACGCAACATCTTTTTCAACGCAATTTAACTCCATGGGTGGTAAGAAATGACCATCAGGCAGGTGGGGCAAACCTTCCATAGAGCCGCTTATGCCCGCAAACTTTTCGACATGATCGTACCATGGCGCCAGGTCTTTATAACGGATAGGCCAGTCGACAGCGACACCCTCTTTTGCATTAGCTTCAAAGTCAAAATCGCTCCAGCGATAACTTTGACGCCCCCACAAGGTAGACCTCCCGCCCAATTGATATGAACGCCACCATGTAAATGGTTTTACTTCAACATAAGGACAATCTTTTTCATTTGTCCATGAAGCCATAAGGGGTTCCTGTGCAGCAGTACCATACATGGCCCAATCCCGGGATATAACGGGGTTATCTGCTTTTTGCTGTACTGTGGCCGCTCCCCTGTGTTTAAATTCCCACGGATCTTTGGTTGCAGTAACGTAATCCTTAATGTGTTCATAATTACGGCCACGTTCAAGCATTAATACTTTTAAGCCTTTTTCGGTTAATTCCTTTGCAGCCCAACCGCCGCTAATGCCCGATCCAATTACAATGGCATCATATGAATTTTGTTTCTTAGATTTATTGTTTAAATGAAGTGTGTCGAAAGCCATGGTTTAATTTTTTTGAATATTTCTTGAATGTTTTTTTATGAAATCAGTTTTTAATAAACCTTTCATTTAAAGCTTAATATTTCGGGTTTGTCATTATTTTTAGCAACCACGAGCAGCTTTTTCTTTCCTGCTTTAATCTCGGTAATGTCACGTACCGCGCCTTTTATAAGGATGCCGCTATTTTGAGGCTTAACCGAAGTGAACGTGCCATTGCCATTGCCCCGCAGCAGCAAACCATAACTGGCATCGTAGATGCCGGCTTCCGGTTTCGACTGGTAAAAGTTACCCCCCAGCAAAATGTCCGGCTTGCCATCGCCATCAAAATCTTTTATAACCAGGCCAAATACTGTGGAAAACTGCGCCTCTACCGGCAGGGCTTTCATCGTAAAACTTCCCTTCCGGTTGTTCATCAGTACACTGCTCTGCATTTCATACGCATCCAGCCTGGTCATCTTTTGTAACTTGTCGGCACCAAAAATATCCGCCATCGTTTGTTCCTTATATTGTGCATACCGAAGGTGCTTTTTTTTGAGGTAGGGCAGTTCTCCAACAAGGTCATGCCTTAATACCATGGGGTATTGCTTATCGCCGTTATAGGTGCATACAATTTGCTCTATGTTGCCGGTGCCGCTAAAATCCCCCACATACATGCTCACCGGCTTTTGCCGGCTGGCCCTGAACCGCGAATTTAACCCATGATTGCCTGCTACAATATCGGGGTAACCGTCTCCGTCAATATCTGCTATCTGCAGCCTGTTCCACCAGCCGTTACTCATGCCAAGGCCCGCATCCCTGGTTACTTCCTTTAAACGCCCACCTTCATTGTGGAACACCCGGATGGGCATATACTCGCCGCAGATCACAAGATCTGATTTGCCGTCGCGGTCATAATCAAACCACCGGGCATCGGTAACCATACCCGCTTCCTTTAAGCCGGGCGCCACCTTATCGGTTACATCTGTAAATATGCCTTTGCCATTGTTCTCCAGTATATAGCCCTTGCAGGCATAGCCGTAATTACCCGGCTTTAAACGGACCCCTACAAACAAATCCTGGTCGCCGTCGCCGTCAATATCTGCTGCCGTTACACACGAACTGCTCTCAAACTGGAACGCCGGCAATACCTGCGGTGATTTGCTGAACTGCCCCCGTCCGTCATTGATGTACAAACGGTCGATCAGTTCTGTGGAGTTGGCCGAGAACTCGTTGCCGCCGCTACATACATATAAATCCTGGTCGCCATCGCCATCTGCGTCAAAAAACAAACAGTCGGTATCCTCGCTTGCCTTATCCTGCTCAAGCAACTTTTCATTGCTGCGCTTAAAACGCCCTGTATTGGTTTGTATATACAGCGCACCCGGCTGGTCCTTTGCCCCGCAGATATAGAAATCGTCCTGGCCATCGCCGTTTACATCTCCTTTGGCCATTCGCGGCCCATCAGTTGAGTGCATCTGGAAAATCAGTTTTTCCCTGTCAAAATCCACAAAGTCATCCTCTGTATGGGTAAAAGCTATTCCATAATCGTCCAAGGGCGTATCAAACAACGGTTTGACCGCTGCCGGCTTAGCCGCTGTCTTTTTCGGCCACATGGATTCCCTTTGCTTTATTGCAATCGTTTGGTTAGGCAGCACGCCTTTTAATATCTTTCGCCTCCCGTCCGGCCAATTGACTATTACAGAATCAAGCATTTTGGCTTTCCCTAATCCAAAGTTTAAGCGGTTATCTACGCTCGATTCAAACCCACGCGATGGCATATGTTCCTGGTAACTTAATGTATGGTTATAATATACAGTTACCTGCGCGCCTACACCAAAACGGTTCATCCCCTCGCCCTGAAGCGTTACTTTCAAAAATTTATTCTCCGGATGCTGCTTTTTACTATTGTTGCGGTATACAAATGCAGGCATATTCACGTTGTTTACCACCAGGTCAAGACATCCGTCATTATCCAGGTCGCCATAAGCAGAGCCATTGGAAAAGCCTGGCTGGTCAAGCCCCCATTCTGCTGCTTTATTGCTAAACGTAAGGTCGCCGTTGTTCCGGTAAGCATAATTTGGTATAGCTTCCGATGGCATCTTATCTATCAACTTCTTGTAATTTACCCCTTTATTAGTCATCGAACTGTTCATCACCTCCGGGTTTGATATGTATTGAATATAATCCTGATTTGTTAAATCATTGTATATTCCGTTTGCGATAAAAATATCCTTGAACCCGTCATTATCCATATCCGTGATTAAAGCACCCCAGCTCCAGTCGGTGGCATGTACCCCGGCTAAACGGCCTATTTCGCTAAAGGTACCGTTGCCATTATTTAACTGCAGCGTATTCCTCGTGAACTGGTGATAATAATCATATTTCAAATCCAATTGATATTTATCCCAGTTCTCAAAAGTGGTATTTGTTTTAAGCCTCGCTTCACTGCCAGGTAGCATATCGGTAACAAAAATATCCGGGTTGCCATCGTTATTTATATCAGCCAGGTCTGCCCCCATTGACGCATTGCTAATACTTTTTGCCTGATCTTCAAGTGATTCTTTAAAAGTTCCGTTTTTATTATTGACGTATAAATAATCCCGTTCAAAAAAATCATTGGATACATATAAATCATCCCAGCCATCGCCATTTACGTCTCCTACACTAACACCTAATCCAAAACCAATTATACTTCCATAAATACCAGCTTCCTTACTAACATCAGTGAAATGGCCGCTATCATTGCGCAATAGTTTTTGTCCCCCTAATAAATCCCTTTTTTCGCGTTCATTATTTTGAATGTTAAAACTACCAATAGCCTTAAAGGAATTGCTAAGTATAAAAAGATCCAGGTCGCTGTCATGGTCATAGTCAAAAAACACTGCATGTGTTGAATATCCGTTTACCCCAATGCCGTATTCTTTGGCCCGTTCTGTAAAAGTAAGATTACCATTATTTATATATAATTCATTCTGCTTATGATCTCCTTTGATATCGCCGCTATTACAAACATAGATATCCAGTAAACCATCACCATTAACATCGGCCATAGTAACCCCGGTAGACCATTTTCCTATCTTGTTTATCCCGGATTTTTCTGTTATATCTTCAAACCGGAAATTGCCTTTATTTAGATAGAGGCGACTGGGCACCATATTACCAATAAAAAAAACGTCAGGCAAGCCATCGTTGTTAATATCTCCAATAGCTACTCCGCCTCCGTTATAAAAATTGCGATAGGTAAAAATGTTAAAGTCAGCATCGTAGGACAACTGATTAGTAAAATTGATATGCGTTTCGCCAGGGCTTAAAAGTTCAAAAAGCTTATTTCCTTTTGCGCTTTCTTTTTTTTGACAGCCTATTGAAATAAGGAACAGGAACGTCAAACAACAGCGCATTTTAAACAGGCTACGTCTGTCGGTCTTTATTGAAAAAACATAATTTATTTTATTTCGTAATCTTTTCATCTACCGATAAATCTGTGTAATCTACTTTTACATGCGAATCGTCATATTTCCCGATGATAATTCTCCGGTTACCATCTACCTGCACGAAAATTATCCCTTTAGTTGGGTCTGTTATACGGATAAAGTCCTTGTCCTTGTACCATTTTTTTAGCAGGTTTAATACATCCAACTGCAGGCTATCAGCAAACATTTGTTTATTCCATGGGGCGAATGCGTCGTAACCAAAACTTACTTTCATTTTGCAGATCTTACCCCGCCGGAAATCAGGGTAGAAATTCATGGATGCCGGATATTTCAATTCCTTATTAAGTTTATATAAAACTGTCATATTGCCGGGTCCTGCAAAAAAGATCCCCTTTTTGTTCATTTCCCAGCAGTGGGCATAAAACTCTTTTGAATTCATTCCTAATTTTATTCCCTGAAACAGGCTATCCTTTCGCACCCCCCGCGAAAGTTCACTCGCTACTAGTTTTTCATAGCTTCTGTCATCTGAATTACAAGCAAATACAGAAATAAGGCATACAACAAACAGGATCCCTTTAAAATATCTCATAGTTAACCACCTTCTTATTTAAAACCTAACACCTCTGTTTTATCATTATTTTTAGCTACGATCAAAAGCTTATTATTTCCGGCTTTAATCTCTTTCATATCGCGTACGGCTCCTTTTATTACAATACCGCTTACCTGTGGCTTAACTGCTGTAAAGCCTCCTTTACCGTCTCCTTTAAGCAGCAACCCATAGCTGGCATCATAGATCCCTGCTTCTGGTTTTGACTGGTAAAAGTTGCCTCCCAACAGGATGTCTTTTTTACCATCCCCGTCGTAGTCGTTCACCAACAGCCCAAACACGGTCGAAAACTGGGCCTCTGCCGGTAATGGCTTCATTACGAACCTGCCGCCCCGGTTATTCATCAGCACGCTACTCCGCATTTCGTAGGCATCCAGCTTATCCATCTTTTGTAACAGCTCCCTGCCAAATATATCTTCCATCGTTTGTTCCTTATACTGGGCGTACCGCAGGTATTTCTTCTTCAGGTAAGGGAGTTCGCCTACCAGGTCATGCCTCAGCACCATAGGGTATTGTTTGTCGCCGTTATAGGTGCATACTATCTGTTCTATGTTCCCCGTGCCGCTAAAATCCCCTACATACATACTTACCGGCTTTTCCCTGCTTGCCTTAAACCTGGAGTTGTGCCCGTGATTGCCTGCTACTATATCCGGGTAACCGTCGCCGTCTATGTCTGCAATCTCCAGGCGGTTCCACCAGCCGCTGCTCCAGGCCATGCCGGCCTCGCGCGTTACTTCCTTTAAACGCCCGCCTTCATTGCGGAACACCCGTATGGGCATATACTCGCCGCACACTACCAGGTCCGGTTTTCCGTCACGGTTATAATCAAACCATTTGGCATCGGTAACCATCCCAAGGTTATTTAAGCTCGGCGCCATCTGCCCGGTTACATCTGTAAAAATGCCTTTGCCATTGTTCTGCAGGATATAACCCTTGCACGGATACCCATATTTACCCGGCTTTAAACGTACTCCTACAAACAGGTCCTGGTCCCCGTCGCCATCAACATCTGCTGCCGTTACACAGGAGCTGCTTTCAAACTGAAATGAGGGTAGTACCTGTTGCGATTTGCTGAAATTGCCCTTGCCATCATTGACATACAGCCGGTCGATCAGTTCGGTCGAGTTGGCCGAGAACTCGTTGCCCCCGCTGCATACATACAGGTCCTGGTCCCCGTCGCCATCCGCATCAAAAAATAAACAATCGGTATCTTCGCTGGCTTTATCCTGTTCGAGCAGCTTTTCGTTACTCCGTTTAAACCGGCCCGCCCGGGTTTGGATATATAATGCGCCCGCCTGGTCCTTGGCCCCGCAGATATATAGGTCTTCCAAACGGTCGCCGTTTACATCGCCTTTGCCTATCCGCGGCCCATCGGCCGAGTGCATCTGGAAGATCAGCTTTTCCCTGTCAAAATCTATAAACTCATTTTCCTTATGCTCAAAATCTATCCCATGGTTGTCCGTGCTCTGCGCAAACAGCGGCTTTGCTCGGGTAGCCTCGCTCCCTGCTTTCTTTGGCAACCCCGAGTCGGCCTCCTTAACCGTGATCGTTTGGTCGGGTTTTACTCCTTTTAATACTTTCTGCCTGCCGCCAGGCCATTTTACTACTATCGAATCGATCTCCTTTGTTTTGCCTAATCCGAAATTCAACCGGGTATCTACGCTTGATTCAAATCCCCGCGAAGGGATCTGCTCCTGGTAGCTTAACGTATGGTTGTAGTATAGCGTTACCTGCGCCCCTACGCCAAAGCGGTTCCTGCCTTCGCCCTGCAGTACCACTTTAAGGTATCTATTCGCCGCATGCAGTTTCCTGCTGTTGTTGCGGTAGATGAATGCAGGCATATTTACATTGTTCACCACCAGGTCCAGCGCACCATCGTTATTTAAATCACCATAGGCCGAACCGTTCGAAAAACCCGGGTCGCCAAGGCCCCATTCGGCCGCCTTATTCGTAAAGGTCAGGTCGCCATTGTTCCGGTAAGCGTAGTTTGATATTGCCTCTGATGGCATGCTGTCTATCAGCTTCTTGATTACCTCCTTCTCTCGTCCCATCATCTTTCTTACTTGAATCGGATTAGCCATAAACTGGATGTAATCCTGGTCGGTTAAGTCCTTATAAATGCCATTGCTGACAAAAATATCCTTAAACCCATCATTATCCATATCCGCTATCAGCGCGCCCCAGCTCCAGTCAGTTGCATGAACTCCTGCAAGCCTGCCTATCTCGCTGAAATTTATCTGCTTTTTGGTTACATTTTTATTAGCAACCGGCCCCTGGTTCAGCTGCAAAACATTGCGAAGGAATTGCTGATAATATCCATTTTGCAGGTCAGACTGATATTTATCCCAATTTTCAAATGCTGTTTTTGTTTTTAATCTTGATTCCGGTTCAGGAAGCATGTCAGTCACGTAAATATCAGGGTAGCCGTCATTATTAATATCAGCAATATCAGCGCCCATGGAGTTTTGGCTCAACTCACGGATCGCGTCAGTAAGGCCCTCTTTAAAAGTACCGTCGTGATTATTAATATACAGGTAATCACGTTCAAAAAAATCGTTTGAAACATATATATCGTCCCAGCCATCCCCGTTTACGTCAGAAATGGTTACACCTAATCCAAACCCAATTTTGCTGCTGTATATCCCTGCTTGCCGGGTCACATCTGTAAAATGCCCACCATCATTCCGATACAGCTTATTTCCACCCAAGGGGTCGGGAGTGTTGCGCTGATCTTTGATCAAATCATAGTTCCCCACCGAACGAAATGAATTATTAAGAAGGTAGCAATCCAGGTCTCCATCGTGATCGTAATCAAAGAAAACAGCATGAGTGCACAAGCCTTTATTATCTAACCCATATTCGGCCGCTTTTTCGGTGAATGTGAGGTTACCATTATTAATGAACAACTGATTACTCCTGTTTTTTCCGGAAAAATCACCCGACTTACATATATAAATATCGAGCAGCCCATCGCCGTTAACATCAGCAAACGTAACGCCTGTTGACCAGACGCCTGCCGAAGAAAGGCCGGCCTTATCAGTTATGTCTTCAAACCGAAAGCCGCCCTTGTTTAAATAGAGCCTGTTTGATTTTTGATTTCCGCAAAGGAAAACATCCGGCAGGCCGTCATTATTAATGTCTCCAATACCCACCCCGCCGCCGTTATAAAAATTACGATAGGTATAAACATTCAATTGTTCGGTATATTTAACATCATTGGCAAAATTTATTCCTGTAGACGATGAGGGCAGCAGTGAAAAAAGTTTGTTACCCTCATTTTTTTGAGGCCCAGGGGGATTGCAGCTTATCAAAAATAAAAATGCAAAAAGCAGTACCTGCCCAATATGGCCGGCACCTGTGAATGAGACAAATATCTTTGCTGTTGTAGTGGAACGCCAAAAGGCTTTGAAAAATAAAATGACCTTTTCGGAGCTATATTTTATTGGGGAATAAACCAATAAAACAATTGGTTTATGAATAATATTAAGCACCCGATTAATCATTAATTTTATATTAAATAAGTTCGTTTTATTAATCTTGTTTAAATCTT
>Ga0075366_10001479_pt1 | contig 11712 bp, 9 predicted proteins | sample EndMethybrTD3031_FD_72351 | JGI IMG/M metagenome (GOLD analysis project Ga0075366, IMG submission 72351) | Populus endosphere microbial communities from Tennessee, USA - Endosphere MetaG P. TD hybrid TD303-1 | ecosystem: Host-associated > Plants > Roots > Endosphere | place: USA: Tennessee... | reverse complement strand
TGATCGCGCCGAAGGACGAGCTGAACGCGAAGGAGAAGGTCGACCTCGAGGCCAAGCAGCAGATCGCCGCGCTCGAGCCGGTTCGGACTCAGGCGTTCCAGCTGAACTATGCCAAGGTGGTGGACGTGGCTACCGGCCTGACCGGTCAATCGAGTGGCCAAGGCGGTGGCGGGACGTCTTCCCGAATTCTCTCTCCGCGCGGCAGCGTGATTTTCGAGGCGCGGACGAATCAGCTGTTCGTCAGCGACATCCCTTCGAAGCTGCAAGAGATCCAGGAGATGATCGCGAAGATCGACGTCGCGGTTCGCCAGGTCCTGATTGAGTCGCGTATCGTCATCGCCGACGACACGTTCGGTCGTTCGCTGGGCGTCAAGCTCGGCGCGACGGACTTGCGCGGCATTCGCGGTGGGGTTTCCGGCTACAACGTGGGTGGCAGCAATTACGTCGGCATCGGTGGAAACCTTAACGCGGTGGGTGCCCAGACAGGGCAGACGACGACGACACCGCAGTTTTCCGACTCGACATTCGTCAATTTGCCTGCGGTCGGTCAGAACAACTTCGACGCCGCCACACTCGCGTTGTCGCTTTTTTCCGCGGGCGCCAACCGCTTCCTGAATCTTGAGATTTCGGCCCTTGAAGCGGACGGCAAAGGCAAGGTCGTCTCGAGCCCTCGCGTGATCACCGCCGACCAGCAGAAGGCACTGATCGAGCAAGGCGAAGAGCTCCCCTATCAGGTGGCGACGTCGAGCGGCGCGACGTCGCTTCAGTTCCGCAAGGCGAATCTGAAGCTCGAAGTGACGCCGCAGATCACGCCCGAAGGCAACGTGATCCTTGATGTCGACGTCACGAAGGACAGTGTCGGCCGTGCCACGGCAGCGGGCTTTGCGATCAACACGAAACATGTGCGCACGCAGGTTCTGGTCGAGAACGGTGGCACCGTCGTGATCGGCGGCATCTTCGAGCAGAACGACCGGGAAGACGTTACCAAGGTGCCACTGCTCGGCGACATTCCCTACCTCGGCAATCTGTTCAAGACCAAGACCAAGACGTCGGCCAAGACCGAGATGCTGATCTTCCTGACGCCGAAGGTCGTGACCGACCGGAGCGCGGCGCGCTGAGCTACGAATCAAAACTAACGCGATGCAAGGTAAAGTTCTAACCATGAAGACGACCATGAATGGCCTGCGACGTTGGACGCTTGCATCGCTTGCGCTCGTTGGTGCGCTGACGGCGTGCGGCGGCGGTGGTGATGACGAGGCCGGGAGCGGGACACTTGCGCTGTCGATGTCCGGGATCGATCTGAAGGGCGGTAGCACGACAACCTGCTACTCGGGTTTTGCTTATCGAGTGTTCGTCTTCGGCGGCGTCGCTCCCTACAAGATCACGACCGACGTTCCTGACGCGCTCCTCTTCGATACCGCCGAAGTCGGCGATGTAGGCGGCAGCTTCGATGTGTCGGCCAACGGTGTGTGCTTCGCGAAGGGGACCATCATCGTCGTCGACAAGCTCAATAGGCGGGTCACGCTGCCGGTGACGAACGTCCTCGGCACTACCTGACCTTGACGGAAGGCGTTGTCCGCTAGACCGGAGAGGTCTCGTCCGACGACGCAGTTCATCCGTTTGCGACCCGTGGTACATGGCATCGCTGTTTCGCTCGTGGCCATGCCGGGGGGAGGCAAGTCGACGGTTGGGCGACAACTGGCGCGCCAGCTGGGCATGCACTTCCATGACGTCGACACCGTCATCGAAGAGCGCATCGGTTGCCCGATCCGAGTCTTCTTCGACCGCGAGGGGGAGTCCCGCTTTCGAGACATCGAGCAGAAGGTCGTTGCCGAGCTTGCTGCACTCCCGAACGTCGTGATCGCGACCGGAGGCGGTGCAGTTCTGCGTCCCGAGAACCGGGCAGCGCTGCGCGAGCACACGACCGTCGTGTACCTTCGTTCCTCGCCCGAGGAGCTGTTTCGGCGGCTGCGCCACGATACGCGTCGCCCGCTGCTGCAGGTTCCCGATCCAATGGGAAAGCTGCGCGAGTTGTACGCCGCGCGCGACCCTCTCTATCGGCAGACAGCACACTTCGTGATCGAGACGGGTCGGCCCTCGGTTCCCACGCTTGTCAGCATGATCCTGATGCAGCTCGAACTCGCTGGCATCGTCGACCCTGCGACTGCGCCGTCGCCAATCGACGCGAGGCCGCGGCGCGGTTGAGTCGCCGGCGCGCCGTACACTGCCGCAATGCACCCCACGACACCTGTTGAGCGCGTTGCGATCGACCTCGGCGATCGCAGCTACGACATCGTCATCGGCGCCGGTCTGCTCGACCGCCCAGAGACCTTCGGCGGGCTGCCTAAAGGTCGAGACGCCGTCATCGTGACCAACGAAGTGGTTGGGCCGTTGCTTTCGCAACGTCTGTCGTCAACGTTGCAGTCGTCGTATGCCCGCGTCAGCACGATCACCCTTCCGGACGGCGAACCCCACAAGGACCTGACGACGCTCAACACGATCTTCGATTCGCTGCTTGAACAGGGTGCCGATCGACAGACGACCTTGTTTGCGCTGGGGGGGGGCGTGGTCGGCGACGTGGCCGGGTTCGCGGCCGCTTGCTATATGCGTGGTGTGCCATACGTGCAGGTGCCGACGACACTGCTGTCTCAGGTCGATTCGTCCGTTGGAGGAAAGACGGCGGTTAACCATCCACTGGGCAAGAACATGATCGGCGTGTTCAATCAGCCGGTTCGAGTGGTGGCCGACCTGTCGACGCTCGAGACCTTGCCTCAGCGCGAGCTGGTCGCCGGACTTGCCGAAGTGATCAAGTACGGTCTCATCGCCGACGTCCAATTCTTGGCCTGGATCGAGGTCAATCTGGATTCTCTTCTGGCCCGCGGCAAGACAGCGCTTGCCCATGCGGTCAAGCGATCGTGCGAAATCAAGGCGGCGATCGTGGCTGAAGACGAGCGCGAGTCGGGCCTGCGCGCCGTCCTGAATTTCGGACACACGTTTGGTCATGCGATCGAGACAGGGTTGGGGTACGGTGAATGGCTCCACGGAGAGGCCGTTGGCTGCGGCATGGTCATGGCCGCGGACCTGTCCGCGCGACTCGGGCTGCTCTCCTCCGTCGAATCGGAGCGCGTTCGACAGATCGTCGAGCGTGCCGGGTTACCGACGGTCGGGCCACGAATCGGCGTTGAACGCTATCTCGAACTGATGCGGCTGGACAAGAAGTCGAGCGCCGGAGAGATTCGATTCGTCGTGATCGGCCCGCTCGGCAGCGCCGCTGTCCGTGGTGCTCCGGACGATCTGGTGAAGCAGGCAATTCGAGCCAACACGTAGCGCTCGCGGACGAACGGCTCAACGCAAGGGATCGGCGGCGTGATCCGCCGTTGCGCGAGGGGGTGAGGGTGGCCAGAATTGCCCCATGCTCTTCGCCATCACACCGTCAGGCCATGCATCGCGCGCGCGGCAACGTGAAGCCGGCTTCTCGCTGCTTGAGGTCCTGGTCGCAATCGTCGTACTGTCCTTCGGCGTGCTCGGCGTAGTCGGGTTGCAGGCTGCCTCACTACAAGCCAACAAGGAAGCCCGCAATCAATCGGCGGCCGTACGCTTGGGCCGAGAACTCGGCGACATGTTGCGCGGCAACAAGGACATCGCGATACAGACCGGCAGCACGAATCCGTATCTCGTCGACTTCACGGCCGGCACGTCGACCTTGCCGTCGGCGAGTGAGAACTGCTCGACCTCGGCGTGCACGTCGACGACGACCATCGCACAGTTCCAGATTCGAGATTGGCTCAGCCGCGTGAGCAACGAACTGCCCGCGGTTCATGTGGTGATTTGCGCCGACAGCGCTCCCTACGACAGCGCCGGCATTCCGCAATGGACGTGCACGAACACGGGCGGACTGATGGTCGTCAAGATGGGATGGACCCGCCAATCGACCGATCGCACCGCGACCAATGCATCGGCTGTCGATCGAGCGACGGTCCCATCCGTCGTCCTTCCGCTGATCGCGGGGAGTGCTACATGAACTCGACGACTCGCATGCCGCGCGGTGCGAACGGCATGCTCCACCGCGAGGCCGGCATGACCCTGGTCGAGCTGATGGTCGCGCTGGTGTTAGGGCTGCTGATCTCAGCAGCGGCCGTCGCCGCATTGATCATCGGACGCCAAGGCTTCGCGAGCGTGGACAGCTCCACGCAGCTGCGCGAGAACGCTCGATTCGCCGCAAACCTGATCGAGCGCATCGTGGTGCAGTCCGGCTTCGAAAATGCGGCGTATGGCCAGTTCACCGATCCGAAGCAACCGGGATTGCGCGCGTTCAACAACTCGCTGGTCAGTGCAGGCACCTTGCCCGACGTGTTTACGCACGGCAGCCGGACGAGCACGAACTGCGGCGTGACCGATACCAGCTGCATGAACGGCAGCGACGTCTTGATCGTTCGCTTCTGGGGTGCAAGCCGAGCCGGCAGCGCCGACGGCACGATGATCAACTGTGCGGGGATGGCCGAGCCTGAAGGGACACCAGCTCAGGGGCCCGCATACAGCATCTTCCATGTCGTGCGCGGCAGCGACGGCGAGCCGACGCTGGCTTGCAGCTATCGCGACCCCGCGACATTGGCGTGGGCCACCGTTCCGCTGGTGAAGGGTGTCGAGTCGCTCCAGGTCCTCTATGGGACCGACGGTGTCACGCCCAGTGTGTGCGCCGCCGATACGACGACGGGAGCCGACTCGGTGGCTGAGCGCTACCTGCGGGCTCCGCAGCTCGATGGGGCGACGGGTACGTATTGCGCCAACAATTGGTCGCGGGTTCGCAGTGTTCGCATCGGGTTGTTGGTGCGTGGTCCGGTTAGCTCGGCCGTTGCGCGGGAAGCGAAGACCTGGTCCGTCTTGAGTGCGCCAGGTGCCGCGTACGACTTCGTCGATGCGACCAATGATCCCTACTCATCCCTGGCGACCCCAGCCGACGGACGGCTGCGGCAGCAAATGGTTTTCACCGTTCACCTGCGCAACGCTCAGTACGCCCCGTGATGTGCCTCCTATGAAGATGTACTCGGATTCAAGGCTCCGCCAACGCGGCCTCTCGCTGATCGTCGTGATGTTGATCCTGGTGGTCGTCACGATCCTGGGCATCGGCGGCGCGCAGATCGCACTGCTCGGCGAGCGCTCAACCCGCTACGACCGCGACTATCTCATCGCGACGCAGGCTGCCGAGGCTGCACTGATGGATGCGGAATACGACATTCGCGGTCCGAATACGAACGCCAATAGCCGGGTTAGCCGTTTCACGTTGGACAACACCGGCATGTTCGTCAGCGGTTGCGGCACGGGGCCGGTCTCGGCCACCTCGGCGCAGGGGCTGTGCGTGGCCCCGGACGACACGGCCAAGCCGATCTGGGCAACCGTTGATTTCCTGGACACCAATGCGTCGACGGCGCGCAGCGTGGAGTTCGGGGCGTTCACCGGGCGGGTCTTCAAGGCCGGTTCGACTGGCATCCAACCCGAGCTGGCGCCTCGCTACATCATCGAAGTCATCGACGACGCCGGCATCGGGGGCGACGTCAGCGCGCGGCCGAAGATGTATCGCATCACTGCGATCGGCTTTGGCCCGCGCAAGGAAGTCCAGGTCGTGATGCAGACCGGCTTCCGCAAAGAAAAGGGGTGAGGGAGATGTCGCGTATCAGCAGTGGACTCAAGGCTTTGGTTTCCAGCCGCTGGCTGCGGTGGCTCGCTATTCCCGCGGCCGCCGCGGCTGTGGTGGGCACGGTACTGAGCCAAACCGCGCCACCGAACATTCCGGCCGTGAGCCTCGCGGCGGAGCCCCTGTATGCCCGCGGGGCACGCGCCAAGCCTACCCTGACGCTGGCGCTGTCGGTGGAATTCCCGACCGTCGGTGCGCAGTACGTCAGCACGCCAGGCGCTACCTCGGACGCCACGTATTCCACCGCCACCAAGTACATCGGCTATTTCGATAGCGAAAGCTGCTACGTCTACAACGACACGCCGACCGAAACTCGTCCTACCGGCGTGGCCGTGACCGACTACAAGCGCTTCGACCGAAGTGGTGCGGCCACCTCCCGGACCTGCGGCGGCACGGCCTTCAGCGGGAACTTCATGAATTGGGCGACCAGTTCGGCGATCGATATCCTGCGCTACGGTCTCACGGGTGGCGACCGGGTCGTCGATACGACGACGTTGACAGTGCTGCAGCGCGCGGTGTTGCGCACCGGTTTCTGGAACAGCTCGAATTTTCCCGACAAGCAACTGAGCAGCGCGGACGCCCCGGGCGCGATGCCAACCGCCGTGCTCGGCGGCTATACCGGGACGGTCCACATTGCCAACTGCTTGAATCGAATTCACTTCGGTACTACTGCCACCGGCAGTTGTGCCGCGCCGGGGAACAACTCGAATCTCGGAACGACGGCTACCGTGGCCGCTCCGCGCCCTTCCGGCTTCACGCTGTGTGTGAGCGAGAACGCAACCTGCACGCTCAGCGGTACACAGCAAGTCATCTACGGTGCCGATTTGACCGCGAGCGGCGGCACCGGCGCCTATGCCGTTCGCGTGGCAACCGGAAGCATCGCCTGCAACAACGCGACATTCGGCGATCCGGTGCCTGGCACGGCGAAGAGTTGCTACTACCGACCGGTTCCGGCGACGCAAGCCAACTTCACCTCCGACGGCTACTACTTCTCGCGTGTGTCCGTGTGCGCGTCGAGTTCGGGAACCTTGTCCGATCCCCGGACTGACCTATGTCTTCGCTATCCCAGCGGCAGCTACAAGCCGGTCGGAAATCTGCAGAAGTACAGCGATCGTCTGCGTGTCGCTGCGTTCGGATACCTGAACGACAGCACTGGCAACCCGTCGGAGCGATATGGCGGTGTGCTGCGCGCGCCGATGAAGTACGTCGGCCCCACGTACTACAACTCGAGCTTCTCGCTCGTTTCGGGCGCAAATCCGAACCAGGAGTGGGATTCGACGACGGGCGTGCTCGTGGAGAACCCGGACGGGAACGCCTCGATTCGCAGTGGACCGACGAACGCCGGGCCCTATCTGAGCGGCGTCATCAACTACCTCAACCAGTTCGGTCGCACGGGTGTCTTCGGAGACTACAAGACGTACGACCCCGTGGGCGAGCTTTACTACGAAGCGCTGCGCTACATCCAGGGATTGCCGCCGACTCCTCAGGCGACCGCCAACATGACCCCTGCAATGCAGGACGGGTTCCCGGTGACGACAGCGTGGACTGATCCGCATCCTGCCGTGACAGGCATGTCGACCACGACTGCTGGAGCCTACTCCTGCGTGCGCAACAACATCGTCGCGATCGGCGACGTGAACACGCACAACGACAAGTCGTTCCCCGGCAACACCACACGACTGGTCAATGAGAATGCGACGACCGTTGGATTCCCGTCGGGTCGCGCGGCCAATCTCGCCGGCAATGAACCCAACTTTGTCGAGTGGACCAGGGTGGTTGGTGGATTCGAGTCGAACACGAGCGTCAGCTATCTCGATGGCAACGGCGCTTCGCAAACGACCAGCAATTTCAACACCCCGATTGCTGCGCTTGCGAACATGGATACGATGAATATCGGCTCCGACGGCGCGGCCTACTTCATGGCCGGCGCTGCTTATTGGGCCAACACGCACGACATTCGCGGCGCGAACTGGACCAGCAACTGGCCATCGTCGGCAGACCCTCGCCGGCCGGGGATGCGGGTCACGACTTATGTACTCGACGTCAACGAGTACGGCAATCAGAGCGTCACGGCGACACGCCGCAGGAACCAATTCTTCCTCGCGTCGAAGTACGGCGGCTTCGATGATGTCTCGGGAACTGGCAACCCGTTCAAGGCAAAGGATCTCACCGACACGAATGTCAATTGGCAAGACCCGGCAGCGCCGGGTGAGGCCAAGAACTACTTCCTGTCCAGCTCCGCCAGCAGCGTTCTTGCCGCGTTGAATCAGATCTTCGCGAACATTGCTTCTCAGGCGAACAGCATTGCCGGCGGTGCGATTTCCACCCAGCGCCTCTCGTCGGTTCCCGGGGCCGTCTACCAGGCGCAGTTCGATGCCGCTTCGTGGAGCGGCGATCTGGCGGCCTACCCTGTGAGCGCAGACTCGAGTGGCAATGTCACCATCGGCGACATTCCCCTGTGGCAGGCAGCGATCGAGTTGAATGCCAAAGCTGCGTCGACGGCGGCCTCGGGTGTTCCCGGTGGCGGCAGCCGCAATATCGTGATCGGCAAGACCACGGCGACATCCACCGCAGCGGCCACCAACTTCCTGTGGAGCAGTGTCGACACCGACGTCAAGACCGCATTGCTGGCCCCGCCATATGGAGGAGCGTCTGCAACGCCGGATCCGGATGCGACCGGGCAGGCTCGCTTGAATTACCTGCGTGGTGATCGTTCCAACGAAGCACCTTCGGGGCTCCTGATGCGCCAGCGTAGCAGCGTCATGGGCGATATCGTGAACTCCGCGGTGGTCTTCTCTGGTGCACCGTCGAGCAGAATCTCCGATGCGGACTATCCGGCGTTCGTCACGACAAACGCTTCACGCAAGCGCGCGCTGTTTGTCGGCGCCAACGACGGCATGCTGCACGCATTCGATGCAGACCACGGCAGCGTCACGGGGCACACCGGTGGCGACGAGCTGTTCGCCTACATCCCGAGCTGGATGATCCCGAAGCTTGGCGCGTTGACCTCGCCGAGCTATGTCCACCAGAGCTACGTCGACAGCAGTCCGGCCGTTGCCGAGGCGAAGGTCGGAACCACGTGGTCGTCTGCGACATGGAAAACCGTGCTCGTAGGCGGCACCGGTGGCGGCGGCCAGGGCGTCTACGCGCTCGACGTCACCAATCCCGACGCTTTCGACGCGAGCAAGGTCATGTGGGAGTTCAGCGATCGCGATGATCCCGACATGGGCAACGTGATCGGAAAGCCGCAGATTCTGAAGTTGCGGACCACGGCATCTACCGCGACCACCGTGGACTATCAATACTTCGCCGTGGTGGCGAGCGGCGTCAACAACTATGTCGACGACGGCCGCTACAGCACGACCGGCAATCCGGCGCTGTTCTTGCTGGACCTCAGCAAGCCCAAGGGCGCTGCGTGGGCACTGAACTCCAACTACTACAAGATCAGCTTCCCCGCGCTGACCTCTAGTGCGACTGGCATGCTCGGATTCACAGCAAGGCTTGGCGCCGCCGATGCCGTCAGCGCAATCTATGCTGGGGACCTCCAGGGCAACATGTGGAAGCTCGACTTCGCCGGCGCCACCGGCGCGAGTTCGACCTGGAGCCTCGCGACGCTGTCCTACTTCAAGGATGGCAGCAACAACCCGCTGCCGATGTACGTCGCGAAGAACGCCGCTGGTACTTTGCAGCCGATCACGATGGAACCGTCGCTGGTCTATGGGCCCAATCGCAGCGTCATCGTGGCCTTCGGAACAGGCAAGTTCCTGGAGGCGTCCGACAACGTGATTACAGGCGCCCCGCAGCAGTCCGTCTATTCGATCCTCGACAACAACGACAAGACGCTGGACTCCGGGACGAGCTCGGCCAGCGCGATCGCGGGGCGAAGCCGATTGGCGGTGGGCACGTCCAGCTCGGGCACGATTACCGTACCCGCCTTCACGTGGGGACGGTCCATGGCGGATACCGATTCGACCGGCGTGCGTTCCGGCTGGTACTTCGACTTTCCCAACACAGGGGAGCGGCAGATCAGCGACTTTGCCGTGCTGGCAGGCCAGTTGATCTACGGCTCGGTGATCCCGGCGGCGAATAGTTGCGACAACGGTAACGGCTACCTGTACATCACGGACATTGCGACGGGCGCGACAACCTCGTTCCAGTCGACGGTGGGGATTTTGGGAGAGCCCATGGTGACTCAGGTCGGAGCGTCGACGCTGACTGTCAGCGACACCACCGGCCAGCGCAAGGAAACGGCCAGGTACCAGATCATTCTTCAAGGCTCTGGGGGGCTGGCGGCACCGTCCGGTTCGGGGTCGCGGTTGGTCACGAGCTACGTCGGCCGATTGAGCTGGCGCGAAATCAGCAACTACCAGCAGTTGCGCAACAACTGAGGTCAACTTGAGTACTGCCCAGACGACTTCACCGCTGTCTTCTCGGTTCGAGGGTGCTGCCGTCCGCAGCCCGTCGCTCGGGTTCACGCTGATCGAGTTGATGATCGTGGTGGCCATCATCGCGCTGCTCTCGGCGATCGCTTACCCGGCGTACACTGACTCGGTCAGAAAGGGCAAGCGTGCGGAGGGACGAGCGGCCCTGCTGGACCTGCTGCAGCAGCAGGAGCGATACATGACCCAGAACGGGTCGTACATGTCGTTCGCGGCGGGGGCCACCGGAACCAACGGCACCACCAAGTCGACGACCAGCGGCGTCCAGATTCCGTTCAAGACGAAGTCCGGTGACTCGAGTCCAGCGTACAGCCTCGGCGCCGAGAAGTGTCCCGCGGGCTCGGGGACGTTGGAGCTGAACGAATGCGTTCGCGTCTTTGCGGTCCCGAACTTCAGCGACACGGCGGTGGGCACATTGCAGGCACAGAGCACTGGGGTCAAGTCATGTACGACCGGCAGTTCGGCGTGCTGGAAGTGAACGCGATGAGTGGTCATCGGTCGACGATCTATCGCCGCGCGGCGCGCAGCGAGTCGGGATTCACGCTGATCGAACTGATGGTGACTTTCGCGGTGCTGGCTGTCATGTTGACGTTGGCCGCTCCGAGCTTCATCACGTTCCAGCGCAACTCCGAGCTGACGGCCGCCGCCAACTCGTTGGCGGCATCGCTGTCGGCGGCTCGTGCGGAGGCGTTGAAACGGCAGCTCAATGTCTTCATCCGCCCCGCGAGCAGCAACGATTGGCGGCAAGGATGGACCGCCTACGTGGACACCAATTGGAACTCTACCTACGACGCAGGAACTGACATCCAGGTCGTGCAGCAAGGTGCGATGCCTGCGTCGATCACGGTCGCGAGTGATGGAACGCCCAGCGACGCGACCTCTCACTATGTGATGTTCTCGGGGGCCGGCTTCATGCGCGACAACACAACGGGCGCGTTCGGCTCCTCGCGCTCGATCCAGCTGTCGAGCTCGGCGGGGGGCAGTCGACTTGTGATCATCAATCCGGCGGGTCGGATGCGCGTCTGCAATCCTGCGACCGAGTCGAACTGCAGCGCAGCTGATTCGATGTAGTCCCGCCCAGTCGGGTGCGAAAGCGGTGCTGAGGGCAGCACTGGGCTACGATCCAAGCGGCGTCTTGGGTCGCCCAACAGTCCGAGACTGCAACGCTCACTGCCGATGGCGCGCCTCACCCGCCTCACCTTCTCCGGCGAAGCTCATCTCATCGTCCTCGTCGGCGCACCCACGCGGCCGCTGTTCGTTGACGACGAAGACCGCCGCCGCTTCACGCTCGCGCTGCTCGAATGCTCGCGGGCGAGCGGCGTCGCGGTGCACGCGTACTCGCTGCTCGACGAGCAGATCCTGATGCTGGTGACGCCGGCGCAGCCCGGCTCCCTACAGCGGTTCATGCAACGCCTCGGCCGCAAGTACGTCGGTGCGTTCAATCTGCGCCATGGCCGTTCGGGCGCGCTCTGGGGGCGTCGCTACGGTGCGGCCGCCATCGACGCGGTGACCCAGGGATGGCGGTGCATCCGGCTGATCGAGCAAGCCCCGGTCCGCGTCGGACGGGCCGCCAGTCCGCAG
>Ga0075366_10001476_pt1 | contig 11727 bp, 9 predicted proteins | sample EndMethybrTD3031_FD_72351 | JGI IMG/M metagenome (GOLD analysis project Ga0075366, IMG submission 72351) | Populus endosphere microbial communities from Tennessee, USA - Endosphere MetaG P. TD hybrid TD303-1 | ecosystem: Host-associated > Plants > Roots > Endosphere | place: USA: Tennessee... | reverse complement strand
AGCTTCTGCCCCGACGGACGGCGCGTCGCGTTCCTGCGCGTGCCGGCCTCGCCGGATCTCGCGACCGCGCAGGCCGCGGTGGCGGCCGCCGCGACGGCCGCCGATCGCGCGCCGCGCCAGCAGCAGCTCGCGCGCATCGTTGCCCGCACCAGCCAGATCGTCGTTCGCGACATCGCTGCCGGACGCGACGAGGAGATCGGCACCGGCGATCTCCTCAAGGCCGCTCCCGTCTGCGCGGCCGACGGCGCCGTCCTGTTCGCGGGCGCCGCCGAAGGGGACGCCACGTCGACGCAGATCTATTTCGGCCGCACGGCCGCCGCGCCGCAGCCGCTCACGACCGGCGCCGGCTTCAAGGTGCCGGCGAAAATCGACGCGGCGGGCCGCACGCTGCTCTTCCAGGTGCCGCTGCTCGGTCCCTTTCGTCAGACCGGCGGAGGCGGACGCGGGGCGGGCACCGGCACGGCGTTCGGCGTCATCACACCAGGCGGCGCGTCGTCGATCGTCGACGGCCTCTCCCCCGCTCTCTCCCAGGACGGCAGGTTCGTCGCGTGGATCGTGCGAACGGGCGGACAGGGCGCGGCGCTCGAACAGCGCCTGGTCGCGGCGTCCGCCAACGACCTCGCGTCCGCGGCCGACGTGCGCAAGGGCACGGAACGGATCGACGCGCCGGCGCTCAGCGCCGACGGCGCGCGGATCGCGTTCCAGATGACGCCCGGCGACGATTCGGAGATCTACGTCATCGGCCGCGACGGGAAGAACGAGCGGCGGATCACGCGCGAGATCCAGCACGACGTCGCGCCGCAGTTCCTCGGCGCCGATCGCGTGCTCGCGATGGTCGGCGAGGCGCGCCACCGCCGCTCGTACGTCTACGACGTGGCGGGCACGCGCGAGCCGGCGTCCACGCGGACGCGGCTCTTCCACAACAACACGGTCCGCACGATCGCGCCTGAATACGTCTGGGTGCCGTCGAGCGACGGCACGAAGCTGCTCCTCGTGGCCGAACGTGACGGCGACACGGTGTCGCCGCCGCGGGGCGTCTACCTCGTAGACCTCTCGTCGCGCGTCTCCCTCGACGAGGTCAAGGCGCGCGTCGCCGCCAGCCTCAAGGCGGAGACCGCCCTCCGCGACGCGGGCCGGCGCCTGTTCGCGCCGATCGCCGACGCCGTGCGGAGCGTCACGTCCGCGGCGTCGCTGTCGCGCGTCTACGCACACGAGAAGACGCTGTTCGACTTCGACTCGAAGCACATCTCGCAGCCTGGCAACAAGCTGGCGTCCGAGTACCTCTTCAACGCCTACACGTCGTTCGGCTACGCGCCCGAGTACCAGTGGTTCTCGCCGCGCAACGCCGCCGGCGGCCGGACGGCCAACGTCGTCGCCACGCTGAAGGGCACCGTCAACCCCGAGATCGTCTACGTCGTCAGCAGCCACTACGACTCGGTCGTGATCGGGCCGGGGGCCGACGACGACACGTCGGGAACCGCGGCGCTGCTCGAGACGGCGCGCCTGCTGGCGGGACATCCGATGCCCGCGACGATCGTGTTCGCCTCGTTCACGGGCGAGGAAGCCGGTCTGCTCGGCAGCCGCGAGTTCGTCCGTCTCGCCGTCGAGGGACGGATGCAGATCGCCGGCGCGCTCAACAACGACATGGTCGGCTGGTCGAACGATCCCCGGCTCGACAACACGATCCGCTATTCGAACCGCGGCATCCGCGACGTCCAGCACGGCGCGGCGATGCAGTTCAGCCAGCTGATCACCTACGACGCGCTCTACTACAAGTCCACCGACGCGGCGTCCTACTACGACGCCTACGGCGACATCGTCGGCGGCATCGGCTCGTACCCGGTGCTCGGCAACCCGCACTACCACCAGTCACACGACCTGCTGGAAGGGATCAACCATCAGCTCGTGGTGGAAGTGGCGAAGACGACGGCGGCGACGGTGATGCTGCTCGCGTCGAGCCCATCGCGCCTCGCGGGCCTGGAGGCGAAAGCGAGCGCCGGCGGCGCGGCATTGACGTGGACGCCGAGTCCCGAAACCGGCGTCACCGGCTACGTCGTCGCGTGGGGTCCGGAGGACGCGCCGAAGACGCAGCGCGTGACACAGCCGCGAGCCACGGTTTCCGGCGTCGCGCGCGGCACGGAGATCCGCGTGAAAGCGGTCAACGCGAAGGGCCTCGAAGGGTGGGACTGGGCGCGGGTGATCGTCAAGTAACGACGGCCAAATCCAATGCCCGAATGTCGAGTGTCACTCAGAACTGAAAATAGATGAAATCGAGCGACGTCCGGCTGCGCAGCACCAGGATCGCGGCGAAGGCCGCGCCGTAGGCGAGCGCGCGCAGGCCCGCACGGCCCCAGCTCTCCTCCGCCGGCGCCGGCCGCCCACGGTGCATCTCGACCCAGATGCTCTGCACCCAGAGCGGGATCGAATAGCCGAACGCGAGCAGGAACAGGTACACGCCGATCTGCCGGTCGGCCGGCGTGCTGTGCCAGGGCACGAGCGTCAGGTCCCGCACAATCGCACTGAGCTCCGTCTCGCGGAAGAGCAGCCAGCCGACCAGAGTCAGGGCGAACATCCCGGCAATCTGCGGCAGCTGGCGGAGTCCGAGATCCGAGGTCCGAGGTCCGTCCCGGGGTTTTCGAACCATCTGGTGGGCGCGCGTCAGGAGCAGCAGCACGCCGTGATACGCGCCCCACAGCACGTAGTTCCAGCTCGCGCCGTGCCACAGCCCGGAGAGCAGGAACGTGACGAGGATGTTGCGGGCCCAGAGCAGGCCCGTCGCGCGCGAGCCGCCCAGCGGAATGTAGACGTAGTCGCGGAACCACGTCGAGAGCGAGATGTTCCACCGCCGCCAGAAATCCGCGGGGCTGCGCGCCATGTAGGGATGGTCGAAGTTCTCCGTCAGCTCGAACCCCAGCCAGCGCGACGAGCCGCGCGCGATGTCGGTGTAGGCGGAGAAGTCGGCGTAGATCTGGATCGCGAAGGCGAACACGCCCGCCCACAGGATCTCGAACGACGGATCGCGGAGCGCGAACACCTTGTTGGCAATCACCCCGACGTTGTCGGCGATCACCAGTTTCTTGAAGAAGCCCCAGACCATCAGCGACAGGCCGGTCGTCGCATGGTGCACCGAGAACCGACGTTCGGCCTCGACCTGCGGGAGCAGGAACGACGCGCGCTGGATCGGACCGGCGACGAGGTGCGGAAAGAACGAGATGAAGACGGCGACGTCGAGCAGGCTCCGCCGCGCGCGCAGCTCGCCGCGGAAGACGTCCACCGTGTAGCTCATCGCCTGGAACGTGTAGAACGAGATGCCGACCGGCAGCAGGACGCGCAGCACCGGCGCGCTCACCTGCACGCCGGCGGCGGCGAGCACGGCCTGGACGTTGTCGGCGAAGAAGTTGAAGTACTTGAAGAAGCCGAGCATCCCGAAGTTCGAGACGATGCTGACGGCCATGAAGCGGCGCCGGTGTTCCGGCCACCGCTCCATCCCGCGCGCCGACAGGTAGTCGATCAGCGTGGACGAGGCGATCAGGATCAGGAACCACGGGTGAACGTAGCCGTAGAAGACGTAGCTCGAGACCAGCAGCAGCACGTTCTGCGCGCGCTGCGGCAGCCGCCAGTAGATCGCAACGACGAGGACGACAAAGACGACGAAGTCGAGACTGTGAAAGATCACGGAAGCTGCAGGCGGATCCGTTCGGCGAACCGCTCGGTATAGCGGCGGCGCCCCTCGCGCGAGAGATGGTCGCCGTCTTCGTACCAGTCGAGGGTCTGGGCGGGATCACCGGTGTCGTCGAAGAGGACGCCGCCCCGCGCCTCGACGTATGCGCGCAGGTCCCGGACGTAGCGCTGGAGCGCCGGCGACTGGTACGGCGGCTGCCCGCCGGCGGGGCGCCGCTGCACGCGCACGAGCACGAGGCGCAGTCCCGCGCGCTGCGCGTCGCGCAGCATCAGCGGCAGCTGGGACTTGTCCACGAACGCGGCGAAATCGGCCTCGCGATCCTCGGTCGCCTGCATGTCGGCCGCGTCCATCGGGCGCAGGTGATCGAGGCCGAATCGTTCGTTGACCGCCAGCATGAACGCCTCGCGCTGCCGGCGGTAGGGGAACATCGCGCGCGCCGGCCACTCGTTGACGAGCGGCTCGATCCCGCGCCGCGCCTCGGTCGACGCATACACGCGGTCGAACCCGGAGCGCAGCTCGTAGAAGGTATTGCCGCGGCGGCGGGCCACCACCTCGTTCAGGCCGTCCTCCTCCGCCAGGGCGGCGGTGTCGAGCGACCACGTCGCGTCGATCCGGAACATGACGTTGGTCAGGTTGGTGTCGCGGAAGAAGACGAAGACGGCTTTCGGGTGGATGCCGCTGGCGATCACCCAGTTCTTCAGGACGAGATACCACCACGCCGGCCCGCTCCCGGCATAGAGCAGCGGCGCGACGGACTCGCCGCTGGCGCGCGCGAACACGGCCGGGTCGATCCGCGATCCCGCCATCGAGTCGCCGATCACGACGTACGCCGGCTGCATGCGGGCGAGCGCGGCCGGACGCGACGCGTCGAACGGCGCGCGCTCGCGCGGCCCTTCGAGCGACGGCAGGTAGGTCGGCTGGAGGTTCGCGATCGGATGCAGCGCCGCCGCGCCGCGCAGCGCGAGCGGAATCAGGAGCAGGCCGGCCGACGCGAGGAGCAGGTGGCGGAGGGCCCTACCCACCGGCGCCACGTTCAGGGTCGAGTCCGCCGCGCCCGCGCCCGCGGCCGCGTCCGGGGACCGGCGCGTCCTTCGGGCAGCCGCCGCCCGCCACCGCGAGGACGGGGCGGACTTCGTCCGGCCGGACGCGCGAGACGCCGTAGATCTCGTCGCGCCAGCTCGAGATCTGATAGACCCAGTACGGCTCCCGATCGATCAGGATCCGTCCGAACGGAAGCATGAAGGAGACGTCGGCCCGATCGCAGAAGGTGATGCGCGCGCCCACGTCGATGACCGGCTTGTGCCCGTCGCGCTCGAGCACCCAGCCGCGGACGAACGTGATGAGACCGCACTCCCGATCCACCGCGCGTGCGGGAAAGCGCCGCACGGCCTCCACGTAGCTCGTCACCCACTGGCCGCTCGGCGTGGACTCGCGCGTGCGATAGAACGCCTCGAGCTCGATCGGGTACTCCTTGCGCGCCTCCTCGCTGTAGGGATGCGCCCACGAGGTGAAGTGGGACGCGGCGAGCGCCTCTTCCTTGTTGAAGTCGTCGGCGATGAGGCCGACCATCCGCTTCGCGTCCTGCGCGAGCAGCGAGACCGGCGTGACCGGCTGGAGCTGCGCGCCGCCCGCGATGGCGAGGCCATCCTTGGGCACGGTCGGTTCGCGCGGATCGAACTCGCCGGCCGGAAAATCGGTCCGCACGCCGAGAGCCGTCGCGCAGAAGACGCGCATGTGCTCCGGCTTGCGCAGCGCCAGCGGCTTCGTCGTCCCGTCGAGCAGCCACGCGGTCCATGGCGCGGCCGGGCCCGGCGCGCCCCACCACTTCTTCGGAATGTCGCTGAGCGAGATCGGCAGCACGGCGTCGCTGTGCGGATCGGGCCAGTCCGCGCTCCACGAGCGGCCGTTGAACGAGGCGAACGGCATGAGCACGCCGTCGCGCCGCAGCACGCCGAGAGCGAAGGGGGAACGCGTGTCCGGCTTCGCCCCCTGCGCGCCCGTGCGCACGCGGGCGAGGGGCACGGATCCGGCGAGCGCCAGCGCGAGGACGGGAGCCGCGATCCTGCGGAGAAATGCCGACATACGCGCGGCAGCATTTTAGTCCATCTATCACGGGAGGGGCATCGCCCCCAGAACGGCCCTGCGCGCTCGCTCGCGAACTATCTGTCGAGGACTTCGCGGACCTTCTTGAGCAGGTCGTCGCGCGAGAAGGGCTTCGCCAGGAAATCGGCGGTGAAATCGGGAGTGATACTGCCGGGATAGCCGGAGATGCAGAGCAGCTTCAGCGTGTTCCTGCGCCCGCGGAGATGCTGCGCGAGCTCGAGGCCGCCCATGTAAGGCATCCGCATGTCGGTCAGCAGCAGGTCGATCGTTTCGCCGTGCTGCTCGAACAGCTTCATCGCCTCTTGCCCGTTGCGAGCTTCGTAGACCGCATACCCCGAGTGCGTGAGTGCCTGCGCGAACAGCTTGCGGACGGCGGGCTCATCCTCGACGAGCAGAATCGTTTCCAAGCTGGCACCTAGCCTAGCACTAGCGGTGCAAGAATTCCGCCCGCCAGCTCGCGGGGTTTTCCGTGTGAATCCGCGCACCAGTACTCTGGTCCCGGTGCCCCATTCGAACGTCGCCGGACGTTTTTGACAGCCCGTCGCGCGGGACCTTCTTCTTCGACGGCGGCGCCGGCACCACGGGCTTCGGCCAAGCAGATTCTGGAGCTCGGCGTTCATGTGCTGCGGCAGCTGCGGGCCGCGCCGCCACGACCGCCCGCGGCGCCGCGGCCGCCCGCGGTGCGCTCGACGATCACGTTCGCGGCGTCCTTCTCGTCCGCCGTCCGCGGCGGATCGTAGATCGCTTCGTCGAGCAGCGCCGCCGCCTTGCGCTCGTTGACGCCCATCCGCTCGGTCCCGCGCGCCAGGTTCTCGCTCGTCACGCGCGCCGCGTGTCCTGCGATGAGTGGCACCACATCTCGGGTCAGGTGATGAACATCACGGGAATCCCGTACTGCATGCAGGTGACGTGATCGCTCGACCCGTAGTGCTGATCGATCTTGTGTAGAAGGCGTCGTTGCTGCCGTTGGGCGAATCCGGTGAGGCCGGCGACGAACAAAGTTGTAATGAGCACGCCCTTCGGATGATTCCCGTCCCCTTCGGCTAAACTCTACCGCACCATGCGATCCCTCTATGCCCGGCTGCACACGCGCTTCGGCGAACCGATCGATCGGCGCGAGATGATCCGCCGCTCGCTGGCCGCGGCGGCCGGCGTGTTGATCTCGTCGCGGGGCGGCTTCGCCGGCCAGCGGCCCAGCGGTCCTCGCGTCGTCGTCATCGGCGCCGGATTCGCCGGTCTCACGGCGGCGTACGAGCTGTCCCACGCCGGGGCCGACGTCACCGTCGTCGAAGCGCGCAACCGCGTCGGCGGGCGCGTCATCAGCTTCCCGGATCTCGTGCCGGGCTCGACGATGGAAGGGGGCGCGGAACTGATCGGGACGAACCACGCCATCTGGCTGGACTACGCCAAGCGGTTCAAGCTCGGATTCATCGACATCACCGAGGAAGACGCCGAAGCGCCGATCATCCTGAACGGCCGCCGGCTCAAGGCCGCCGAGTCGGAAGCGCTGTGGACGGAGATGGACGACGTCCTGGGCCGGATGAACGCGGACGCCGCGCGCATCAGCGATCCGTTCGAGCCATGGCGCGCGCCCGACGCGGCGGCGTGGGACAGGCGAACGCAGGCGGAATGGATCGCCGCGCAGTCGTGCTCCGACCTGTGCAAGGCCGGCCTCGACGCGCAGCTCGTCGCCGACAACGGCGTCGCCACGGCGTGGCAGAGCTATCTGGGCAACCTGGCGCAGATCAGGGGCGGCGGCGTCGAGCGGTACTGGGCCGAGACCGAGGTCTACCGGTGCCGCGGCGGCAACCAGCAGGTCGCGACGAAGATCGTGGCGGAGCTCGGCGCCGCGCGCGTGCACCTGCGCCAGCCGGTGACCGCGATTACGGTGTCGGACCGCGGCGTCACGGTGACGACGGCCGCGGCCAAGTACGAAGCGGACTATGCGGTGCTCGCCGTTCCGCCGCTCACGTGGAACCGGATCGCGTTCACGCCGCGCCTCCACGTCACGGCGATGCCCCAGATGGGCAGCAACGTGAAGTTCCTGATGAAGACCAAGGACATGTACTGGCGCGCGTCGGACCTCGGACCCGATTCGCTCGGCGACGGCCCGATCCACCTCACCTGGCACACGACGCAGCACCAGAAGGTGGCGGGCGCCGGCGTCGTCGCGTTCTCGGGCGGCCCCGCGTCGGACCTGTGCCGCTCGTGGACCGCCGCCGAACGGACGCCGAACTATCTCGCGGCGCTGTCGAAGGTATATCCCGGCGTGCGCGCGAGCTTCGAGCGCGCGCGCTTCATGGACTGGCCGTCCGACGTCTGGGTGAAAGGCTCGTACGCGTTTCCCGCGCCGGGCGAAGTGACGGCGATCGGCCCCCAGCTCCAGCAGCCGCTGGCCAACCGCGTCTTCCTCGCCGGCGAGCACACGTGCTACGCGTTCATCGGCTACATGGAAGGCGCGCTGCAATCCGGCGCGCGCGCCGCGAAAAAGATCATCGACGCGCGCTGACGGCTGCCGGCTGCCGGCTTCCAGCTGCCGGCTTCCGGCTGCCGGCTTCCGGCTATCGGCTGCCGGCTATCGGCTATCGGCTATCGGCTTCCGGCCACCGGCCACCGGCGGGCGGTACGTCAGTGACTCGGAGAGATGGTGTCCTCGCACCAGGCGGACCTGCGCCAGGGCGTCCATCGGCTGGCGCTCAGGGTTGCGATTCTCGTCGGTCTCCGGCACGAGGCGGGTTGCGCCGGTGACGTAGCGCATCGGAAAGCCGGCGCGGCGGCGGTTCGACCGGTTCCCCTCGGACCCGTGAATCACCCAGGGCAGGTGCAGGCTGCACTCGCCCGCGCGCAACTCGAGCGGGACGGCCTCGAACGCCTCGATGACGTCCGGCGCGATCTCCTTGCGCGTCTGTTCTCCCTCGCGGAACACCGTGTGCGGCACCCGGCCGTTCCGGTGGCTGCCGCGCAGCATCCGCATGCAGCCGTTCTCCCGATCGCAGTCGTCGAGCGCGAGGTAGAGCGTCACCAGGCTCATGGGCTCGATGGAAGCAAAGGCCCCATCCTGGTGCCAGGCCACCGAGTGGCCGTCGGCGGGCGGCTTGCACAGCAAATGCGTGGACACCAGCGCGATGTCCGGCCCCATCACGGACTCGAGAATGTCGAGCAGCCGGGGATGCGACGCGAGCCCGAAGAAGTAGGGCTCGGAGACGTGGATGCCGAGCATGTACTCGGGCCGCTGGCCGCGGCGGCGCTGTTCGTCGACCACGCGGTCGACGTGGCCCAGGGCTTCGGCGAGCTCCTCGTCGGTCAGCACCCGTCCGACACGGAGGTAGCCGTCGGCTTCCAGACGCGATCGTTCGTCGCGCGTGATGCCGGTGCGAACGGCGGTCGGCTCAGTCAAGAAAGGGCTCCTCGCGGATCGAAAGGGCGACCAGCGTAGCCCAGCCACCCGCGGGGTTCAAGCCGCTTCGACGAGCGGCGCCGCCCGTCTCAGCTGAAAGCCGGCAGCCGGCAGCTACCCTCGTATCGGCTGCCGGATCTCGAAGACGACCGAGTCGTGGCCGGCGCCGTTGATCCGCGTGCCGGTGCGGACGCCGCCGATCTTCTCCATGGCCCGCTGCGACCGGATGTTCGTCTTGCCCACGGAAAAGATCACGCGCGTCACGAACTGGAGCGCATGATCGACGAGGAGGCGCTTCATCTCGCGGTTGTACGCCCCGCCCCAGTAGTCGCGGGTGAGGAACGTCCAGCCGATCTCGATCACGCTGCCGGCTTCGTCGTAGCCGGAGTAGCGGGTCGAGCCGATGACCGCGCCGGTCTTGCGGTCGATCACGGCGAACGCGCCCCCGCAGTCGATCCCGCCGTCGAAGTAGCGGCGGAACACATCCGGCTTGTAGCGATCGCTCTCCGGGTGCTGTTCCCAAATCAAGGGATCGGAGGCGGCCGCGTACACCGTGTCCCAGTCGTCCGGCCGCAGCGGCCGTAACTCGACGAAGTCACCACGCAGGGTGGGCTGCAACTCGAAAGGCATACAATCGCCTTCCATGATAGCCAGACCGCTCGCCCTGTCAGCGGCCATCTTTGCGTTGGCCGCCCAGGCCCAGCGGCCGCGCGAGTGGCGCGACTATGCCGGCGGTCCGGACAGCTCGAAGTTCGTCGCCTCGACCCAGATCACGAAGGAGAACGTGTCGCGCCTGCAGGCGGCGTGGACGTACGCCGAGGGGCAGACGGATTTCAACCCGCTGGTCGTGCGCGGCACCGTCTACGGCCGCGGGCCCAGGAGCTCGTTCGTCGCGCTCGACGCCGCGACGGGCCGGCAGCTGTGGATCCACGAAGGGCCCGACGGGTTCAACACGCGCGGCGTCAACTACTGGGAAAGCCGGGACGGCAAGGATCGCCGGCTGATCTTCAGCGCCAACAACCTGCTGCGGGAGCTGGACGCGCAGACGGGCGAGCTCGTCGCGTCGTTCGGCAAGGGCGGGAGCGTCGATCTCCGCGAAGGCCTCGATCGCGATCCGGCGACGATCAACCAGCAGAGCCGCCTGCCGGGGCGCGTGTTCGAGAATCTGCTGATCCTCGGCTCGGCCACCAACGAAGAATACGCCTCGGCGCCCGGCGACATCCGCGCCTTCGACGTGCGTACGGGACGGCTCGTCTGGACCTTCCACACCGTCCCGCGCCCCGGCGAGCTCGGGTACGACACCTGGCCGAAGGACGCGTGGAAGACCACCGGCGGCGCCAACAACTGGGGCGAGCAGTCGATCGACGAGAAGCGCGGCATCGTCTTCGTGCCGACGGCCAGCCCGAAATACAACTTCTACGGCGGCAATCGCAAGGGGAACAACCTGTTCGGCGACTGCCTCCTCGCGCTCGACGCGCGCACGGGCAGGCGGCTCTGGCACTTCCAGACCGTGCACCACGACATCTGGGATCTCGACAACAACTCCGCCCCGCAGCTGATCGCGATCCGCCGCGCCGGACGCCTCGTCGACGCCGTCGCCATGGCGAGCAAGACGGGGTACCTCTACGTATTCGATCGCGTCACCGGCAAGCCGATCTGGCCGATCGAAGAACGTCCCGTGCCGCAGGACACCGCCGTCCCGGGCGAATCGCTCTCGCCGACGCAGCCGGTTCCGACGAGCCCGCCGCCCTTCTCGCGCCAGACGTTCACGGCCGCCGACATCAACCCGTACATCCTCACACCCGAGGAGCGCGAGCGCTTCCGCCAGCGCATCGTGAAGGCGCGCAACGACGGACCGTTCACGCCCATCGGGTTCGACGAAGTGCTCCACATGCCCGGGAACCACGGCGGATCGAACTGGGGCAGCACGGCGTCCCATCCGGCGCGGGGACGCGTCTACGTGATCGGCTTCAACGTCCCGGCGCTGCTGCGGCTGCTGCGGCCGGGCGAGATGCGCGCGGGCCGCCGCGGCGCGCCGCCCGAGCCCGTCAAGGAAGGACGCTACGTCACCGACGGCTTCGGCCTCTACCCGACCATCGCCAATCCGCCGTACACGACGCTGACGGCGTACGATCTCAACGCGGGCACGATCGAATGGCAGATCGGATTGGGCGACGATCTCCGCCTCGCCGCACAAGGGGTCACCGGCACCGGCACGGCCGCAATGACGAAAGGCGGCATCGTCGTCACGTCCACCGGCCTGCTCTTCGTCAGCGCGGCGGATCGGAAGGTCCACGTCTACGACGCGGCGACCGGCCGGCAGATCCATGCCCTGCCGCTCGGCGGCGCGACGAGCGGATCGCCGTCGATGTACGAACTGGACGGCCGCCAGTATCTCCTGACGACGTCCAGTCCCGGCGGAATGGTTGCATACGCGCTGCCGCGCTGAGCAACTGGCAACTGGCAACTGGCAACTGGTAGCTGCAGGGATTCACGATTGACGCACCGAAGTCTCGAAGGCATACACGGTACGGTCGCGGTCCCC
>Ga0075366_10001475_pt1 | contig 11730 bp, 11 predicted proteins | sample EndMethybrTD3031_FD_72351 | JGI IMG/M metagenome (GOLD analysis project Ga0075366, IMG submission 72351) | Populus endosphere microbial communities from Tennessee, USA - Endosphere MetaG P. TD hybrid TD303-1 | ecosystem: Host-associated > Plants > Roots > Endosphere | place: USA: Tennessee... | reverse complement strand
GGCTGTGGCAGCGGCGGTGTCGGTCGTGCTCGCGCGCACCGGGCTCGCGCCGCATGCCGACCGGCCGGCCGGCGCGCTGCCGCTGCTGGACCGCAAGCGCCTCGAGCTCGCGAAGGGCATCGCGAGCGCGCCCAAGCTGCTGCTGCTCGACGAAGTGGCCGGCGGCCTGACCGAGCGCGAGGTGCAGGCGATGGTCGAGCTGGTGCGCGAGCTGAAGGCCTCGTACGCAGTGATCTGGATCGAGCACATCGCGCATGCATTGAAGGCGGTGGCCGACCGCGTGATGGTGCTTCACTTCGGCCGCAAGCTGCTCGACGACACGCCGCAGGCGGTGCTGGACAGCGCGGTCGTGCGCGAGATCTACATGGGGATTCCTGCCGATGCCGCCGCTGCTTGAGCTCGACGCGGTCGACGTCTTCCACGGCGACCTGCAGGCGGTGTTCGGTGTCTCGCTGCGTGTCGAGGCCGGCCAGGCGCTTGCGCTGATCGGCGCGAACGGCGCGGGCAAGACGACGCTGCTGCGCGCGATCGCCGGGCTCACGCCGGCGCGCCGCGGCACGCTGCGCTTCGACGGCTATCCGCTCGCGGGCCTGCGTGCCGAGCGCATCGCCGCGCTCGGCGTCGCGATGGTGCCCGAGGGTCGGCTGCTGTTCCCCTCGCTCAGCGTCGAGGAGAACCTCCAGATGGGCCAGCTGACGCGGCGTGCCGGCGCGTGGACGCTGGCGCGTGTCTACGAGCTGTTCCCGGTGCTGCGCGAGATGCGCCAGCGCCCGGCGACGCGGCTATCGGGCGGGCAGCAGCAGATGGTCGCGATCGGCCGCGCGCTGATGTGCAACCCGCGCTTGCTGCTGTGCGACGAGCTGTCGCTCGGCCTCGCGCCGCTCGTCGTCGAGGAGATCTACAAGGCCTTCGCGCGCATCCGCGCCGAGGGCCTCGCGATCGTGCTGGTCGAGCAGGACGTCGCGCGCGCCTGCGCGGTGTCCGACACGATGTTGTGCCTGCTCAAGGGCCGCGTCACGCTGGCCGGCCCGTCGCATCACGTGCCGCGCGAACGCATCGCCGCGGCCTACTTCGGGGAGTAACTCCAAGATGGACTGGATCACGACGGCCGTCAACGGCGCGCTGCTCGGTGGCCTGTACGGGCTGTTCGGCCTCGGGCTCGCACTCGTGTTCGGCGTGATGCGCGTCGTCAACCTCGCGCACGGCGAGTTCATCGTGCTCGGCGCCTACCTCGGCGTCTTCCTGGTCGCGGCGATGCCGCAGGTGCCGCCGTGGCTGATGATCGTGCCGGTCGCCCTGGCCGGCTATGCGATCGGTTGGGGCCTGCAGGCGGGTGTCGTGAATCACGCGGTGCGCACGCGCGACCCGCTGACGCCGCTGATGCTGACCTTCGGCCTCTCCGTCGTGCTGCGCAACGGCATGGTCCAGCTGTTCGGCGCTGACTCGCGCGCGATCGACGGCGGCGCGCTGACGAGCACCGGCTTCGATCTGCTGGGGATGCGCATCGGCGTCTACCCGCTGCTGGTGCTGTTGCTCGCCGCAGCGCTGTTTGCGGGCCTGCAATGGCTGCTGCGCCGCAGCGAGTTCGGCCGCGTCGTGCGCGCCACCGCCGACGCGCCCGAGGTCGCGCGCCTGATGGGCGTGGCGCCCGAGCGTGTGTTCAACCGCGTGATGGGCCTCGCGCTCGCGTTCGCGATGCTCGCCGGCTTCCTGCTCGCGCAGCGCACGCTGTTCACCCCGTTCTCGGGCGTCGAGCGCATGCTGGTGGCGTTCGAAGTCGTCATCATCGGCGGGCTCGGCTCCTTCTGGGGGGCGCTCGCCGGCGGCGTCGTGCTCGGCATGGCGCAGCTGCTCGGCCAGAAGTTCGATTCGAATGCCGGGCCCCTGTATGCGCACCTGGTGTTCGTCGCGACGCTGATGTTCCTGCCCAAGGGACTGGCGGGAGAGCGGCGATGAGGGTCCCGCTCGCAGGCGCCGTGTCCGCGGCGATCGTCGTCGCGGCGGCCGCGATCGCGCCGCGCTTCGTCGAGGCCGGCGCGCTGCGACTCGCAGCCGAAATCCTGCTCGCGATCGGCATGGCGCAGATGTGGAACCTGCTCGCCGGCTACACCGGCTTGCTGTCGCTCGGACATCAGCTCTTCGTCGGCGTCGGCGCGTACACGCTGTACGAGGCGACCCAGCGCCTGCAGATCGCGCCGCACTGGGCGTTGCCGCTCGCGGGCCTGGCCGGCGCGGCGGCGGCCGCGCTGCTGGCGCCGGCGCTGTTCCGGCTGCGCGAGGCCTACTTCTCGATCGGCCTGTGGGTGTTCGCGGAGATCGGCTACCTGGTGGTGTCGAAGACCACCGCGCTCGGCTCGACTGCGGGCCGGCCACTGGACCTGTCGAACCTGCCCGATGTCGAGGCCTTCCAGGCCATCTCGTTCTGGGTCGCATGCACGATCGGCCTCGGTGCGCTGGTCGGCGTCCATGCGCTGATGCGCTCGCGCCTCGGCCTGGCGCTGCTGACGGTGCGCGACAACGAGCTCGCAGCGAGCAGCATCGGAGTGGATGTCTGGTGGGTGCGCTTTCCGGCCTTCGTCGTCTCGGGCTTCGGCTGCGCGCTCGCCGGTGCGGCCTACTTCATGGGCGCGATGTTCGTCGCGCCCGATTCGGCCTTCGACGTCAACTGGGTCGTGATGATGATGTTCGCGACGCTGATCGGTGGCATCGGCACCCTCGAAGGGCCGGTGATCGGCGTGCTCGTCTGGTTCGCGCTGCGCGAGCTGCTGACCACGGTGGTTGGGCTGCAGGGTGGCTGGTACCTGATCGGCATGGGTGGCGTGGCGATGACGCTCAGCCTGTTCGCGCCGCGCGGCCTCTGGGGCCTGGCACGGCAGCACTGGAACTGGAGGGGATGGCCGATGCAGCGCTCATCCTTGCGAAGGTTCACAAAACCATAGACGGCGGCGACAGCGCCATCATTGCCATGTGTAGTTCGCCTCGGACGAGGGTCACGTCGGTTTTCTACAAGATCCTCAAGCGCATTTGCTGGAGAGTGATGCCTTCGCCGCCAACCACTGCAAGGAGTCCTCCATGAACACGACGATCCGCCCGTTTGAGATCGCGATCCCCCAAGAGCAGATCGCCGACCTGCGCTTCCGCCTCGCCGTCACGCGCTGGCCGCAACCGGTGGTGCATGACTTCAGCCACGGGCAAGCCCTGTCGCTGGTTCGCGAACTGGCCGCCTACTGGGCAAACGGCTTCGACTGGCGCGCGCAGGAGGCCAGGCTGAACCGTCATCCGCAGTTCATGACCGAGATCGACGGCCAGACCATCCACTTCATCCACGTGAAATCGAAGGAGCCCGACGCGTTCCCGCTGATCCTGACGCACGGCTGGCCCAGCTCGCCAGCCGAGTACCTGGACCTCATCGGACCGCTGACGGACCCCCGTGCCCACGGCCTGGATGCCGCGCCGGCTTTCGACGTGGTCATCCCCTCGGTGCCGGGCATGGGGCTTTCCTCGCCGCTGGGTGCGACTGGCTGGGACGCCGCACGCACAGCAGCGGCCTGGGACACCTTGATGAAGCGGCTGGGCTACACCCGTTATGGCGCGCAGGGCGGCGACGTGGGTGCGTTGATCGCCCGCGAGCTGGGCGCTCTCGCGCCCGAGGGCTTGTCCGGCGTCCACGTGCAGCAGGTCTTCGCGTTTCCCAGCGGGGCACCCGGCGAAATGGACGGGCTGTCGCCGTTCGAGATGGAAGGGTTCAAGGGCCTGGAGTACTTCCGCAAGTACGCCGGCTATGTCGACATTCAGTCGAAGCGCCCTGGCACACTGGCCTACGGGCTGGTCGATTCGCCGGCCGCCCTGCTGGCGTGGAACGCCGAGCTGTTCTTCGGCTTCGAAGGCGAGCGCATCGCCGAGGTCGACCGCGATCGCTTCCTCACCCACGTGTCGCTCTACTGGTTCACCGGCACCGGCGGGCAGGCGGCCGAGTTCTACCTCGCCAACGCCCAGACCGGGGCAGGCTACCGCGAACTGCCGAACCACACGCCGACGGCCGTGGCAGTCTTTCCGGACGACTTTCGCTCGGTTCGGAAGTTCGTGGCCCGCTCCCACACGCGGCTGCTACAGTGGACCGAGATGCCGCGTGGCGGCCACTTCGCGAACGAGACGGAGCCGCAGCTCGTCGTCGACGACCTCCGCCGCTTCTTCAGCGCAATCCGGAAGGAAGATGCCTCCCACGGAAGGACCGATCGTTGAGGAAGAGCGCCCAGCGGACTCGCCGCTGGTGGCCAAGGTCCGCCGCGTCCGCTACACCGCGGATGCCCGCGAGATGGCCGTGCCCGACGGATCGTGGGACCTGCTGTTCCTGCGACCCGCCGGTGGCCGGCTGATCGCCATCCAGACCGGCCAGATCGCCACGCCGCTGACCGTGGACGGTCGGGCGGGCGACGAGATGCTGACGATCGCCTTCAAGGCCGAGGTCTACTTGCCCCGGCTGCCGGGCCGCTTGACGTTCAGCCAGGGCGTGCCGCATCGCGTCGAAAACGATCGCAGCTTCTGGATCGGCGCCGAGCGCCTCGAGATTCCGAACTTCGACAACGCCGAGCACCTCGTGGCCGCGTTGTCGCGCAAGGGTCTGCTGGAACGCGACCCCGTCGTGTCGCGGGCGCTGCAAGGCGTTCGCCAGCGCCTCGACGAGCGCAGCATCCAGCGACACTTTGCCGAGGTCACTGGCCTCAGCCTCAAGGCCTTCCAGCAGATCGCCCGCGCCCGCGACGCGGCCCGCCTGCTTCAACAAGGGCGGACACCGGCACAAGTTGGCGCTGAACTGGGCTTCAGCGACCAGGCTCATTTGACCCACTCTCTCAAGCGCTTCCTCGGCCAGACGCCGCGGCAGATCACCAAGCAGCACGGCACAGGGAACCGTTGAGGAAATTGATCAGGAGCTTGAGAAGATTCAGGCGTTCTTGTCGACGACCCCTTCGCCCGATGAATCCATGCAGATGCTCGCCCGCCAAGCGGTCTTGCTCATCGCTAAGGCCGGCGCCTACAGGCGGCGCGGCGCGTTTGACGCGGCACTGAAGACCGCCAGGGAAGCGGCATCGCTGATCGACGGCCTGCGGGGGCCCGCCGATCGGCGCGACACCATCCGAAGCGATCGATCCGCGCCTGAAGGCGCTCCCCAAGGCCGAGGTGCACGTGCACCTCGAAGGCACGTTCGGCCCTGCCGAGCTCGAGCGCTGGGGCCCCTGAAGCGAACGTGCCCATCCGCGTGGTCGCGCTGTCGATCGACGGCAACGAGGCCGCCGCAGGCCGGACCGGCCCGCGCTTCGCCGAAGCCTTTCGCCGCGCCGGCGCCGCCGGGCTGCGACGGACCGTGCACGCAGGCGAATGCAGTGGCCCGCAAGGCGTGCGCGATGCCATCGAGCTGCTCGGTTCCGACCGCATCGATCACGACGTGTGCGCGATCGAGGACCGAATCGCGCTGCTCGCCGCTCGACAGATCCCCTTGGGCATCTGCCCGAGCTCGAACCTCACGCTGAAGGTCTACCCCTCGCTCGACGCGCACCCGATTGATGAATTGCGGCGCGCCGGCGTGCCGGTGTCGATCAACACCGACGCCCCGAGTCTGCTGCGCATCTCGCTGCCGCGCGCACCACGGCTGGAGCGACGCGACAGTGCGCGAGATCGCCGACACGTCCATCAGGGCGAGCTTCGACAGCGACTGTGTGAAGGCGAGCCTCGGGTGACGGCTCGCCAGCTGGTAGTCGTCGGCGCTCGCAATTCATTCGCGCAGACCGCTACCGCTCCCAACGCAGAATCTGGTCGACCGTCCACTCGCCCACCTGCCCACCGTGCTTCAGGCCCGCCTCGACCGAGCCGCGGAAATGGAAGCCCACGAAGATGCGCGACTCGCCGTTCTCCTTCTCGGCCTCGCTGAAGCTTCGATAGGAGCGCAAGACTGCCCCCGGTTCGCCGCAACGTTGCGAAGCGGGCAGCGTGTAGCTGCAGTTGGAGAAGGCGATCGAGTCGCGCCGGAAGACTCGCTTGAGCACCTGGGCAGCAGCAGCGCCTTCGAGGGAGTGGCCGGACTCGTATTCGGGAATGGGCGGCGTGGGCGCCAACGACATCCAGTTGGGATCGCCGGTCGTCAACGGATTGTTGTCGCGGTCGCCCTCGCGAATCGCGGTCACGGGACGCCAGCGCTTGTACTGGAACCGGGTCACCCAGTTCGCGATGTAGCCGTCGGTCAGCGCGACATTGAGCAGCGCGAACAGGCGGGCGTTCTCCCAGGGGTCGAGCGCCTGCGACATGCTGGCCGTTCGCGCGATGCGGTTCCACGCCAGCGGAGAGCTTTCCACCCAGTACAGCGCGATCTGGGTCTGCTCAGGCGTCCTGGCACTGGGCGCGCTCACGGCATCGCTGCCCAGGCGCCGCACTTCTTCATAGTCCCTGGCATAGGTGCGGCATCCATCCGCGTTGTTCGGCCGCTGTCCTTCGCATTCGACAGCACTCGGCGCCGGCGGGAGAAACTGGGCCGCGCTGCGAAGCGCGAACGGCGTGACGCTGCCCCAGCCCGTGGCAAAGGAGATCTGCGGAGAGCCCGGCGTGAAGCGCCACTCTCCGATGGCCGTGCCTTGCGGGTAGTTCACGTCGGCCAGCAAGGTGTCCGATCCGTCGTTCGCCCGGCGCGCGATGATCGCCGCCGCGGCTGCGCGTCCCAGGTCGACGCCGAGCGTCTTGGCCGCGCTGTTCGGGATGGTCGCCAGCGTGGCGGAATAGTCGGCTTCGGCGCGCGCGATGCCGGCGGCGATGCACACCGGCGGAAACGGAGCGCCGATGCGTGCGATCTGGGACACCAGCACGTCGCGCGTGGCCGCGGCCACGGCGGCTTCGGGCGAAGCCCCGGCAGGGGCCGTCGCATCGTAGGCGTAGGGGCGCGACCTGCGCTGGATGGCATTGAGCGCGTCATGTATCGCCAGGTGCGTCATCGCGTACATGCGGGACTCGTGCAGCGGGTTGTCGGTCGGTGCGATGCAGGTGGCGAGCGCAGCGGCGGCTGCGTTGGCATTGGCATCGACGACTGGATCGGCCAAGGACCCGAAGGAAGCACCGGCAGCGGCCAACACGCCGGCACAGGTCTGGAGGGTCGTCTTCATGTGTGTGTCTCCAAGCATCAGGGTCATCACGCCGCCTCCTGCGAACCGTTGGCGTTCAGCCGTCGTGGACGGCGTGTAAGCCAAGGCTAGATCGGCTCCCGCCCGGAATTCCGATGGCGCGCCGATGCTTGCCGATCTCTTCCGACACGAACCGAGCGCTTTTTCGGGCGCTGCCGGATTGACGCCGCCGCATGCGCGGAGAACACTGTCCTCATGGGCGAGGGGTCCGTCGTTGCTGCTGCCGCGCCGCGCAGGGTGCCGGTGCTCGGCCATGTCATCGATCTGCAGAGGCATGAGCTCACCGCAAGCGACGGACACCCGGTCGAGTTGCGGCGCCAGGCGCTCGAGCTGCTGGTCTACCTGGCCGACCATGCCGGTCAGGTGGTGCCCAAGGATGAACTGCTCGATCGCCTCTGGCCCGGCATGGTCGTCACCGAAGACTCGCTGGTCCAGGCGGTGGGCGACGCTCGGCGTGCACTCGGCGACGAGGCCCATCGCGTGATCCAGACCGTGGCGCGGCGCGGCTACCGATTGATCGCGGGCGCCGCCGGCGCGCCACCGGTGCTTGGGCTTCACGCAGTGCACGAGGCCGCTGCCGATCCGGAAGCGGTACCGCCACCCGTGTCACCGGTGCGGCCGACCGTGGCGGTCATCCCCTGGGCGCCGCGCTTGCGCGAGTCGACCCGTTTCGGCGCGGGCGACCTGCTGGCCGACGAGGTGATTGGCGCGTTGTCGCGCAGCGACGACCTCTACGTGGTGTCGCGGCTGTCCACCGCGGTGTTCAGGCGGCGGGGCCGGGCGCTGAGCGACATTCGCCGCGCACTCGGTGCGGACTATGTCGTGGCCGGCGCGTACCACCTGAGCGAGCGCATGTTGCACGCCAGCGTGGAAGTGACCGATACCTACAACTCACGCGTGCTCTTCGCCGACATGTTCGAGGGCGACCTCGGGGCCTTGCTGGCCGGACACAGCGAGCTGGTCGCGCGCATCGTGCAGGTCACCGGCGACGCGATCGTGCGGCACCAGCTGGAGCGCGTGGGCAGCGCGCCGCTCGCCACGCTGGAGAGCTACACGCTGCTGATGGCGGCTGTCTCTCTGGTGCATCGCAGCACCCCGGCGGATTTCGAGCGCGCCCGGGTCATCCTGGAGCACCTCATCGCCCGGGACCCCCGTCATCCGATTCCGCGGGCCTGGCTCGCGAAGTGGCATGTGCTGCGTGTGCAGCAGGGCTGGTCGCAGGACCTGCAGCGCGAGGCGGCGCTCGCCCACGACCAGACGAAGGCGGCGCTCGACAGCGATTCGCAATGCCCGCTCGCCCTGGCGGTCGACGGCTTCGTGAACTGCCTGCTGCTCAAGGACTTCGACGCGGCCGGAAAGAGCTACCAGCGCGCGCTCGAGGTCAATCCGAACGAGTCGCTCGCCTGGCTCTTCAAGGGCACGATGCACGCCTTCAAGGGCGAAGGCGCTGCAGCCGTGCAGTCGGCCGACCGTGCGCGAAGGCTCTCGCCGCTCGACCCCGTGCGCTACTTCTACGAGTCGCTTGCCGCTTCCGCGGCCGTGGCCGCGGGCCAGTACGAAGAGGGGCTGGCGCTGGCGCAGCGTTCGTGGCGCGCCAACCGCCGCTTCGCTTCCACCTTGCGGGCCATCGTGATCGCGCAGGCGCAGCTCGGCCGCCTGAGCGAAGCCCGTCAAAGCGCGCGCATCCTGATGCAGCTGGAACCGACACTGACCGCGTCGGGCTACCTGCGGCGCCATCCGAGCGGCGCGTTCCCGATCGGCAGGCAGTGGTCGGAAGCGTTGCTTGCCGCGGGTGTTCCTGCCTGAGCCCGCAGCGAGACCGGCTCAATCGGCGGCGACCAGGTGGGCCGCGAGCTCGCTTGAGATCACGTTCGGAAACGACGCGCGCGCCGCATCCCGGGGCAGTGCATCGAGTACACCGGCCACGGTCTCGGACAGCGGGCGCGTGCGCAGCCCGGCGGCGACGGCGCGGTCGTTGCGTGCCAGCAGCATGCCGCCGAGATCCGGATCGTCCGAGACCTCTCTCTCATAGCGAGCCGAGAGCAGTCAGCGAACTCGATCCTCGCCCTGCTTTTCAACAGAATCGCTGCACAGCAGTCACTTTCCAGTGGTCGAGCAGTCCCGGCCGGTCGATTGCCAACGGCGCTTCGGCTGCGGCGCGACGTGACCTTCTCACGAGTGCATGCGCGCCGCTGCCGCGCTCACGCCCTGCCGCGCACCATGTCGAGCAGGCGGCCCACGATGCGCTCGCCATCGGCCCGCAGCCCGTTGTGGGCGTACTCGTTGGTGATCCAGGCACGCAGCCCACGCACGCGAAGCGCGGTGTCCTCGGCAAATGACCGCTCCACGTACACGTCGTCGACGTACACCGTCGCAGCCACCGGCACCTCGTTGCGCGCGAGTCGGTCGGCGTCGTACAAGCGCGGCCAAGGATGCTGGGCCAGCAGCTGCGCCACCTCACGGTGCGCGTGCAGCCCCGCGTAGTCGTCCCACATCCAGGGAAAAACGTGCTCTGCGCCGAGCAGCTCGCCGGTCACCGCGTCCTCGGGGGCCATGCGGTGCGCCGACCAGCGCGTGGCGCCGCCATCGGCATACGAGGACTCATGCAGCGTCGCGTAGATCGGGTTGCGCTCCCAGGCCGACGCCTGCTGCGCGTCCCAGAGGAACGCCGCCGAAGCGAAGGGCAGTTCGAGCAGGTGATGCAGCCGTTCGAACCCGGCGCTGTCGCCCAGCCACATCCCGATCTGGCGGAACCGGCGCGCCGTGAGGCGGTCGCCGTTGGGCAGGCGAACGTCCTCGCCCTCGAGCCGGCGCAGGATGGTGCGCAAACGATCGGGGTCGCCCGGGTATCGCGCGTGGTAGCGCTGGTTGGATTCGCGCACGCGCGCCCAGGTGGCCGCGTAGACCTCGTCGACCGGCCGGTGGGTCACCGGCGCCAGGCCGCCGGTGATCAGCACCTCCCGCAGGCCCTCGGGGGCCAGCGACAGGTAGGTGAGCGAGGTGAAGCCGCCGAAGCTCTGGCCGAGCAGGCTCCAACGCTCTACGCCGAGGTCGGCGCGGATCAGTTCGAGGTCGCGCACGATCGAGTCCGCGCGAAAGTGAGTGAGGTACTCGGCCTGCTCTGCCGGCGTTGCACCGGGAAGGACGGATCCGACCGGCGTGGAGCGCCCGGTGCCTCGCTGGTCCAGCAGCAGCACACGGAAGTCGGCCAGCGCCCGCGCCAGCCAGCCGGAGGGCGGGCTCGTGGGGCGCGTGGCCTCGAAGCCCGGCCCACCCTGCAAGAAGACGAGGTAGGGGCGGTCGCGGCCGTCGGGCGCTGCCACCTCGCGGGTGAACACGCTGATCCTGCCGCGCTGCGGGTCGCCATGAACCAACGGAACGTCGTGCTCGCGCTCGGTCAACACGGCGCCGGGAATGGGGTAGGTTGTGCTCATGGCGACACGATACCCGGGGCGGCGCGACTGGCCGGCATCAGACCTTGCAGATCCGTCCCGGTATCTCAAGGCCTTCATCGGACCCGTTGCCGGGCGCGGGCCCGCTTGTACCCACCGTCTGCGGTGTCAGGGGGCGCCGAACGGTCGCTGCTGCGATAAACGAAGTCGCAACTGTCGATCGCGAGTTCGACGATGCGCCGCAGCGCCGGGGTGGCCGTGTCGGTGCGGTAGACAGCGCCATAGACCATCGGCGGCAACTTCTCGGTCTTCACGACCCGCAGGCGGCCCGCCTTCAGGTCTTCGCCGACGAACTCGCGCGACATCTGGCTGATGCCGAAGCCGCGCAGCGTCAGATCGCGCAGCAACGTCGTGCTGTTGGTGTGGAGAACCTTGCCGAAGCGATAGCCGTGACGCGCGCGCCATTCTTCATAGAACGTTCGCTTCGACGCGCCGACGGACTCCTCGATCACGGGGTAGTCGGCGAACTCGTGCGGGGCCAGCGAGCGCGGGACCCGAAGGCGAGGGCTGACGACCCACATTTCCTCGACCTGTCCGACCTTCACGGTGGTGAAGCTCGAGTTCCAAAAGGTCCCCGGCATGATGCAGACATCGACCTGCTGGGTCTGAAGGCGTTCGAACAGTTTGACGCCGGCATCGACCACCGGCTCGAGCGTCACCTCCGGGTGCTCCTCGTGCACGCGCTGGATCAATCGGGTGAGCCAGGTCAACGCGATCAGCTCCGTCACGCCGACCCGGAAGCTGCCGCGCAGCGCGGAGCCGGCAGCGAACTCTTCGCCGATGCCGGACCAGAGCGCGAGCGCCTTGTCTGCGAACGGCAGCAGACGCCGGCCGAGCTGTGTGAGTTGCAGGCCGCGTGCCGACCGCAGCAGCAAGGGCCCGCCCAATTGCGCTTCCACTTCCGCGATTCGTTTGGACACTGCCGATTGCGTCGTGTGCAACTGCACGGCGGCGGCATTGAAGCTGCGCAGCCGGACGCTGCAGGCGAACGTTTCCAGCTGCCGGTAGGTGATGTTCATGGCGCGCGCTGTCAGTCCGTCGGAGTATAGAGATCGCGTTGCCAATCGGAAATTTTGGAATGGGTTGCCGCGACCATTCTTCGCTTGGTGCGCCGA
>Ga0075366_10001474_pt1 | contig 11732 bp, 12 predicted proteins | sample EndMethybrTD3031_FD_72351 | JGI IMG/M metagenome (GOLD analysis project Ga0075366, IMG submission 72351) | Populus endosphere microbial communities from Tennessee, USA - Endosphere MetaG P. TD hybrid TD303-1 | ecosystem: Host-associated > Plants > Roots > Endosphere | place: USA: Tennessee... | reverse complement strand
TACTGCAGCAGCTCGCCGGCGTCGAGCACCGCGGTGTAGCCGCCGAGCAGCAGCGCTTCGGTCGGCTCGGTGGTCGCATAGACGACGGTCGACTCGCCGCTCGCGAACAGCAGCGTCAGTTCCTCGCGCAGTTCCTCGCGCAGCTTGTAGTCGAGGTTCACCAAGGGCTCGTCGAGCAGCATCAGCGGCGCCTTCTTCGCCAGCGCCCGCGCGAGCGCGACCCGCTGCTGCTGGCCGCCGGACAGCTCGGCCGGCAGCCGCTGCAGGAAGGGTTCGATGTGCAGCTTCTTCGCGAGCTCCAGCACCCGCTGCTCGACGCCCCGGGCGTCGAGCAGGCCGCGCAGCTTCAGCGGCGAGGCGATGTTGTCGGCCACCGTCATCGACGGGTAGTTGATGAACTGCTGGTAGACCATCGCGACGTTGCGCTCGCGCACCGGCACGCCGGTGACGTCCTGGCCGTCGGCCTTCACGCGGCCCGCGGTCGGCGCGTCGAGCCCGGCCATCACGCGCATCAGCGTCGTCTTGCCGGCCTGCGTCGCGCCGAGCAGCACGGTGACCGCGCGCGGCACCAGCGTGAGGTCGAGCGGGTACAGCCAGGTCTGCGCGCCGACCCGGTGCTCGATGCGTTCGAGCGTCAGTTCCATGCTCGCTCCGTGGTGGTCCGTCCGGCCGCGGCGCCCCAGTGCCGGGTGCACCAGTCCTCGACCGCGATGCGGACCGTCTCGTTGTAGTGCAGGCCGAGCTTGCTGCGCCGCCACAGCACGTCGTCGGCGCAGCGTGCCCACTCGGTGCGGTGCAGGAAGTTCAGCTCGGCCTCGTACAGCCCCGGGGCGATCTGCGCGCCGAGCGGGCCGTCGAGCAGCGCGGCGGCGCGGCCGCCGTAGGCACGCGCCATGCGGCGCACGACCGGCGCCGGCAGCCCGGGGTGGCGCAGCGCGAGCGCCTGCACGAAGCGCGCGAAGTCGGTGTCGGGGCGCTGCGGCGGGCCGATCCAGGCGCTCAGGTCGCCGCCGGGCAGGTGCGCCTGCTCGGTCCACGCGCCGCGCGCGACCTGCAGCGGCGCGGCGAGCAGGTCGGCCGCTTCCTCGGCGAGCTTGCGGAAGGTCGTGATCTTGCCGCCCCAGACGCTGAGCAGGGGCGCCTGCGCGGTGTCGAGTTCGAGCGAGTAGTCGCGCGTGACGGCCGACGGATCACCCGACTCGTCGTCGAGCAGCGGGCGCACGCCGGAGTAGCTCCAGACGACGTCGGCCGGCGTGATCGCGCGCTCGAAGTAGCGGCTCGCCTGCTCGCACAGGTAGGCGGTCTCGCTCTCGTCGATGCGCGCGTCGCCGATCGCGCCACGGTGCTCGACGTCGGTCGTGCCGATCAGCGTGTAGTCGCCTTCGTAGGGGATCGCGAAGATGATGCGCTTGTCCGGGTTCTGGAAGATGTAGGCATGGTCGTGCTCGAAGAGCCGGTGCACGACGATGTGGCTGCCCTTGACGAGGCGCAGCGACTTCGGCTGCGGCGCGTGCGCGTGTTCGGCGAGGAACTGCGCCGCCCACGGGCCGGCGGCGTTGACGAGGGCGCGCGCGACGACACGGCGCTCGCGGCCGTCGTCGGCGCGCAGCGTCGTGGTCCAGGAGGCGGCATCGCGCACCGCGTCGACGCAGGCGGTGCGCGTCAGCACCGTCGCACCCCGCTCGGCGGCGTCGAGCGCGTTCAGCACGACGAGGCGCGCGTCGTCGACCCAGCCGTCGGAGTAGACGAAGCCTTTCGTGAAGCTGCGCTTGAGCGGCACGCCGGTCGGGTGCGTGCGCAGGTCGACCGTCTGCGAGCCGGGCAGCACCTCGCGGCGCGCGAGGTGGTCGTAGAGGAACAGCCCCGCGCGGATCATCCACACCGGCCGCATCGACGGGTCGTGCGGCATCACGAAGCGCAGCGGCCACATGATGTGCGGCGCGCTCTTGAGCAGCACCTCGCGTTCGGCGAGGGCCTTGCGCACGAGCGAGAACTCGTAGTACTCGAGGTAGCGCAGCCCGCCGTGGATCAGCTTGGTCGACGACGACGAGGTGTGCGACGCGAGGTCGTCCTTCTCGCACAGCACCACCTTCAGCCCGCGGCCGGCGAGGTCGCGTGCGATGCCGGCGCCGTTGATGCCGCCGCCGACCACGAGCACGTCGCAGGCGTCCGGGCCGGCATCGGGCGATGCGGCGCCGTCCAGGCCTTCGGGTCGCGGGTGATTCAAGGGGTCTCCAACGGGTGAGTGTTTGTGCGCGTGGTCGACTGCAGAGCCCACGTCCGAGCCGTGTTCACGGCCTGGAGGTGTTCGTTTTCTTTCGTTTTCGCGCTTCTTTTTTCTTTTTATCCCAGCGGCGAATCCCGCGCAAGAGCAATCGTCCCCATGGTTTTCCCGGGGCGTGGCAGTACCGTAGGCACGCATCGAGGCTTGAACCCACCATCCGCGCATGACCCCGAATCCCCGCCAGGCGGATCTGCTCGCCGAGGTGCGCACCCGCGGTTCCGTGTCGGTCGAGGCGCTCGCCGAGCAGTTCGGCGTCACGCTGCAGACGGTGCGGCGCGACGTGAAGCTGCTCGCCGACGAGGGCCTGCTCGCCCGCTTCCACGGCGGCGTGCGCGTGCCGAGCTCGACGACCGAGAACATCGCCTACCGCCAGCGCCAGCAGCTCAACGAGCCGGCCAAGCAGCGCATCGCGCGGGCCGTCGCGAAGGCGGTGCCGTCGAACTGCTCGCTGATCCTGAACATCGGCACGACGACCGAGGCGATCGCCCGCGAGCTGCTGCGCCACAAGGGCCTGCGCGTGCTCACGAACAACCTGAACGTCGCGGCGATCCTGTCCGACAACCCCGACTGCGAGGTGATCGTCGCCGGCGGCGTGGTGCGTTCGCGCGACCGCGGCATCGTCGGCGAGGCGACGGTCGACTTCATCCAGCAGTTCAAGGTCGACATCGGGCTGATCGGCATCTCGGCGATCGAGGCCGACGGCACGCTGCGTGATTTCGACTACCGCGAGGTCAAGGTGGCGCGCGCGATCATCGGCCACTCGCGCGAGGTCTGGCTCGCGGCCGACCACAGCAAGTTCAACCGGCCGGCGATGGTCGAGCTGGCGCGCATGGACCAGATCGACGCGCTCTACACCGACGCACCGCCGCCGGCGCCGTTCCCCACGCTGCTGGCGGAGGCCGGCGTCACCTGCATCGTCGCGGAAGACTGACCATGAGTTCCTACCTGCTCGCCCTCGACCAGGGCACCTCGAGCTCGCGCAGCATCGTGTTCGACCGCGACGGCCACATCGTCGCGATGGCGCAGCGCGAGTTCCGCCAGATCTACCCGCAGCCCGGCTGGGTCGAGCACGATCCGAAGGAAATCTGGGCCAGCCAGCTCGCCACCGCGCGCGAGGTGCTCGCGAAGGCGAAGCTCAAGGCGGGCGACATCGCGTCGATCGGGATCACGAACCAGCGCGAGACGACGCTCGTGTGGAACCGCCGCACCGGCGAGCCGATCCACAACGCCATCGTCTGGCAGGACCGCCGCGCCGAGCCGACCTGCGCCGCGCTGCGCGAGCAGGGTCACGCGAAGACGATCCAGGCGAAGACCGGGCTGATCATCGACGCCTACTTCTCGGGCACGAAGCTGAAGTGGATCCTCGACCACGTGCCCGGCGCACGCGAGGCGGCCGGCAAGGGCGAGCTCGCCTTCGGCACGGTCGACACGTGGCTGCTCTGGCACCTGACGGGCGGATCGGATGACCCGGCACGCGAGCATGCCGTGCACGCGACCGACGTCAGCAACGCCTCGCGCACGATGCTGCTGAACGTGCACACGAACGACTGGGACGACGAGCTGCTGGAGATCCTCGACGTGCCGCGCGAGGTGCTGCCACGGGTGCATCCGTCGAGCCACGTCTACGGCCACACGCTGCCCGAGCTGCTCGGCGCCGCGCTGCCGATCGGCGGCATCGCCGGCGACCAGCAGAGCGCGCTGTTCGGCCAGGCCTGCTTCAAGGCCGGCCTCGCGAAGAACACCTACGGCACCGGCTGCTTCATGCTGATGCACACCGGCGGGAAGTTCCAGACCTCGACGAACGGCCTGATCACCACGAGCGCCGCGCAGTGCGCCGGGACGCCCGAGTTCGCCCTCGAGGGCAGCGTGTTCATCGCCGGCGCCGTCGTGCAATGGCTGCGCGACGGCCTGAACGCGATCAAGGCGAGCGGCGAGGTGCAGAAGCTCGCCGAGAGCGTGCCCGACAGCGGCGGCGTGATGTTCGTGCCGGCCTTCACCGGACTCGGTGCGCCGTACTGGCAGGCCGACGCGCGCGGCGCGATCGTCGGGCTGACGCGCGGCAGCACCGTCGCCCACATCGCGCGTGCGGCGCTTGAGAGCATCGCGTTCCAGAGCGCGGCGCTGCTGCAGGCGATGAGCCGCGACGCCGTCGCCGCGGGCGCCACGCCGGTCAGCGAGCTGCGGGTGGACGGCGGCGCCTGCGTCAACGACCTGCTGATGCAGTTCCAGGCCGACCTGCTCGGCATCCCGGTCGTGCGGCCCCAGGTCATCGAGACGACCGCGCTCGGTGCGGCCTACCTCGCCGGGCTGTCGTGCGGCGTCTGGAAGGGGCTCGACGAACTCGCCGCGCAGTGGCGCGTCGAGCGGCGCTTCATGCCGACGCTCTCGCGCGAGCGTGCCGGCGAGCGGATGGCGCGCTGGGAGCACGCCGTGCGGCAGACGGTCGCCGGCTGAGCGCCCGCCCGCCGCGCCGTCACTTCTTCGCCAGCGCCGCCTTCGCCATCTGCTCGACCGCCGTCAGGCGCGCCTCGACCACGGCCTTGAACTGCTGATCGATCAGCTTGCGCGTCATCGCTTCGCCGTCCGCGCGGACCTTGTCGGTGAGCGTGCGGGCGGCGGCCTCGGCGGCCTTCGCCTGGGCGAGGGCCTGCGCATCCGCGGCCTTGCGCTCCTGATCCATCAGCTTCTTGACCGTGTCGGCCGACAGCGTCTGGTCGTTCAGCTTGGCGACGTCGGCGATCATCCTCGCGGCCGTGGCCTTCGATTCCGTGCGCGCCTCCATCAGCGTCTTGCAGATCTGCTCGAGCGCCTTGACGCGGGCCTCCAGGGCCTTGAAGTCGCCGGCCGCGCGCAGCGACTTGTCCAGTTCGTCGAGCTTGCGCTCGATCCCGCCGACCCGCTTGTCGAGCGCCTTGATGTCCGCTTCGCCTGCCATCGCTCACCTCCTGTGAGCGTGCATCCTACTTCGCCGCCACGCCGGCGGAGGCCGCCGCCGCCGGTGCGGGCGGTGCGGCCGGCGCGGCGAACGGGTTCTGGCGCGATTCGATCGAGGCCGGATCCTTGGCCGCGGCGGACGGGGCGGGCGCCGCCGGGGCGAGCGACACGGTCTTGCCCAGGTCCACGACGATGATGTCCGGGTAGTCGTACGCCGCACCGGTCGACATGTCGACGCCGGCGCCGATGAGGCCGCCGAAGAGGATGTTGCCGAAGGCCATGCCCTTCGTGCCCGACTTGGCCATCACGATGCCGGGGTCCGCGCCATCGAGCGCGCAGTTGACGGTCAGGTCGTTGAAGCTGCGCCGCACCGTCACCGAGCCCGGCGTGGTCGTGTACCAGGTGCCCTTGTCGTTCACCAGCGAACACTTGGCGCCGGACACGTCGCTGCCGTTGTTCTTGGTCGTGACGGACAGGCTCTGGTTCTGGCCGCTGACGATGGACGCGCAGCCGCCCAGGGTCAGGCATGCGCCCAGCGCCGCGCACAGCGCCGAAAGTCGAATCATGGTTCCCTCCGAAGGTGAATCGCGGCCCTCTGCGGGGCACGCGGCGGCGGCAGTGTAGGGGCGCGGTCGCGCGCCGAACCTGAGGGGAATCAGCAATCCTGCGGACACCTCGCACGACGGCCGTGCAGCAGTTCACGCCCGCGTCGGCGTGCGAGTGCGATCAGTCCAGCGTGTCGAGCGAGGGCCAGTCGGCCGTGCCCTCCCGGCAGTCGGCGAGGTAGTGCGCGACACCGAGGTCGCCGGTCCACAGCGTGCAGCGCGCCAGGCCGTGCGCGGCGCGCATCGCCTCGACCTGGCGGATCGCGTGCATCGCGAAGGCGCGGGCCCGTTCGAGCCACTGTGGGTCGCCGTCGCGGCGGTACAGCTTCAGGAACGCATAGCCGTTGCCGGCCGTCCCGTGGCACAGGCCCGGGCCCTTGGCGAGCGGGCCGGCGCGCCAGACCGCCTCGCCGGCGCGACGCAGCAGCCGGTCGAGCGCCGGCGAGCGGCCGGGCGGCAGGTCGGCGAGTGCGGTGACGATGCCCGGTGCGCCGTGGCACCACTGCATCAGCGGCATGCGGCCCGGCGGCGTGGGCTCGGCGGCCGGCGGCCAGGTGCTCGCGTCGCCGTCGTCGATCGCGGTGGCCTGCAGCGTCTCGGCGCAGCGATCGACGAGCGTGTCCAGGCGCGCGGCGCCGAGGGCCTGCGGATCGCGCAGCAGCGCGTACACGTTGCCGGCGAAACCGTGGGCCGCGCCGAGCAGGCGCCGGCGCCGCCCGTAGAGGTCTTGTGTCCACAGCCATGCGCCGGCGTCGTCGTGGCGCTGCCAGGTCTGCCAGAGGAACTCGACGTTGCGCTCGAGCAGCGCGGACCAGCGCGCCTCGCCGGTGACCCGCCCCAGGTGCCAGGCCGCGAGCATCGTGCCGGGCGCGGCCCACAGCGCCTCCAGCGTCGGGTTGTCGACGTTGCGCTCGACCGCCGCGGCGAGCGCGTCGAGGCCGGCGGTGTCGCCGGTGAGGCGCCAGTGCACGAGGCGCACGCCGACCTCGCCGAGGAAGTACGAGGGCACGACGCTGCCGGTGTCCGGGCCATCGAGGTACGCGGCGAGCGTGCGGGCGATGCCGGCGGCCGGATCGAGCCGCGACGGCGCGCACCCGCGCCGCGCGAGCGCCCACAGCGACCACCACACGCCGGCGCTGCCGAGGTACAGCCCCTTGAAGCCGCCGGGCGGCGTGTCGCCGTCGTCGTCGAGCGGGTGCAGCGGCCAGGTCGTGCCGTCGGGGCCGAGCGCCGACTGCACGTGATCGACGATCGACACGATCGCGTCGGACGCACGCGCCGCGTCCCACGCGTCGCCGCACGGCGTTTCATGGCGGGCCGGATCGAAGAGCATCGGTGCAGCGTAGCGGTCGCGCGCCCCACTGACAACACGCTGTCAGCAGGCCCCGCGCAGCATCGCGGCTCCTCTCAACACCCCCTGGAGCCCGCATGAGCACACGCACGCTGAACAACGCCCTCGACTGGTTCGAGATCCCGGTCCGCGACATCGACCGCGCGCAGCGCTTCTACGAGACGCTGCTCGGCGCGGGCCTGCGCCGCGAGACGATCGGCGACAAGACCCTCGCCGTGTTCGGCTACGACGACGGCGCCGCCGGCGGCTGCCTGATGGCCGGCCCCGGCACGCCCGAGCCGCGCGCCGACGGCACGATGGTCTACCTGAACGCGGCGCCGTCGCTCGACGCCGTGCTGGAACGCGTGGCGCGCGCCGGCGGCCGCATCGCGACGCCGAAGGTCCAGCTGCCCGGCGACATGGGCGCGTTCGCGCATGTCGTCGACACCGAAGGCAACCGCGTCGGCCTGCACGCGCTCGCGTAGCATCGCCGCCGATGCGACGTGCCGAGCGCCTGTTCCAGATCGTCCAGCTGATCCGCGGCCGGCGTCTGTCGACCGCGCGTTTCCTCGCCGAGCGCCTCGAGGTCTCCGAACGCACCGTCTACCGCGACGTGGCGGACCTGATGGCGCAGGGCGTGCCGATCGAGGGCGAGGCAGGCGTCGGCTACCGCATGAACGCGGGCTTCGACCTGCCGCCCCTGATGTTCACCCGCGACGAAGCCCAGGCCCTCGTCGCCGCGGTGCGCGTGGCGCGCTCGCGGCTCGACCTCGGCCTCGCGACGCAGAGCGACAACGCGCTGTCGAAGATCCTCGCGGTGCTGCCGCCGGCCGAGCGGGCTGCGGCCGAGAGCCTCGCGATCTACGCGCCGCCGGTCGGTCCGGACGAGCGCACGCGCACGCAGCTGCAGGCGCTGCGCACCGCGGCCGAGGCGCGCCGCAAGGTGCTGCTCGACTACCTGGACCTGAAGGACCAGCGCAGCGAGCGCATCGTGCGCCCGCTCGGCTGCTTCTACTGGAGCGAGGTCTGGACGCTCGCCGCATGGTGCGAGAAGCGCGACGGCTTCCGCAACTTCCGCGTCGACCGCATCGAGCGGCTGCAGACGCTCGACGAGCGCTTCCGCGACGAACCGGGCCACACGCTGGCGGACATGTTCCGCGGGGCCGACGCCGAGCGTCCGCACGGCGACGCCGCGGCCTGAGCCGCGCCGTCCCCAGCCCGCTCACTCGCCGGCGTGCACGCCGATCGCGGCCAGGCCGGCCTGGCGGATCGCCGCCTCGTCGGCCGCCGTCTCGGTGCGCGAGCGCGGGTCGTTGTACGGTGTGACGTGCAGGACCTGTGCCTCGTGGAGCTCGGCGAGCACCTGGGCGCGCGACACCGTCGAGGTCGCGATCGGCTCGTCGTAGCGGCCGGTCGCCGCGCCGGTCGGCTGCGCCGCGGCGACCTGCGCCGGCGTCAGCGTCGAGACGGGCACCGGGTCGTCGTAGCGGCCGGTGTCGGCCGCGAAGGACGAGACGGCGAGCGTGGACAGCGCGAGGGCGAGGACGATCTTCATGGTGGGCTCCTTCTGCGTGGGACGGACGGGATCACTGGCCGGCGACGACCACGGCGTCGGCCGACGCCGCGCCGGCCAGGGTCGCCGGGGCGCGCGCCAGCGTCGACTGCGCGACCGGCTCGGGCGAGGCCTCGTTGAACTGCGACAGGTGGCCGGTGCGCATCGCCTCGCGCAGCGCGGCGACGACCTCGCCGCGCGTGACGGTCGACGCCGCGAGCGGAGCGCTCGACGCTTCGCCGAAGCTCGCGAGCGTGCCGTCGGCACGTGCCGCGCGCAGCTCGGCCTGCACCTCGGCGCGGCTCTTCGTCGACAGCGCGGCCGTGTCGGTGAACTCCTGCGTGGCTTCGATCGCGAAGGCACTCGAGGCGGCCCCGGCGAGCGCGACGGCGGCGGTGATGAGGGCGATGCGGTTCTTCATGGCGAGGCTCCTTGAGGGTGGGCTGCCGCCGGGTGTCGGCGGCATGGAAGGGACTCTAGGAAGCGCCTCGGACGGCGCCCGCACCGCCAGATGACAAATTCGTAATCCCGCGTCCGGGGAGGCCGTGCGAACATCTCGGCCGTCCCTGCGCCGCCCGATGCCCATGCGCCTGCTCGTCGTCGAAGACGAACCCAAACTCGCCGACTACCTTCACCGCGGGCTGTCCGAGAACGGCTACGTGGTCGACGTCGCGCGCGACGGCATCGAAGGCCGGCGCCTCGCGACGCAGGGCGAGTACGACCTGCTGCTGCTGGACATCATGCTGCCCGGCGTCGACGGCTTCGGCGTGCTGAAGTCGGTGCGCGAGCGGTCGCAGCAGACGCCGGTGCTGATGCTCACCGCACGCGACCGCGTCGAGGACCGCGTGCGCGGCCTGCAGGAAGGTGCCGACGACTACCTCGTCAAGCCGTTCGCGTTCTCCGAGCTGCTCGCGCGCGTCGGCGCGCTGCTGCGGCGCGGCGCCGCCCACGCGAACGGCGGCGGCACGCAGCTGCGCCTGGCCGACCTCGAGATCGACCTCGCGAGCCGCAAGGCGCACCGCGCGGCGCGGCGGCTCGACCTGACGGCCAAGGAGTTCACGCTGCTGTCGCTGCTGCTGCGCCGGCGCGGCCAGATCCTGTCGCGCACGACGCTCGCCGAGCAGGTCTGGGACATGAACTTCGATTCCGACACCAACGTCGTCGAGGTCGCGGTGCGCCGCCTGCGCGCGAAGATCGACGACCCCTTCCCGACCAAGCTGCTGCACACGGTGCGCGGCATGGGCTACGTGCTCGAGGAGCGCACGACATGAAGGCGCTCGGCTGCTACTCGATCGGCAAGCGGCTGAGCTGGCAGCTCGCCTGGCAGACCGTGCTGGGCCTGGGCGTGCTGTGCGGCGGCATCTATGCGGTGACCTACATGCTGCTGGATGCCGAGCAGCGCGGCCAGCTCGACGACAAGGTCGGCTACATGCAGGAGGTGATCCGCGTCGGCGCGCACAAGGGCGGCGAGGCCGAGGTGCTGAAGAAGCTCGAGTACTACGCGCCGCGCCGGCCCGGCACCTACCTGGTCGTCGAGCGTGCGGACGGCTCGACGCTGTTCCGCGATGCCACCGCGCCCGCGTCGCGCAAACACTGGCGCAGCGCCGAGTTCTCGGTGGAGATGCCGAACGGCGCGCCGCTGCACGGCCGGCTCGCCGAGGACTGCAGCCAGGACGCGCGCATGCTCGCCGGGCTCGCGCTGACGCTGGTCACGGCGACGCTCGCCGGCGCCGCCTTCGTCGGCATCGGCACCTACTGGCGCGTGCGCCGCGGCCTGCAGCCGCTGCACGAGCTCGCGCGCCAGACGCGGGCGATCGGGCCGGACCGGCTCGGCGTGCGCCTGGCGATCGCCGAGCCGGTCGAGGAACTGCAGCCCTGGATCGACCAGCTGAACGGCCTGATGGCGCGCCTCGAGCGGGCCTACGTGCAGCTCGAGGGCTTCAATGCCGATGTCGCGCACGAGCTGCGCACGCCGCTGGCGACGCTGCGCGGGCAGACCGAGCTGGCGCTGTCGCGCGATCGACCCGCGGAGGCGCTGCGCGAGACGCTGACGTCCAACCTCGAGGAACTCCAGCGCCTGGCCGCGCTCGTCAACGACATGCTGTTCCTGTCGCAGGCCGACCGCGGCGCGGCCGCGCGGCGCGGCGCGGCGGCCAGCCTGGCGGCGCTCGCGCGCCAGGTCGTCGAGTTCCACGAGGCGGCGATCGACGAGGCGGGCGTGCGGGTCGAGGTCGACGGCGACGCGGTCGCCGCGGTCGACGAGCCGCTCTTCAAGCGCGCGGTCTCGAACCTGCTCGGCAATGCGCTGCGCTTCGCGGACCGCGGTTCGCGCGTGACGATCCGCATCGCGCCCGACGCCGCCGGCGCGGCGGTCGACCGCGTCGAGGTCAGCGTGCAGAACGCCGGCCCGGGCATCGCGCCGCAGCACCTCGCGCGGCTGTTCGACCGTTTCTTCCGCATCGATTCGGCGCGCCCGGACAGCCAGTCGCACCATGGCCTCGGCCTCGCGATCGTCGCGGCGATCGCACGCATGCACGCCGGACGCACCGTCGCCGAGTCGGCCGAAGGCCGCACGCGCATCGGTTTCACGCTGGTGCCGCAATGACGGCGCCGGTGGCCGGCACAATGCGGCCCCCCGGCCGCATCGCCTCGCCATGATCCAGCTGCACTACTTCCCGTCGAACGCCAGCATGACGCCGCACATGGTGCTGGAGGAGCTAGGCGTGGCCTACGAGCTGAAGCTCGTCGACCGCAAGGTCAACGCGCAGCAGTCGGCCGAGTACCTGAGGCTGAACCCGAACGGAAAGATTCCCGTGCTGGTCGACGGCGACCTCGTGCTGTACGAGACCGCGGCGATCTGTCTGCACCTGGCCGACACGCACCCGCACGCCTCGCTCGCGCCGGCCGTCGGAACGCCGCAGCGCGCGGTGTTCTACAAGTGGTTGATGTGGCTGTCGAGCACGCTGCAGCCCGAGATGGAGGTGTACTTCTACCCCGATCGCTGGGCCAACGACGGCGCCGGCGCCG
>Ga0075366_10001473_pt1 | contig 11739 bp, 13 predicted proteins | sample EndMethybrTD3031_FD_72351 | JGI IMG/M metagenome (GOLD analysis project Ga0075366, IMG submission 72351) | Populus endosphere microbial communities from Tennessee, USA - Endosphere MetaG P. TD hybrid TD303-1 | ecosystem: Host-associated > Plants > Roots > Endosphere | place: USA: Tennessee... | reverse complement strand
CGTCCCTTACTTTTATAGCAGTATGGATCCGCAGGCTTTAAAAGGAGCCGGCGTACCTGCAGGTGGTGTATTTTATGCAAACTGGCAGGACCAGCAGGCCGCATCGACAGTTACATTTGACGGCTTGAAAGATATAGCGGGACGTAATAAGCCTTATTTAGGCCGGATCAGTCAAAAATGGCATGGGAATGTCCCTGTCAATAACTTACCGCCGGTAAAAATATTAAAGCCAGCCTTAACACCGCTGGAAGACAGAACCCTTAACTACAGTGCACTGGTATACTTTAATGATAAATGGAACCTGGCGCTTAACACCAAAACCGGGTTAACCTTTGAATGGTACCTTGTAAAAACCGATACCTTAGGAAATGGTTTTGCAATGACCTTGTTGGGAACGGGCCCTTATGTTAGTGTAAACATGCCGAAAAATATAAGTACGCACAGGTTGTACCTGGTAGCAGTGCAGGGCAACAATGTTACATCCGCTGTTTCAACGCTTAATATACCGCTTAGATAATAGCGCCTTTATACTATCAAATTTCAATGAAACGAAGCAAGGCAATAATTTATACTTTAGCAATTTTGTTGATACTGCTGGTATTAATAAAATTTGCCAGGCCGGTTATTAACTCGTTAAAACATAAAGATAGTAAACGTACCGATGAGCAACTGTTAGCCATATTTGATCGCAGCTATCCATCGGCAACACAATTAGCGGGAGAGATTACGCATTATCAAATCAGCTGGAAAAGCACAACCACTGAATTAAATAAACAAGAACTGCTGGGGATGCTTGCCAAAGGCGACCTGTTAATCACGGTCGAAACGCTGTTTGAAGGGGTTTTAGATGATGATAACGTTTTAATGGAAGTATCCGCTGGGAAATTAGATGACCGGATAAAAGAGTTAGCGAATGCGGTTGCCGGCAGTAAACACAAGGTATATGTAAGGTTCGATCCGGATATGGAAGTACCGGTAAAAATGTACCCATGGCAATACAAGTCGGCCCCGGAATATATTAAAGCCTTTAATTATTTTGCCCGGGTATTTAAGCGATATGCTCCCAATGCAAAAATAGTTTGGGGGCCATCCGGGTATCCGGGAGATAATGAATATTGGCCGGGCAACAAAGAGGTGGATTATGTGAGCATAACACTTGGCAGCCAATCGGAAAATAGCTTAAATGTATACCCTTTTGCCAAAACTGTTCCCGAAATGTTGCGGCAAAAACTGCATCGCTTACGTTTTATTAATAAACCCGTGCTTATTTTAGGTTCAAACCGGGCTACAAAAAATAATTTCCAGGCCGTTTGGTTAACCGATGAACTAAATTATATGAACCAGTTTAGTGGTACGGCTTATTCAGTTAAAAACTATTTCGATAGCGTAGCAATAAAACCAGTAAGACAAAACCTGAAAGTGGGCGTATTCGACCCTGCCCAAAAACTGCTTGGGCAAAAAAATATCACTGTCGAGCATGTTTTTGCCGATTGGGGCGATGTACAGCGCGGCGATTTTGAGAAAAGGTTCAACGAAGTAATTAACCGCCATCATGATGTGATTGTGACCATGGAGCCATGGCGCGATACAACCAGCAAGACCGACACTATTGATTTAAAACAAATTTTATCAGGACGTTTTGATAACGAGATAAAGAAGTTGTTTGGCATTTTAGCATCTACTAAACAAGTAGTATACCTGCGCTGGATGCATGAGATGGAAATCCCAATCCATCGTTACGCATGGCAAAGCCAGGATCCGGTTACTTACATCACTGCATTTAGATACTTTATGCAATTTGAAGGTGGCCCCGCAAAAAACGTGAAAAGGGTTTGGGGGCCTGCCGGCGACCGGGGATCAATAGACTTTTGGCCCGGCAGCGATGTGGTTGATTATATTAGTATAGCCATTTACGGTCTGCCCGATAAAAACATTACCGATCCCAATAAACAAGAAGCATTCAGCACCATATTTAACAGGAAATTTTACCGGATGAGATTTGCTGACAAACCTTTGTTTATTACAGAGTTTGGTGTAAAAGGCCCGGTTGATTACCAGGATAAGTGGCTGGCCGACGCTGCCGAAACAATCCGGTTAAACCCGCACGTTTTTGGCGTATGTTACTTCAACCTATACGATAATCCCAAAGCTTGGGGAAAAATTAAGGCCCCGGATTGGAGTATAACCCCGGCATCAATGGATGGATTTACTAAACTGCTTGGCAACCACGTTAATACTGGTTTAACGGATAGCGGTAATTAGCATCTTAGGCAATACACTATAAAGCAAAACTTATTACAATAGCCATTGTATTTATAGCATGAAAAGGCTTTTTACCATCCTTGCGCTAACTTTTGCATTTGCCTTAAAAGTGCAGGCGCAGCAAATAACAGACACGCTTGATTTAAAAAAGCGTTTAGGAAAAACCACTACTTTGTGTGATTATGTAACCGGTATAAAAATTATCGCCGATACGCTTACCTTATTAAACATGGGCGGGGCATATCCGCATCAAAAATTTACGGTGGCTATAAAAGGGAACCGGATACAGTTAGATTGGGCTAATTTGAAAGGGAAGCACCTATGTGCAACCGGAGTGCTGATGTTGTATAAAAATCAAGTGGAGCTTTTAGTATTAGAACCTAAGCAGATTGTAGTGAATTAGGCTGCCGGTTTATATTGGTGTTGATAATACCACTCCAGCAAGTAAACACCGTCGCTCCAGCTTAACTTTCCATCTGCTGCAATTTGCGCAAGCATAATAGAAATATTATGCAGAAAAGCGCCTTGTACTTTTCCATCCAACCCTTGTAATACCTTAATAGCGCAAATGGTGATCGCCGAGGGATCTGTTAGCCCGGCACAATTATCGGCCAGTTTCAATTCGGTTAATATAAGCGGCAAATTAGCGCGCAATAATTGTTTTACCTTGTCGTCAATATCACCAGGAATAAGTACCGTTAGCACATCCGCTATGGGCGAATCCACAAACTGTTTAATGTTTTCGGTTACATCAACACCAATATGTATGGCGATTTTTAATTCGGCGGGCATGTCATCAAATAATGCTTTAATGCTTGCCCAAATTTTTGAAAGAAATGATTTTAAACTCATGTTTAATTATGTTTTTTTAATTGTTCAACTTCGGTTTGCAGTATAGCTACTTGTCCCTCAAGTACCTTCAATCTAACCTCGTTAACGCGGTTCTGGGCCTCCTGGGTAACCTTTACGGCGTATATGTCTCCTTTTAGTTGGAAATAAGTGGTCATTACCGATGCCACTATACTGGCTGTGCTCAATATGGTCACCATGAGGTTCTTTATGGTGATGCCTTTTAATTGCTGATGTTCAATGCTTGTCATATTTTAAGGAATAAGGCGCGCTCGGCGGCGCGGCGTTTTACTAAAGCGTCGCATACTATTTTGTTACCGGTATGCGGGTCGGTAATTTTGTTCCATTGCAAAAACTGGTCGGCTGCGCCGGTATAATCATTGGCATTTAGTTTCTCGAATAATGTTTTGCCTGCCGCGGTGCCGGTATTATAAACGAATGATACCAGGGCATCAAACTGGTTTTGTGTCAGCGGGACTTTAGTCCGCTGATTAACAGCACTAACATAAGCGCCCAGGGTGTTACGGAACAGTGCGTCGGCCTGTGCTTCACTGGCCAGTTTATCGCCCGGTTTTACAGCTTTGCCATCGTGGTAACGGGTTGAGCCATAGCCAATGGTCCACACACCGCCACTATCACGGTAGGCGGTTAACCGTAATCCCTCGAAGCTTTTAATGAGAGCCTCGCCATGATCACTTAGTTGTAACATAATTGACTAATTTTGCGGGTGTAAAGAAATTTTTGACCAGGTAAGCCAATCCGGCGGCCAGGGCGGTCGCGCCGATCTGTTTCCAGTTAAAGGTGAACGACCCGGTGCTAAGGCTTACCCCTATGGCAGAAATAAAGCCGCCGGTAATAGCAATAATGAGTCCTTTACCCACATCCTGTAGGTTAAGGCGGTATAGGGAAGAAGTTTTCATGAAGAGGAGAGTGCTTATTTAGTTTATGTTAATACTTCAGTAACTATGTAATAGATCCCGGTATTTGTGCTTCCCAAGAAAAACCTATTATTAATTGAATTTGGATCACACGAAATACCTTCAGGGCTAGAGAATCCAGAAAGACGTTTGACTATTCCACCTGTACCTTTATTCACATAAGCTACACTGTTGCCGGCATACTCACTAACCAGAAATTGGTTTGTAACATTTGGAATGAAACTTAAATCTATTGGTCTATTAAATCCGGGCATACTTTGAGTAATTATATAATTGTCTGTATCAACAATTGTGATATAATCGCTACCATAATTCCCTATATAAACTCGGTTATCATTTTCAGGGTCAAACGCTAAGCCATAAGCCCCATCAAAACCGCTTGACATTGTTGAGATAATTGTAAAACTTGAACTATCAACAAAATTTAAGCTTGTACTCTTAGTAATTAATAGTCTGTTATTAGAAGGGTTAGGATCTACTACTAATGCATTAAGCCCACCAGATAACCCTGTATTAGTAATAATCCATGTTGTTGTATTAATTGATACTAACGCACCTCCAGCAATAGCAAAGAGTCGATTATTGATGTTATCCCATGCAACTCCTGTTACACTACTGCTAAGGCTAATGGTTCTAATGATGTTTAGTGAGTCTAATGCAATGATTTTTACAGTACTCCCACTTGTAATAGCAAATCTATTATTGGCAATTATCGGATCGCATCTTAAGATTTCTATAGCCCCAAAACCCCCTTTACTTGTGGTTATAACATTCAAGTTATCATTGACTTTAAAAATATTATCGGATACTTTAAATACACTTGTGCCTGTTCTGAATAAATGTGACATAGTTTATGCTGTTGTTATGGCTATTTTCCGCCAACTTGTAGTTGTCTTTTTTATATATAAATTATTAAGGCCCCAAACTTGTTGCCCAATTAAAGATGACGGATATGCTGTTTGCAGGTTGACACTTGTTTTATCGCCCGCGCTGTCATCGATGTCAGCTAAATACAAATCAACAAGATTTCCATTAAGGGCCGACCGCCGCCATTGGTTTATACCAATGCAATCATAGCGGTAATTGCTGTCATAGGATACCTGCCCGATTAGACCAGTAATAGATGCAACCCCTGTACTAAAATCGGCACTGCTAAGTGCGGTAGGGGAAACGGTTAACTCTTGCAGGTCATAAATTTTTTGAGGCCCGCCTGATGTTATCGTTAAAACTTTTTCACCTGATGTTATCGTAGGTATACTAGACAAGGACAATATCCGTGCATTAGTTCCGTCAATTGCCAATAAGTGAATGCTATCTGCTGCTATATCGCCAACAGCTAATGCAGTGTTGATTCCTTTTACTAAGGGTAAAGCAGATAACCCATTTAAAGTTAATGTGCAGCTTAAACTTGTATTGGCATTTGTAAACCTGATATAAAATCGCTGTGTATTGGTATAAGCTGTAATAGCCGGACTGATGGTTGCAGCGTAAGCATTGGTGCCACTTGCTGTTGCCGATAACTTGGTACCAGACTGTGTTAGATATTTTGAGTTTTCTAATCCAAGTGCCGTCGCAAATTTTGTATCCTCCGTTCCAGCATCCAATTCCGTTGAGTTAGCTTTTACTACACCTGCCGGCACATCTATCCAAATAGTATTTCTATCCACCTCATCCACCTTCGCCAATATCTGACCAGCTGTGCCGCCAACCGGTACACCAGGCCCAGCCGGACCAGCATCGCCAGCGTCACCTTTTTCGCCGGGCTCACCCTGAGGGCCTGTGTCGCCGGTATCGCCTTTAGCACCAGCATCTCCTGCTGAACCCGTATCTCCCTTTTCACCGGGAATTCCTTGTGGCCCTGTGTCGCCGGTATCGCCTTTATCCCCCTTTGCACCCACCGGGCCTGTATCTCCCGTATCACCTTTCTCGCCTTGCGGACCAATCAGGGTTGTCCCGCTTCCCCATACGCCGGCAGTTTTTGGGCCAAAAAGGGTGTAGGTACTTGTATTGATATAGAAATCGCCGTTGGCGCCGTCGGTACTGTTTGATGGATTGCTTGCGCCTTGCAAAATGGTACGACCGGCAGCACCGGTATTCCCTGTATCGCCCTTGTCGCCTTTGGCCCCGGCGGGGCCGTTTAGCATAGTGAAAACCTGATTCCATGTGCCTGCCGTTTTTTTGTAGAAAATGCCGGTAGTGGTGTTAATGTAGGTGTCAGCATTATTACCTGTGCTGCTGGCCGGCGCACCTAAACCATAAAGTACGGTGCCATCGGTTTGGTTGCTGCCTGAAGGCAAAGTGTACACCACATTCCAGGTGCCTGATATTTTTTGCGCGAATGCGCCCGATGTAGTGTTCACAAATACGTCGCCATTTTTGCCGGTGGTATTTTGCGGCAGGGTAGTGCCAAAACTGATTGCCGCACCGGTTGACAGGTTGCTGCTAAGGAACGACAGCAATGTGGCAAAGGTGAACTGGTAGTCGGTATTATTGTGGACCAGGAGGGAAACATCGGCCGCGTCAATAGATGCTGCTGATGCTAAATCGCTTATTTTTTTATCCATGAGATTTGTGATTTATATTAGAATTGAGATTTAGAGAGTAAAAGAACAATAATTTTACTTTTACAATTGAAACGAGAGTAGATTTTTAATATATTTACACTCAAATAAAATACGAACGTAAAATTTACCTTTGATGGTATGACTTATAATCCAGCAATTCCTTTTAATGATTTACCGCCTTTACCCCCACATGGCGTAGAAACAGTTGCGGTCTTAAAAAAAACGATCGCTGCAAGCAGGGCATTGGCTGAACTTAAAGGAGCAATAACAAATTTGCCAAACCCTACTTTATTTGTAGATACCATCAATTTACAGGAAGCACAAGCTAGTTCGGCAATTGAAAATATAATAACAACGCAAGACGAACTGTTTAAGGCATCTGTATCGGCTAAAACAATTGAACACCTTGCAACTAAGGAGGTTATTTATTATAAGGATGCCTTATGGTATGGGTTTGAGCAATTAGAGCGCCGGCCTATACTTAGTACCAATCTTTTTATCTCGATAATGCAGATTGTAAAGAAAAATACATCGGGCATCAGGAATACACCAGGTACCAAACTTACAAACCCTGCTACAGGAAAGGTGGTTTACACACCGCCTGAAGGAGAGGATATTATTAGGGAGAAATTAAAGGCCCTTGAAGATTTTATACATGCCGAAGACGAAATAGACCCCTTAGTGCGATTGGCGTTAATTCATTATCAATTTGAAGCCATACACCCATTTATAGATGGTAATGGAAGAACCGGCCGGATCATCCTGTTACTTTATTTAAAGTTATCGGGCTTGATGGAATTACCTGCGTTATATATGAGCGACTATATCATAAAACATAAACAAGATTATTATACTGGCTTACGTTTGGTTACCGAAGAAGGCAATTGGGAAAACTGGATCATATACATATTGGATATGATAGAAACTACTGCCATAAAAGGACGGCAACAAATAACATTGATAGAGAAGTTGATGGCCGAAATGGGGGCCGCTATCCAGAAAACCTTACCTAAAATATACTCTAAAGACTTGATAGAGGTGTTGTTCAAATTGCCATATACAAAACGTTCGTTTTTAATAGCGGCTGGTATAGGGAATTTGAAAACGGTTGGCAATTACTTGAATGATTTAGAAAGAGCCGGTTTTTTAACAAGTGAATTTGTTGGAAAAGAAAAGCTGTATCTAAACGGAGCATTAATGAAAATATTAATTAACTGATAACATTTTCATCCAACCTGTCAAAAACGCCTCGTTATTTATAGGTTATACAGGCGACAGGCAGTTAAATTCGTCGCTGCGGAATGGTGTGCGTTCAGTTCTATCCACACCCCTTATGCGCGGGCCTGCCTGCCGAGCTGATTTATTTTTAGGGTTGTAGCTCCACAGCGGGAAATCGCTTTGATGATCGCGCAGGAAACGCTCGGCTTCATTGGTATAGGCGTTGGCTGTGCCGCGTTGCTGCTCTACCAGTTTGGTAATATCTGCCGTGGTTAGCGAATTGCCGCCCTCGCGTTGTTTAATTACCGGGCCGGTAGCGGTGTAATGCACGGCATCGTCCTCAATAAAACGAGCAAAGGTAAAGTACACCACTAGCGGACCAAGCCCCTGGTATAACACAATATGCCCGCGTTTATCCAGGTATTCGGTACCATTCATCAGGTCTTTGTAGGGCTGCGGGGCGTCATCTTTCAGGGTGCCGTCATCGTTAAAATGTTTAAGCAGGTCGAAGTATAAAGCGTAACCTAAAAACGGTTTCAGGTCAAGCTCCTGTGCCTTGCTAATGAACACGCCCAGGCGTTCGGGTTTAATATTCAGGCTGATATCCTCAAAGCGCTGAAAAGTGGTTTGGTTAATGATGTTCATTTTTAGTTGTGAGTTGTAAGTATTGAGTTATGAGTAGTGACGGGTTCGTTTTAACTTGAAACCCATCACTCAAAACTCATAACTAATTTGCCATCGCTTCCGCCTCGGCAGGTTTAAAGCCATAGGCATGGATAAGGATGGCGGTTTTGTTGGCTGCCGGCAGGTTAGAAAGTAATAGCTGGTTGATGCTGTTGCCGGCCACCATACCTGCGTTATCGTCAGCAACATCGGCAGTGACGGGAACAATGTTCCAGTTGCCTGTTGGGTTAATGTTGGTATAAAACCGGCCGAAAATCTCGGCAAAGGTTTCTGAAATTTCCAGGCGTTCAGGCGCGGTATTATCATTAAACTCGCGGATGGCTTGTTTCTTTTCGCCGCCATTGCTAAGCCCGGATGTTTTTTCAGAATTAATCAATTCTTTAGGGACCGAGAACCCTTTGATAATGCGCGCTTCGACCGATCGTTCGGTACTTTCAAAAAGCTTATCGTTATTCTGAGTACCATAGGGTTTACATTCCGGTTTGGATGCCTCATCTTCATACTCAATCACAATGATCTTCTGCGCGCTTTTGGCCCCCTGGAAAGTACCCAGGTCTTTTTCCAACTGACTTGGTACATTGCTGTAAGGTTCATCGCCCATATCTGGTCCGGCATTGTCGGCTTCCTCGCGGCGCGAAGGCATAAATAACATGGTTGAGGGCAGGAAGCCGGTAGTTACCTCACGGTTGTTAAAGATCTTTATTCCAGCTTCGGTTTCAAAATCTTCCCAAACGCTGTCGGCTTCCATCAGTGGGTAATCATCAACCTCGGGATTAAAATAAAACAGCTGACCTTTATACTTTTCCCAGCCACCTGCTGCTGAAACCTGTTGTTTTATAGCATCCGGATCAGGATTATACTTATCCAGGAAAGTGATCTTGCTGCGCATGATGTTTTTCCAGGTCTTACGGCCCCAGTCGAAGTATATGGCATACTTATCAGCCGTCTCGGCGCAATCGGTATCACCCATGCGGATGTCCTCGAACTTCACATAGTTTACCGAGGCTATTTTAAAGTTGGCATTATAATTTACATGGATGCCAAATCCGCTAAAAAGCGCCTTGTCTGAAGCTATGGCTTTTAACAATTTAGCCAGCGTTAAGCCCTTGCTGTTAATTACTTGCTTGCCCAGATCCGCTTCTTCAAAACCGTTACCGGCAATAAACTTGGCACGCTTGTTCCAGCAATCTTTTGCCGTTGGTGAGCCGCCCACCAGTTCCAGCATCCGCTGCGGGTAGGCGTTGTCAGCATCGTAGTTCAGTATGCCATAAGTTTGGTTAGGGCGTACAATAATGCGGCGTTCAATTTGTGGCAGGTAGGTTTTCATAGTTTTGATTTCGGATTTCGAATTTTCGATTTCGGATTTGGTTTGATTTTCATGCGTTCCGGGTCTTCCGGACTTTCCGTCTTTCCGACTTCCGGACTGTCGCTAAATAGCGACCTGATATGCGGATACCGTTCCAGGTACCATTCGGCTTCGGCATCGGTCAGGTTATCATTATCATGCTGCGCATGTTCGCCGGGGACAAATTGGTGTTTGCCGGGTTTTAGGATATATTTTTTTGAGTTCATAGTTGTGAGTTTTAAGTATTGAGTGATAAGAAGTAAGTAAACTCAGTACTTACCACTCATCACTCACAACTGGTTAAACCACCAACGCTTCCAACGCAGCCAGGGTACTAGCATAGGTTGCCGAGCCTGATTCAGGCGCTATGGACACGGCACGTGGTGGGTAAGGTTCTTTCAGCTTGTCCGGGTTGGTTAGCTTTAATTTGTAACCGCCTTCAACACCTTCATCAGCCGCGTTGCGTTCGGCATCGGTCAGTATCAAACCGTTTACGGCACCGAACAGTTCAATGGCCGAATCGCCGGCTTTGTAATTGTTAATGGTGATGGCACGAACCCTGCCGTAACCCATAGCCATTAGTTGTGCTTTAACCGCTGTTGAAAGGCCTGCGATGTTAAAGTCTATCTCCTCGGTATAGCGCGGGCCAACCTGGGTTTTGGTGAGTTTAGATACGCTATTGAAGCTGTTATTAGTACCGGTGAATTTATAAACCTTAGCGCTGCTAACGGCAGTAAGGCCGGATACGATTAGCGGGTTCATACTATCATAAGTAAGGGCGATATCATCTTCGTTAAAAATGTAGATCACGTCCTCTATACCGGATGTTACCGGTTCGGCTGCCCCAAGGGCAAAGCCTGCGTTTATTTTATTGTAAATGGGCATGGATTTTAATTTTAAGCCCCCTAACCTCCGTCAGCTGACAGAGGAATAGAATGGCATTGTTGAAATTATTAATTTGATTAAGGTTAATTGCTTCCCCTTTAGGGACTGGGGCTTTACGCCGACAAATAGAATAGCTCGTTAGCAAACTTGAAGTTTACCGCGGCTTTCATTCGGGCCTTCATGCGTACAACGTTATCGTTGGTATAAGGCTTCATGTAAACGGTTGATAGTTCAGATGCATCGCCTAACAGATCGACACCGAGGAATAGGTTTGATGAGCGTGCACCCAATATGGTATTGGCCTGCCAGTGGTTCATCAGTTGTAATGGGATCCCTAAGTAATCCATTTTCTTTTTATCCGTAAAGGCGTTCAGCACATTGGTGGCATTGTTGGCCTGGGCCTGCGCGTAAGCATAGCCTACGTGTAAAGGGATCTGCAGGTTAAAATCTTCCTGACTGCGGTCGGCAGGGTCTAATTGCGAGAACACACCGTTCAATACACCAAGCACGTTGCTGGCATTAATATAGCTCACAGTAGCCGCAGTTGACGTGCCGGTGAAGATGGCCGCTTTGCGGGTGTTGATCTCGTTATAATTACGCACCAGTTTAAAAGTAGTAGCGTTTAATACCTGGATAAAGTACGATTGCCCTTGCACATCCACACCCGAACCGCCGTTGGTAGTATCTTTACTTGTACCGGTTACGGCGGTAATGGTCACCACATCACCATCAAATAAAGAGGTAGTGCTGCTTACGGTTACCACGCCTGAGGCGTTGATAGCGGTTGCCGCCATGCTGGTATTGGCTTTGCCTAAGCCCACTTTAAATACACCGCTGGCATCGGCAATGCTTGGTAACAAGCCCGGAAACGCGGCGGTGAAGGTAGCTTCTTTAGTTGATGCCTTGCCCAGCCAGTACAAACGCTCATTAGCAATTTGTATCTTGGTTAAATAACGCTGCACCATAAAATCGGACAGGTCTACAACGCCTTCAT
>Ga0075366_10001472_pt1 | contig 11739 bp, 8 predicted proteins | sample EndMethybrTD3031_FD_72351 | JGI IMG/M metagenome (GOLD analysis project Ga0075366, IMG submission 72351) | Populus endosphere microbial communities from Tennessee, USA - Endosphere MetaG P. TD hybrid TD303-1 | ecosystem: Host-associated > Plants > Roots > Endosphere | place: USA: Tennessee... | reverse complement strand
ATCACGACGCCGACGAGAACGGGGGCGCTGCTCACAGCTCGCTCCAGGACTTCGACAAACCTTGAATTGTAGGCGGCCGGGCGTCACCTCCCAGGAAGCCCTCGCCATCCCGAAAGCGCGACCATGCTCGACATTTCGCTGAAGAACTTCGAAGCCGAGGTCATCAACGCCTCGCTGCAGCAACCGGTGCTGCTCGACATCTGGGCGCCGTGGTGCGGTCCCTGCAAGGCGCTCGGCCCGCTGCTCGAAAAGCTCGAGACGGCCTACGCGGGGCGCTTTCGCCTCGCCAAGCTGAACTCGGACGACCAGCCGGAGATCGCCGGCCAGCTGTCGCAGATGTTCGGTGTGCGCAGCATCCCGTTCTGCGTGCTGTTCAAACAGGGCCAGCCGGTCGACGGCTTCGTCGGCGCGCTACCCGAAGGCGAAGTGCGCAAGTTCCTCGACAACCACGTGCCGACCGCTGAGGTCGCCGCGGCCGAAGAAGAAGCCGCCGCTGCGGCCGACATGCTGGCCGAAGGTGATGCCGAAGCGGCGATCGAGAAGCTGCAGGAGGCGCTCGCGATCAACCCTGCCAACGACGCCGCGCGCTACGACTACCTGCGCGCGCTGCTGACCGCCGGCCGCGTGAAGGAAGCCCGAGCAACCTTCGACCCGGTCGCGTCCAAGGTGGCGCTCGACGCCCGGCTCGCGGCGTGCGGCCACTGGCTCACCGCGTGCGAAGTCGCCGCGACGGCGCGCGACGTCAAGACACTGCAAGCGGCGATCGCCGCGAACAAGCGCGACTTCGACGCACGCTTCGAGCTCGCCCAAAGGCACTTCGCCGCTGGTGAGTTCACTGCGGCGATGGACGAACTGCTCGAGATCATCATGCGCGACAAGGCGTGGCGCGATGAGCTGGCGCGCAGGACTTATGTGGGGATTTTGGAGCTGATGACAGTGCCCGCCAGTCCGAAGGCCGCTGACGCTACGAAGGCAAGCGGCTCACTTGAGATTGCCGCGTCGTCGAAACCTCGGGAGGCGGCCTCGGTAGTGGACTCCTACCGGCGACGATTGAGCATGACGCTGTTCTGATATCCATCACTTCGGTGAGGTCGTACCAAGAAGATGGATAGTCTCTTGCTGCAACTTCACGAATTCGTCCCACGCCAATTTGGCTTGTTGATCTTGCTCGGTGGCCTTGTCCAATGAGCCAAGTAGTCTGAACGTGTCAGCAAGTCGTTGATGAGTGGCAGCTTTGTCGTCAACTAGCGTAGCCGCAGTGAGGTTGGCGATCGCATCTTCTGAGTTTTGGTGAGCGGATTGGAAGTTGCCAACTTGGGCGTGACACCAGGCAATGTCAGCACGCATGTACGACAGAACTCGTTCCATACCCTGATCGCGCGCAACCGAAATGTTGCTCTCGTAAATTCTGAGCGCTTCGGTGGGCTTGCCCGTTAGCGAGGCAGCCTGCGCCCTGAGAATCGGCACCCAGGTGGACAGGCTTTGCGTTCCGATGAGCTCGTCATAGCTAGTCGTTGACTCTGCCTCAAGGCGAGCATTCGGCGAACTGTGAAGAGAAGGCGTGTTGCAAAGCGTGCGCTGCCGAAGGTTCGCAACACCCATGCAAGTGACGTTGTGCATCAGCGCACTAATGGTCGCCTCGTCACCTTCCGCAACTGCGTGCCTGTGCGCTGCCGCGTACCAGTCTTTCGCCAGGTCGTATCTGTTTGCCAGGTGAAGCGAAATGGCGCCCACCAGATCTGCGCGCGCCAACGCTTGGTGATCATCATCGCCAGCCGACTCGAGGCTCAGTTTTACAAACTTGCTGACACCCTGGAAGTCCAGTGACGAAAACTTGATATGAGCAAGCCAAGCTGCTGCCAACGCGCTCGCCGAGCTGAGTTTGGCAGCGGTCGCCAAGGCTAATGCTCGGCTGAACTTGTCGGCTGGATTCCCTTCAACACCAGCAAACAAGTACGAGAGCCCTTCTACAAGGTTCAGCCAGCACGAAATGCGAGCGTCGGGTCTTGCGTCGTAGCGTGAACGAAGCTCCTTCAGAATTGCAGATGCTTCCTCTGTATGTCCCTGCCGAATGAGAAATGACGCCTGCTTCGCTCGCAAGCAGTCCGCTGTCACTGCATCTAGGGCCTGCAGAATCTCTGCATCGATCCGTCCGAGAAAGCCGGGTCGCACAACTCACTCCGAAATCAGAGACAGGACTTCACGGTATTTTCTTGAGGTCAGGCGAACTACATCGCTGTCCAGTTTCGGTGCCGGTGGCCGCTTGTCCCATGACTTTCCTTCCACGCGCACACTTTCAAGCCAATCACGAACGACTTGCTTGTCCAGGCTCGGTGGCGAGGCCCCTTCTTGATAGCTTTCGAAAGGCCAGAATCGCGAGGAGTCAGGCGTCAGCACTTCATCCATCAGCGTCAGTGTCCCTTGCGCGTCGAGGCCGAACTCGAACTTCGTGTCGGCAATGATGATGCCCTTGCGCAGTGCGAATTCGGCTGCCTCCTTGTAGAGACGCACCGAGACGTCGCGGACTCGACCGGCAAGCTCCGCACCGATGGTTCCGCACAGATGCTCGAAGCTGATGTTCTCGTCGTGCTCGCCCATCTCGGCCTTCGTGGCCGGCGTGAAGATCGGCTCGGGCAGTCGGCTTGCATTCTTCAGGCCCGGTGGCAGCGACACGCCGCACACCGACTGGCTCGTTTGGTATTCCTTCCAGCCACTTCCGGCGAGGTAGCCGCGCACCACTGCCTCCACGGGCAGCGGCTTCAGCCGCTTGACGAGCATGCTGCGGCCCCGCACCTGGGCGCGTTCGTCTGGCGCGACGACGCTTTCCGGATCCTCGCCTGTCAGGTGGTTCGGGACGATGTGGGCGAGGTTGCCGAACCAGAACAGCGCCATGCGCGTCAGCACCTCGCCCTTGCCCGGGATCGGCTCGGACATCACGACGTCGAAGGCGCTGAGGCGGTCGGTCGCCACCATCAGGATCCGGTCCTGTCCGACCGCGTAGTTGTCGCGCACCTTGCCCCGCGCGAGCAGCGGCAGCGATTGGATCGTGGTGTTCAGCAGGCCGTCGCTCATCGGATTTCTCTTCGCGGGGAGTGAGCCGGCGCAATGCGGCCGGACACCGAATTGTAGTAATCCACAAGAAAAGAACCCGGCCGAAGCCGGGTTCCGATCGGAGCGAGACTCGCCTCAGGGCTTCGCGCCCGTGGGGAAGGGCCACGCTGCCTGCGGGCTGAGCGTGGTCTTGACCGGGGTCGTCGACGCAGCCGGAGCCGGTGCAGCGGGTGCCGCAGCTTTCTTCGCAGCAGCCTTCTTCGCAGGCGCCTTCTTCTTGGCGGCAGCCTTCTTCGCAGGCGCCTTCTTCTTCGCAGCGGCCTTCTTCTTCGCAGGCGCCTTCTTCTTCGCGGCAGCCTTCTTCGCAGGCGCCTTCTTCTTCGCGGCGGCCTTCTTCGCAGGCGCCTTCTTCGCAGCGGCCTTCTTGGCCGGGGCCTTCTTCGCCGCCGCCTTCTTGGCCGGGGCCTTCTTCGCCGCCGCCTTCTTGGCCGGAGCCTTCTTCGCCGCCGCCTTCTTGGCCGGAGCCTTTTTCGCCGCAGCCTTCTTGGCCGGAGCCTTCTTCGCAGTTGCCATTACATTCTCCTTGATCAAGTTGAAAAGGAACCGGGCGGCTTCGACACCTTGTCGTCAGTCATCCGGCTATTCATCACCCAAGGCTGTCCAGGAGGGACGCCCCGGTGCGATGAATCGGGGAGCGGGTCGCGCACTGCGCTTCTGCGTCGCAGCATCACGCCCCGCATGTCTTGATCTTTAAAACAGTTCGAGCATGACCTCCGGTCAGGCAAGATTCCGGCTCAATCCCACGACAGAGCACCGCCGGACTGGTACTCGATCACACGTGTCTCGAAGAAGTTGCGTTCCTTCTTCAGATCGATCATTTCGCTCATCCACGGGAACGGGTTCTCTTCGTTCGGGAAGAGTTCCTCCAGTCCGATCTGCGTGGCGCGGCGGTTGGCGATGTAGCGCAGGTAGCCCTTGAACATCGACGCGTTCATGCCGAGCACACCGCGCGGCATCGTGTCCTCCGCGTAGCGGTACTCGAGCTCGACAGCCTTCTGGAACAGCCTCTTGATCTCGGCCTTGAACGCCGGCGTCCACAGCTGCGGGTTCTCGAGCTTGATCTGGTTGATCAGATCGATGCCGAAGTTGCAGTGCATCGACTCGTCGCGCAGGATGTACTGGTACTGCTCCGCCGCGCCAGTCATCTTGTTCTGCCGGCCGAGCGCGAGGATCTGCGTGAAGCCGACGTAGAAGAACAGGCCTTCCATCAGGCAGGCGAACACGATCAGCGACTCGAGCAGTTTCTGGTCGTTCTCGAGCGTGCCGGTCACGAAGGCCGGATCCATGATCTGCTCGATGAACGGCAGCAGGAATTCGTCCTTGTCGCGGATCGACGCCACCTCGTGGTAGGCGTTGAAGATCTCGCTCTCGTCCAGACCCAGCGATTCGACGATGTACTGGTAGGCGTGCGTGTGGATCGCCTCCTCGAACGCCTGGCGCAGCAGGAACTGGCGGCACTCCGGCGCCGTGATGTGGCGGTAGGTGCCGAGCACGATGTTGTTCGCGGCCAGCGAATCGGCCGTGACGAAGAAGCCGAGATTGCGCTTGACGATGCGGCGCTCGTCTTCGGTCAGGCCGTTCGGATCCTTCCAGGTCGCGATGTCGCGCGACATGTTGACCTCTTGCGGCATCCAATGGTTCGCGCAGGTCGCGAGGTACTTCTCCCACGCCCACTTGTACTTGAAGGGCACCAACTGGTTGACGTCGGTCTTGCCGTTGATGATGCGCTTGTCGGATGCCTTGACGCGCCGCGTGTCGGCGTCGGCCGCACGATGCACACGTGCATCGTCGGCCTTCGGCGCGTGCACGATCTCTGCACTGCGCGGCTTGTGAGCCGCAGACGACGAGCCCGGCGCGATGACTGCGCCTAACGGTGTCGAGGGTCTGACGTCTTCTTCCCAAACCAGCATGGTCACTTCCTGAACGAGCGGATTATCGGAGTGTTGCGCGCGAACACCAAGCACTTCTTGACATTTGGGCGCATTGCTTGTTGCTGCATTGCATCGCGCGTGTCGTCGCGAACGATGCGATGTGTGCTCATTGGCACGCTTCGCAGGTTGGATCGTCGATCGCGCAGAACTTGATGTCGGTCGCTGCATCGCTCGCATCGACTTCGGCGGCAGCGATCGGCGCATCCATGCGCGACGGCGCGGCACCCGATCCGCTCGTCACCGCATTGAGCTGGCCCGCCTTCACGGTCGACTTCTCCGCGTGCGTCGCGCCGACCGTGCGCAGGTAGTAGGTCGTCTTCAGCCCGCGTGTCCAAGCGAGCTTGTAGGTCTCGTCGAGCTTCTTGCCCGACGCGCCGGCCATGTAGATGTTGAGCGACTGCGCCTGGTCGATCCACTTCTGGCGCCGCGCTGCCGCCTCGACGAGCCACTGCGTCTCGATCTCGAACGCGGTTGCGTAGAGCGCCTTCAGATCCTCGGGCACACGATCGATGCGGCGCAGCGAGCCGTCGAAGTGCTTGAGGTCCATCACCATCACGTCGTCCCACAGGCCGAGCGCCTTCAGGTCTCGCACCAGGTGCTCGTTGAGCAGCGTGAACTCGCCCGACAGGTTCGACTTCACCGACAGGTTGCCGAACGAGGGCTCGATCGACGCGCTGACGCCGATGATGTTCGAGATCGTCGCGGTCGGCGCGATCGCGACGCAATTCGAGTTGCGCATGCCGTGCGCCGTGATGCGCTCGCGCAGCGTGCCCCAGTCGAGCGACATGCTGCGGTCGACGTCCACGTGGCCGCCACGCTGCTCGGCGAGCAGCTCGAGCGAATCGAGCGGCAACACGCCGCGGTCCCACAGCGAGCCGCGGTAGCTCGAATAGCGGCCGCGCTCGGCGGCCAGCTCGGTCGAGGCCCAGTAGGCGTGGTAGCACACCGCTTCCATCGAGCGGTCGGCGAACTCGACCGCCGCGTCCGACGCATACGGAATGCGCAGCTCGTACAACGCATCCTGGAAGCCCATGATGCCGAGCCCGACGGGCCGATGGCGCAGGTTCGAGTCGCGCGCCTTCTTGACCGCGTAGTAGTTGATGTCGATCACGTTGTCGAGCATGCGCATCGCCGTCGCGACCGTCTTCTTCAGCTTCGCCTGGTCGATCTGACCGTCCTTGACGTGCTGGGCGAGGTTGACCGAACCGAGGTTGCAGACCGCGATCTCGCTGCCGCTGGTGTTCAGCGTGATCTCGGTGCACAGGTTGCTCGAGTGCACGACGCCGACGTGCTGCTGCGGCGAGCGCACGTTGCAGGCATCCTTGAAGGTGATCCACGGATGCCCGGTCTCGAACAGCATCGAGAGCATCTTGCGCCACAGATCCTTGGCGGGCATCTTCTTGAAGAGCTTGATCTCGCCGCGCGCCGCCTTGTCCTCGTAGCGCGTGTAGGCCTCCTCGAAGTCGCGGCCGAACTTGTCGTGCAGGTCCGGGCAGGTGCTGGGCGAGAACAGCGTCCAGTCGCCGCCTTCGAGCACACGCTTCATGAACAGGTCCGGAATCCAGTTCGCGGTGTTCATGTCGTGCGTGCGGCGGCGATCGTCGCCGGTGTTCTTGCGCAGCTCGAGGAATTCCTCGAGGTCGAGGTGCCAGGTCTCGAGGTAGGCGCAGACCGCGCCCTTGCGCTTGCCGCCCTGGTTGACCGCGACCGCGGTGTCGTTGACCACCTTCAGGAACGGCACCACGCCCTGGCTCTTGCCGTTCGTGCCCTTGATGTGGCTGCCGAGCGCGCGCACGTTGGTCCAGTCGTTGCCGAGCCCGCCGGCGAACTTGGACAGCAGCGCGTTCTCCTTCAGCGCCTCGTAGATGCCGTCGAGGTCGTCGGCGACCGTGGTCAGGTAGCAGCTCGACAGCTGCGAGCGCCGCGTGCCCGAGTTGAACAGCGTCGGCGTCGAGCTCATGAAGTCGAAGGTCGACAGCACCTCGTAGAACTCGATCGCACGCGCTTCGCGGTCGATCTCGTTGAGCGCGAGCCCCATCGCGACGCGCATGAAGAAGGCCTGCGGCAGCTCGATGCGGACCTCGTCGACGTGCAGGAAGTAGCGGTCGAACAGCGTCTGCAGGCCGAGGTAGTCGAACTGCAGGTCACGATCGGCCTTCAGCGCCGCGCCGAGCTTGGCGAGGTCGAACTGGAGCAGCTTCTCGTCGAGCAGTTCGGCCTGCACGCCCTTCTTGACGAAGCCGGGAAAGTAGTCGGCGTAGCGCTGCTGCATCTGCGCCTGCAGCACCTCCTCGCCGAGGATCTCGCGCCGGATCGTGTGCAGCAGCAGCCGCGCGGTGGCGCGTGTGTAGCCGGGATCCTTCTCGATCAGCGTGCGCGCGGCGAGGATCGCCGCCTTGTGCACCTCGTCGATCGGAACGCCGTCGTACAGGTTGCGGCGCGTCTCGGCCAGCACCGGCTCGGGCTTCACGTCGGCGCCGAGGCCGGCGCAGGCCGACTCGATCAGCGCCTGCAGGTGTCCGAGATCGAGCGGCACGCGCTGGCCGCGGTCGAGCACGTGCAGCACCGGCTCGGTCGCGACCGGCCGCTGGCCCTGCTTCGCACGCTCCTGGGCGCGCCGCTCGCGGTACAGCACGTAGGCGCGCGCGACCTCGTGGTGGCCGCCGCGCATCAGGCCGAGCTCGACGTGGTCTTGCACGTCCTCGATGTGGAAGGTGCCGCCGCTCGGACGCGAGCGCAGCAGCGCGCGCACGACCGATTCGGTCAGGCCGTCGACGGTCTCGCGCACGCTCGCCGATGCGGCCCCCTGCGTGCCGTGCACGGCGAGGAAGGCCTTCATCAGCGCGATCGCGATCTTGTTCGGCTCGAACGCGACGACGGCGCCGTTGCGGCGAATGATCTGGTAGCCCTGGTAGGCGGAAGCGGAGGTGTTGGAAGCGGGTACCGCACGCTGCGGGAGCGCTGCGGCCGAGGTCGGGACGGTGACGGCTTGCATGGATTCCCCTCGGGTGTTCTGCACGGAGATGACGGTGGTGATGGACTGAAGACTTGTCGATGCGGACGGTCCATGCGGCGGCGACACTGGAGCGCGCAACCGGCGCGGCGCAGCAGGCAAAGGCATGGGGGAGGTGCAATCGGGCAAGGCAGAGGATAGCACGAGAAGACACTATATCTGGGGTACCGAGCCCCTTCAAGCACTACCGATAGCGTATGAACCCTAGTGCCTCGCGGCGGCCCGCCTGCGCTTGCACGGCGTCACAGGTTCGGGAACTCCCAGCCGAGGTCGGCCAGCGCGGCGCGCACGCGCGGCCAGTCGAACGCCGCGCCCGGATCCTTCTTGCGCCCGGGTGCGACGTGCTCGTGCCCTGCCATCGACACGATCGGATAGCGCCGCACGAGCCGCCGCGCGAGATCGGCGAGAACCTCGTACTGGACGGCGTCGAACGGCCCGCCCTCGAGCCCCTCGAGCTCGACGCCGATCGAATAGTCGTTGCAGTTGTCGCGCCCGCGCCATGACGAAGCGCCTGCATGCCACGCACGCTCGTCGCATGAGACGAACTGGATCAGCGCGCCGTCGCGCCGCACGAGGAAATGCGCCGACACCTTCAGGCCACGGATCTCGCGGTAGTAAGGATGTGCATCCCAGTCGAGGCGGTTGGTGAACAGGCGCTCGATCGCGTCGCCGCCGAACGATCCGGGCGGCAGGCTGATCGAGTGCACGAGCAGCAGGTCGATCGCCGTGCCGGCCGGCCGCGGGCCTGCGTTCGGCGAACGGCAGCGGCGCGCGCCGGACCACCAGCCGCCGCGCCAACGCGGCGCGCCTGCGCTCATTCGCGTTCGCCGCCCGGTCCGTCGCCGCCGACGTTGACGCCCAGGCGCGCCATCCGGTAGCGCATCTGCCGCAACGACAGCCCGAGGCTCGCGCCGGCCGCGGTGCGATTGAAGCGGTGGCGTTCGAGCGCACGCACGAGGATGTCGCGCTCGACTTCGTCGAGATAGGCGGCGATGTCGTGCGGCAGCGGCTCCTCGGCCGGCATCGGCGGACGCTGCGGTGCCGCCGGCACGAGGCGCTCTTCCGGCACACGCGGCGCGGGCAGTTCGAGGCCGGGGATCGGCTCGTCGGTCACCGCCGGCGCGGCCAGCCCGAGATCGGCGACGTCGATCGTGTCGCTGCCCGCCAGCGCCACCGCGCGGTGCAGCAGATTCTCGAGCTCACGCACGTTGCCGGGGAACGCGTAGCGGCCGAGCACCGCGAGCGCCTCGCGCGTCAGCCGCGGCGGCGGCACGACACCGGCGTCCATCGCGATGCGCTCGAGCACCCGCTCGCTGATCGAGACCAGATCCTCGATGCGCTCGCGCAGCGGCGGCACGCGGATCTGGATCACGTTGAGCCGGTAGTAGAGATCCTGCCGGAAGTGGCCGGTGTGCACCTCGGCGCCGAGATCCTTGTGGGTCGCGCTCAGCAGGCGCACGTTGAGAGGCTGCTCGACGACCGCGCCGACCGGCCGCACCGAGCGTTCCTGGATCACGCGCAGCAGCTTGCTCTGCATCGACAGCGGCAGGTCGCCGATCTCGTCGAGGAACAGCGTGCCGCCGTTGGCGGCCTGGAAGAAGCCCTCGCGGTCTTCGTTGGCGCCGGTGAACGCGCCCTTGCGGTAGCCGAAGAACTCCGCCTCGAGCAGCTGCTCGGGGATCGCACCGCAGTTGACCGGCACGAAGGGCTGAGCCGCGCGCGGGCTGACCTCGTGGATCGCGCGCGCGACGAGCTCCTTGCCGGTGCCCGATTCGCCGTTGACGAGCACCGGTGCCATGCTGCGCGCGACCTTGTCGACCAGCGCACGCACGTGCTGCATCGCGGCGGACTGCCCGGCCATGCGGCGCAGCGCCACGCTCGCCGGCGCCGCCGGTGCCGCGGCCGGCCGCGGCGTGCGCGCCGGCGCCGCGGTGCTGCCATGCTCGGACGGCAACGTGCTCGGATCGATGGTCGGCACGCCGGCACCGCCGCGCCCGAGCGCGGAGGCGACGACGGCGCGGAACTGCTTCAGGTCGACCGGCTTGGTGAGGTAGTCGTAGGCGCCCGCCTTGAGTGCCTCGACCGCGTTCTCGGCCGAGCCATAGGCGGTGATCACGATTGCCTTCTCGCGCCGGCCTTGCTCCTCGAGGCGGCGCAGCAGGTCGAGCCCGGTGCCGTCGGGCAGCCGCATGTCGGTGATCACGGCGCTGTAGACACGGTCCTTCAGATGCAGCAGCGCTTCCTCGACGGTACCGGCCGTCTCGATGTCGTAGCCCTCGCGCAGCAGGGTCAGCTCGTACAGCGTGCGCAGGTCGGGCTCGTCGTCGACGACCAGCAGGCTGAAGTGCGAAGCGGATGTCATTGAGTCAGGTGCAATCGTGCCTCGGCGCTCGCCAGCGGCAACCGCCGCATCAGGACGAAGAATTCGTTCGGGTGCGGATCCCCGCTCGCGCGTGCGCGGTAGTCGATGCTGGCGCCATAGCGCTCGCACAGCTCACGGCAAATATACAGGCCCAACCCCGTACCTCGGCTGCGCGTGGAAAAGAACGGTTCGAAGAGGTAACGCTCGACGTCCGGCAGGATCGGCGCGCCGTTGCTCGCGACGCTGAGGAAGGCCACCGTCTCGTCGCGCGAGTCGAGCCGCAGCTGGATTGCGCCGGCCTCGTCGCGCGCGTGGCGGCGCGCGTTGTCGAGCAGGTTGACGAGCACACGCCGCAGATGGTCGGCGTCGAAGGCGACGCCGATCGGCTCGCCCGGCAGCTCGACGTGCAGCACGCTGTGATCGCCGAGCTTCAGGTCGACCGAACGGGCCCAGTCGCTGCACACCGCGGCGATCTGCGCGACCGCATCGATCGCGCCGACTTCCTGCGGCTGGCCGGGCGCGACTTCCATCACGTCGTCGACGATGCGCTTCAGGCGCTCGACGTTGTCGGCCACCATGCGCATCAGCTGGCGCTGCGCCGGGTCGGTGGCGTCCTCGGTCAGCAGCGCGTTGGCCTGCGCGATCGCCGCGAGCGGGTTGCGGATCTCGTGCGCGATGCCGGCCGACACGCGCCCCATCGCAGCGAGTTTCTCCTGCCGGCTGCGCGCCTGCATGTTGCGCACGTCCTCGAGAAACAGCACGCAGAACTCCTCGCCCGACTGTGCATCGCGCCGGCGCGTGAAGCGCACGCGCGCGCGCAGCGTGCGGCTCGAGCCCGGTCCGAACTCGAGCGTGACGTCGCGCCCCGCCTCGGGCCAGGCCGATTCGACGAACGCGCGCTCGACCGTGCCGACGAGCGCCTGCCACGCCTCGACGCCGCGCAGCTGGAATGGCGCGGGCCGGCACATGCCTTCGGGCGCGAGCAGGCGGCGCGCCGCCGGGTTGGCCGCGCGCACACGGCCACGGCGGTCGACGACCAGCACGCCGTCCTGCATCTCCTCGATCACGAGCCGGTTCAACGCCGCCTGCTGGCGAGCCATCTCCATGTGACCGCGCGCGATGAGTTCCTCGCGCGCCAATCGGCCGGCCAGCTCGCCGGCGAGCACGGTGATGACGAAGAAGCCGCTGCCCGCGAGCGCTGCCTGTGCCATCAGCGCCACCAGTTCGCCGCCGGCCAGCACGCCGAGCCAGGCGGTGCCGAGCAGCACCAGCGACACGACCGCCGCGGTCGCGAGCGCGAGCGGGCGCGGCGACAGCACGCC
>Ga0075366_10001468_pt1 | contig 11755 bp, 11 predicted proteins | sample EndMethybrTD3031_FD_72351 | JGI IMG/M metagenome (GOLD analysis project Ga0075366, IMG submission 72351) | Populus endosphere microbial communities from Tennessee, USA - Endosphere MetaG P. TD hybrid TD303-1 | ecosystem: Host-associated > Plants > Roots > Endosphere | place: USA: Tennessee... | reverse complement strand
CCGCACTTGGAGCACTTGGTCATCGTCAGCATGCCGTTGTCGACGAACTTGACGAGGCGCCAGGCGCGCGTGACCGACAGCAGCGCCTCCAGGCCCTGGGCAGTGGTCTGCTCCTGATAGAGCTGGTAGGCCTTGATCACCGTGTCGATCTCGTCGAGCTCGGCGACCTTGTTCAGGTATTCGTGGATGTTCAGGAACAGGCTCGCGTGGATGTTCGGCTGCCAGGTCATGAACCAGTCGGTCGAGAACGGGAGCTGACCCTTGCTCGGCGACTTGCCGGAGACTTCCTTGTACAGGCGCAGCAGCCGCTCGTACGACAGGTCGGTCTCGGACTCGAGCACCTGCAGCCGGGCGCCGAGATGGATCAGGGTCACCGCGCGGCTGATCTGCTTCGCTTCGGTGAGGATGCTCTTGGTGCGCATGGGTCGTTCTCCTGGCCGTTCTTGTGTTCGCGGGGCAGTGCGGGGGCGTTCGGCTTCAGGCCGCTTCTTGATGGCGGCCGGCCATCAGGATGCTGGCGTGCAGGCGCGAGGTCGTGTCGTTCGCGGCGGCCTTGCCGTGGTTGGTCAGGAGGCTCCAGACCAGGTCGTCGTCCATGCGGAACTTGCACAGCAGCGTGTTGCCGGACGCGATCTTCATCATCTGGGCCGGGGTCAGGAGCGCGATCAGGCCGGCGCTTTCCTCGCTGATGCCCAGGCGGAACAGCGCCTGCTCGCGATCGGCCCGGATCAGGCTTTGCGCCAGCATCAGGTACGACAGGTTGGCTTCACGAATCTCGGTGAGGATCTGGTCGGCGTTCATCGTCTGCTCCGGTGTGGGGTTTTGCTGATTCGAGTTGCGTTGTGTCTCAACGTGAAATGAATTGTGAAGACCGGAGACGAGGGTGGACATCGGGTCATTTCTGTCGCTTGAGTCCACGTTTGTCCACGACCCTTGTCAGGCAAACACCTACAACGCTGACGGCACCGACACAAGAAAAAAAGACCGCCGCAGCGGTCTTTCAGCGGCCGATGACCGGGCTACGCCGGCACCGCGGCCGTGTCGGGCGATTCGACGCCAGCCTGCGGCGGGTCATTTGGAGCGTCGTCCGGCAGGTCGTCCGGCAACGCGAAATCGGCACGCATCACACGCGCCGTGGTGCGCTCGCGCAGCGTCGTCTCGATCTTCCTCAGCACGACCCGCATGAACGCGGCCGATTCGCGCGCCGCGGGCCGCAGCGACTCGTCGAGGTAGCCGAACTGCGCCACCTCGAAGCGGTGCTCGAACCAGCCGAGGTACCAGAACCAGTCGGTGTAGTACAGCCACGACTTCTCGTTCAGCGCACGCAGGTGGGTCGGGTCCTGCCAGGCGGTGGCGGCATGCTCGTACGGCACCTCGATCACGAAGCTGCCGCCGGTCTTCAGCAGCGCGAGGCAGTTGCCCATCAGCTGCGGCAGGTCGGGCACGTGCTCGAGCACGTTGTTCGCGTAGATCGTCTCGACGCTGCCCTCGGCCAGCAGCAGCTCGCCGGCGTACGGCGTGCAGCCCTGCACGGGCCAGGCGACGGGCTGGCCCAGATCGAGCAGCAGGTCGGGCTGGGCGCGCTCGATCACATCGATGTTCAGCCAGCCGGGCTTGTAGTCCTTGCCCGAGCCGAGGTTGATCTGGCTCGGCCGCCACGCGGCGGCGGGGCGCCGCTCGTGGTGCGTCCGGCCGAAGCCCGCGGCGAAGGCGAGGATGTCGGCATAGGCCTCGATCGGGTCGATCTGCTCGAAGCGCGCGATGGCGGCGCGGGCCTCGTCGAAGAACGCCGGCGTCGCGAACCGCTGCGACAGGAAGGTCTCCAGGCTCGCGTCGTCGAACCAGAACACGTTGTCCTCGAACGCCGGATGCGGCCGCGTCTGCGGCGTGCGCTCGGAAATCACCGGCGTGTGCAGCGACAGGCAGTGCGAGACGCGCGCCTGCTCGAAGCGGCTGCTCGGGTAGAAGTGGGCGTTGATCACCGCCTTGGCCTGCACGATCACCTGGTCGCGCTCGGGCCCGTAGGTCGGCGCGTCGAACAGCACGACGCGCCGGCCGCTCGCTTCGATGCGCCGGATCAGCGCCTGGCGGCGTTCGTTGAGGCTGCCGATGAACAGCAGGTCGATCGGACGTTCCTCCAGCGGCGCGGCGTTCGCCGGGCGCAGGTACGGCGCGCACAGCAGCGGGAAGGTCGGCACGTCGTCGGCGTGCTGCGTGTTGTACGCGGCGATGTTGTCGGCGTCGTACTCGACGACGGCCGAGTGGGTCAGCAGCCGCACATACTCCGGCGACACGGCCGCGCCGCCGCGGCCGAGCTGCTCCAGGTTGACGAAGATGCAGGCGTAGCGCTGCCGCAGCGTGGCGTCGAACCCGAGATGCGCGCCGAACACGAAGTTGACGGCATCGTGGCGCAGCCGGTTCTTCGCCAGGCTGACGTTCGCGCCCATGCGCCGGAACTGGTGCCGGAAGTAGCGTGCCTGGTCGAGGAAGCCGAGCGAATGCACATACCCGGCCGGTTGCACGATGCACAGGTGAATCTCGGGAAGCGTGGTCACGGCTCTGGGTTCCTTCAGATGACGAGGTGATCGGCGCTCAGGCCTTGCGACCAGCGCTCGGCCATGGCCTGCAGCAGCGCGCCGAAGTCGCGCGCATGGGCGCTGCTGTCGAACAGCGGCGCGGCCTGTCTCGCGCGCACCAGGTGCTCGTGCAGCACCTTGCGGCGCGCCGCGTCGGCGGCCAGCGCGAGCACCTCGCGTTCGTAGTCGGCGAGTGATGCGCAGGCCAGCTCGGGCAGGCCGACAGCGTGCAGCAGGCTGGCCGCGACGCGGGACGCGAAGCCGGCACCGGCCCAGGTCACGACCGGCACGCCGGCCCACAGTGCGTCGCTCGCGGTCGTGTGGCCGTTGCACGGCCAGCTGTCGATGAACAGGTCGGCCAGCGCGAGGCGGCTGATGTGCTCGGCCAGGCTGCGCCGCGGCGCGAAGACCAGGCGCTGCGGGTCGATTCCGCGCGCGGCCGCCTCGTCGCGCAGCCGCGCCGGTGCGCTCTCGTTCCACTGCAGCAGCCAGAGCACCGCATCGGGCAGCTGCTGCAGCAGCCGGCACCAGACGTCGAACACCTCGGGCGACAGCTTGAACGGCTGGTTGAACCCGCACAGCACGAGCGCCGAATCGGGCAGGCCGGCTTCGGCGCGCGTCGTCGGCGCCGGCAGTGGACGCTGGCGGTCGTTCGGCTGGTAGCAGCCCGGCATCAACGCGAGCTTCTCGCTGTAGTGCGCCGCGTGCGACAGCGGCGAGACGATCGCATCGCCGATGAAGTAGTCCATGAAATCGGCGCCCGTCGTGCCGGGAAAGCCGAGGAAGCTGGCCTGCACCGGCGCGGCCCGGTACGCGAAGATGCCCAGGCGCGAGTCGCGCGTGTGGCCTTTCAAGTCGACCAGCACATCGATGTCCGCAGCGCGAACCTGCCGCGCGACGTCGAGATCGCTGACGCCCGAGACCTCGATGAAGTGGTCGGCGGCGCGCTTCAGGCGCTCGCGCATCGGGCTGCCGTCTTCGGGGCCGTGCGAATAGAACGTGAGCTGGAAGCGATCGCGGTCCAGTTTCTCGAACACCTCGGCCATCAGGACCGCGGTGGCGTGCTGGTGGAAGTCGGACGAGACAAAACCAATGTGCAGCCGCTCGGGTAGCGCTCGTGGCGCGACCGGCTCGAACGGGACGACCTCGCGCGTCGTGAAGCGCACGCACGAACGCGCCGCACGCAGATGCTCGCTCGGGTCGTCGGTCAGCGTCACCTGCGCGAACACCGCAGCCCACTGCGCGGCATCCGCCGGCAGCTCGGCGACGAGGCGGCGCAGCGCAGCCAGGTCGGCCTCGGCATGCTGCCAGCGGCACAGCTCGCGTTCGATGAAGGCGAGCAGCCCCTGCGTCGCGAGCGCGCCCGGGCCCATGCCCAGCAGCAGCGCGGTGCGCAGGCACTCGGTCGCCTCGGCCTTCATGCCCAGCGCGTTGAACGACAGCCCGAGCCGGTAGTGCGACATCACATGGCCGACGTTGCCGGCCAGCGCATCGAACAGCGAGCCGATCGCTTCCCGGTGCATGCCGGCGTTGAACAGCGCCTCGCTCAGCTCCTGGTGGAACTCGGTGGTCCGCACGATGTGCGCCGGCTGCTGCTGCAGGCATGCGGCCGCTTCGGCATAACGGTGCTGGCGGCTCAGGCAGCGCGAAGCGATGCTGCGCGCCAGCGCGTTGTCGGGCGTCAAGGCGAGCAGGCTGCGCGCGGTCTGCAGCGCCGCGTCGAGCTGCTCATTGACCTGTTGCGCGCGGGCCAGGTTCAGCAGGAACACCGTGTCGTGCGGGTGTGCGTCGACGGCGCGCTGGAACGCACGCTGGGCACGCGGCCAGTCGCCCGCCTTCGCGAGGCCGACGCCGGATTGCCAGCTCTGCTGCGCCTCGCGCGACGATTTCGTGCGGGGCGAGGCGGCGGGAGTCGGCGGCTGGGGCTTGAGCTGCATGGGCGTTCGCAGGCAGATGGACGGCCCGGCAAATTCTAGGAACGGCCTGCACGCGCCAAGCGCGGAGATGGGCGGTACTCCGGCACCAGTTCGGCGCTTGGGACGCTGCGCAAACGGGCCGAATCGCCGATATAGGACGGTCCGGCAGGCGCTTTTCATCAGATCACGCCAAATTTTTCATGGACTGGACTCAAGTTCCGGCAAAGCGCCTCCGATAACGGCTCCAACGGCAACGAGCAATCGAAACCGGGGTCCGGAATCAGCGAGAGAGGCAGCTACTAGAGGCGTCTCGCAGCGTGACACACCGGGCGTGTGTCACATCAACCTGAAGGAGCTTTTCACATGAGCATGTCAGTCAATACCAATCTGTTCTCGTTGAACGCTCAGCGCAACCTGAGCAAGTCCCAATCGTCGCTGTCGACGTCGATGCAGCGCCTGTCTTCGGGTCTGCGCATCAACTCCGCCGCGGACGACGCCGCCGGCCTGGCGATCTCGGAGCGCATGAACTCGCAAGTGCGCGGCATGAACGTCGCGATCCGCAACGCGAACGACGCGATCTCGCTGGCGCAGACCGCCGACGGCGCGCTCGCTTCGGTCGGCGATTCGCTGCAGCGCATGCGTGAACTCGCGGTGCAGGCCGCCAACGCGACCAACAGCGGCTCCGACAAGGACTCGCTGAACCAGGAATTCCAGCAGCTCGGCTCGGAAATCACCCGCGTGCTCGGCGGCACCACGTTCAACGGCGCCACCATCCTCGGCGCATCGGCCGGCGCGCTGACCTTCCAGGTCGGTGCCAACACGACGACCAACGACTCCATCACGGTCACGACGACGAACATGACGACCGACGCGTCGATCACCGCGGTCACCAGCGCCGTCATCGACAGCACCGTGACGACGACCGCGGCGATCAACACGGTGATCGACAACATCGACGCCGCGATCAACGACGTCAACAGCCAGCGCGCGATCTTCGGCGCGTCGCAGAACCGCTTCAACGCCGTCGTCTCGAACCTGCAGAGCTCGGTCGAGAACCAGTCGGCCGCGCGCAGCCGCATCACCGATGCCGACTTCGCCGCGGAAACCGCCAACATGTCGCGCTCGCAGATCCTGCAGCAAGCCGGCACGGCGATGGTGGCGCAAGCCAACCAGCTGCCGCAGTCGGTGCTCAAGCTGCTGCAGTAAGAGCAAACGGCCCCTCGCCCGCCGCTTTCAGGCGGCGAGCCTGTAGTCTTCAAAGGCCCCGCCGGTTCGCCGGCCGGGGCCTTTTTGTTGTCGCGCGGCGCCGAACAGCGCCGCTTTGGCCGGTCTTTTCGGCGCTTTGCCGAACCCGCGGGTTCGAAACAATCCGACTCACGTCCCCAGGAATGTTCCCGGGGCGCGTGGTTCGGAGACGGCGCGTACGTGCCCTCCAAGTCTCGCAACGCCGGTGCATGCACCGGGAGCCCTTGATTCTTAGGAGTGCACACCATGCCGATGACGATCAATACCAACATCATTTCGCTGAACGCGCAGCGCAACCTGAGCGGCTCGCAATCCTCGCTGGCGACCTCGATGCAGCGCCTGTCTTCCGGCCTGCGGGTGAATTCGGCGAAGGACGACGCCGCCGGCCTGGCGATCGCCGAGCGCATGAACACCCAGATTCGCGGCCAGAACGTCGCGATCCGCAACGCCAACGACGGCATCTCGCTCGCGCAGACCGCCGATGGCGCGCTCGCCTCGATCGGCGACTCGCTGCAGCGCATGCGCGAGCTCGCGGTGCAGGCCCTGAACTCGACCAACAGCGGCTCGGACAAGGACTCGCTGAACCAGGAGTTCCAGCAGCTCGCCTCGGAAATCGGTCGCGTGCTCGGCGGCACCACGTTCAACGGCGCGGCCATTCTGGGGGCCTCGGCGGGCGCGCTGACCTTCCAGATCGGCGCGAACACGACGGCGAACGATTCCATCACCGTCACGACGATGGACATGACGACCGACCCGTCGATCACCGCCGTGACCGGCTCCGTGATCGACAGCACGACCAACACGGCCGCGCTGGACACGGTCGTCACCGACATCGACGCCGCGCTGGACGACATCAACGGCAAGCGCGCGATCTTCGGCGCGACGCAGAACCGCTTCAGCGCCGTCATCACCAATCTGCAGACCTCGGTCGAGAACCAGTCCGCCTCGCGCAGCCGCATCATGGACGCCGACTTCGCGGCCGAAACCGCTGCCCTGTCGCGCGCCCAGATCCTGCAGCAGGCCGGCACGGCGATGGTGGCCCAGGCCAACCAGGTGCCGCAGCAGGTGCTCAAGCTGCTGCAGAGCTGAGCGGCCGGATCTGAGACTCAAGTTCGGCGCCACGCTGCCGAAACACGGGATGTTCAGGGCCACGCCCCGAGCATCCCGTTCTTCATTTGGGCAAGTCCACGATGAGCACCACCTCGATCAGCAGCACCGGTTCGATCAGCTCCACCGGCATCGGCAGCGGCCTGGACGTCACTTCCATCATCAATGGCCTGATGGAGGTCGAGAAGAAGCCGCTGACCGCGTTGCAGGATCGTGCGACCTCGATCCAGACGACGATTTCGGCGTTCGGCGAGATCAAGTCGGCGCTGGCCTCGTTCCGCGATGCCGCGGCGAGTCTGGCGCTGCCGAGCACCTGGAACGCGACCACCGGCACGTCGTCCGACAGCACCGCGGTGACGGTCTCGACGACCAGCAGCGCTGCCACCGGCAACTACGCGGTGCAGGTGCAGAGCCTCGCCGCGGCGCAGTCCACCGTCAGCGGCACGTTCGCGTCCAGCAGCGCGCTGGCCGGCGCGGGCACCCTGCACATCGACCTCGGCACGTGGAGCGCCGACCAGACCGCGTTCACCGCGAAGAGCGGCAGCACCGGCGTCGACATCACGGTCACGGCCACCGACACGCTGGCGACGCTCGCCGCGAAGATCAACGCGGCCGGCGCCGGCGTCGGCGCCTCGGTCGTCAACGACGCGAGCGGCTCGCGGCTGGTGTTCAGCTCGAGCACGACCGGCACCGACAACGCGTTCCGGATCACGGCAGCCGACAGCGACGGCGCCAACACCGACGCGAGCGGCCTGTCGGCGCTGGCCTTCGACCCGGCCGGCGGCACGACCGCGACGACCCGCACGCAGGCCGCTGCGAACGCGGCCGCGACGGTCAACGGCCTGGCCGTGACCTCGGCGACCAACAGCCTCGCGAACGTGTTCGACGGGCTGACGATCAATCTCACGAAGGTCACGACGACGCCGGTGCAGGTCACCGTCGCGCAGGACAAGGACGGCATCACCAAGGCCGTGCAAGGCTTCGTCGACGCGTACAACGCGCTGTCGTCGCTGCTGAGCACCGATCTCAAGTACGACAGCAGCACGAAAGTCGCCGGCCCGCTGCAGGCCGACAGCGGCGCGGTGTCGCTGCAACGTCAGTTGCGCAACCTCGTCAGCTCGCCATCGGGCGCGTCCAGCGTGTTCACGACGCTGTCCCAGGTCGGCCTGGAAGTGCAGACCGACGGCACCCTGAAGCTCAACAGCACCAAGCTGACCAGCGCGATGGCCAACCCCGCCGAGCTGAAGAAGCTGTTCACCAACGTCGACACGACGACCGCCGCGAACAGCGGCATCGCGAACCGCCTGCGCGCGTTCGGCAACAGCATGCTCGGCGCCGACGGCCTCGTGACCTCGCGGATCAAGGGCCTGAACACCAAGCTGACGAGCAACCAGAAGGATCAGGACAAGCTGAGCCTGCGGCTGGATGCGACCCAGGCACGTCTGCAGGCCCAGTACAGCGCGCTCGACACCAAGATGGCGAGCATCAGCACGCTGTCCACCTACATCACGCAGCAGATCGCGAACTGGAACAAGAGCACCAGCAGCTCCTGATCGGCGGACTAGGGCCGAGCCCGGCTTTTCGTGCATGACGCACGGCTCAAGAACGCGCGACGGCGCGCCGATAACAAGGCAGTCCAAGCCTTTGCAGAAAGCCTGAACCCCATGTTCGCTTCCGCCACCCGATCCCACGTGTCGCAACGCCAGGCCGGCGCCTACAAACAGGTGTATGCCGCGACGGGCGTGGACAGCGCCACGCCCCATGGCCTGATCGGCATGCTGTTCGACGCCCTGGTCGGCGCGCTGGCCGAAGCCCGCGGCGCCCTGCGCAGCGGCAACATCGCGGCCAAGGGCAAGGCGATCGCGCAGGCCCTGCGCATCGTCGACGAAGGCCTGATCGCCGCGTTGAACGAAGCCGAGGGCGGCTCGCTGGCCTCGGACCTGCACGACCTGTACACCTACATCACGCTGCGCCTGACGCACGCCAACCTGCACAACGACGAAGCGGCGCTCGACGAGTGCGTGCGCCTGATCGAGCCGCTGCGCAGCGCCTGGGCCGGCATCGCCGACCAGCCCGCCGCGCGTTGACGTGCCGCCGTCCATGCAAGTCCGCAGCAAACCCACTCCGGTCACTGATTCGAGAGCCGACGCCATGACCACAGCCCTGATGCACTACTACCAGGCCATCGAAAAAGCCAGCCAGGACATGCTCGACGCCGCGCGCGCCGGCAACTGGGACCACGTGCTCAAGCTCGAGGGCGCGTGCGCGCTGCTGATCTCGCAGCTCAAGAGCAGCGCCGAGAAGCAGCCGCTCGCCGAGGACGAGATTCAGTTCAAGTCGCGCATCATGCAGCGCATCCTGATCAACGACGCCGAGATCCGCCAGCTCGCCGAGCCCTGGCTCGACGATCTGGACCTGCTGCTGGCGGGCCAGCCGAAGACCGTGCACTGAGCCGGCGTCGCTGCGCTGCCCATCCCCTTCGCCGATCCGCCGCCGCCCGCCATGGAAACCAGGCCGATGCCGCTGGATCAGATCCACGCCGGCGCGTTCGCCGAGTTCCGCGTCGACTCGCCGCGCGAGGTCGCCTCGATGCTGCGCCAGCTCGCCGACGGCAACGTCACGCTGAACCTGAACGCGAGCGACGGCCACGTCGTCTGCGCCACGCTGTGGACCAGCGACGCCGAGCGCGGCAGCATCGGCCTCGCGGTCGACGCGACCGACCCGGCGCTCGCGCCGCTGCTCGAATCCGAAGAAGCCGTAGCCGTCGGCTATCTCGACAGCGTGAAGCTGCAGTTCGACGTGCTCGATCCGGTGCTCGTGCACGGCACGAACGCAAGCGTGCTGAACTGCCGCTACCCGCGCGAGATGTACCGCTTCCAGCGCCGCAACGCGTTTCGCGTGCGCCCGCTGCTGCGCCACGCGCCGGTGGCGCGCGTGCGCCACACGCAGATCGCCGAGATCCAGCTCGAGCTGCGCGTGCTGGACCTCAGCATCGGCGGCTGCGCGCTGTTCCTGCCCGACGACCTGCCGCCGCTGCAGCCCGGCGTGATGCTGAACCAGGTGCAGATCGAGCTCGATGCCGACACCCAGTTCCGGGTCGACCTGCGGCTGCAGCACGTGACCTCGCTGGGCGCCGACGCCAAGGGCGTGCGCCTGGGCTGCGAGTTCGTCCGTGCCGAAGCCGCGGCGCTGCGCGCGCTGCAGCGCTACATCGACCAAACCCAGAAACGCGGAAAACTGCTCTCGCTGAGCTGACATCCGACGGCGCGGCGCTGACGTGCGGCGCCGAGTGCGGCACTTGTCACGCTGCGCGGCTCAAGTTCGTCCGTCGCCCGCCGATAGGAGCCCTACAGAGCATCGTCTCCGGGTTCAAAGGAGGGACTGATGAGCACGGGCAGCATCAGCGGCGTGGGGGCCGTCACCTCCCTCAAGACGGACAGGGCCGACGCGCAGGGCAGCTCGGCCAGCGACACGGCGGCGCAGCAGCGCAGGCTGCAGCTCGCCACGCCCGTACCGGTCGACGAGACCACGCAGCAGCCGGTGCCGCCGCGCTTTCCCTGGCTGAGCCGGCTCGCCGCGCAGCTCGAAGCGGCCTCGAAGCAGCGCGCGACGTTCAGCGCCGCGCCGGTGCTGGGCGACAACCTGGACAAGACTGCCTGATCCGGGCGCATCGACCGCGACGCCATCTACAGCGCCGCTCAAACCTGCATCTGCATGATGTCCGAGTACGCCTGCACCAGCTTGTTGCGCACCGCGAGCGTCGCCTGAAAGCCGATCTGCGCCTTCTGCATCGCGACCATCGTCTGCTCGAGGCTGACGGTCGGATTGTCGAGCTGCACTTCGCGCTGCAGGTTCGCCGCGTCGGACTGTGACTTGCTCACGGCGCCGAGCGCACTCGTCAACGCCTGCTGGAATCCCGCGCCCTGCACGGCCTTGCTGCTGTCCAGCGGCTGGCCGTTCGTGGCCAGCCCGGCGCGCGCCACGGCCTGGGCGAAGTCGAAGGGCTTGAGGGTCACGTTCATGGCGCCATGGTACGAATCCGCCCGCGTCGCGGTGGTCTGAACTGGGCGATGTTTGACCACCTGTTCGATGCATTCGCTTACCTCGCCTTTCCGGATACTCGTTTCCACGCCGAGGGCCCTGCCTTCCGGTCGACGACGTACGCACCGCATCGAACAGCAAACACAAACGCCCAGCGCCATGGACCACGCAGTCGCCGCGAACCCCGCAGCCCTCCCGCTCGTCGAGCCCGGCACCTTCGGCGGCCGCCTGGCCGCGATGCCGATGCGCAGCAAGCTGGGCCTGGGCCTGGGGATTGCCGCACTCGCCGCGACCGTGCTCGCGATGACGCTGTGGAGCAGCCAGGGCGACTACAAGGTGCTGTACGCGAACCTCTCCGACAAGGACGGCGGCGCGATCATCGCCCAGCTCTCGCAGATGAACGTGCCGTACAAGCACGCCGAGGGCGGCACCGCGATCCTCGTGCCGGCCGCGCAGGTGCACGACGTGCGCCTGAAGCTCGCAACCGCCGGGCTGCCCAAAGGCTCGGTCACCGGCTACGAGCTGATGGACAACGCGCGCTTCGGCCAGACCCAGTTCCAGGAACGCCTGACCTTCCAGCGCGGGCTCGAAGGCGAGCTGACCCGCACGATCACCTCGATGGCCGCGGTGCAGAACGCGCGCGTGCACCTCGCGCTGCCGAACCAGAACGGCTTCTTCCGCGAGCAGCAGAAGCCCAGCGCGTCGGTGCTGCTGACGCTGCACCCGGGCCGCGTGCTCGATCGCGCGCAGGTCGCCGGCATCGTGCACTTGGTCTCGTCCAGCGTGCCCGAGCTCGACCCGAAGGCGGTCAGCGTCGTCGACCAGACCGGCGCGCTGATCACGAACACCGGCGACGGCCCGCAGCAGAAC
>Ga0075366_10001466_pt1 | contig 11762 bp, 9 predicted proteins | sample EndMethybrTD3031_FD_72351 | JGI IMG/M metagenome (GOLD analysis project Ga0075366, IMG submission 72351) | Populus endosphere microbial communities from Tennessee, USA - Endosphere MetaG P. TD hybrid TD303-1 | ecosystem: Host-associated > Plants > Roots > Endosphere | place: USA: Tennessee... | reverse complement strand
TCGCCAAGCCGTTCGCGGGCCTCGAGGTGATCCCGCGGCAGGGCGACGTGATCGCGTGGGACGGCGACGAGCCGGTGCGCGCGCCCTACGACAACTGCGTGCTGGTGATGCCGGTGCCCAACAACGTGAAGACCGGCCTCACGGCCGTGCGCCTGGGCCGGCTGGAGACCCGCTAGCTTCCCGCGGCGTCCTCGCCCTTGCCGGACGGGCGGATGCCGAGCTGCTTGAGCTTGCGGTAGAGGTGGGTGCGCTCGAGGCCGACGCGGTCGGCGACGCGCGACATGTTGCCTTCCTCGCGCCGGATGTGGTGCAGGAAGTACTGCTTCTCGAACTGCTCGCGCGCGTCGCGCAGCGGCAGGTCGAGCGAGACGCCGACCTCGGTCGTGGCCTGCTCGCGCGGCCCGAGGTTGAACTCGCGCGCGACGCGGTTCACGTCGTCGCCCGCGATGTCGTTGGCGAGCGCGGTGAGCGCGAGCGTCTTGACGACGTTCTGCAGCACCGGCAGGTTGCCGGGCCAATCGAGGTTTCGCATCACGTTGAGCGCGCCCACGGTGAGCGTGCGCAGCGGAACCTCGTTGGCGTCGATCAGCTGGGTGAGCAGCGTCGCGGCGATGTCGGGGATGTCCTCGGCGTGGTCCGCGAGCGAGGGCACGCGGATCGTGAGGCCCGAGAGCTGGTGATACAGCGCGGAGTCGAACCGGCCGTCCTCGACCATCGCGGGCAGCGGCCCCGTCGCGGCGCAGATCAGGCGGACGTTGAACTTCTCCAGCTTGCCGAGCAGCTGGCCGAGGCCCTTCTGCTCCGCCTTGGACAGCAGCGCGATCTCCGGCAGGAAGAGCGTCCCGTCGCGCGCCTCGTTGAGGGGCTCGAACGGGTTGGTCGCAAGCCACTCGGTCTCCTCGAGCGCGATCCAGGGCGTGTTCGCGAGGTGCAGGTGGCGCGCGCAAAGCTCGAAGCCGCAACCCGGCTCGCCGATCAGCAGCACCGGCGTGCGCATGCGGCTCACCTGCTCGAGGCGCTGGCGCAGCTCCTGGATCACGCGCGCGCGGCCGAGGTTCACGAGCGCGAGCCCGGTCTTGGGAAGCGCCTTGCCGCCGGCGAGCGCCTTGCCGACGGTCGCGAGGAGCTTGGGAAGGCTGATGGGTTTCTCGAGGAAGTCGAACGCGCCGATGCGCGTGGCCTCCACGGCCGAATCGATCGTGCCGTGGCCCGACATCATCACCACCGGCATCGTCAGCAGTCCGCTGCCGGCCCACTCCTTGAGCAGCGTGATGCCGTCGGTGTCGGGCATCCAGATGTCGAGCAGCACGAGGTCGGGGCGCATTTCCTTGCGCGCCGAGCGGGCGGTCTGGGCGTTCTCGGCCAGCCGGACTCCATATCCCTCGTCACGAAGGATCTCGAACAGGAGTTCGCGGATGCCGACTTCGTCGTCGACGACGAGGATCTGGTTCGCGGGCATGCGGTATCAGCTACGCGGCGGCCTTGAAGGGCAGCACGATGCTCACGGTGGCGCCGTGCGGTTTCACATTCTCCACCAGAATGCGCCCCTGGTGCTCGTCGACGATTTTCTTGACGATCGCCAGCCCCAGTCCCGTTCCCTTGGGCTTGGTGGTCACGTACGGCTCGAAAATCCGGCCCATGACGCCCTCGGCGATGCCGGTGCCGTTGTCGCGCACGGTGAGCAGCACGCCGCCCGTGCCGAGGCTCGTCGACACGAGGATCTTCGGGTTCTCGACGCCGGTGAGGGCGTCGATCGCGTTCTGGAACAGGTTGTGCAGCACCTGGCGCAGCATCGCGGGATCGGCGTAGATCTGCGGCAGGTCGTCGGAGAGGCGCGGCTCGATCGACACGCCCATGGCCTCGTAGAGCACCAGCACCTCGCGGACCAGGTCGTTGAGGGTCAGGGCGCGGGCGCTCATGCGGGAGGCGTGGGCGTACTGCGTGAAATCGTCGACCATGCCCTTCAGCGCCGCGACGTGGTTCACGATGGTCCCCGTGGCGCGCGTGAGCATCTCGGCCTCGTGCTCGGGCAGCTTGTCCTTGAGCTTGTGCTGCAGTCGCTCGGCGGAGAGCTGGATCGGCGTGAGCGGGTTCTTGATCTCGTGCGCGAGGCGGCGCGCGACCTCGCCCCAGGCGGCGTCGCGCTGCGCCTGGATGAGGTGGGTGATGTCGTCGAACACCACGACGTAGCCGTCGTCCAGGCGGGTGCCGCGCAGCAGCAGCGTGCGCGGGCCGTCGGCGCGGCGATATTCCATCTGCTCTTCCCACTGCGCCTTGCTGGCGGAGGCGAAGCGGCGCATGGCGATCTCGGCCAGCGGCGCCACCGACTGCACGTGCCGCGGCCACTCGGCGAGCTTGAGGCCGTGGAAGGCGCCCGGGGCGACCGCCAGGATCTCGTTGGCGGCCGCGTTCATCGTCTTCACGTACTGGCGCTCGTCGAACGTGAGCACCCCCGACGTGAGGTTGGAAAGGATGCCTTCGAGGTAATTCTTGGCGTTCTCGAGCTGCTGCTGGTTGCGCTCCATGGCGTCGGTCGCATCGGCGATCTGCCGCGTCATGGTGTTGAAGGATTGCGTGAGCACGCCGAACTCGTCGCGGCTCTTCACCGGGTTGAGCTTGGAGTAGTCGCCCTTCGCGATGGCGCGCGTGGCCTCGGCGAGCGCGGACAGCGGCGCGGAGAGCTTCTCCGAGAGCACGAAGGCGAGGGCGAGGGCCGAGAAGAGCGTGAGCAGCATCGCGAGGGTGAGCGTGAGGCTGAAGATGTCCTTCAGGCCTTTGCGCGCGAGCAGCAGCTCCTGGTAATCGGTGTAGCCGGCCTCGATCAGCTTGGCGTCGCGTGCCATCGCCGGCGGCACGCGCTGCAGCACCTGGAGCGCGCGGATGTCCTCGGCGATGGTGAGCACGTTGACCGGCACGATGACGCGCAGGTACAGGCCCCGCTCGGGGATCTCCTCGATCGAGCGCACGCTCTGCTGCGAGCGCACCTGGCGCAGGAGGTTCGGGCCCGGAAGGTCCGGCAGCAGCGCCACGGGGTCGGAGCCGGACTGCGCGATCACGCGCCCGCGGGCCGTGAAGAGCGTCGCCTCCTCGATCGCGTGCTGCTCGCGCAGGCGGTTGAGGCTGGCGACCTCGGTGGCCTGGGAGGTCGCGAGCGAGGCGCCCATCGCCTCGGCCTTCTCGGCGAGCTCCTTGAGCGAGTTCTGCATCGCGCCCTGCGCGAGGTTCAAGCTCACCTTGAGGGACTCGTCCACGCGCACGTCGAACCACGATTCGATCGAGCGCTGCAGGAACTGGAAGGAGATGGCGTACACCATTCCGCCCGGGATCAGCGCCATGAGGGCGAACACCACCATGAGCCGCAGGGTCAGCTTGGAGCCGAAGACGCGCTCGCGCAGCTTGCGGCGCAGCGTGACCAGCTGGTAGCCGATCAGCGCCAACAGGCCCACGGCGAGACCGATGCCGAGGTAGATCAGGAGCTGGTAGTTCTTCGCGAACAGCGCGGTGTTCGCGGACGCCTCCGACATCAGGTACACCAGCGCCGCGCCGGCGACCACGCAGAGGAAGATCAGGGGCTTCACGGAGTGATCGTCCAGCGATGCCATTCGGAAGCCAGCGTCCAGTCACGCGATGCGATCGCGTTCACCTGGAAGGGCTTTGGCAGCTGGGCGGTATCGAGGCGCATGCGCACTGACGCCTGATAGACCTGGTCCTTTTTCAACGCGCCCTTGTCGGCGACATGCCACCCGCGCAGGCGCGATAGTACGCGGGTTACCTCTTCGAATCGGGTGAAGTTCTGGTAGTTGTTGCCGAAGCTGAGCCGGTACTGGCGCAGCAGCGGGGTGTAGCTGATCTTGTAGGTCTGGGTGAGGACGACGGGCTTCTCGTCGAACCAGTACCAGCGCGGCCGCGAGAGCTCGAACTCGGCCACGAAGTAGAGCGGCACGCCGCGGTTGACGGCTTCCTCGAGGCGCTGGCTGAACTGGATGTCGAACACCGCCTCCAGATTCCAGCCATCGTCGTCGGGCTCGATCGTCGCGGTGCGCACGTCGATGCCCTCGGCGAAGGCGGCCGGCCCGAACGCCGCCACCAGCAGCGCGAACGCGATCGCACGCAGCGCGACGAGCGGCGAACGCGCGGCGAACAGCGTGCGAAGCGAAGAAAGAAGCGCGGCGAAATCCATCGTGTCGGGCCCACCCAATGGACCTGGTCGCGGCCCGAGTGTGGTATCCGCGATACAGGTGAGGCTACGAAACTCAATTTACCACTAATCTCAAGGACTTGCCACTACCGCGTGAAAAACGTTCCTGCGAGGTTTACGCGTTAAATCAGTCACTTGCAGTTTCGAGTCAATTCGGGGGGGTGGCGGCGCGCAACACTTTTCCGCGCAGGAACTCCCCTGCCGCCATCTTACGCCCGCCGGGTTTCTGGAGGGTCTTGAGCTGGAGCGCCCCGGTCCCGCAGGCGATCACGAGATCGTCGCCCTCGGCGCGGATCACGGTACCCGGGACGCCTCGGGCATCCGCCAGCGGCTCGGCGCTCCACACCTTGAAGGTTTCGCCGGCGACCTCCGCCTCGGCGCCTGGGGCTGGATCGAACGCGCGGACCTGCCGGTCGAGGTCTTCGCAGGACCGGGTCCAGTCGATGCGGGCCTCGGACTTGGAGATCTTGGCTGCATAGGTCGCGTGCGCGTCGTCCTGGGACCGCGGCACCAGGGTCGCGAGCTGCGCCAGGGCCTCGAGGATGGCTTCGGCACCCAGCGCGGCGAGTCGCTCGGTGAGCACTCCCGTCGTATCCCGGGACGTGATGGGAACCTCGCGCGCGAGCAGAACCGGCCCGGTATCGAGCCCTTCCTCCATCTGCATGATGCAGACGCCGGTGGCGCGGTCGCCCGCCAGGATCGCTCGATGGATGGGGGCGGCGCCGCGCCAGCGCGGCAGCAGGGAGGCGTGGATGTTGAGGCAGCCGCGGGCCGGAATGTCGAGCACAGTGCGCGGCAGGATGAGGCCGTAGGCAGCCACCACCATCACGTCGGGCCGGGCGGCGCGCAGGCCTTCGAGCGCCGCAGGCACGCGCAGCGAGGCGGGCTTTTCGACCGGGAGGCCGAGGGACTGGGCCGCGACGGCGACGGCGCTGGGAGTGAGGCGCAGCCCGCGTCCCGCGGGACGGTCAGGCTGCGTAAGGACGGCAACGACCGGGTGGCCGGCGCGGGCGATCGCCTCGAGGGCGCGGGCCGCGAATGGGGGAGTTCCGGCGAAGGCGACGCGCAAGGTCGCGGCCGGACTCAGGCTGCCTTGCGCTGGCGTTTCTTGAGCTTCGCCCGGATGCGGTTCTGCTTCAGGTCGGAGAGGAGCTCGACGAAGACCTTGCCCTGCAGGTGGTCCATCTCGTGCTGGATGCAGGTCGCGAGCATGCCCGACGCATTAAGCGTGAAGCGGGCCCCGTTGCGGTCGAGCGCGGTGACGGTAACACTTTCCGCCCGCTCGACGTTGTCGTAGATTCCCGCTACCGAAAGGCACCCTTCCTGGTTCACGGCGACGCCTTCGCGGCGCGTGATCTCGGGATTGATGAAGACGCGCAGGTCGCTGCGATCGTCGGTGACGTCGATGACGATGATCTGCTGGTGGACGTCCACCTGGCTCGCCGCGAGGCCGACGCCGGGGGCGGCGTACATGGTCTCGGTCATGTCATCGATGAGCTTCCGGGTCGCCGAGTCGATTTTTTCGACGCGGGCGGCCGGGGTCATGAGCCGGGGGTCGGGGTACTGGAGGATCTCGAGAATGGCCATAAATGCTTGCTAATTGAATAAATTATGTGCAGAATTTATCGCACTACATGAGAAAAGGGGCGTAACCCTTTTTCTGAATATGGGTCCCGAGCGCCATATCCACAAGTGAGTGCCGCCATGCGAAAGACAATTATAACTTTAGTCGTCGCCTTGGCCAGTTTGGTTCCGGGGGGGATCCTGGCCGATGGCATGCCAGCCTCGTCGGGAAAAACGGCCGCTAAAGAGGGCGACGCCTCCTCCGCCACCAAGGTCACCCAGGCCGACCTCGCCGCCGACGCCCCGTCCGAGTACACGGTCGTCAAGGGCGACACCCTATGGGGAATTGCCGGACGTTTCCTGAAGGATCCCTGGAAATGGCCGCTGATCTGGCAGATGAACCAGGAACAGATCAAGAACCCGCACCTTATCTACCCCGGCGACGTCGTCCGGCTCGACCGGGAGGCCCTGAAGCTCTCCCTGGCCAGCGGCGGTGGCGGCGGAGCGAGCGGCGGCGATACCGGCCCGAGCGGCGGGACCAGCGCCGACGCCGAGCGCAACGTGATCAAGGTCGAGCCCCGCGCCCGGGTCGAGACCCTCCAGTCGGCCATTCCGACCATTCCGGGCACCGTCATCGGCCCGTTCCTCAGCCAGCCCCTCATCGTCGAGGTGGGCGGCCTGGATAGCGCCCCGTCGATCCTCGCCACCGAAGAAAGCCGGGTGATCGTCGGCGCCGGCGACGTGGCCTACGCGGACCGGATCGGGTCCGGCGACGGCGTGAATTGGCAGGTCTTCCGGCCGGGCGTGGCGTTGAACGACCCAGAGACCGGGGAGATCCTGGGCTACGAGGCCAAGTACGTGGGCGACGCCCGCGTGCGCCGCTTCGGCAACCCGACCACGCTGGAGATCGTGCGAACCCGCCAGGAAGTGAATCGCGGCGACCGGCTGGCTCCCGCCCGCGAAAGCGCGTTCCCGACCTACATTCCGCGCGCGCCCGACAAGATGATCAAGGGAGCGATCATGACCGTCGACGGCGGCGTCTCGGAGTTCGGTCAATACCAGGTCATCACCATCAACCGCGGGGCGCGCGACGGCCTCGAGGTCGGTCACGTGCTCGCGAGCTCGCGCCGCGGGGCGGTGGTCAACACCTCGGGCCGCACCGCGGACTTCTTCTCCGGGTCGCGCATGCTGGACGGCATGAACATCAAGCCGGTTCCGGTCGTGCCGGATCCGCCCCAGCCTGCGGCTCCGCCCGCGGAACCCGGCAAGGTCGTCGGCGTCGCCCAGACCGGCGGTCCGCTCAAGCTGCCCGACGAGCGCAACGGCCTCATCTTCGTGTTCCGGGTTTTCGACAAGCTGTCGTACGCCCTCGTGATGCGCTCGACCCGCCCGATCTACATCGGCGACGTGGTGCAGACGCCTTAAGGCGTCGGGAAGCTCCGGAAAAGGGGGCGCAAGCCCCCTTTTCTTTTGGCCCCCCGGGTCAGCGGCGCGTGCACTCGCGCCGTTTATCGGGCATCCTCCCGATCCCTTGAACGCATGAACTCCCCCGACTTGCTCCTTTCCCGTCGCGAGACCGCGGCCGCATGGCTGCGGCTCACGCTCGTTCCCGGCATCCCGCTTGCCACGCAGCGAGCGTTGCTCGACGCGTTCGGCACGCCCGAGGAAGCGCTCGCTTCGCCCCGGACGCGGCTCGCCGAGGCGATCGGCGAGGAACCGGCCCGCCTGTTGCTCGCGGGCCCGGATCCCGCGCTCCTCGAGAAGACGCTCGCCTGGCTCGAGCAGCCGGGCAACCACGTGCTCGGGCTCCACGACCCCGCGTACCCGGCCATGCTCCGCGAGATCACCGATCCGCCCCTGGTGCTCTATGCGACCGGACGGATCGAGCTGCTGCAGTCCATGTGCCTCGCGATCGTCGGCAGCCGCAATGCGACGCCCCAGGGCGAGCGCGATGCCGCGGAGTTCGCGCGCGTGCTGTCCGGTGCGGGGCTGTGCATCGTGAGCGGGCTCGCGCTCGGCATCGACGCCGCGGCGCACCGCGGGGCGCTGCAAGGCCCGGCATCGACCATCGCCGTGATGGGCACGGGTGCCGACCGCCTGTACCCGCCGCGCAATCGGCCCCTCGCGCGCGAGATCGGGGAGAAGGGTTGCCTGTTGACCGAGTTCCCGCTCGGCATGCCGCCGCTGGCGGGGAACTTCCCGCGTCGCAACCGTCTGATCAGTGGGTTGTCGCGCGGCGTGCTCGTGGTCGAGGGCGCCCGGAAAAGCGGATCGCTCGTCACCGCGAGCAGTGCCGTCGACCAGAACCGCGAAGTGTTTGCGATGCCGGGCTCGATCCACTCTCCCCAGTCCAAGGGATGCCACCAGCTCATCAAGGAAGGGGCGAAACTGGCCGAATCCGCCAACGACATCCTCGTGGAGCTCGGGCTCGCGGAGCCCGCGGAGATCTCTCACGAACGGCCCGCGATCCTCGAGCCGCACCCGTTGCTCGACGAGATGGGATTCGAGCCGGTCACCGTGGACCTGCTCGCCAACCGCACCGGACGCCAGCCCGCGGTGATCAGCGCCGGGCTTTCGCAGCTCGAGATCGAGGGTCGCATCGCGGCGATCCCCGGCGGGTGGTTCCAGCAGGTCAAGGCCGGCGCCTGAGACGGCGCCGGGAAGTCGCACTCAACTCGCGTTATAGAATTAAAAAAGAAAGCGACAAGCCCATTCAATGACATCGCACCTGCTCATCGTCGAGTCGCCCTCGAAGGCGAAGACGCTCAAGAAGTACCTCGGCAAGGATTTCGAGATCCTCGCCTCGTACGGCCACGTCCGCGACCTGGTGCCGAAAACCGGCGCGGTGGACCCGGACGACGACTTCAAGATGAAGTACGAGCTCATCGAGCGCAACTCCAAGCACGTCGACGCGATCGCGAAGGCGGTGAAGGACGTCGACGTCGTGATGCTCGCGACCGACCCGGACCGCGAAGGCGAGGCGATCGCGTGGCACCTCTCCGAGATCCTCAAGTCGCGCAAGCTCCTCAAGGACAAGAAGCTCAAGCGCGTCGTGTTCTACGAGATCACCGAGGGCGCGGTGAAGGAAGCGGTCGCCAACCCGCGCTCGATCTCGATGGAGCTCGTCAACGCGCAGCAGGCGCGCCGCGCGCTCGACTACCTCGTCGGCTTCAACCTCTCGCCGCTGCTGTGGAAGAAGATCCGCCGCGGCCTTTCCGCCGGGCGCGTGCAGAGCCCGGCGCTGCGGCTCATCGTCGAGCGCGAGCTCGAGATCGAGGCGTTCAAGACGCAGGAATACTGGACCATCCATTTCGACAGCGTGAAGGACAAGCTGCCCTTCACCGCGCGGCTGACGCACTTCCGCGGCGAGAAGCTCGACCAGTTCGCCGTCGGCAGCGCGGAGCGCGATGCCGAGGTGCGCGCGTTCCTCGAGCAGCACGGCAAGGGCTCGGCGAAGGTCAAGGACGTCGAGCGCAAGAGCAAGACCCGCTCGCCCGCGGCCCCCTTCACCACGTCCACGCTGCAGCAGGAGGCGGTGCGCAAGCTCGGGTTCTCCACCGACCGCGCGATGAAGGTGGCGCAGAGCCTCTACGAAGGGGTCGCGGTGGGCAAGGTGGTCACGGGCCTCATCACCTACATGCGCACGGACTCGGTCACGCTATCCAAGGAAGCCGTGACGGAGATGCGCGGCTACATCACCAAGAACTACGGCCCCGACTACCTTCCGAAGGCGCCGATCGTCTACCGCAGCGCCTCGAAGAACGCCCAGGAAGCGCACGAGGCGATCCGGCCCACGTCGATCGCCCGCACGCCCGAGTCGGTGTTCCCGTACCTGAACGACGAGCAACGCAAGCTCTACGAGATGATCTGGAAGCGCGCCATCGCCTCGCAGATGACGCCGGCCAAGTTCGACACCGTGGCGGTGGACTTCGCCGTCGGCGGCCCGGAGAACCTGTTCCGCGCCACCGGCCAGACCATGGTCTTCCCCGGCTTCTACGCCGTCTATCACGAGGACCTCGACGACGCGGTGGAGGAGGAAGACAAGCGCCTGCCGGGCTTCGAGAAGAACGACACCGTCGCGATCGAGAAGCTCTACGGCGAGCAGCACTTCACCCAGCCGCCGCCGCGCTACTCGGAGGCGAGCCTGGTGAAGGCCCTCGAGCAGTACGGCATCGGGCGGCCCTCGACCTACGCGTCGATCATCTCGACGCTGCAGAACCGCGAGTACGTGCTGCTCGACAAGAAGCGCTTCACGCCGACCGACGTGGGCCGCGTGGTGAACAAGTTCCTCACCGAGCATTTCGCGCACTGGGTCGACTACGAGTTCACCGCCAAGCTCGAGGACGAGCTCGACGACATCTCCAACGGCAAGGACGAGTGGCTGCCGGTGCTGCAGCGGTTCTGGAAGGACTTCTCCAAGCAGATCGGCGACAAGGAGTCCGTCTCCCGCAAGGAGGTCACGCAGGAGCAGCTCGAGGAGATGTGCCCGAAGTGCGGCAAGCATCACCTCACCCTGCGCCTCGGGCGGCGCGGGCGCTTCATCGGCTGCGCCGGCTATCCCGAGTGCGACTACACGCGCAACGTCGACGGCGTCGAAGGATCGGAGCCGGCCAAGCGGGAGATCGGCACCGACCCCAAGACCCACATGCTGATCCAGCTGCTGCAGGGTCCCTACGGGCCCTATATCCAGCTGGGCGAGATGGAGGGCGACAAGAAACCCAAACGCGTCTCGGTGCCGAAAAACGTGCAGCCCGACGCGGTCACGCTCGAGATCGCGCTCAAGCTGCTCGCGCTGCCGCGCGACCTCGGCCCCCATCCCGAGGGCGGCAAGAAGGTGCATGCCGCGATCGGCCGTTTCGGTCCTTACGTGAGCCACGACGGGCAGTTCAAGTCGATCCCGAAGGACGAGAACGTCTTCGACATCGGGCTCGAGCGCGCCGTGGCGCTGCTCAAGGAGCCGAAGCAGTTCGGATCGCGCGGTGCGCTCAAGGTGCTCGGCAAGCATCCGGAGGACGGCCAGCCGGTCGCCCTCTATTCGGGCAAGTACGGCCCGTACGTGAAGCACGGCAAGATCAACGCGACGCTGCCCGACGAGGGAATGATCTCCACCGTCACGCTCGAGGAGGCGGTGGAACTGCTCGCGGCGAAGGCCGGCAAGGGTGGCAAGTCCAAGGCGAAGGCGAAGCCGGCGCCGAAGAAGGCCGCCGCCAAGCCCAAGGCCGTGGCCGCCGCGAAATCGAAACCCCGCGCTAAGTAGCGAGCGCCGCGGCCGGGCAACAGGCCCGGGCGGCGTGCAGGGATGCGGGATGCGCCGGCCGCAGGTCGCAGCCCGGCGCGCCGGCCGTCTCGCGCAACGGCCCGTAGGCGATCTCGATCGGCACCGCGGCGGGTGCGTCGGGAAACAGCCAGTGCTTCTCCGACACCTCCACGTGGCAGCACTTCACGCCGCGCCCGGGCGCGCCCTGGCCTACGTGCGCCCAGCTCCGTGCGCGGGCCATGCAGGGCAGCGCGTCGAATGCCGCCTTCGAAGCCTCCGACTCCTCGCGAACGTCGATGCCGACGTGGTCGAGGAAAGGCCGCGCACGCCGGGTAGCCGCGCACTCACGCAGGTCGTCGGCAGACACGGCGATGTGCGAGAAGATCACGTTAAGTCCGCCCGCCAGCCGGAACTTCACGAACCCCTCGCGGCCGTGGTCGAAGCGCGCGCCCGCGGCCTCGAGCGCGGCGCGGGGCAACCGCGCGGTGTCGTCCACCTTGATGTGCAGGTGCAGGGATTCCGCGAATCCCAATGCCGCTCGCAAGTGCGCGTCGTCCATCACCCGGCGCACCGTGGCGAGCTCCTTCGCTGAGAGCAACCCGAGCAAGGCGACCTGGCCGAGGCTCGCCTCGGCGAAATGGGGGTTGAAACGCGTCATCGATCCCTCCGTGCGGTTGATAGCCAGGGGCGAACGTAGATCTCCCACCAGCTGCGTGGCGGATCCTCGCCGCGGATGCCGTAGCT
>Ga0075366_10001465_pt1 | contig 11762 bp, 13 predicted proteins | sample EndMethybrTD3031_FD_72351 | JGI IMG/M metagenome (GOLD analysis project Ga0075366, IMG submission 72351) | Populus endosphere microbial communities from Tennessee, USA - Endosphere MetaG P. TD hybrid TD303-1 | ecosystem: Host-associated > Plants > Roots > Endosphere | place: USA: Tennessee... | reverse complement strand
TTAGGTGTGATAGTTGTTGGTGTGATGGGCAATATAAACTGAAGCTAGAATGACTTCATCGACCCTAGCGGCCAGACACGGACGATAAGTTTACCAACGATGTCTTTGGCTGCTATCGGTCCGAAAGTGCGGGAGTCGAGCGAGTTACTGCGGTTGTCGCCAAGGACAAAAACCTGATCCTTGGGCACGGTTTCGTCGCGGTCAATGCTTGTCGACTGTATGACGTTTCCGTAGGGGAGGGTTTTGTCGGGCTGGAAGCCATCAGGGTTTTCTTTATTGTACACCGTAACGGAGCCGTCTTTTACGACGACCCTTTCGCCAGGTAGACCAATTACGCGTTTGATCAGCTGCTTGCCGGAATCCTGGCCGGCAAAGTCATTTATGCCACGCTCAACAAAAATCACGACGTCACCTCGTTTAGGAATGTAGGGGTTGCCGGTGACCTTCGACCAGGTCTTGGGGACTTTCCACACAAGCAAACGGTCGTTGTTGTATAGCGTGGTTTCCATGCTGGGGCCATCAACTTGATATGACTGGAAAACGAATGCTGTTAAAAAGAGAGCCACGATAGGCGCAATCAGCAGTACCGCAACTGTAGAAATAACGCTGGACATACCCTCGCGCTGCTTCGAAGACTGCGGCTTCGGCGCGGGTGGTAGCGGCTCGACAGGCACTGGATTCGACTGGGGTGGCCGGCTCTCTGGTGCCGGTTTTTCGTTTGGACTCATCAGGGATAAACTATACTCCAAAAATCCGAATTATGCACATGTTTACTGCATATGCCTAAACCGCTATACTTAGGAACATTGCGTATGAATGAATTTCGAAGAAATCACAGTCGCAAGCCGCGGCAAGCGATGGATGGGATATTGAATGCCCCTTCAAGGCCCCAGCTAACGGGACGTCCTTTTGCTAGACGCTCGCTCGGTGGGGACAGCTTCAATACTACTCCCCGGACCATCGGGGATTTTAAACGCCCACAAGGTTACCACGCTGTAAACTCTCCAATGACCGCGCCGCGCCGCGGCCAGGCCATGCAGAAAAAAGAGATTGAGGCCGAAGATGTAGCTTCACTGCATATGACATTGCCTGGTGGCAAAAAACACGGCCGGAGACACCGAAAAGATGAGAAGGCCAAGACCGGAAAACGAGATTGGCGAAAAATACGCAAGCGTGCCCTTAAGGGCGGCGCTATTTTTATGGCATTTTTGCTAATTGTGGGTGGTTTTTTGTTTGCCAAAGGATATATTAAGCTCCACAAAGTATTCAAGGGCGGCGGCTCGGCGGCGGCGCTTAAGTCGAACGTCAATCCGTCACTCCTTAAGGGCGAGGGTGATGGCCGCGTCAATATCCTGCTGCTTGGCCGGGGGGGTGAAGGTCACGATGGCGCCGACCTGACCGATACAATTTTGCTGGCCAGCATAGATCCGGTAAATAATAAGGCAGCACTTGTCAGCTTGCCCCGCGACCTCTGGGTAAAAACGCCTGCGGGCAACTCCAGTAAGATCAATGCAGTGTTTGCCGAAGCCAAATCACGGGCTTTATATAAGGACAAAGACAAGAAAAAGGCAGAAGAGGCTGGTGTGAAAGCCGTTCAGCAAACGGTGGGTGGAGTGCTCGGCGTGCCAACCCATTACTATTCGATGGTCGACTTCCAGGCCTTTAAGCAAGCGGTTGATACCGTAGGTGGTGTTGATTTCCAGGTTACAGAACAAACGTCTGTTAAAGAACGGCTATGGGATCCCGCTACACGCAAACCATACTACCTTGATGTACCACCCGGGATGCAGCATTTTGATGGCCAGCGCGCCTTATTCTACTCCAGGTCGCGACACACCAGCACCCGCGGCGACTTCGACCGGGCAGAGCGCCAGCGCGTATTTATCCAGGCGCTTGCTCAAAAGATCACCTCTGCCAAAACCTACGCTAACCCAGTCAAAGTTTCGCAGCTAATGGACGCCTTTGGCGACCACATCTCAACAGATATGAGCCTCAATGATGCCATGCGCCTGATGACCATCGGCAAGGCAATCGGCAACAGCTTCGAATCGGTAGACTTCGCTGACCCGGCTAAGCCCCTGATGAAAACAGGAATGATCAGCGGGCAGTCTGTTGTGCTTCCAGTTGCCGGCCTAAGCGATTACAGCCAAATTCAGGCGCTCGTCCGCAGCAAGCTCAAAGACGGCTACATCCTCAAGGAAAACGCCAATATTACCATACTTAACGGCACGGCCGTACCGGGGTTGGCAGGCCAAAAAGCTGAAGAATTGAAGACTTACGGGTATAATGTAGGCACAGTAGCCGATGCGCCATCGCAAGCGTACGAGAAAACGGTAATTGTTGATTTAACTAAAAACAGCAAACCGTACACAAAAAATTATCTCGAAAAGCGATTCGGCGTGAAGGTTACAAGCACGCTGCCAGACTCCAAGATTCAGCCTGGCACTGCAAGTTTCGTCATAATTTTAGGCAACAATGAAACCACTAATCGCTAGAATCAAACCAGCAAACGGCTTTTCCAAAGTCCTGTATATCATTTTCAACGTGCTGTTGCCGTTGGTCGTGTTCGCATTGGTCAGGACGGATTTTGTGCAGCTCGCACTGGCGATTATTCTGCTCAGTAAGTGGCGGATGTTCGCCGTCCGGCCTCGTTTCTGGCTAGCCAATGTCCGGGCCAACGCAGTGGACATAATCGTCAGCGTTTCGTTCTTGATCTTTATGGTTAACAGCGGTAGCCAGCTGATGCAACTGGTGTGGATGGTCGCTTACATCGGATGGCTGGTTATCCTAAAGCCCGCCTCGGACTCGCTTCTTATCTCTATGCAGGCGTTGGTCGGATTAGTTACGGGGCTTATGGCTGTCTTCGTCGGGTGGGATGCGGGCCCGTTGTATGGCCTTGTATTTCTGACCGGGCTTATCTGTTACCTATCAGCGCATCATTTTTTCGATAGCTTTGACGAACCCTATAGCAAACTCTTGTCGTATGCGTGGGGATATTTCGGTGCGTCACTTGTGTGGGTGCTGGGTCACTGGCTTTTGTACTACGGAATCATTGCCCAGCCGGTTTTGCTGCTCACAGCTATCGGCTTTGGGCTGGCCACACTCTATTATCTCGATCATCATGAACGACTGTCCCTATCAGTCAAGCGCCAGTTCGTATTCATTATGTTTGCAATTGTATTGATTGTGCTCATTTTCTCAGATTGGGGTGATAAAATAGTATAGAAATTGAGGAAGGGGATCTGCTATGGCTGATGAGAGTGGAAAAGAAAAAGACATTATTCAGGAGGCGCCGATCGTAGCAGACCGCTCGAGTATGCCTGCTACGCCACGCAGTTCCTATGATATTAAGAAAGAGCCTAGCCAGGTGAAGCTGCGTTTTTTGAGTGCCGCCGCATTGGTTATAGTCAGCATGGCGGCAGGTTTTGCCGGCGGCTGGTTTGGCGCCCGCAGCGACAGCAACACTACAGTAGAAAAACAGCAGGTTGTGCTAAAGTCTCAAGGTGAACTCATCAGCAGCATTGCTAACGAGGTGAGTCCAAGTGTCGTATCGGTGGAAGTGACGAGCCAGGCCCGTTCCACAAACAGCTTTTTCGGCTTTCAAGGATCGCGCGAGCAGCAGAGCGCAGGCACAGGATTTATCATCGACAAAAGCGGAATTATTGTGACTAATCGTCATGTCGTACCGGACGGATCGACCAAAATAGACGTTACGCTATCCGATGGAACAAAGTTTGAAGGTGTAGAGCTGATTGGAAGGACTTCGGAGAGCGATCCGCTCGATGTAGCATTTCTGAAAATCAAAGATACTAAAGGCAAAGAACTTAAGGCGGCAAAAATCGGTGACTCCAGCACGGTAAAGGTAGGGGAGTCGGTGGTTGCTATTGGCAACGCGCTGGGCCAATTCCAAAATACCGTCACCTCGGGTATTATTTCCGGTCACGGACGGAATGTTACAGCTGGCGACGAGACTGGTACAAACACAGAGAACCTTCAGAATTTATTTCAAACCGATACCGCCATCAACCAGGGTAATTCCGGCGGTCCGCTGGTTAACCTGGACGGCCAGGTTATCGGCATAAATACTGCCGTGGCTGGCGATGCCCAGAATATTGGATTTGCTATTCCTATCAATGATGTAAAAGGCGTAATTGATAATGTCGTCCAAAAAGGTAAGCTCGACAGGCCATTCCTGGGGGTAGTTTTTGTTCCTGTTACGGCCGACGTTGCCAAGCAGTACGGACTGGCCGTTAACCAAGGTGCGTATATTCCGCCCGCAGTCAGCCTAGGCCAAGAGACCGTCATCAAGGGCTCGCCCGCGGATAAGGCTGGCCTGAAAGAGCAAGACATCATCGTCAAGATCAACGAAGACCAGGTGGATGAGAGTCACAGCCTCACTTCGCTGCTCGGCGAACACAATGTGGGCGAAAAAGTGAAGCTGGATGTCGTGCGCGACGGCAAACATCAAACAATCGAGGTCACGCTCGAAGCTGCGCCAGAAAATTAACTAGTCTTCGGTGGCGCTAAGCCGCACGAATTGCTGGGCGTAGCCTTCGATCGAAAGCAGCCTGTAGCCCGCACCCTGCGCTAGCTTCGCCAGCTCCTTGTGTTGCTCGGGCATACTCTCGGTTATGACGTGCGTAGGTTGCTGCTGATCTGCCATAACGTCGATCTGCTCCCATAGCATACGGTAATGGCCTAGGCCATCTTTGCCCGAGAAAAGAGCTAGCTTAGGTTCGAACTTCGCTGCTTCGTTTATTGGATAACTTTCGGGCACGTAGGGCAGGTTGGCAAGGATAGCATCGAATTGTTCGTTGCAGTCTTTCAGTAAGTCCTGTTGCTTGGCATGAACCATAACATGCCGCGCCTGAGCATTTTTTTCGGCTACCTGCAGAGCTCCCGGGTCGATGTCGTATAAAAAAACTTCTGCTCCAAAGATTTCCAAAGCGGCTGTTATGCCAAGACATCCCGAGCCAGTACCGACATCAGCAATACGTGGCGTGCCGCCCAGCGGAAGCTTTTTAAGACATTCGATAATAGCTTCAGTTTCAGGCCGGGGTACTAAAACGTGGTTGTTCACCAAGAACTCTCGGCCATAAAACATCACTTTACCTCTGATGTAGGCTAGGGGTATGTGACTGGATCTTCGAGTAATATATTTGTTCAATTGTGTAAGCTCTGGCTCCGCAATCTTCATTTCGGGATGGGCGAGCAGCATACCCCGGCTTTTTCCCAACACGTCTTCCATTAGCACAAGCACGTCCAAGCGCGCCGTCTCGATGCCGTGCTGCTGCAAGATTTTTGTGCCATGCTCTAGGAAGCTTTGCGTGATCATGCCTGAATGTGACTTAAAATTTCGTTCGCCACTTCGACCACAGGAGCAGCGGCAGTAATGGGGATGGCGCCGTAAGCAAGTGCTTGCTGTTGTCGCTGGTCGCGTAGGGAAAGAATCCTTTCCATTTCTTCGGGCCGAGCGCCGTATTTGTTGATGCTATCAGGATCGTTCGCGCGTTTGACTATCCGTTGCCTCAAGGTTTCCTCGTCCACGAGCAATACGAAAGTTTTATCGAAAAAGCTGGCCACCTCAGCCTTGTACTGGTTCATGACTGAAGCACCGATAAAGTTAGTGGACGCGCTAGACTCCCCAAGCAGCTCTGCTAAGCCATCTGGCCGCCAAAACCAACCGAAGCGACTAAAATCAACAGATTCGGTGGGATCCAGAGACGGCTGCTCGCCAATAGGCAAAAAACTTCCCGTAAGCCGGTCGAAAAATCCGCTCACTTCCGGCATCTCGTCTGTGCTGTAGGCGTTGAAGTTGCGCCCTGCTAATTCTTTTATAACGGTAGTTTTTCCACTGCACGAAATCCCCGTGATGAGATAGCTGCCAGGCCTGACACCCACCCTTACACCTCCTCGTTGATGAGCTGACGCTCGTAGGCCTCAAGCTGTTCAATTAGGTCATCGATTTCGCCATTTAAGGCGCCAGGGATATTACTGCGCGAGTACCCAATGCGATGATCAGTAATGCGATCCTGGGGGAAATTGTAGGTGCGGATTTTTTCCGATCGATCTCCCGATCCGATAAGCTTTTTGCGTGCGTCGGACAGCTGCTTTTGTTCTTCCTCGATTTTAGCGGCCAGCAACCGCGAGCGCAGCACGCCCATAGCTTTTTCTTTATTCTTTGTCTGGGATTTTTCATCCTGGCAGGTTACCACAAGACCGGTCGGCAGGTGGGTGATGCGGACGGCGGAGTCGGTCGTGTTAACAGATTGTCCGCCGTGCCCGCTCGAGCGATACACATCAATGCGCAGATCATTCGGATTGATCGCTATGTCGGTTTCCTCGGCTTCGGGCAACACAGCAACAGTAGTGGTCGAAGTGTGGATACGGCCCTGGCTTTCGGTGCTGGGAACGCGCTGTACGCGGTGCACTCCAGCCTCGAATTTTAGCTGCTTGTAGATGTCTTCTCCCCGGACGCCAAAAATGATTTCTTTAAACCCTCCAACTTCGGACGGACTTTCATCAATAAGTTCGATTTTAAAGTTGTGGCGTTCGGCCCAGCGTACATACATACGGTACAGGTCGGCGGCAAAAAGACTTGCTTCATCGCCACCGGCGGCGGCACGGATTTCTATTACGACATCGCGGTCGTCGTTAGGGTCTTTTGGCAGCAGTAGTTCGCGCAGCGCAGCGTCGTTCGAATCTAGTTGATTCTCCAGTTCAGCCAGCTCTTCTTTGGCAAGTTCAGCCAGATCCTTATCGTCGCCGTTTACCAAGACCTGGGCATCCGCCTTTTGACCGTTCAAGACCTGTTGCTCATCAAAAAGGGAGATGATTTTTTCCAGCTCCTGACGCCGCTTGGCCAGCCTTGGGTATTCGCGCGTGCTGAAAATGGCAGGGTCGTCCAGGCGGGCAGCCAGCCCGGCAAGCTCGTCTCGTAGAATTTGTTCTTTGTGTTCCATCGTTATCCTTTAGTATACCTCGGGGTAAGAAAAACCGCCTGAATTTCGTGAATCCAAGCGGTTTAGCAGGCAAATATAGCTATTTTTCGGTTTTTTTGGCGTCGGCTTTCTCAGCTTTGGCGTTTTTGCGGTCGGCTTGCTTTTTTGCGGCCTTGGCGCGGGCATCGCGTGCGGCTTCGGCAGCCTTAGCGCGGGCCTTGAATTTGTCGACACGACCTTCGATGTCGACAATGCGCTCTTCGCCAGTGAAGAATGGGTGAGAGGCGCTTGAAATGTGCACTTTAACAAGTGGGTATTCTTTGCCATCTTTCCATTTAATAGTATCGTCTGTTGCCACGGTAGAACGGGTCAAAAACGAGAAACCGTTATTGAGATCCTGGAATACTACTGGGCGGTAGCTAGTAGGGTGAATATCTTTTTTCATAATCCAAGTAATTGTATCTGTTTTTAACTGAATTGTAAAGAGTTAGGTAATCCCATATAGATTTGAGGCGTCCTTAAACTCCGTGAGCTGAATCTGGGGGAAGCGCTCGTGCATGACGAACACTCCAAAATATAGCGGCGCCAATAAATACAAGGCCAAGGCCACCAACAATAAACTCAGGCAGCTCGATATGATAGAGCTTTAGGAACATCACCGCGCCAAGGAAGCCGATTGCCCAGTGCGCCCCGTGCTCCAAGAACATGTACTTTTGGAGTGCGTTTGAGCGTACCAAATGGATTGTCATGGCGCGCACCCAAACCGCTCCCGCACCAAGTCCGGCCATAATAAGGATGACGCTATTAGTCAGCGCGAACGCTCCGATAACGCCATCGAGCGAGAAGCTGGCGTCCAAAACCTCAAGATACATAAATGCCGCAAATGCCGCTAACCCAACCTTGTGCTTTATATTGGTGTGCTTCTCGTGGCCGCCCATTACCGCGCCCAAGATCTGCAAGCCGATATGCAGTGCCATCGCACAAATCGAAGCGATAAGCACTGTCGCGTGGTATTTCGGATCAACCGTAAAGTACACCACGATGGAAGCGAGTAGCATGACAAACACAGTCAGGTTGTCGAATTTTCCGAGTTTTCCTAAGTAACGCTCTAAAAAGCCGATCCAGTGTACTTTTTTCTGGTAGTCGATAAAGTAACTGAGGGCGATCATTAATAGGAACGAGCCACCAAATGCATTGATAACGGGGGCGGATTTCTCCAGCTCATGCTCATATTCTTCTGGATGGTGCAGTGCCAGGTCCCATACTTGGCCGAAGTCGAGCCCCGCAGTGCCCATTACAATAAGAAGGGGCAGGGCGAACCTAACCACGAATACGGCAATAAAAATACCCACCGTCATGAATAGGCGCTGCCACATCGGCGACATTGTGATAAGTACTTTGCTGTTAACGACGGCGTTGTCGGCGCTAAGCGTCGTTTCGAGCAATGTCAGGACGAGTACGGTAAACAGGGCGGCCAGTCCCATATTCCAGCCGACCAGTATCCAAATAGTTACAGTCGCCAGAATAGCAAACCAATAGATTTTCAGTAATTTTCCCATGTATCCTAATAATCATACCGGCAGTTGCAGCGCCAAGGCAAGCCTATCTTTAGCAAAATGTTGACGTTAGTGCAAAAATATGCTAATGTTTTAGTATTATGACGAATCCTAATATCAATAACCAGCCCTCAGAGCCCGCAAATGAGGCTCAGCTTGATGGCTTGCTTGTCCAAACGCAAATGGCAGTTACTATGGGCGGCGCAGAAGGCTATTTTGAAAACGAAAATACTGAAATGACTACCATGCTTCCCGAACGGCAAGGTAGTGAAGCGCTTGGATTAGTGCCGGAAGCAGCACTGAGGTTAGGTATTAAGCCTCACGAAACGATTGCTATCGGTACTACAATGGCTACTCCCGGACAAGCTTCAGCTCTTGTAGAGGTGGCTAACCCGGAAGGCGAAGATTATTCGCATTACACCGTAGAGAAAAAACCGGACGGTCACGGGGGAAGTAGGCTGACAGGGACATTCTACAATACCTCCATGGATACGGCGGGGATTAGGGACAAATTGGAGTTGGAGGATTTCGAGAAATTCCCCATCGAAGGAGATTTTGACCCTGACCTTATAAAAAAAGGCGTGTATCCGCTGGGTTACGAAGAGAAGAGCAAGGAAGAAACGGAAACAGAGAATGCGGAAGATGATCCGCTGAATGCCCTAGGATATGGCCTAAATGCTGGCGGCGAGCGCTACTTTTCTGTAGCAAGGGGCAAAGAATTAACCTCCGATCAAGTAAGGGATTTGGGTGAGGTTATAGGCGCTCTCACTCGCATTCCTCCAACTTTACCTGAAGCTTAGGGATCAGACAGAACCAAGCAAACACACAGAGGAGCTGGACAATCCTCAGCTCCTCTGTTAAAATACAAGAGTTATTTACTAAACAGGTTTGGGACAAATCCTCCTTTGCAGATTCCGTGTAGGGCTGCCGAGGCACCCTTACCGAAGAGAAAGGACTGATTTTATGGCAGTAGTCGTAGATATTAAGGCGTTGCTCGCCGCCGGTGCACACTTTGGGCACAAAACGAGCCGATGGCACCCTAAGATGGCGCCATACATCCACTCTAAAAGGAGCGGAAGCCACATTATTGACCTGACTAAGACGGTCGAAGGTATGGAGCAAGCTCTGGCCTTCCTGACCCAAACCGTTGCTGACGGAAAGCAGGTATTATTTGTAGCGACTAAGCGCCAGGCCCAGGACATCGTTAAGCAGGCCGCCGAAGATGTCAAAATGCCTTATGTAACAGAGCGCTGGCTCGGCGGTATGCTGACCAACGTCGGTACTATCCAGGGCCGCGTCAAGCACCTTAAGCAGCTAGAAGAGAAGATGGCTTCTGGTGAGCTCGCCAACAAGTACAACAAACTTGAAGTACAGCGTTTCCAGGAAGAAATTGACGAAATGAACCGGATTTACGGTGGCATTAAAGACATGGCCAGCCGTGTCGGTGCTGTATTCGTACTTGATATTGTGAGTGATGTAAATGCCGTACGCGAGGCTAACAAACTCGGCCTGCCGATCGTTGCATTGGTCGACACTAACGCCGATCCAAGCAGCGTCAGCTACCCAATTCCTTGCAACGACGATGCGATCAAGACAATCCAGCTTGTTATGGAGTACATCAAGCAGGCAATTGAAGAGGGCAAGCAGAAAATTGCTAAAGCCGCCCCGGACAAAGACCAAAAGTAAGAGGTGGAAAGGATTTAAACTATGGCAGACATTGCAGAAATTAAGCGTCTCCGCGAACTAACTGGCGTAGGCATGACTGACGCCAAAAAGGCTTTGGACGAAGCCGGCGGCGACTTCGACAAAGCCCTTGCCGAGATGCGCAAAAAAGGCCTGACCAAGGCAGAAAAACGCGGTGAGCGCGAAGCCCGCGCCGGAGTTATCGGCAGCTACTTACACGATAACCGTATCGGGGTGCTGGTCGAGCTTAACTGTGAGACCGATTTCGTCGCCCGTAACGAGATGTTCACCGAAGTCGTTAAAGACATTGCGATGCACATTGCAGCTTCAGCTCCTGAATATGTGAGCAGCGAAGACATTAGCGAAGCAGACCGTGAAGAAAAGCGCGCTGAGTTCACTGAAAAAGTGAAGAATGAGGGCAAGCCCGAAAACATGGTTCCACAAATTGTGGACGGTATGCTGAAGAAATACTTTGCAGAGAAGTGTCTTTTGGACCAGCCATTCATCAAGAATCCTGACCAAATGGTCGGCGACTATTTGAAAGAAAACATCGCTAAACTTGGCGAGAATCTGGTTGTCCGCCGCTTTAGCCGTATGGCACTGGGTGAAGTCGCGTAAGCGAGTAGGGAGTGGCCATCTAACCGCATACAGTATCAAGGCTCTGGGGATTCTCGGAGCCTTAATTCATCGTACTTGTCAAACTCAGCCATAAAGGCTTCATGACCATCATCAGTTTCAGTATTGTAGTATGACGGATCAGGTTGGTATGCGCAGGTGCGTAGTGCTGATTCGTATAGACCGGTCACATTTTGGTAAATCTCAGTGTCTAAAAGGACTTCGCGGCGTCCTCTAAACTCATAATTAAAATCTTCAGGAGGCATTTTCGGTTTAGTCGCAATGTTTAGGAAGGAGCGACCCATTGTCCTATCTAATGCCAGAGTTCCGGCTGCATAGCTTGGAGGGCTGTCGCCAATGTTAAAGCGAAGCTGCATAGCGTCCCCGTCAAAAAAAGCATCAGGATAGAGAGTATCGATTCTACCAGTATGCAAGTTGGCGTGGAATGACAAACGCGGTGTATATAGTATAACGTTTTGGTAATATATCGGTTCGCCATGTATTTCAAAATAGTCGCCTGACTTCGTAAAGCCACTATAAATCCTGTCATAAACATCAGTTGGTGAGTCGTTGCGGACTTGTTGGTCTATGGTATGCCATAACAGGGGTAAGCCAAGCAGATTTCTTGCCAGATCTAGATGGACTTCTTCTCCCTCTTTGTGATCGAACTGGCCGACAGACTCTAGAAACCGTTGCGACTGTTCAATATTATAGCCGTCTTTTCCGTGTAGTGGGGGGGTAAATTCAGACATCCAACCAGTCTAGCGCACAAGCCGGCAAAAGTTATTAACTCTGTCAATTTTACAAACTTAGGGGCAGCCTGCTAATGTGCGCTATAATGATCCGAGATAACGTTAGGATATATAGCCATGAATCCAGATAAAATTGTTGATAACGCTAAGCAAAAGCTGCAAGCGGCCTTTGAGCACTTCCAGGGAGAGCTAAAAAAAGTGCGCACCGGCCGCGC
>Ga0075366_10001464_pt1 | contig 11762 bp, 10 predicted proteins | sample EndMethybrTD3031_FD_72351 | JGI IMG/M metagenome (GOLD analysis project Ga0075366, IMG submission 72351) | Populus endosphere microbial communities from Tennessee, USA - Endosphere MetaG P. TD hybrid TD303-1 | ecosystem: Host-associated > Plants > Roots > Endosphere | place: USA: Tennessee... | reverse complement strand
AGACCCTTGAGGCTCGCGTTCTGCAGTGACGGCAAGGTTCTGATCGCCTGTTCCTTGTAGGCCTCGAGGAGCCCGCGGGCGCGCTCCTCGATGGCGAGCTCCGTCAGCGTCGCCTTGAACGCCTCGCGATCGGCGGCGCTCGTCGCGCCGCCGCGCCACAGCGCCAGGACGCGATCGCGCGCGGACGGCTTTGCCCGATCGCACGCGAGGGCGAGCAGGAGCGACGGCGCCGTGAATCCCGCCGTCTCGTCTTCGGGAGCCGAGAGATCCTCGAGATCGTCGCGGATCTGGTAGGCGATCCCGAGCGCCTCGCTGTATTCGCGCAGCGTCTCATGCGCCTCCGGCGGACCTCCGCCGAGCGCCGTTCCGATCCGCAGCGCCACTTCGAACGCGGGCGACGTCTTGCGCCGGAAGATGTCGATGGCGTGCTCGGCCGTCAGCGCGGCGGGCTGCCGCATCCACGAGAGCTCGGCCCCCTGGCCGATCGTCAGCTCGCGGTGTCCGGCCGCGGCGATGCGGACGATCTCGGCGCAGATCTGCGGCGGCGCGCCGCAGTCCGCCAGGAGACGATAGCCCTCGCCGAGCAGGAGGTCGCCGGCGTTGAGGGCGATCGGCACGCCGTGCAGCGCGTGCAGCGTGTCGCGGCCGTAGCGGCGATCGTCCTGGTCCTCGATGTCGTCGTGGACGAGCGACGCCTTGTGGAAGCACTCGACGGCGATGGCCGCGCGCCGCACGCTTTCCGGAATCGGCTGCGACGGATCGTCCTGGAGCGCCTTGAAGGCGCACGCGGTCAGGAACGGCCGCCAGCGCTTGCCGTCGGCGGCGAGCCACTCACGCGCGATCCGATCCGCTTCGCCTTCGGCCGGTCCCAGCATGCGCTCGAGCGTGTCGGGCTCGAACCAGGCCTGGACCTCGCGGCGCAGCTCGTCGAGATCGAGCCGCCGCGTCTTGTCGTCGCTCGTCAGGTGCACGACGTTCCACACCCAGTCGATGTCGACGCCGGTGTCGCGGCAGTCGTCCTGGAGCAACGGAATCGCGACGCCGGGGATGGCGGCCGCTTCCATGTACGGAAACGCGCGCTCGAGCACCGACAGGCAGCTGACGCCGACGATCGCGTCGATCTTGCCGGACTGGATCAGCGCCATCACCAGCGCCGAGCCCTCGGCGACCAGCACGGCGTAGCCGAGCCGCTCGGCTTCCTCCTGGAGGTCCTGGATGGTGCAGAGTCCGCACTGCTTGCAGAGCAGGCCGAAGTCGTCGAACGGCGCCGGGCACTTGTCCTCGACGCGCAGGCACTTGGGCAAGAGGAGCAGCCGGCGATCGAACGGCACGGTCGCGAGCTGGTCCGTCCACACCTCGTTGCTGATCAGGACGCCGACGTAGTCGCGGTACGCCGGATCGACGCCGCCGGCTTCGAGGACGCGATCGGCGCAGAGCTTCAGCTCGTCGAGGACCAGCGGCGGCACGAGCGTGTCGCGGTGCTCGTCGACGTAGCGCAGCACGATCGCGCGCAGGCGCTCGCGTTCGTCGAGCGTCTGCGGGATGTTGGCCTGCGGCGGCCGTTGCGGCATGTCCGGGATCAGCCGGAGCGGCTTCCTGGTCGTGTGCATGCGTGTGTGCTCAGGAGTAGGCACCGAAGCCGAAGAACCAGTGCTTCTTCGCGAACCGGTACATCCAGTTGTCTTCCGGAATCTCGTTCCCCGGCTGATGCTGGCTCATCCGCGGCACCATCGCCTCGAACTCCGCCATCGCGGATCCGCGCTGCGTCGAGTCCACGGCGCCATGCTTGATCACCAGGTCGCGGACGATGTCGGGGCGCTCGAGGACGATGCAGCCGCGCGTGGCGCCGGCGGCCGCGTCGCGGAAGTCGCGCAGGAACGCCGAGGTCGTCATCGTCTCGTAGATGGACGCGCGGTCGCGCACCGTGCTCGTCGCGAACTGGATCACCGGGCAGGGCTCGATGTGGCCGCCCGGCCCGATGTGGTGGCTGATGCCCGTGGCCATCGGGCAGAGCGCCTCGCCGCGATCGTCCCAGTAGGCGTCGACGATCGCGATCGGCAGCCGCGAGCGCATCTCCACGATGAAGCGGCGCACCGCCAGCACCTGCTCGGGCCGGAGCGCGAGCTCCGGATTGGGCTTGGGCCCGACGACGCGGTAGGTGTGAAACCAGACGTAGTGCGCGCCCATCGCGATCAGGCGGCGGAGCCAGGCCTCCGACACCAGCTCGATGTTCGTCTGGCACACGCTGGTGGCGACGCCGATCAGCAGGCCGGCGCGGCGGCAGGCCTCGAGGCCCGCGAGCGTCTTGTTCAGGACCTGCAGCCGGCCGCGGCGCGTGTCGCTGACGACCTCGGATCCTTCGATGCTGAGGAGCGGCGTGACGTTGCCGAGCCGCGCCAGCTCGCGTGCGATCTCGTCGGTGATCAGCTGCCCGTTGGTGAAGACCTGGAAATAGCAGTCCGGGTGCGCGGCGAAGACGTCGAGCAGCTGCGGATGCAGGAACGGCTCGCCGCCGAGAATGCCGAAGTAGGCGTTGCCGTGCGCCTTCGCGTCGTCGATGATGCGATTCAGCTCCTCGAGCGAGAGCTTCTGCGACGGCGCCGCGACGTCGACCCAGCAGCCCTGGCAGCGGAGCTGGCAGCTCGAGATCACCGAGATGAACAGGAACGGCGGAAAGTTCTCGCCGCGCTTGCGGCGGCGCTTGTGCATCTCGACCGAGCGCACGCCCTTGACGCCGAAGTTGTAGACGAACTTGGCGATCACCTTGGGCCTGGTCTCCGTCAGCACGCGTCTGGTGAGTGCGACGAGCATGCTAGTCGCGCTCCGTGTCGGACGGCGCGGCGGCGCCCTCGATCGCGGCCTTCGCGCGCAGCCGCGCGGCCTCGGCCTTCGCCTGGATCTCCTTCGGGGAGGGCAGCGCGGCCAGCACTTCGGCGGGAATGTCGAGATCGCGCGACGCCTTCAGCGCGACCAGGCAGTTCTGGCGCTCCTTCAGCGCGCGATCGTCGTCGCGTTCCTTCGAGAAGCGCGACTTCGCCTTGACGCTGCGGTCGCGCAGCATCGAGTAGATGTCGCCGCCGAGGAGCGCCGAGATGTCCACCTTCATGGCTTCGCGGCGCACGTCGTCGGTGTGCACCTCCTCGCCGTTGATCGGTCCGTGGCGGTACTTCGGGAACATGATGGCCACTTCAGGGCACACGCGGGAGCACGCCGGGCACTCCGTCTTGCAGTTGCTCTGGTTCTGGACCTGGATCTTCTTGTCGGCGGAGACGCCGTAGACGTCGAACAGGCAGAAGCTCAGGCACTGCATGCAGTTCGTGCAGCGCGAGTAGTCGATGACCGGGAACCACGGCTTCCACGCGGCCGGTGCGGCGCCAGCGCCGGCGCCGCCGGCGAGCCGCGCGGCCAGCGCCTCGGGCGCGTCGCTTCCGAGATCCGCGGCGTCCACCCCCTGATCGCGCCGGCAGGCGACTTCGAGGCCGCGCTCGAGGAGCAGCTGCGCGACGCGCGCCCGTTCGGCGCCGCCGAGGCTCCCCTCGTCGCCGCCGCGCAGGATCACGAGCGCACGGGAGGCGGGAACCAGGCTCATCGCACGGACTCCGCGGGGCTCGTCCGCTCGAGGACGCCGTTCAGCACGGCGTCGGCCGATTCCGTGCGCATGTTCCAGACACGCGTCGAATCCGCAGCGAGCTCGGCGCCGGCGGCGGCGAAGAGCCATTTCACCGCTCTCGGAAAGCAGGCCGCCACGTGCAGCGGCTGCTGCGCGGCCAGATCGCGAAGGCGCGGATCGTGGCGCGCCGACATCTCGCAAAGATCGGGAACCGCGTCGAACTCGACGTTCGCGCCGGTCAGGCCCTCGAGCACCGCGCTCTTCACGTCGGCCGGGACCACCTTGGCAAAGGCGCAATGACAATAGAGGATGCGGGGCGCGCTCATGGGGCCGCCATCCGGTGCGTCGGCTGGGGACGGCCCGGCCGGAAATGCTCGATGTGCACCATCGTCGGCGACACGCCGCACGCGGCGGACGCTTCGTCGAGGCCGGCAAGGACGACCTGCCTGAGGATCCCGGGATCGCTTTCGGCGCGCAGATTCAGGATCAGCTCGCCGCGCGAGAGATCCTCTGCGAGCCGGTGCGGCGTCTCGGCGCGCGCATCCGTACGCACGAGGTTGAGCACCGCGAGATCGGCGCCGCTGTCGGGCGACAGCGTCATCTTGAAATGCGCGATCTCGACGTCATCGGCGGCCAGGCGCCTCTGGACGGCGTGCGCCAGCCGCTCGAGGAACAGGTTGCCGTCGAAAGGCGCGCGCGACGCGACGTCCACGGTGGCGTTCAACCAGCCGAGCAGCGCTTCCCCCTCGGCGTAGGTGTCGTAGTCCACGTCCATCGCCTGGCGCGTGTCGAGCGCGCCGCCCAGGCGATCGAACCAGTCGGTCAGGTTCGCGCCCGTCCTGGCGCTGGCCGCGACCACCTGCGCCTGGGGGAACCGCCGGCGCAGGGCATCCTCGAGCGCCGAGCGTTCCGCGTCGCTCAGCAGATCGCTCTTGTTGACGACGATGATGTCCGCTTCCTCGAGCTGCTTCTCGTAGACGTACTGCACTTTCGGCGAGAAGCTCCGGCCCTGCTCGAGCCCGAGGATGCGCGCGGCGCGCCTGGGATCGACGAGCACGCTCAGCGGCGCGACGCGATAGTCGTCGCCGTAGAGGCGGCGAAGCGGGTACTGGACGGTGGCGCGCAGATCCGTGCAGCTGCCGACCGGCTCGGCGAGGAACACGTCGGGACGCGCCTCGCGCGTCAGCTTGTCCGACGCCTCGGTCAGCGAGTTGAACCGGCAGCAGAAGCAGCCGCCGGTGATTTCCTCGACGGGATAGCCCTTCGCCGTCACCATCGAGGTATCTACGAGGCCCTGGCTCTGGTCGTTCGTGATCAGTCCGACGCGCCGCCCCTGCGCCGTGAAATGCTCGGCCAGGCGCAGCAGGGCCGTCGTCTTCCCAGCGCCGAGAAAGCCGCCGACCATCACGTAGTCCGCCCGCATGCGCGTCAGTCCTTTGAGACGTCGTCCGCCGGGTCGTCGTGCCGGCTGTCGATCATCCGGTCGATCGTCGCGTCCAGGATCGCGATGTATCCGTCGACGTCGACGGTGTCGGGTCCCGGCGTTCCCTGAAGTCTATACAACCAGCCGGCCCCGTACGGGTCGGACTCGATGAGCGTCACGTCGCCGCGCAACGGCGCGCCCTCTCCGAGAAAGCGCCCCGATCCGACCGCGAACACGCTGGCGACCGCCTTCAACCCTTCGATGCTGCCGATCTCGTCACCCAGCACGACGCTCGTCCCCACCTCGACGCTGAAATCGAGCTCGACGACATCGCCGAGCATGCGCGTCGCGAACTTCGTCAGACCGACACGCCAGATCCCGGGATCTTCCTCCGACAGCCAGTAGTGGGCGGGCGAGTAGCGCCGATCACGCGGAAGGTGCGTCGTGAACCGCGAACGGCGATAGTACACCGACTCAGTACGCGCCTCGCTCATGGCGCCGATGCCTGTGGAAGCTGGCGGTACCGCGCCGCCGCCGCGACGAGCGCGGCCCAGTCCGGCTCCGGCGTGGACGCGCACCACGAGAGCCGCACGGCGCCGTCGGTCCTCCACCGCGGCAGGCGCATCGCGCCGAGCACGTGGCTGCAGACGTAGCTCTGCGAAGAGCACGCGGCGCCGTTCGACACCGCCACGAGATCGCGCCAGGCGTCGATCAGGACTTCGGCCACCAGCCCGGCGAACGACAGGTTGACGATGTGCGGTGCCATGCGTGCGAGGTCGCCGTTGACGACGGGATCGAGAGGCGCCAGGCCGGCAAGGAGCGCCTCGCGGAATCGCAGGCAGCGCGCCCTGCGCTCGTCCCGCTCGGCCAGCGCCTGCGCGGCGGCGGCGCCGAAGCCGACGGCGAGCGCAACCGGCATCGTCCCGGGCCGCAGGCCGCGCTCCTGGCCGCCGCCGAACATCAGCGGCTGGACCGGCGGGCGGACGCCATTCCGTTTCCGCACGATCAGCGCGCCGATGCCCTTGGGCCCGTGCATCTTGTGCGCGCTCGCGCTGATCAGATCGATGCGCGGATGGCGCAGGGCTTCGAGCTCCCGGCCGTAGCTCTGCGCCGCGTCGACGTGCAGATACGTCGCCGAGCCTTCGAGCCGATCGGCGATCCGCTCGATCGGCTGCACGACGCCGGTCTCGTTGTTCACGTGCATCAGGCTGACGAGCCGCGTGTCGGGTCTCACGGCGGCCATGATCCGATCGCACGTGACGGCGCCGCCGGCGTCGGGCTCGACATAGGTCACGGCAACGCCGCGCCGCTCGAGCTCGGCCAGCGGGCCGAGCACCGCGTGATGCTCGATCGCGGTCGAGACGACGTGTCCCGGGGCCGCGCCCGCGATGCCCAGAAGTGCGAGGTTGTTGCTTTCGGTGGCGCCGCTGGTGAAGATCACGTCGCCGCGGCTGGCGTTCGCGACGGCGGCCACGCGATCGCGCGCCTGTTCGACCGCAGCCCTGGCGCGCTGTCCCCACGCGTGCGTCCGGCTGCCGGCGTTGCCGAATTCCTCGTCGAGGAAGGGCCGCATCGCGTCGCGCACGACCGGGTCCAGGGGCGTCGTCGCGGCGCAGTCGAGATAGATCGGTACCTCGGGCATGGGCATGAATCGCTACGACGACGACGATACCAGTGTTTCGGCGCAGGAATGGCTGGCGCGCGAGTGGGGGATGTACCAGTCCGTCGAAGCCGGCGCCCGTCCTCTCCGGGCGATCTGGGAGGCGTCACGGCCGGCCGTCGTGCTCGGCCGCAGCAATCGTCCCGCCGAGTGGATCGACGCGGACGCCTGCCGCCGCGACGGCATCGAGATCCTGGCACGACGCTCGGGCGGAGGCGCGGTGGTCATCGGCCCCGGCTGCCTGAACTATGCGGTGTGCCTGAGCCTCGAGGCGACGCCGCACCTCGCGGATGTCGCGGCAAGCTTCCGGTTCGTTCACCGGCATCTCGTCACGGCTTTCGACGTGCCGGGTCTGGCGATGATCGGGATGACCGATCTCGCGTGGGATGGCCGCAAGGTGTCCGGAAATGCGCAGCGCCGCGGACGGCGGGCGCTGCTGCACCACGGAACCGTGCTCTACGACTTCGATCCGGAGCTCGCCGAGCGCTATCTTCGCCGTCCGCCGCGCCAGCCCGCATATCGCGCGCAACGCGCGCATCGCGCGTTCATGGGCAACCTGCCGCTGTCGCGCGAGTCCGTGCGGGGGCGGCTCGCGCAGGCACTCGACGCGATCGTGCATTCGTCCGCGGGATGGCGCCCGGACCATGGGCATCGTGACGCATGGTCTAATTGACGGCCGATGTGGGTGAACCGGGCCGGGTGGGTGAATGTCGTCGTCGCGGCCGTCGTGATGCTGGCGACGTTGCCCGGCCGGACGCAGGGGCTCGGGCTCATCACCGAGCCGATGCTCGCCGATCTCCGCCTCGATCGCGTCAGCTACGCGAACATCAACCTGTGGGCCACGCTCCTCGGCGCGGCCATCTGCCTGCCGATCGGACGGGTCTTCGATCGGGTGGGGCTGCGCGTCGCGACGGCGGGTCTCATCGTGCTGCTCGCCGCCGTCGTGTGGGCGATGAGCGGGATGGAGGGCGCGTGGCCGGTGGTGTTCGTGCTCGTCCTCGCGACGCGCGCCCTCGGCCAGAGCGCGCTCTCGGTCGCGAGCGTCACCGCCGTCGGCAAGTCGTTCGACAGCACGGTCGGCGTCGCGATGGGCGTGTATGCCTTCCTGCTCAGCGTGATGTTCGCGGCGGCGTTCGTCGCCGTGGGGAATTCCGTCCGCGTGAACGGATGGCGCACGGCCTGGGCGCAGATCGCGATTGGACTGATCGGCGCCGCGATCGTCGCCTTGGCGATTCGCGATCGCCGAGTTCCCGGACCTGAAGGTCCCGCCTACGAATCACAAGAGGCCATCGCCTCAGCGAACGCGGAGGGCACGGCGCATGAGGCACCGGACGCTACGGACGGGTTGTCGCTGACCGAGGCGCTCAAGACGCCGGCGTTCTGGGTGTTCGGCGGCGCCACGGCGCTCTTCGGTCTCGTCTCGTCGGGGCTTGGGTTGTTCAACGAGGCCGTGCTGGCGGAGCGTGGCTTCGATCAGCAGACCTACGTGCGCTTTCTCGCGGGCACGTCGATCGTCGCGCTCGTCGGGCAGCTGGCATGCGGGTGGCTCACGCTCCGCTGGTCGATGCAGCGGCTGCTGGGGATCGCGATGCTGCTCTACGCGATCGCGATCGGCGCGCTGCCCGTGCTGACGACCCTGCCGCAGCTCTGGTTCTTCGCGGTTCTCATCGGACTCGCCGGGGGCATGATCACGGTGATGTTCTTCGCGGTCTGGCGGCGCGCGTTCGGCGCGGCGCATCTCGGACGCATTCAGGGCGCGGCGCAGATGCTGACGGTCCTGGCTTCCGCGATCGGCCCGGTCATCTTCGCGAAGTCGGCGGCCTGGACCGGCTCCTACTTCCCGGCTCTGTGGATCCTGGCGCCGTGCGTACTGCTCGTCGGCATCGCCGCGTTCCGCGTATCCTTTCCGCGCTCGACGTGACGCTCGTCAGTGCGCGGCCTCCTTGCGGCGGGGCGACGGCTCAGTTGCGTCTTCGCGGATCACGCTCAGCTTGCCGTCGCTCTCGAGGAAACACTTCCGCACGCTCGCGACGTCTTCCACGCCCTGCTCGCGCAGCTGCTCCATCAGATCGGCCCTCGTGATGAGCTGCGCGCGGAGGTTCTTGAAGTGAATCCGCCCCCGCTGGATCAACAACAGCGGCGGCGGGTGCAGCAGCCAGGCGACCGCCGACGATCGATACGCGAGCCAGTCGAGCAGGTAGTTCCAGGCGAAGATCGTCGCCACGATCACCGCTCCTTCCGTCAGCGAATGGTATTCGCCCGCCATGCCGTTCTGGGCGGCGTCGGCGATCAGCACGACCACCAGCAGGTCCGACACCGACAACGATCCGGCGTCGCGCCGGAAGATCCGGAATCCCGCGAGGATCAGCAGGTACATCAGCGATCCGCGGATCACCAGCTCCACGAGACTTCCGCTCGGGACGAACATCCGGTGCCAATCGATTGCGTGCTGCATTGAAACGGCCGTTACCTGCGGCGACGCAGCTGCAGCACGAGTCGTCCGAGGATCCGTCCGCGATCCAGGCGGCGGTGCGCCTGCGCCGCCTTGCCGAGTGGATAGCTCGCGGCGATCGCCGGAATCAGGGGGAACCGCGTCCGGCCGGGCTTGCGCCACGAACCATCGCGAATCGAGGCGTCCCAGATGCCGACGCCTGCCGTCTCGAGCGCGATCAGCACTTCGTGCGCGCCCGGCTCAGGCACGGGAAGCCGGTGGAGCGTCAGGGTTGAGGGCGGACCGAATCGATCGATCGCCGCGGCGTTCATCGTGTCGGGGATGCTCGAGGTTCGCAGTGCAGGCATGGTTCGTGACGGAATGATGAAGCAGGATCCTGGCCACTCCCAGCTCGACGGGACTCTCCCCTGACGCTTTTGCGGTTTCGATTGCACAACGGATTGATCGCACACCCGTGCGCGCGCGGCAACGCCGCATAAACACGAGGGTCCCTACGGTGGCGCGGTTCTTGAGATGCGGCCGTCCGCATGGGTCCACGATCTGTCCTTCTCGCGATTCCTGTAGCACTCCTGTTGCAAGAGACCGCGTTCGCGCAGACGAGCGTCGTCACGCAGCACAACGACGCCGCGCGCACCGGCGCCAACCTGACCGAGACGATTCTCACGACCACGAACGTCAACGTCAGCGAGTTCGGCAAGCTGTTCGAGCGGACGGTTGACGACGAGATCTACGGGCAGCCGCTGTTCGTGGACGGCGTGAACATCCCCGGCGTGGGTGTCCGCAACGTCGTCTTCGTCACGACGAACAGCAACGGCGTCTACGCGTTCGACGCCGACAATCCGGCCGCGACCGCTCCCATCTGGCGGACCAGCTACATCAATCCCGCCGCGGGCATCGTCCCCGTGGTGCGCACCGACGTCGGTCAGGCGTGCGGCACCTACGTCGATTTCGCCGGCAACATCGGGATCGGCGGCACGCCGGTCATCGATCTCCCGTCGCAGACGATGTACTTCGTCACGCGGACGAAGGAGAGCGGCACGTTCGTGCAGCGGCTGCACGCGGTGGACATCCGCGACGGCAGCGAGCGCGTGGGCAGCCCCGTCCTGATCCAGGCCAACGTCACCGGCACGGGCGACGGCCGCGACGCGCAGAACAACATCGCGTTCAACGCGCGGACGCACAATCAGCGTCCGGCCCTGCTGCTCGATCACGGCACCGTCTACATCGGGTGGGCGTCGTACTGCGACCAGGGGCCGTATCACGGGTGGATCCTCGGATACGACGCGTCGAGCCTTCAGCAGGTGATGGTCTACAACACGTCGCCCGACGGCGGGCTCGCCGGCATCTGGCATTCGGGCGGCGGCCTCGCGGCCGATCCCGCCGGCAACATCTACGCGCTGACCGGCAACGGCTCGTTCAACGGCGACGCCGCCGGCGGCAGGAACTTCGGCAACAGCTTCATCAAGGTGAGCCCGGCGGGCACGCTCCTCGACTGGTTCACGCCCTTCAACTGGTCGTTCCTCAACGCGACGGACGAGGACCTCGGCATCCAGAACCCCCTGCTCATTCCCAACACGAACCTGATCGTCGCCGGGGGCAAGGAAGGCGTGATGTACCTCGTCGATCGGACGAACATGGGGCACTTCCGATCGGGGAACAACGGACAGATCGTCCAGAGCTTCCAGGCCTCGTCGGCCGCGCGGATGAACGGCGCGCCCGTGTACTGGAACGGTCCGACCTACGGCCCGGCCATCTACGTCTGGCCGGCCGGCGATCCGCTGAAGGTGTTCCGCCTCGTCGGCGGTCTGTTCACGACGCCTGCCAGCGCGCAGAGCACGCAGCTCGCGCCGGGCGGAATGCCGGGAGGCATGCTCTCGCTCTCGGCGAACGCCAGCACGGCCGGCAGCGGCATTCTCTGGGCGACGATGTCGCGTTCCGGCGACGCCAACCATGCGCCGCAACCGGGCATCCTGCGCGCCTACGACGCGAGCAACGTGACGCGCGAGCTCTGGAACAGCCAGCAGAACGCGTCCAGGGACACGCTCGGCAACTTCTCGAAGTTCAGCCCGCCGACGATCGCCAACGGCAAGGTCTACGTCGCGACGCTGTCCAACAAGCTCGTCGCCTACGGACTGATCGGCGGCACGGGCGGCAACACCCCGCCTGTCGTGAACGCGGGCGCCGATCGATCGCTGACCGCCCCCGGCACGGCGGCGCTCACCGGCACGGCGACCGACGACGGCAACCCGAATCCGCCTGGACAACTGACGACGACGTGGAGTCTCGTCAACGGGCCGGCGGCCGTCACCTTCAGCGCGGCGAACGCGCTCTCGACGGACGCGACCTTCCCGGTGCCGGGCGCGTACACGATTCGACTCGCGGCCTTCGACGGCCAGGCGACGTCGAGCGACGACGTCACCGTCGTCGTCGCCGCGCCGGAGGGATCGGGCACCGGTCTCCTCGCCCAGTACTTCAACGACGCGGGCAGCGGCGTCTTCTTCACCTCGCTGGCGTTGACGCGCACCGACGCCACCGTCAACTTCGACTGGGCGAGCGCGTCGCCGGATCCGGCCGTGCAGACAGACAACTTCTCGGTGCGGTGGAGCGGCCAGGTCCA
>Ga0075366_10001463_pt1 | contig 11763 bp, 13 predicted proteins | sample EndMethybrTD3031_FD_72351 | JGI IMG/M metagenome (GOLD analysis project Ga0075366, IMG submission 72351) | Populus endosphere microbial communities from Tennessee, USA - Endosphere MetaG P. TD hybrid TD303-1 | ecosystem: Host-associated > Plants > Roots > Endosphere | place: USA: Tennessee... | reverse complement strand
ACGAAGCGCCGCACGCTGGTGGCGGCGCCGGTGGCCAGCACGAAGTCGCTGGCCTCAGCGTGCTGGAGCATGCGCCACATGCCTTCGACGTAGTCGTCCGCGAAGCCCCAGTCGCGCCGCGCATCGAGGTTGCCGAGCGTGAGATGGCCGCGGTGGCCGTGTTTCACCTCCGCAAGCCCGACCGTGATGCGGCGCGTCACGAACTCGCGGCCGCGCAGCGGAGACTCGTGATTGAACAGGATGCCGGAGGTGCAGAACATCCGGTAAGCCTCGCGATAATTGACCGCGAAGTTGTGCGCCATGAGCTTCGCGATCCCATACGGGCTGCGCGGCCTGAATGGGGTGTTCTCGTCCTGCGGTGAGCGGCTGGCATTGCCGAACATTTCCGAGGTCGACGCTTGATAGAAGCGTGCGCCCGGATTGATCAGCCGGATCGCTTCGAGCAGACGCACCGCGCCGAGCCCCGTCACTTCGACGGTGAAAATCGGTTGATCGAACGAGGCGCTGACGAAGCTCTGCGCCGCGAGATTGTAGATCTCGTCCGGCTTGGTCCGCTCGATCATACGCGTGATGTTGGTCAGTTCCAAAAGCTCGCAGTGGAAGGGTTCGACGTCGCGCGCGATGCCCAGGTATTCGAGGCGGGCGAGCGCGAGCGACGCACTGCGCCGCATAGCCCCGATCACGCGGTAGCCTTTCGAAAGCAGCAGTTTGGCGAGATATGCGCCGTCTTGTCCGGAAATCCCGGTGATGAGGGCGGTCTTGCTCACAGCGGCTCAGGTGCTCTCGCCGTCGCGTCGCGCTGCGACGCCGCCGCCGGCCATCGTGGTGCGGTTGAGCGACATGCGTTGCACGCCCTTGCCGAGGAGCTGCGCGCGCTTGGAGGTGAGGGTGCGCGAGTTCACCCCGATCCAGCCGATCTCGGAGGAGAGCCGCCCGTACTCGATCTTGGGGCAGCGATCCATCACAACCTTCATGCCGTGGGCTTCCGCGAGCGCCGCGGCCTCATCGTTGCGCACGCCAAGCTGCATCCAGATCACGCGCGGCTTCGGCGTGAGCGTGAGCGCCTCCTGCACGACCGGGAGCGCGTAGGGCGAAGCCCGGAAGATGTCGACCATGTCGATCGGCTCGGGAACTTCGGAGAGCCGCGCATAGATCTTGCGGCCGAGCAGTTCCTTGCCGGCCAGTCCCGGATTGATCGGGATCATGTTGTAGCCGCGCTCGCCGAGGTACTTGAACGCGAAGTAGCTCGGCCGGTTGTCTTTCGCCGACGCGCCGACCATCGCGACGGTCTTCACGGTGTTGAGAATGCCGCGAATGTAGCTGTCGTCGTACCTGTCGTGGGCCATGGAGTCCTGCCGGGGGCGCGCAGGCTCCATATGGCGGTCATTGGGACAAAGGTCCAGCGGGCCGGAATGCATGCGGGGCGGCTTGAGGCCGCCCCGGGAAACGAAATCGCAGGACTGTCGCGCGATCAGCGCATCAGGATGTTGAGCGGCTTGCCGGGGCGGCCGGTGTTGGCGGCGGTCCTGATCGGCTGCGTCATGCGCGCCGGCGCGGTGGTGATCGTGCGGGACGGCGCGGCGCTCGCGGTCTGGGTTTGGTTCTGCGCCGGCGAGTACTTGTCCATCACCATCTGGCAGGCCGCGCTCAGCTGGCTCTTGTTCTGGATCATGCAGGCGGTGGTGCGGGCGCGATCCGGGATCGTCGCCGAGCAGACGCGGAAGGCGTCGTTCATGCACGCCTGCTGCTCTTCGGCGGACTGCGCGATGGCGGCGGTCGAAACGACGGTGAGGGCGAGGGCGGCGAAAATGGTGCGGTTGAGCATCGGTATCCCCTTGGCTTTGGGGATGCTGGCTCGCCCGGTTTCCACCCCAAGCAATGCTTCCGCAGCCCCTTGCTGGATTAGACGCGCGGCGGGGGCGGAAGGTTCAAAGGGGCGCAAACAAAGTTAGCGAAGGCTGAATCGACCGCCCGGCCGACCTTCAGGCCGGAGCCTGGCCAGCTTGGCGCTCGGCCAGCAGGGCGCGGAGCCGGGCGTTTTCCGCTTGCAGTGCAGCATAGCGCTCCTGCACGGTGCCGATCAGGCCCTCGACCTCCGGGACCGTCATCCGGGCCGTGATGTGCTGCGAGCAGTTCACGTCCCAGGCCTCGATCGTGAACAGGATCACCCGCTCGGGCTTGGCCTTGTAGCCGTGGTCGAACAGCTTCGCGACCAGCGCTTCATCGCCCTCGATCACCCGCGCACGGCCCCAAAGCTTGATGCGCTGGCGGCGCGAGAAGTCGATCAGGAACAGATAGGCGCGGTCATTCTCCGACAGGTTGCCGAGCGTGATGTACTGGCGGTTTCCGCGATAGTCCGCAAAGCCCAGTGTGCGTTCGTCCATCACCTTGATGAAGCCCTTCGGGCCGCCGCGATGCTGGATGTAGGGCGCACCGTCCGCCGAGGCGGTCGCCAGAAACGCCGTGTCCTGCTCGGCGATGAAGGCGGCAAGCTCGGGCGTCACGGTGTCCGGAAAGCCGTGCGCGGCCTTGTTGGCATAGTGCGCTTCCGAGCCGCGCTCGGCCTGCGCGCGGCGCACGGCTGCTGGGAAAACCAGATCGCTGTTGTTGGTCGTGCTGGCGTTGTTCATGGCGAGCCTCGTTCGTTCCGAAAGATAGGCGCAATCCGTCTCGGGATAATCCTGGTTGATCGAAAGTCATTATTCCGATAATCGGAAGAATATGGACAGGATCGAGGACATCGAGGTGTTCGTGGAGGTGGCGGGGCGGGGGAGCTTCGCGGCCGCCGCCCGGCGTCTCAACCGCTCGCCGACCGCCGTGACCCGGGCGGTGGCGGAGCTCGAAGCCCGGCTCGGCGTGCGGCTCCTCAACCGCACCACGCGCGCGGTCAGTCTGACCGATGCAGGCGAGCGATTTTTGGGCGGCGCGCGGCGCGTCCTCTCCGATTTGGCGGAAATCGAACAGGCGGCCGCCGGGCAGGGCGTCGCGCCGCGCGGCGAGCTCTCGATCACGGCTCCGATCTTGTTCGGCCGGCTGCACGTGCTGCCGGTGCTCAACGACTTCCTCGCCGCCTACCCGGATGTCACCGCGCGGCTGATGCTGTTCGATCGGCCGGTGGATCTGATCGAGGAGCGGCTCGATGCCGCGATCCGCATCGGCGCGCTCGCGGATTCAAGCGCGGTCGCGACCCGGCTTGGCGCGTTGCGCTTCGTCGCCGTGGCCTCGCCCGACTATCTGGCGCGGCGCGGTACGCCAGAAAAGCCGGAGGACGTCGCATCGTATGACATCGTGGCGTTCAGCGGCTTGACCGGCACGCGCTGGACCTTCGGCGACACCGCAGTCCGTTTCACGCCGCGTCTCGTTGTGACGACTGCCGAGGCTGCCATCGATGCCGTGATTGCCGGCGCCGGTCTGACGCGCGTCTTGAGCTATCAGGCGGCCGATGCGCTCGCGAAGGGATCGCTGGTGCGGCTCCTCGCGTCACATGAGAGCGAGGAGCGGCCGGTGCATCTCTTGTATCCGGGCGGCGCGCATCCGGCCCCGAAGCTGCGCGCCTTCATCGACTTTGCTGTGCCGAAGCTGCGCGCGCGCCTCGACGCGATCGCGCAGAGCCTCGCGTGACCGCTACTTCTCCGCGATCACCTTTTGGCACTTCTCGCTGATCTTGTCCTTGTTCTCTTCGAGGCACGTGAGGATCACGCCCGGGTCCTCGCCCTTGCCCTTGCAGAACTTGGTGACGTCGGCGCGGCAGGCCGCGCGCTGCTGCGGCGTGCCCTGCGCGAAAGCGGCCGTGCCAAGCGACGCGGCCAGAAGGGCGGCTGCACTCATGCGAAGAAACATCAGCTCTATCCTTGTTCATCCAAAAACGGTTCGGCGCGAGACACACGCCAATCGTGTCATGATCGTGGCCGCGCGGGCCTACGAACTTACCGCTATGTGTCAACGGTCTTCCCAACGCGGCGGGCGCTTCTCGATAAACGCCCCGATGCCCTCTTCGGCGTCACGCGCCAGCATATTTTCCACCATCACCTCGGCCGTATAGCGATAGGCGTCGGAGAGCCCCATTTCGAGCTGGCGATAGAATGCTTCCTTGCCGACCTTCAAGGTCAGCGCGGACTTCGAGGCAATTTGTCGCGCGAGCTTCAAGGCTTCGTCGCGTTCAGTTCCCGGCGCGACCACGCGATTGACGAGACCCATGCGGTGCGCTTCCTCGGCGGAGAGAAGATCGCCGGTGAGCAGCATATCCATCGCGTGCTTGCGCGCGACGTTGCGCGAGAGCGCCACCATCGGCGTCGAGCAGAACAGTCCGATGTTCACGCCCGGTGTCGCGAATTGCGCCGCGCTCGACGCGACCGCGAGATCGCAGCTTGCGACAAGCTGGCAGCCCGCCGCGCTTGCGGTGCCCTGAACGCAGGCGATCACCGGCTTCGGCAGGCGCACGATCGCCTGCATCATGGTGGCGCAGGCCTCCATCAGCATCTTGAAATACGCGCGGCCGCGATCCGCGTCCGCGCGCCGCGCGGTCATCTCCTTCATGTCATGGCCGGCCGAGAACGCCGGGCCGTTTGCGGCGATCACGACGACGCGCACGGACGTGTCGGTCGCAATCGCCGCAAGCTGTTCGGTGAGCGCCGCGATCAAGCCTTCCGACAGACTGTTGCGCGCCTGCGGGCGGTTCAGCGTCAGGATCGCGACCTGGTCGCGGTCTTCGCGCAGCAGGACAGGCGTGGCGACGGGAGCGTTCATGGATGCCTCTCAGGGCTGGGAAATTGGCCCCGAACCGGACTGTGCGCAAGCGCGCGAATTGTAATTCGCGTCTGTTCCGGCAATATCGCCGCGCAAGAGAGAGGGCAGGAATGAACGGGGCGGAAAAGCAGCCGGGCGTGTTGTCGGCGGTGCAAGTCGGGGAATTGCTGGAAAAGGAATTCCCGCAGATGTTTCATGCGGGCTCCGACAACGTCATCGAGGAGGCGTGGCATCGTGGCTGCCGCATCCGGCGCAAGTTTCACGAGCGCCAGCTTCGGCCCGGCGGCACGATCTCGGGGCCGACCATGATGGGTCTCGCCGACTTCGCAATGTATGTGGCGATCCTTGCGTCGATCGGGCCGGTGCCGCTCGCTGTCACGACGAATCTCAATATCAACTTCCTGCGCAAGCCGGCAGCGCGCGACCTGATCGCCGAGGCGCGGCTGATCAAGCTCGGCAAGCGCCTCGCGGTCGGCGAGGTCGCGCTCTGGTCCGACGGCGAGGAGGACGAACTGGTGGCGCACGTCACCTCGACCTATTCGATCCCGCCGCGATAGGCGGCCGTTTTTCGCGTCACCGCAAGGCGGCGAGCGAGGCCGAAAACAAGGGCTTGGAGAGAGGTTCTATAGTACCAATATTGTATCTATTTGGAATCATGAGAGAAAATTTCTCTCTTGTGCGTTGACTGTCAACGCAGTTCTGGATACTAACCTCCCCATTCGCCGCCGCCCTTTGGGCGGCCGCTTTTTTGTCAACGGATGATCCCATGTCCACGTATTCGGCCAAAGCCGCCGACATCGAGAAGAAGTGGGTGCTGATCGACGCCAAGGGGCTCGTCGTCGGCCGTCTCGCTTCGCTCGTCGCGCTGCGCCTTCGCGGCAAGCACAAGCCCACCTACACCCCGCACGTTGACGATGGCGACAACGTCATCATCATCAACGCCGACAAGGTGGTGTTCACCGGCCGCAAGCGCGAGCAGAAGGTGTACCACCATCACACCGGCTACATCGGCGGCATCAAGGAGCGCTCCGCGAAGTTCATTCTCGAGAGCCGCTTTCCGGAGCGCATCGTCGAGAAGGCGGTGCAGCGCATGCTTCCGCACGGGCCGCTCGGCCGCCAGCAGTTCGGCAACCTGCGCGTCTACAAGGGCGGGGAGCATCCGCACACGGCGCAGCAGCCGACGGTGCTCGATATCGGTTCCATGAATCGCAAGAACGTAAGGAGCGTGTGAGCATGTCCATGCAATCGCTCGACCAGCTCGGCACGCTGAAGCCGGCGGCGCCCGAAGCGCCCAAGTACGTCCAGAAGCTCGACAAGCAGGGCCGCGCCTACGCGACCGGCAAGCGCAAGAACGCGGTCGCCCGCGTCTGGATCAAGCCGGGCACCGGCAAGATCACCGTGAACACCCGCACCATCGAGGTGTTCTTCGCGCGTCCCGTGCTGCGCATGCTGATCCAGCAGCCGGTCGTCGCCACCAACCGCACCGGCCAATACGACGTGGTCTGCACGGTGTCGGGCGGCGGGCTCTCGGGTCAGGCCGGCGCGGTGCGCCACGGCCTCTCCAAGGCGCTGACCTACTTCGAGCCGGACCTGCGCGGCGCGCTCAAGCGCGGTGGTTTCCTCACCCGCGACAGCCGCGTGGTCGAGCGCAAGAAGTACGGCAAGGCGAAGGCGCGGCGCTCGTTCCAGTTCTCGAAGCGCTGATTTTCGACACATCGTTGCAAAAGGGGGCGCTTGCGCCCCCTTTTTTGTTGTCTTTCAGGGTTGTTCACTGTGTCGCGGGGGTGGGTACGGGATTGCCCTCACGTATTAACCCGACGGCAGCGTTTTCCAGTCACCAATAGTTCCCGGGGACGGCTGAGCCGGTCATTCGGCTCCCGCGGCAGGTGAGGGTGATGGAGCTCCACATTCCGACGCTGGCGTTGATCGCGGTGTCCGTCACCGTGATCCTCGGCGCGTTGCTGCTGCTCGCCTGGCGGCGCGACCAGAGCACGGATGCGCTGGTGTGGTGGGGCGTCGGCTACATGCTCAGCGGCATGGCGTTCGGGTTGCTCTCGGCGCGCGGCAATATTCCGGATGTGCTGTCGATCGAGCTTGCCAACACGCTCCTGCTGGTCAGCTACGGTTTCCTTTATGCGGGCGCGCGCGCCTTCTCGGGGCGCGAGACGCCGGTCACGGTGTTCCTGATCGCGCCGCTGATCTGGCTCACCGCAATGCGCGTGCCGGCGATCGCCGGCGACCTCGGTGCGCGGGCGTTCATTGTGACCAGCATGCAGGTCGTTCTCGTTGCGATGACGACCTACGAATTCTGGCGCCAGCGCGCCGAGCCTTTGCTGTCGCGCTGGCCGACCATGATCCTGATGACCATCCATGCGGCGGCCTTGCTGTCGCGGATGACCGCCATGCAGATCAGCCCGGTGTTCTCGCATGCGGACCTGTTCCGCAGCGCGCCATTCGCCGTCATGGCGTTCGGCACCGTGCTCTACACCATCGCGCTGGCGTTCCTGTTGCTCTCGATGACCAAGGAGCGCAGCGAGCTGCGCCACAAGATCGCCGCCCTGGTCGATCCGCTGACCGGGCTCGCCAACCGGCGCGCGTTCATGATCGATGCGGACACCTTGATCGCGGCGCGCGCCTCGCGCAGCGAACCGCTGGCGGTGCTGGTCGCCGACCTCGACCATTTCAAGCGCATCAACGATCTGTTCGGCCACGCCATCGGCGACGAGGTGCTGAAGGTGTTTGCCGACACGCTGCGCCGCAACCTTGGCGCCAACGAGCTCGTCGGCCGTCTCGGCGGCGAGGAGTTCGCGATTCTGCTGCCGGCCGCGCAGAAAGAGGCCGCGCTGGAGCGGGCCGAGCGCCTGCGCCGCGCCTTCGCGCACGCGGCGTTCGAGGTGGGCGGGCACGCCGTCAGCGCGACGGTGAGCATCGGCGTTGCGGCCTCGCGCATCGGCGCGCACGACCTGTCCGCACTGCTCGGCCGCGCGGATGCGGCGCTCTATCAGGCGAAAGAGAGCGGCCGCGACCGCATCGCGGCCTTTGCCGAGGAGCCTGGCCCGCAGCCGACGCCGCCCGTTCCGGCGCCGGTCAAGCTGCGGCTGGCGAGCTGATCCTTACTGGCTCGCGGACGGCGCGAGCCCCAGCGCCGTCACCATGTTGCGGAACACGCGCGTGTTGTCGATACGGCCGCGGAACAGCTCCGCGCCCGGACCCATCGCGGTCAGCACCACGTCATCGGCCGCGTGCACGCCGGCGTTGACGCCGAACGGGAGGTTGCCGGCGCGGCGCACGGCGCCGGGCAGGGCGCAGTTCTTTTCATTCGCCACATAGGTGCCCTTGGTCTCGCCCTCGATCGCGGGAACGTTCTCGCCGTCGAGGTAGGGGCGGCCGTTGTCGCAGCTGTCCGGATAGGTCGAGAACACGAAGGCAAGGCGCTTTGAAACGTCGACCTTGTCCGGATAGCCGTCGGCGTTCGGCGCGGGATAGTTCGGGAATTGCGACAGGTTGTAGGTGCCGAGCTTCGAGCGCGTCGGACCCTGGCGATCATCGTCGTAGGTGCCGACGATCGCGACGCCGTGCGCGTGATCGGCGACCGCCACGATCAGCGTGTCGTTGCGGTTTCCGGCGAAGTCCTTGGCGACCTTCACGGCATTGTCGAGCATGATGGTGTCGAACACCGCGCGCTCCCAGTCGAGCGAGTGCGAGTACTTGTCGATGCGGCCGGACTCGACCATCAGCACGAAGCCCTTGTCGTTCTTCGACAGCACATCGAGCGCGGCGCGCACCTGATCGGTCAGGTCGGGCTGGTCGGGGAATTTCGACACCGAGCCCTTCTTGAGGAAAAAGCGGTCGAGCGCGCCGTCGATATTGGAGGTGTTGAACAGGCCGATGAGCTTGTTGGAGCCCTTGGCGGCGGCAAGCTCGGCGTTGGTCTTCACGAAGCTGTAGCCGGCCTCCGTGAACTTCTTGATGAAGTCCTCGTCGTCGGTGCGCTTGGAGCCTTCTGCCGACTTCGGCAGGAAGTTCACCGAGCCGCCGCCGAGGATCACCTCGGGCTGCACGGCGAAGAAGTCCTTCACGATGTTGTTGTAGTCGGCGCGCAGACGGTTGTGCGTCACCATCGCGGCGGGCGTTGCGTCCTCGATTTCGGTGTTGGTCACGACGCCGACCGACATGCCGCGCAGGCGCTTCACCAGCTCGGAGATCGTTTCGACTCGCGGATGGTCGAGATTGCTCTTGTTGCGCGCGCAGTACACGCCCATCGCGTTGACGCAGGACTTGTGCCCGGTGGTATAGGCGCTCGCCGAGTTGGCGCTGTCGGTGACGACGGAGTCCATGCCCGACGTCGACACCAGCGCCATGTGCGGCATGTCGTCGATCGCAAGGTCGCCGCCATAGCGGCCTTCCTTGATGCCCTTGGAGAGGATGCGCGCGGCGGTGCGGTGCGCGACCGACATGCCGTCGCCGATGAACAGGATCACGTTCTTGGCCTTCGGGCCGCCGTTGGTCTCGAACACCTCCCAGGTGACGCGCGCGGTCTTGTCGCCCGCGGTGGCCTCGACCTCGTACTTGCCGGGCCTGGCGATCGCGACGCCGCGGATCCAGTAGGCGGAATGCTCGAGGCCGTCTTCCTTCTCGATATAGGCCGCGGCCTGGCTGGTGGCGGTCGCGGCATCGGCGCCGTTGATCGTCACGCGCACGGCGGACTGCGCCGGGCTGCCGGGGAATTCGACCTTCAGGTCGAAGCGGGCGCCGGCCATGATCTCGGCGCGGTCGATCGGGTAGATCGTTTGCGCGGCGGCCGGGGCCGCGAACACGCCCAAAGCCATGCCGAAACAAACCGCGTGCAGATTTTTCATGGTGGACCCCATCGTTTGCGCGTCGCCGGAGGGGTAATTCTGCCGGACGACGGACTGATGACAGGGAAGGCCCGGCGCGCGCGCGTCCACGGCCATTTCGGCAACACACTATTTACCCTGTTGGCGCAGGATTGCCCCATGACGCCCGCACGCACCATTCCGGATCTGGAAGCCGATATCGCGGCGCTGCGCGCGGCCGCCGAGCGGGCCGGAACGGCGCTCGCCTGCCTGTTCTCCACGTCGGACGAGTTCGAGGCGGCAGTCGTGAAAGTGCGGCGCGAGCAGGGGGCCTATCGGCGTCAGCAGCGCGGCCGCTACGCCATTCTGCTGGCCGCGCTCACGGGCGTGCTGGCGTTCGTCCTGCTCTGACGGAGCCAGTTCGGTTCGAGCGAGCCCGGCACGCGCCGGGCTTTTTTGTTGCGCCGGCTCCAGCGTCGCATTTGAGCGTGATCTTTTCCGAAAACCGGTTCCCACTTTTCGGGATCATGCTCCGAAAGCAAAACGGCCGGCATTGCTGCCGGCCGTTTCGTATCGAGAAGCGTCGTTCTTACTTGATGTTGTTGTTCAGCGTCAGGTCGAACGAGAGCTTGGCGATGACGGTCGCGTCGCACCACTTCGAGGTGTTGGTGCCGCTGGTCACGCCAGACGGATCGCTGGTGAGCAGGAAGCAGGCCGCCCGCGACAGGTCGGTGTCGTAGTAGCGGATGTCGAGGGTGACGACCTTGTAGGTGAAGCCGATGCCGGCGTTCCACTGCGTGTAGTCGGGCAGGTCGAACGGCACGCCGAAGGCGTTGAAGGTGCCGATCCAGTAGCGCGCGACGTCGGCCGACGCGTACATGCCGACATCAGACGGGAACCAGGCGGACGGGGCCGTGACCTTCACGGTGCCGCCGGCGTAGGTCGCCTTGGCGCCGGTGCCGAGCCAGTTCGGCGTGTAGTAGACGTACGGGCTCAGCGAGAGCCAGTCGTTCACCGTCCAGGTGGCCTTGCCGTAGAATTCCCAGAAGTCGGTGTCACGGACCGTGAACGGGCCGAATACGGTCGGGGTGGTCGTCAGCGAGGTCAGCGCGGCGTTGTTGAACCACTGCTGAACTTCCTTCGGGTACCAGTAGTACATGAAGCCGAAATCGAAGGCGACCGGACCGATGGTCGGGCGGATACCGCCGTAGACGTCGACTTCCGCCGTCGGGGTCGTCGGGAGCTTGGTGCTCCAGGCCCAGATGCCGGCGTAGAGCTCGATATTCGGATGCACCTTGCAGCGCGGCTCGACGTAGGCGAAGCCGCCGACACCCTTGTCGGTCTGCGAGATGCCGCGGAAGTTATAGTCGCTCTGCACGCCGCCGCCGAAGGCGAGGTCGCACGGCGGAGCTGCGGCCACCACCGGCTTCGGCGGAGCCTTGCGAACCAGGTCCGCACCGAGCGAGGCGGTCGAGAAGAGCGCCAGAGCAGCGACTGAAGCTGCGATCGTTGTTGTGATTTTCATGATTTAATCCCCGCCCACGCCGTTGTGGTCCCCAGAGAGTTTTAGGTCTCGATTTACGCCGAACACGACCCGTACGCGGATATTGCAGCGCCGTTAACACAACCGGTGAGCACAAACTTTCGGCATCCGCTGCCTGTTTGGGCGAATGCGCGGGTTCCGGAAATGATTGCCGGAAGCTGTTGCGCAAGTGTCACAACTTGGCGCCTGGCATGACGTTTGGTGAGCTCGGAAAGCGCAGGCTTCGGGGCCGTCCGCACGGGTGTCCTGCAACCTCGGGACGTGGTGATTCGGCGGTGCCGTGAGGCCGCCCGGACATGCTGCGAGGGGCTGTCCGCACAAAAAAGGGCGCCCCTTGCGGAGCGCCCTTGAAGTGAGCGGCCGAACGGCCGCTGGGAGGAACGGTTACGCGGCAGCCGACCTTTAGGCCGCAGCAGACTTGGCGGTCGGCACTTCCGAGATCGTCTTCAGAACCTGCGAGGCGATCTGGTAGGGGTCGCCCATGGAGTTCGGGCGGCGATCTTCCAGGTAGCCCTTGTAGTTGTTGTTGACGAAGGAGTGCGGCACGCGGATCGAGGCGCCGCGGTCGGCCACGCCGTAGCTGAACTTGTTCCACGGCGCGGTCTCGTGCTTGCCGGTCAGACGCTTGTCGTTGTCCGGGCCGTAGACGGCGATGTG